>Ga0208162_1000188_pt1 | contig 35005 bp, 19 predicted proteins | sample CB_VirMetaG_4_FD_184539 | JGI IMG/M metagenome (GOLD analysis project Ga0208162, IMG submission 184539) | Freshwater to marine saline gradient viral communities from Chesapeake Bay - CB_1508_1M Viral MetaG (SPAdes) (version 4) | ecosystem: Environmental > Aquatic > Marine > Coastal | place: USA... | reverse complement strand
CCACCAAACCCCCCAAACCGCCAGACCCCGTGCCTATAATGACAGCATGAACAAAACACCCGACCTCAACGCCATCATGGCAGACTACACTCAGCAGGTCATCGCTGAGAATCGCCGCCGTCAGGCAATCCGCAACGCTGCCGCTGCTGGCACTCAGGAGTGGTTCAGCAAGTGGGAAGCAACCCGCCCTCAGGGAACCTATGGGACCTGGAACATCTCCGACCGCGACTGAGCGCGGCGACCCTGTAGAATACTCTCAACCACAAACGACCGATGCGCTACCCCATCAACTGCAACGACTCCCAAAGCGTCTGGACTCTCCGCCTTAACCCTATCACGGGGACTGCCCGCGTCCGCTGGTTCAACTCCCCTCTTACTGAATACCGCCACACTGGGGTGTCGCGTCGTGCCATCCTGGGTATGCTCTGGTATTCTGGCAAGACCAGCAAAGGGGGATGGGTCAACCGCCACTGCCTTGAGAAGTCCGACTCTAAGCGTCTGAACTGGCGTCCCGTTCTGGAGGAGATGGCAATTCAGCAACTGTCCACCATCCGCCCCTAAGGGCACTCCTGACCCCTTATACTGACTTCAGTTCAAACGAAACCAAATGCAAGCACTGACCTCCATGATTCCTGAGCGTACCGATTACAACGGTTGGGCAAACTGGGAGACCTGGAACGTCGCCCTCTGGATTCAGAATGATGAGACGACCTACAAGGTCGCCCAGCATTATGACTCCTATGACCGCCTGATTCCCCGCCTTGAGATGATGTGGGGGCAGATGACCCCTGACGGTGCCCGCTGGATGGATGGCAGAATCGACACCGCTGCCCTGGATGAGATGCTGGCGGACCTTTGAGGGTTCGCCCCCATCCGTGCTACAATACTCTCAAGTCAACCGACCCCACATCATGACCGCCAAACTCACCACCCTGCAGGTCGCCGCCAAACTCAAGACCACCGACTTCTCCGCCTTCCACAAACCCGCCCAGAACAAAGGGGCACGGGGTCAACTGTTGGAGGTCGCCCTGGGCGTGCCTAACTCCTCTGACCTCACCGACCTGGCAGACGGTGAGATTAAAACTTTCACCGTTGGAGAGTCCATCGCTATAACTCAACTTAAGCACTGTCTAACAGAAATCATTGAAGATGAGGCAGACTTTGATAACTCCAAAGTTGGTGAGAAACTAAAGCAAACCATCTACGTTGGTTTCACCCGCTCCAACGATTACGTGGGCACTGAGGTACTCAACGAGGAAACTCACCCTGAGCACTATCAGGAACTTCGTGAAGATTACGATTATATTTGTGAGCAGATTCGTGATTCGTTCTATAACGACATGGAACTTTCTACGTTCACTGGTCCTAACGGTCTGCTTCAAATTCGTACAAAAGCGAGTAAGACTAACGGTGCATATGTCCCCCTTACGTTTGCAGGTATTCAACTCAAAGATAAGGGCATGGCATTCTACCTCTGTGGTAAGTTCGGGCGCAATCTGATGTGAATAGGTAGGGGCACTAAGTATAAAACAGTGCCCCCCTTATCTTATATCATTGTGCGTTCGTTCGTTATACACAGTTGGGGCGATGTGCGCCCTTATGTATATAAAACCCATGGGTCCCCATAAGCTATAAAGTCTTGCTTTCGCTAGCTCTTTATAAGACTCACAACTTTTCGTTATAAGACTCACAACTTTTCTATATAAAATCAAGGAACGAAAACATGGAAATGCAAAAAAATCCGCAGGAAAATTTTACGACTGTAGAGGTCGATCCAATTACTGGGGAGTATTTTATTAATTTGCCCGAGTGGGTATTAAACGAATACGGATGGTATGAGGGGACCGAAGTGAATATGGAAGTCGATGGAGACGCGATTGTAATTACCGAGGTCGGTAAAGACTGAGAGCGTAGACCTTGACTTCACATAGATAATACTGTATGATCAATGATGTAATTACACTCTATTATGGCTAAAGGATTTACACTAAAAGCAAAAACGCCGCTAGCGCCAAAAGTCGATACTACTTCCAAGAAGAAGGAAGAATTCGACTATGATCTTGCAAAAGAAATGATTAAAGGCAAGACCATAGTATTCTGTCTTCCAGGACGTGGAGTATCGTACACATATTTGAAAAATTTTGTACAATTGTGTTTTGACCTTGTACAGTGTGGAGCTGCGATTCAAATCTCTCAAGATTATTCATCAATGGTGAATTTCGCACGCTGCAAGTGTCTTGGGGCAAATGTACTGCGAGGACCCGACCAATTGCCATGGGATGGTAAACTGCCTTATGATTATCAATTGTGGATTGACAGTGATATTATTTTCAACACTGCCAAATTCTTACAATTGGTATTGATGGACAAGGACATTGCAGCAGGATGGTATTGTACTGAGGATGGTATAACAACTTCTGTTGCACACTGGTTGGAGGAAGAGGACTTCCGTAGCAATGGTGGAGTCATGAATCATGAAAGTATTGAGACAATTTCAAAGCGTCGTAAGCCTTTCACGGTTGACTACACAGGATTCGGATGGTTATTGATTAAGCACGGAGTCTTTGAGCACGAAGAAATGAAGTATCCATGGTTTGCACCGAAGATGCAAATCTTCGAATCTGGAGAAGTTCAGGATATGTGTGGAGAAGATGTCTCATTCTGCCTGGATGCAAAAGCAGCAGGTTTTGAGATTTGGTGCGATCCTCGTGTTCGAGTTGGTCACGAGAAGACAAGAGTTATCTGATTTATCTGGCAGACGATGACAGAAAATTATCAAATTATTTTAGATGGTAAAGTACTTTATAAGAACTTGACCGAGGAAGAGTACTTTGATATAATGGAGAACCTGTCGATAGAGTATTATCAGACAGGCTCTCCAAATCCAAACAAACTTGAAACTAAGATTATTAAGTATTAATTATGGCAAAAGCAAAGACTGGTGCATACGGCAAGACTTCTTATAATCCTGGACCACCGAAGAAGACTCGTCAAGGAGCAGGGGGAGGTACGAAATACGCAGCTACGTCTCGTAATCCTGCTCGTAAGAAATATAGGGGTCAGGGTAAGTAATATTACAAGAGGGGTTCTTAAGGGACCTCTTTTTTTTATCTCGAAAATAAATACTACTAGGGATAGCAACCCCTTTAAAAGTTCTGTTTTGATTATCAAAACAGGAGCGCAACCATGTCGAACTTAAAGACAGATAGGAACCAATCTTACATGAAAGAAATGTGGGGTACCACAACTCTTATAACTGATTATGGGTCATTAAGATTTTTGGATAAACCAAAGAAGCATAATCTTAAGACTCAAAATCAACTTCATGAAACCATTCGAAATGATGATGATTATGACGATTGGGAATATGGAACAGAGCCTACATATGGAAATCCTTGGTATTAAATATAAATAAATCAAGAAAAAAATCTCCAATTATTAATGGCGTCTAGAGTATCACAAGCATTTAAGGATATTAGTTTGTCTTTTGATCGCCATCCAGTGACGAATGATATTACAGTGCTTACAAATGAGCGTGCAATCATAAGGTCCGTAAGAAACATTGTTGAAACGATTCCAACGGAAAAGTTCTTCAATTCTTTATTCGGATCTGATGTACGCTCTTCTTTATTTGATTTTGTTGATTATTCAACCGCCCTGGTAATTGCAGATCAAATTAAGACTGCCATTGAGAATTTTGAACCAAGAGTTGATAATTTAATTGTAGAAGTCATTCCAAATCCAGACCTCAATACCTTTGAGGCGACAGTTACATTTGATATTGTAGGACAAGATTTACCAACGCAGCAGTTTAATTTCTTACTCGAAGCTACTAGATAATCCAAATGCCATTTACGCAATTTACCAACCTAGATTACGACCAGATTCGAACTTCTATAAAGGATTATTTACGTGCGAATTCGAATTTTACTGACTTCGATTTCGAAGGATCTAACTTTTCAATCCTAATTGATACGTTAGCATACAATACTTACATTAATGCATTTAATGCCAATATGGTTGCCAATGAATCCTTCTTGGATTCAGCGACACTGAGAGAAAATGTAGTCTCTCTGGCACGTAATATTGGTTATGTACCCCGCTCAAAACGTGCTGCAAGGGCAGCAATTACCTTTTCTATACCAACGGAAAGCACAGACTCTAATATGACCTTATTAGCGGGTCTGGTTTGTGTAGGAGTATCGGATAATTCATCATATATCTTCTCAGTTGCTGAAAATATTACATCTTCAATTGTAGATAACACTGATTCAAGCATTGCATCGACACGTGTTGCACATTTTGGAACGGAAAGTGCTCCAATTTATGTGTATCAGGGATCATTACTTACTAAGAAGTGGACTGTTGACCTCTCACAGGACCAAAAATTTGTAATTAATAACTCAGATGTCGATACTGAGAACATGGTTGTCTATGTTTCGGATGATGGAAGTGATTTAGGACGTGAAATCAGGAGAGTTGATAATATTTTAAACATTGATAAGGACTCAGATGTCTATTTCTTACAAGAAGTCCAAGATGAGAAGTATGAAATAATCTTTGGTGATGGTGTTTTTGGCAGAAAACTACAAACTGGGTCAGTAATTACCGCAAAATACATCGTGACGGACGGTGAAACTGGTAATGGTGCTGCAAGATTCAATTTCCAGGGCACTTTAACGACAAATCCTGAAGCAAATAGCATTACAAAGTTAGTTCCTTCAGATACTGTCTCAGTTACAACCCTAGAATCATCAAAAAATGGCGCAGAAATTGAAAATTTATCGTCAATTAAGTATTTTGCACCTCGTGTTTACTCATCTCAACACAGAGCAGTGACATCAACTGATTATGAAGCAATAATTAACCAAATTTACCCTAAGGCAGAGAGTGTTTCGGTCGTTGGTGGCGAAGAATTGTCCCCACCAAGATATGGAACAGTGCTTTTGAGCATAAAACCAGTTAATGGAACGTATGTTTCGGACTTTGATAAGCAAAATATACTGTCGAAACTCAAAAATTACACTGTCGCTGGTATAAATCAGGAAATTGTTGATCTCAAGATTCTTTATGTTGAGATTGATTCGTCTGTTTACTACAATAGCAACCAAGTTTCTTCATCATCAGACCTCAAATCAACAATTACTACTAATTTAAGCAATTATGCCAAGACTGTTAAGATGAATAGTTTTGGTGGAAGGTTCAAATATAGTAAAATATGTCAATTAATCGACCGTGTTGATGATGGAATCACCTCAAACATCACTAGAGTCATCATTCGTAGAAATTTAAACTGCATTTTTGAGAATCCAACACAGTACGAACTGTGTTTTGGTAATAGATTCCATGTAAAACCAGAAGGATTTAACATCAAGAGCACGGCGTTTAACATCAGTGGATTTGATGACAAGTGCTACTTCACAGATGTGCCAAATAAGACCTCTACAGGGGCACTGGATGGTAGTGGAAAGGGTATTTTATCGGTTGTCTCTAAGAATTTAACCACTGATAATCAGTATACAGTCTTACTCAAGTCAGTTGGTACTGTTGATTATGTTAAAGGTGAAATTTTGATCAATACAATCGAAATTACTGGGACAGAAAAACCAAATAATGTTGTGGAAATTCAAGCATTCCCAGAATCAAACGATGTTATCGGACTAAAAGATTTGTATTTAAACTTTGACGTTTCGAATAGTCGGATAAATATGCTTAAGGATGTTATTGCTTCTGGAGAAGACATCTCTGGAGTTGTATTCTCAAATAATTACTTCACTTCAAGTTATTCAAACGGGGTCTTAGAGAGGAAATAAAATATGTCTCATTTTGAGAAAAGAATAAAAGTACACCAGATTGTTAAGAATCAGGTACCAGAGTTTGTTCTCGCAGATTTTCCTAAGGCGATAGAGTTTTTAAAACAATATTATATCTCACAAGAGTATCAAGGTGGAAATATTGACTTAATTGATAATTTTGATCAATATTTGAACGTTAAGAGTCTTGTACCAGACGCATTGAATAGTTCTGCAGTTCTGTCTGCAGATGTAAGTGAAGATGATACAACGATTACTGTATCCAATACAAAAGCATTTCCAGATGAATATGGTTTATTGAAGATTGATGATGAAATTATCACTTACACAGGTAAAACATCAACTTCTTTTACTGGATGTATTCGTGGATTTAGTGGAGTAACAGAATATAAAGATAGATCGGTCATTTCGAACAGAAATAACAATTTAATATTTAAATCTACTGAATCTGCAGTACATAGTTCTGGAAAGACTGTAGAAAATTTGTCTTCATTATTCTTGAATGAATTTTATAAGAAGATTAAATATCTTATTGCTCCAGGACTTGAGAATTTAGATTTATCTAATGATATTGATGTAAGTCTTTTTCTTTCAAACGCCAGAAGTTTCTTCCAGTCAAAGGGTATCGAAGAATCAATCAATATTCTGTTTAAAGTACTGTATGGAACCTCTGCAAAAGTTGTTGATACAGAAAAATTCTTAATAAAACCATCGAGTACAAATTACGTTCGTAGACAAGTCCTTGTTTGTGAAAAATTAGATGGAGATAATCCATCCCTCTTGGTTGGGGAAAGTTTATTCAGTCAAAAGAATCCAGATGTAGCAGGATCAATATCATCTGTTGATATTATCACAAGAAATGCTAAGGTTTACTACAGAATTGGTCTGTTTATTGGATATAGTGATGATATTTTATTAGAAAATAATTTTACTCTTCCAGGAAAATCGAGAGTAATTGGTGACGTTTATGTCGGCAGTACTGTAATTACAGTAGATACGACTATTGGATACCCAGATTCTGGACAATTATCATGTGGAAATAATACGATTACATATACATCAAAATCAATCAACCAATTCTTTGGATGCTCTGGTGTATCTGAAAATATTATTGATGGAGATTTGATTATTGAGGATGATATAGTATTTGGTTATGTTGGTGGAGATATTAATAGAAAAGTTGATTTAAGACTCTCCGCAATAGTATCGTCATACAAGCAAATTGATGAGATTATATCTTCAGAAAAGGGAGATCAAATTTTTATAAGAAATTCTGGATATAAAATTCAAAATCCTGAGACTGATAAGACATATGCCGAAATTTTTGGCAATTCTTGGATTTACAATACTTCTACAAGATATAGAGTAAGTGAAATAGACAACAATACTATTTTTAAACTTTCAAGTAAAATTGATAAGTCTAGTTTAAAAGTAAACGATACTGTAAACATCTATCAAAGAAATGATAATGTTCCATATGCATCAAACGGAACCATATTAGCAGTTGATGTAGAAAATAATACTGTAGAAATTAATATTCCTGGATTTGTATCCGAAACTGGAATATTATATGACATAAAGCGCGTATTAGAAAAATCCAATAGCACTGGAGTCAGTATTGATAATGGTAATAATGTTTATACTGCAAATGTAACTAATCTCTACGTTGACGATGAGTTAGAGTTTTCATATGTAGCATCAAACTCATTGCCAGAATATAATATTCAAAAAAATATAATTTCATACCAAATCCCCAATGGAACCACGACATATTTGGGTGGATATGATCAAAATACCGATAGATATACAACTATAGTATTTCCAACTACTATTCCAGAATTTATTGATGGTGATAAGATAACATATAAAGCAGAATCTCCACTTCTGGGTTTAGAAAATGGAAGAGAGTACTTTATACGCATAGTATCTCCCAACAGCATTAGACTTTATGCATCTTATATAATAACAGGTGCGGAAGATTCATATTTGAGATTCAATGTTGCAGAATCTTTGGGTATTCATAAGTTTATTATTTCTAGACATTCTGGAGAAACTCTTTCATATAATCCAATTCTTCGCAAATTCCCATTAACTCAAGATTTAAGTGGAAAAAATCAATCTAAAAATGATATTGGAGAATCTGGATTATTAATAAATGGATTAGAAATAAGTTCTCCAGTTTCTAGGGATAAAATCTATTATGGTCCTTTAAGTTCTATTGATATATTAAATCCTGGACAAGACTATGATGTTGTTAACCCCCCAGAGGTAATCTTATCTGCAGGAGCTGGTACAACAGCACTGTTTCAACCAGTTATTAGTGGATCTGTAAAAGAAGTTTTAGTAGATCCTCAAGAATTTGGTATTGATAAGGTATTTTCATTGACTTTGAGTGGTGGTAATGGATCTGGATGTATTTTAGAACCAATTTTTACAGAAAAAGTAACTCAATTAAATTTTGACGCTAGATCCATCACAAATGGTGGCGGACTTGATTCAGTAGATAACACAATTACATTTTTAGATGTTCATAACTTATCAAGTGGAGATGAAATAGTATATGATCAACTAAGTAATTCATCTCCTGTTATTACTGATGGTCCAAATAATCTTGTAGATAGTTCTTCGTATTTTGTTAGGGTTGTTAATACTAGTACAGTTAAATTATTCAACACAAAAAATGATTCTATTTTAGGAATAAACACCATTGGAATTTCAAATACACCTAGTGCTGGAATTCATGCATTAAAAACACTTCCTCTGAAGAACATTGGAAGAATTAGAGTTGTAAATTCTGGTAGTGAATACCAAAATAGAAAACTTATCGTAAAACCAACTGGAATTTCTACAGTTGAGAATACAATAAATTGGAATAATCACGGTTTTAATACTGGTGATATTGTAGAATACTTAAATGATCAAACTCCAATTTCTGGTCTTTCAACTTCGAACCAATACTCAATTAAAAAAGTAAATAATGATTCATTTAAATTGTATGATGTTGGAATTGGTGCAACTATAAAAGAAAATGTTGAAAGAGATATAATTACAAACTTAACCGATTTTGGTTCTGGATACCACATTTTCAAGTATCCTGATATTGTCGTATCTGCTTCAGTTGGATATGCTGGAACTGTTCAGGGAAGTTTGACGTTTACTCCTATCATTACTGGAGGAATAGTCGATGGTTATATGTATGAATCTGGTGTCGGATATGGAAGTAGTACATTAAATTTCCACAGAAAACCAAAAATTTCCATACTTAAAGGTTCTAATTGTCAGTTAAGACCGATTATAGAAAATGGATCTATTAGAACTGTCCAAGTTCTTAGTACTGGTTCTGGATATGGTAAAAATCCAGAAATTTCTGTAGTTGATAGTAAAAACATTGGAACAGGTGCTATTTTAAGACCGATAGTTTCTGATGGGAAGGTTATCAATGTATTAGTAATACAGGGGGGAATTGGATATAATGAAAACACAACAACAATCAATATTGCCGATAAAGGTATTAATGCACTTATAGATGCAAATGTAAGGTCAATAAAACTGAATGATATTCCAAGATTCGGACAATATAAGTTAAGTGATAGAAGAAATAGAGATGTACTAACACTGAGTGCATATCATTATGGTCAAGACTTATCTTCCAATTTCTTAGATGATGGAACTAATCACTCCCCTATAATTGGATGGGCATATGATGGAAATCCAATATATGGTCCATATGGATTTGAAGACCCAAATACATTTGGATCAGATATTAAGCAGTTGTCTCCAAGTTATGTAATTGATCAATCAAATATTGAAAATAGACCAGTAGATTCGGATTTTGCATTTGGAACATTTATAGAAGACTACAAGTATGTTAAGGGTAGTGGTGATTTAGATGAGCATAATGGAAGATACTGCAGAACACCAGAATTCCCAAGTGGAATATATGCATATTTTGCAACAGTGCAAATTAATCCCCAAACTGGTCAATTATCAGGAAAATATCCATACTTCATCGGAAAAACTTTTAGGAATGAAGTTCTTTCGGAAAATAATTTCTTAGATCATTCTTTTGACTTCAATTCTTCAAATCTTGTTAGAAACGTTTTCCCACATAAACTTGGAGATCCAAATGCAGAAAATGATTACATTGATGAATCTTACGAAACTTATAGACAAGTTAGTGAAGTAGTATCAACGTCTATTGGCAAAATTGATAATATTAAGATAATCAATCCTGGAGATGATTATAAAGTAAATGAAAATTTAGTTTTAGACCAAAGAGGGGGAACAGGATTTAGTGCCTTTATCTCTAAGGTTTTTGGAAAAAATATTCTCAATGTAAATACAACGATTGAAGAGTATTCCAATTTGTCTTTTGAATGGAATTCCGACAAATCAATCACAATAGCAAATATTCCTTATACCAATCTTGACATAGATGATGGCGATTATATTACGGTATCTGGATTAAGCACTAATGTATCAAAGTTAAATAATTTACCTTTCCAGTGTTCTGTAGAGAAGCAGTCTGGACCTATTTCAATTGCAAAGACTATTCCTGAAAATTTAGATCCAAATGGAAGTTTTGAGAATGCTTATGTCACAACGATACCTTCATTTGTATCTGCTGGTTCTTCTTGCATAATTAATGGAGAATCATTCAGAATTTTGAATGTTTATGAAGACTTCAATTTACTAAAACTGAGAAGATTTACGGTAGGATCTGCACATTCTGAAACATCTGCAATAACTTTTATTCCAGATAGAATAAAAGTTAACACAAAAGTATCCGAAGACTTCATTTCTAAGCACAATACCTTCACATATTTTAATGCCAAACGTTCGGTTGGTGTAGGAACAACTGCTGGATTATTTGAAGAGAAAATATATTCTGTTGGGATAAAGACGGAAGCAATAGGAGTTCCTATTAGAACTATATACATCCCAAATCACGGATTTACCACTGGTCAGGAGTTAATTTTTACAAAAGATAGTACAGTAGGTGTAGCAGCATTAATTGTAGGTAATGATGAAACTACTCTCAATACCTTTGGTTTACCAAACTTGGTAACCAATTCTGATACTGTCTATGCAATCAATAAGGGTCCAAATCATATTGGATTGACAACTCAGGTTGGATTAACAACTGGAAATGGTTTGTATTTCTATACTGATGGAAGTGATAATTATGAATATGGTCTGAGAACTAACTATGACCAACTTACAGGTTCTATTTCAAAAATTGTTTCTGAAATAGAAACCGAATTTGAACACGGTTTAGTGGAAGGTGATGAAATAACATTGAGTGTAGTTCCAGAAGTAAATGCTGGAGTTGGAATCGGATCTACACAGGTACGACTTCATATTGATGGAAGTAGATTGTTGGTCAATAAGACTACCTTCAGTTCTTCCGATGTAAATACATCCGAAAATACCATTACAATATCTGAGCATGGATATAATGATGGCGATAAAGTTTATTATGCTGGCAATTCTCTAATTTCTGGGGTAGAAGAAGGGGAGTATTATATCAGATACTTTACAAGAGATAAGATTAAATTATGTAAGTCAACTTACGATTTAATTTTTGGCAATATTGATGTAGATTTTGGTAGTACTGGAGGTTCTAGTCAGTCATTATCTTTAATTAATCCCCCCATTGAGGTTGCTAAAAATAATAAACTTGTATTCAATTTGGGAGATGAATCTTTATCTGGATATGAGTTTGGATTCTACTATGATCATGAATTCAATAGTGAATTTACATCTACCAATGATGCTTTTGAATATAACGTTGAGGAACTTGGTATAGGAATTGGACTTACTCTGTCTTCTTATGTATTATCTTATACAGATTCTTTACCAATACTTTATTATAACGTTAGAAAATCTGGATTTATTAATACTTCTGATGTTAGTGTAAGAAACTATAATCAAATAAAATATGTAAAATCTAATAAGTTTGACGGTACGTATCCAGTCGTTAATGTAAGTGCAGGAAGAACTTTCCAAGTTTCACCAGTATTCACACCACCATTATTATCACTTACCGAATCTAATACTTCAACTCTAGAATATACTACTTCTTCTACTAACGTTTCTGGACCAATTGCAGACTTTAAAATTTTATCAAAGGGATTTGGATATAAAACACTTCCTTTCTTAGATAAGATAGAAACTGAAAATGGAAAAAATGCTTCTATTTTAGTAGAATCTGATGATATTGGTAGAGTAAATGAGGTTCGTATCATTGATCCTGGATTTGACTATTCACCAGATAAGACTCTCAGACCAGAATCTTCTACTCCATATCCAATAACTCTATTAAATGCAGATTCTGGAGTTAGAGTAGATATAATTGATGGTGGTTCTCAATATTTGAGTAGTCCAGATTTAGTTCTTATCAACAATGACACCAGAGAAGTTGTAGACACAGAATCATTTGAAGCAACGGCTCCTTCAGGAAAAATAACGAATATTTCTTTAATTCAAAATTTGAATGGGTTGGCAGACACAACACACACGTTATTTGCAGTAAACAACTCCAATGGTGTTGGAATTAGTAGTATTGTTGGTGGTCCAACTGGTGTTGTGACATGTAGTTTAGTAACACCATTTATTGGATTTAGCACTTCAATATTCTCAGTTGGTGAGAAAGTATTTGTGGAAAATATTGAGAATCAAGTAGGAGATACTGGAGAGGGATATAACTCTTCAAATTATGGATATCAGTTCTTTGAGGTTTTGGATTATATAAACACAAATCCAGCAGTATTAAAGTATAAGTTGCCAGAGACTGCAACTAATCCAGGACTTGCAAAAACATTCCAACTCGGATACGCACAAATAATATCATCCAAAAACTACCCAACATTCGAATTTATACAGGAGAGACCATTATTCAAGGTTGGTGAAGTCTTGTTTGTTAGTGAAGATGGTGGAAATTCTTTTGTTAAGACTGACTTGAAAGTCACTTCTTCAAGAAAAGATTTCATCAAAGTAAGTGGTTCATATGAACTCGTCAAGGGATATGTTATAAGGGGTGAAATTACTGGATATAAAGGGACAATAGAAAATACTACTACAAATAGAGCAAAGTATGAAATTAACTTCTCCAACGTAGAATATTATGGATGGGCAAATGATATTGGTAAGTTAAGTGAAGAATATCAGGTTATTCCTGATAATGATTATTATCAGAACATGGCATATGCCATTAAGACTTCCATACCATTTGAAGACTGTATTGATCCTGTTAATAGCATTGTTCATCCAGTCGGACTTAAGAATTTTGTTGATGTTGGAATAACATCCTCAGTACTCCTTGGTAAAGATTCCACATTACAGTCCGAGGCTAATATTGTATTGGATGTTAAGTCTGAAAGACGAGTTGATACTATAAACATTTTTGATATAGTTACAGAAGTTGATATTCTCAATACCAATCCCCAAAAATCCAAGTACATAAGAACAAAGAATAAAAAGTTTACCGATTATGTAATTTGTAAAACTAATAGAGCACTACAAATTGATAATATCAGTTCATTGTTTACAAGCAAAGATTCTAGTCTTGGATTTACAATACTTGATGAAATGCAAGAAGATTATGCAAGATATTTGGTACAAATTATAAACCCAGATACAAATGAAATTCAGTTAACGGAAGTTATTGCAACTAATAGTACTAATAACATATTTACAACTAAGAGGGCAACTTTAAATAGTGATACAAATTTTGGAACATCTGAAGGTGCGGAATTAGGAGATATCTATGGAATATTTGATTCTCCAGAAGATACTAAGAAAATAGTTTTTGCACCTACAGATCAATATGATTCTGATTTTGATATTAAGGTATTAACGAGTCTGTTTAATTTCCAACAATTAGGAATTGGAACTGTACAGAAACAAACTATCGGTAGTGTTGATTTAATTGCTTCTAACGTTGGGGTTGGAACAACAACTCTAATTCCACTCGAAAATGCTATCGCTACCTTTGATAGATCTAATTTTGGAGCAGTATTTGCAACATTATTTGTAGAAAACAATGAGACTCAAGAACATAGTGTTGTAGATTATTCGGCAATATATCACGATGGAGAAATTTACGAAGCAGAATTTTTCTTAGATAATGATTCATTTAATTATTCGATTAATCAGATTGGTATTGTCACCACAAGACTTGTTGGTTCAAATAAAATTGAAATTAGAGTTATAAATGATGAAACAAGTCCTTTAACAGTTCGTTCACAAATTGTATCTCTCACAAATACTCCAGGAATTTCAACCTATTATTTTGATATACCAGGTCAAACTCCAGAATCTGTTAGAACTGTAAGATTTGAATCAAGTGAAATCACTTCTAGTGGAAATTCTATAGGTATAGTTTCTACCAACATTGATTCATCATCTGCAAATTCATACATAAAAGTTTCCACTGGTTCAACTTTTGCGTTGCATAGATTGCTTCTAGTTCATGATACTGAAAAAGTATACACAACACAATTCCCATTCTTCTCAAATGACGATATATCCGAAGCAGGAATTGGTACTTTTGGTGGAGAAATAGTAGGTTCCTCAGTCAATTTGAATTTCTATCCTGATTTAGAATATGTTGGGGCGGGAGTTACAATTCAAGGTTTCCATGAAATTTACTTCAATCAGTTAGATCTTCTCAATATTCCAGATGAACTTAATTATGGTTCAAATACTACCAAACTATTCCAAACTTCTTATGATGGAGTTAATGGTTCTAGATCTGATAAAAAACAATTCCCATTAAATTATAAAGGAACTCCAATATATCAAAAAACATTTAAACCTAATGCAACAACAATTAGTCTCGATGGAGATGGAGTTGCAACATTCAATATTCCAAATCACTTCTTCAATACTGGAGAAGAGTTAACATACACTCCTACATCATCTTTTGATAATGTCTTCAGTGCTATCGGAATAGGATTGACCGCAGATTATCTTGGTGTCACAACTACTTTACTTCCAGAAAAAGTTTATCCAATTGTTCTTACGCAAGATACATTTAAATTATCAACCAGACCAGATTATGCATCTGCAGGAATAGCAATTACAATCACTAATTATGGTACTGGAAATGCTCACAAACTCGAAATGACCAAAAAACTGTCAAAAGCAGTTATATCTCTTGATGGAATTGTTCAGCAACCAATATCATATACAACAGTTTCTCATGAAACTCTTTACAACGATAGCAATGTCGTCTCTGTAGGAACGACATTCTTCGCTATGAGTGGAATATCCTCAATACAACCAAGAGATATTCTCAAGATAGATGATGAATATATGAAAGTTGTTGAGGTTGGACTTAGTTCGAGTAGTAATGGTCCAATTGGTCTTGTTGCCGCTGGAATTGCTGCAACTATACCATGTGTTGCAGTTGAGAGAGGTGTAGTAGGATCTGGAATATCTTCACACACAGATGGAACTGAAGTCAGAGTTTACAGAGGTGCATTCGATATTGTAGAAAGTGATATCTTCTTCTTGGATGCTCCAAAGGGTAATGCAAGAAATGAAAGAGATAGCAGTAATTTACCATTCCCAACTTCATCGTTCAATGGAAGAATATTTACAAGATCGTCTTACAATGAAAATATTGTTTTTGACGATATCTCAAATTCATTTACTGGAATTGGTCAAACCTATACAATAACCTCCAATGGTATCAATACAACTGGATTATCGAATGGAAATGGTATTGTATTCATCAATGGTGTATTCCAAACACCAACAACAGATAACAATATTGGAAATAATTATGAATTGAATATAAATGAATCTGCTGGAATTTCTAGTATCCGATTTACTGGAATTACCTCTGTTGATGGTTCATATATTAAATCAGATTTTGATATCAACCAAAATCAATTACCAAGAGGTGGTTTAATTGTTTCTCTCGGATCCACAACTGGACTGGGATATGCCCAATTGACAGGATCTATAGTTGGTCTCATTACAGATTCATCTGGATCTATTATTGATATTCTTACTTCACCATCAAGAAATAGAGATTATGCAATCCAAACAGCATCTTATGATAATGTTTCAGGTATTTTAAATATAACCACTGTTGATAATAACACATTTGAAGAGAATGATTTAATTCAACTAGAAGGACTTGAATTTTCTTGTGCTGCACCACACGCTGGTGTTACTACAACTATTTTCCCAGACGGATCTAGTCCATCAGGATTTACCTTCTCTGTTGAAAGTAAGTATTCTAACAATAACTTTGATATTAACGTTGGAGTTTCTACAATCCCACACACTTATGTTGGATTTGGAACTGCATATGAGTACTTAGATAATTTAAATAATGGTTCTGGATATAGAGGTCCAGTTTCTGTTGCAGTTACTGATGCATCATATGCAGGTTCTGGTGCAGAAATATCTGCCACTGTTGGTGCGGGAGGAACACTCACGTTTACAATTGATCAACCAGGAACTGGATATTTGAATCCAATACTCAATATTCCAAATCCAATCTACGAAAATATGCAAATTGTTGGAAAATCGAGACTTGGAATTGGAACTACAACTGATACTGGAAGCAATTTACTATTAAATTTGTCTGTTGGTCAAAATAGTAATCCAATTTTTAATGACAGATTTGCAGATGCTGCCAATTTAATTGAGGCAAATAAAGAACTAATTGCAGAAGTTGCAGTTGGTAGAATGCTTGCAGCGTTCCCATCATTCACAATTCCTAATGGAAATCAAAACTGCATTGATGATATTGTAGATGTATTAGAATCAATTGCATATAATTTGAGATATGGTGGAAATGACTTCGTATATGATGCTGCAAATCTTTATATTACAGGTGCTCATGTCGCTGGAGAAGAGGCAGAATCTGTATATGCCTATGAAGAAGCAAAGAGTATGGCAATTGAAGCAATGACCAACGTTCAAATAACGATTGGTGGATACTCAAATAAAATCCAAGTGTTTGACTTGAGTATTACTGCAGATCCACAAACTGGATTTAATACAGATCCCAATTCTTGTGCAAATGTTGCATCTGCAATTGAAACTTATGTTGGAATTGTTACCAATGCGATTGATAGTTCAACATTACCATCTCAAAGAACTGTGGCACCTGGTTCTTTGTATGAGGTTAATGGTTTTACAATAGCAAGACCAGGGCATTCATTCAATGTCGGTGATAAGTTTACGGTTGTTGGATTGGTCACAGATGCTAGATTGTCCGAACCAATTTCTGAATTTGAATTAGAAGTCGTTGAAATATTCAATGATTTCTTTGCTGGTTGGCAATTTGGAGAACTTGATTATATTGATAGTTTTAAGAATCTGCAGGATGGAAGCAGAACAAGATTCCCATTATTCTACAATGGCGAACTTATAAGTTTTGAAAAAGAAGAAGAGAGTGAACTCTCATCCCTAATTGATTTGGATTCAATATTAATCATATTTGTTAATGGTGTTATTCAGTCTCCTGGAGTTGCATATCGTTATGAAGGTGGAACCTCAATTAATTTTGATAGAGCACCAGATGTTGATGATAAAGTAGATGTATTTTTCTATGTTGGCGATAGAAATGTTGATATTGATCAATCAGACATTAGAGAAACTATTAAAAAAGGTGACGGAGTATTCATCAAGAAAAATCCTACAATATTAGGAACTAAATCTCAAGAAAGAAATAGAACTGTAGTTGATTTATCAACATCAGACACTATAGAAACTGATATCTATACTGGTTTTGGTATAGATGACGTAAACGAAAGAGCTCTTGAATGGATTAAGCAAAAATCCGATTTGGTAATTAATAATGAAAATGTATCAAAGGCTAGACCAATTTATGAGCCAAGAATATTCCCAACGGCAAAGGTTATTGGAAGTATAGATTCTTCATCTACAAGTATATTTGTAGATGAGGCAAGACATTTCTTCATCGAAGAAGATATTTTCAATGAGGTAATTTCTAATGTTAGTGCTTTAGTTGTTGACAATACACCAATCATTGCAGCAGCTGCAACTGCAGTTGTCAGTGCTGCTGGAACAATACAGTCTATTGATATTACACAATCTGGTTCTGGATACATTGGTGATGAAACTATTTCTATAGCACATCCAGGATTTAGAAATGATGTTGGAATTGGAACAACGACGGCAACAGCGACTCTGAATATTTCTAACGGTATTGTAATAGGTGCTACTATTGGTAATGTTGGTGCTGGATATACACCAAGTGCTCCACCAAGTGTATTAATCAAATCTCCAGACTTTAAGTTTGAACAATTTAATGGAATTGAGTTATATCAAGGATTCTCAGGAATCATCACTGGAATTACTACCAGTGCAGGAACAGGTGGAAATCCAATGGCATTAAACTTCTTCTTTAGGGCAGATATTTCTGATGCCAATGATTTACAGATTGGATATCCAGTATTAATTAATGACACTACCCATGGTGATGGTGTGATATCAATTAATTCTTCAGAATCTGATGTTGTTGGTATTGGAACTTCATTCTTTGATAATGTATATGTTGTAAATGATAAATTCAATGTTGGTCCAATATGCGATATCACTTGCAATATTTCTGCAGCAAGTGAAGCATCAGTTGTATCAATCGTTGGTACTGGAATAACTGGAGATTATCTTGGTAAAATGTCTTGGGGTAGATTATATCAATATTCAAACAGATTAAATCCTGTTTCTATTGCAGTTACTGGACTTACTGTTGATAGTGGATTGTCAACTTTCCCAACAATACAAAGACGTGGATATGGATTCTTAAATGCTGGTGGAATAGCAATTAGTTAAAAATACACATAAATAAAGGAAAAAGTTTAATAAAGATGTCGGCAATTGTTACTGATCAATTTAGAATATTAAATGCTAGTAATTTTGTAGATTCAGTAAACCAATCTGACAATTCTTACTATGTGGTTATCGGATTGCCAAATTCATCAACAGCTGTTGGATTTGGTAGATCTGAGGAATGGGATACAAATACCCCCGATCCAGAAGATAGTTTTTCGTATAATGCACATTTTGGTGATACCATCATGTATGGTAAAAAAATATCGTCTTCAAATATTAGAAGGATTGTAAGAAGATTAGATTGGGCTTCTGGAAATAGATACGAAATGTATCGTCATGATTACAGTTTGAAAAACAGATCTCCAATAAAAGATGCTACAAGATTATATGATGCAAATTATTATGTACTGAACTCTGATTTTAGAGTTTACGTTTGTATTGATAATGGTTCTGATGAGGATAATCCTTCGGGAAACATATCTATAGATGAACCCAAGTTTACCGACTTGGAACCATCAAAGGCAGGTGATAGTGGTGATGGATATCTTTGGAAATATCTTTTCACAATTTCTCCATCAGATGTAATTAAGTTTGATGATTTAGATTATATCACAGTTCCCGATAATTGGGAAAATAGTAGTGATTTTGGTAATAAGGCAGTTAGAGATTCTGCAAACTCAACTCTTAACTCAAATCAAATTAAAAAGGTATATATTGCCGATAAGGGAAGCGGATATCAAAATGGTAGTCATGAAGTTGATATACTTGGAGATGGTTCTGGTGCAAGAGTAAGAGTTACTGTAGAATCCACACAAATTACAGATACTATAGTAGTTGCTGGTGGTAAAGGGTATAGTTGGGGTATCGTTGACTTAGGCAGCATCAATGGTAGTGCTGCAGGAAATTATGCAAATTTGGTTCCTATTATTCCACCATCGTTAGGACACGGATATGATGTTTATAGAGAATTGGGTGCTGATAGAGTTCTAATTTATGCAAGATTTGATGATTCGACTGAAAATTATCCAACTAATACTAGATTTGCCCAAGTTGGTATTGTAAAAAATCCAACTTCTTTTGGTTCAGAATCTCTATATGAGGATAACACTTTTACTAACTTATACTCTGTCATATTTAAATCAGTTTCTGGAACTCCAACAATTGGTGAAAAAATTAGGCAATCAATAAATAACGAGGAAATTTTTGGATATGTCGCTTCATACGATGAAGAAACTAAAGTATTAAAATATTTTTATGATAGGTCATTATTTTTGAGACCTGATACGTCAGATTATGCTGGTGTTTCAACTGGTGCAAAATTCAATACGTTTAGATCGGATAACGCAAATATTTTTGGATTAGACTCTAATTTTAGTGGAGAAATTTTCCAAGAATTCAGTGGTATTACAACAAATCCAAGTGGAACTAAAGTTATAAACTTGGGTGTTGCATTTAATAATGGACTTGCTGAACCTCAAATAAATACAGGGTCAGGTGATTTATTGTATATCGACAATAGATCTGAAATTGTTAGAAACTCTCGCCAAAAAGAAGACATTAAGATTGTACTGGAATTTTAAAAAATGCCACAAAAAACTAACTTAAACGTAAGCCCATATCATGATGATTTTGATAGGGCAAAGAATTTCTACAAGGTTTTGTTTAAACCTGGATTTCCTATTCAGGCGAGAGAACTAACAAATCTTCAGTCTATACTGCAAGACCAAGTTGCGCAATTTGGGTCTCATGTATTCAAAGAAGGTTCTATGGTTATACCTGGTGGTGTAACCTTTGATCCAAATTATACAAGTGTAAAGGTAAATGACTTGCACTTGGGTCTCAACATCAAATTATATTTGGATGCCATAATTGAGAATAAAATACAACTTAGAGGTCAAAACTCAGATATTTTAGTATCAGTAAGAGGATATCTTCTACCAAGTAGTGGTGAAGTAGATGATATTACTCTATTTGTAAAATATATATCTTCAGATTCATCAAATGAAAGTGTTGCATTACCTGATAATGAGATTCTTCTTTTAGAATCTTCTTTGACTTATGGAAACACAACTTTAAATTCAGGAGATTCTGTTATAACTCTAGTTTCGGCAGATGCATCACATATTGGATCTGCTGTACATGTTGCAGAAGGAGTATACTTTATTAGAGGAACTTTTACTAGAGTTTCTAAAGATACTTTGATATTAGATCCATATTCTAATAATGTATCATATAGAATTGGTCTGTCTGTTAATGAATCTATTATCACTAGTGCTGAAGATAATAGTTTAAATGATAACGCGAAGGGATTTACAAATTACGCAGCTCCTGGAGCAGATAGATTTAAAATTGATACATTACTATCTAAAAAATTATTAACAGATAATAATGATATAAACTTTATAGAACTTTTAAGAATTGTTAACGGAAAAATTCTTAAGGTTCAGGATAAGAGTGTATATTCTAATATCAAAGAATATTTGGCAAAAAGAACTTTTGACGAGTCTGGAAATTATGCCTTAGATAATTTTGAAATTTCTGTAGAGAATAGTTTAAATGATAATATCAGCAGAACCCCCAATGGTTTATATAGCGCCGATGAATTAACTGACAATGGGAATGTACCCTCAGATGATTTGATGAGCATTACAGTCTCTCCAGGGACTGCATACGTTAAAGGATTTGATGTCCAGGTATTCAATTCATCAGTAGATGTACCAAAACCAAGAACAACCAACAATGTACCTTCAGCATTAATACCATTCGATACTGGAAGTCTTATTAGAGTCAACAATGTTTATGGTGCTCCTGTCATAAATTTGTCCGACAACACAATCGATTTATATGATGAAAGAAGAAATCCATCAATTCCAACCATTGGTACTGGAAATAAAATAGGTAGTGCTAGAGTTTATTGGTTTGGATTAACTGATGGTAGTTATTCTGGGGCAGCATCTTCCTGGGATTTATACCTTTATGACATCCAAACATATACAGAATTAGAATCAACTGCAACAGTTTCTGAACCTATTGGTTCATATGTTAGAGGATTGACTAGTGGGGCAACTGGATACCTTGATAATATTAATGCCAATGTAAATCTCTCTATTATTAACACATCAGGTAAATTCCTGAAAGGTGAAAGTATAATTTTTAATGAAGATCCAGCAACAACAAAAAATATTACCGATGTTATAGTATATTCAATAGAAGATGTAAAATCAGTATTCCAAGATTCCAATGGAATTGATGCTTCATATCCAACAGACTTTGGTGCAGATACAATACTATATGATTTTATTCCAGGAGGATTTTCTGCAACAGATACTATAACAATTTCTAGTGGAGAAGTGACATCTTCTGGAAAATTTTTCACAAAAGAAAATGGATTTTCTATTGGAACAATAATAAAGTTTCAAGATCCAGCTGCAGGCAGTACAGATCCACTGACATATGCAAAAATAGATTCTGTTAATGCAGATTCAACTATAATGCAAATTGTACCTACAACATCTATTAGTGGTGTTAATAAAGGAACTCTACCAACTTCTACTGCAATTGTTACTTTCAAACTTGGATATCCAGAAGTTCTTAATTATGATAAAAGGGCTTTATATTCACCATTAGCAAAGCGTGATGTCGCTAGTATTGATTTATCTAAAGCATCTTTAACTATTACTAGACAATCATTAGGAAATACCACAAATTCTAATGGAGAACTCTCAATTACAATTTCAGATGTTCTCGATTCTTCTTCTGGATTAGTTTCTGCATTCTTTGAACCATATGATGCAGAATTGTATTCTGTTACATATAGTAATGGAACGATTGAAGATTTAACATCGGATCAGGTCACATTCACATCGGATTATAAAACAGTCAATATTAGTGGTTTGACTGCTTCACAAACAAACGTTAATGTAACAGTTACATTAAGAAAGACGGACATAACATCTAAGTCTAAAATATACTCTAGAAGTAATAAGTTGACTGTTAATAAGTCTCAGAAAGATACTTCTACATTAACAAAGAGTACTCAATACGGTCTTAGAGTTGAAGACAATGAGATTTCTCTCAATGTTCCAGATGTTGTTGATGTTGTAGCAGTATATGAGTCCACTAATTCTACTACTCCAGTTTTAGATAAGTTTAAGTTTATCACAGGATATAGTTTAGACGTAAATTCAATCCCTGGGGAAAAAATTGTAGGCAAAACAAGTAAGGCAACTGCACAATTGATTTCTGCAACTTCACCAACTGAAGTGGAATATGTTAGATTGAGTCCAGTACAATTTATTCCTGGTGAAACGGTAGTTTTCCAAGAGTCTAATATTCAGGCAGTACCAACAGAAATTATTCCAGGAAGTTATGTTAATTTAACCTCAAATTACAAACTGGATAAGGGACATAAAAAACAATATTGTGATTATTCAAAATTAGTAAGAACTTCTGGATTAGCATCCCCCAAAAAAGAATTACTGATCATATTCAACTACTACAAAGTTGAACAAACTTCAGGAAGCACTGGTGATATATTCACAGTAAATTCTTATCCAGCGGATAGATTTACATATGATATTCCAAGTATTGATGGATTAAGAATAAGTGATACTTTAGATTTCAGACCAAGAGTTGCACCATTTACAAGTACATCTGGATCACCATTTGCATTCTCACAGAAGACATTTGAATCTGTATATGGATTTACTTTAACCCCAAATACTGCATGTCAGGTTTCATATGATTATTATCTTGGCAGATTTGATAGAGTTTCTATAAACTCTATTGGTGATATAAAGGTAAGTCAAGGAACCCCTTCCGAAAACCCACAATTTGCTGCACTTCCAGATGGAACGATGGAACTTGCACAAATTAGACATCCAGCATACCTGTACAATCCATCCGACTCCAAAATTAGATTAATTGACAATCAAAGATATACAATGAGGGACATTGGTAATATATTTGAGAGAGTCGAAAATCTTGAAGAGACAACTGCACTTTCACTATTGGAAGTTGACACAAAATCTTTGGTTGTCAAGGATGCTACTGGACTGAACAAGTTTAAGTCTGGATTTATAGTATCAAACTTCTCAGATAAGACAATATTGAATACAAATGATGCAGAAAATAACAATGATATTGATAGTCAAGAAGGATGTTTAAGGTCATCTATTGATTTCTGGTCAATTGCTGCAGAACTGGCATTAGATCCTTCTATCGATAAAACAACTGCAGATTTAAATGCTAATTTAAAACTCTTAGATCCAAATATTAAAAAAACTGGTGATATTTTAACATTAGACTATACTGAGGTTGAAATGATAAATCAACCTCATGCAACTGGAGTTGAAAATGTAAATCCTTTCAATGTCATTGCATTTGTTGGTGGAATTAAATTAGACCCACCATCAGACAACTGGGCAAGAACAGTATACGAAGAAAATATTAAAAAGGAAAGTACGGGAGCATATTGGAGGCAGACTTCAAATACTACTTCAAGGCAAAGGAGATGGCAATCAGGTAAAAAGTTATACACTGAGACAACAACTGCAACAAATTATGGTAGTGAACTTGTAACTAAGTCTCCAGAAATTGATTTTGTCGAAAGTGTTAAGATAACTACATCTGTTGACCCCTACATGAGGGAAAGAAACGTATACTTTGCAGCAAATGGACTAAAACCATTTACGAAACATTATCATGTTTTGGATAAGGTTAAAGTTGATATTATTCCAAAAGTAAATCAAATTGAAATGACAAGCGGCACTTTCAGTGTTGGTGAAGAAGTTGAAATTTTTGACACTGCTGGAGATAAAGTTGCACTTTGTAGTTTGAAAGCACCAAATCATAAGTTTGGTTCAAACAGTAATACTTCAGAAGTAGCATATGAAACATATTCGGTAAATATTTACGATAAAGGTGCAACTCCTCCTGGAGAGAATTATTCTTCAACATCTACATTAATTAACTTTGATGTAAAGAAAATTTCTTTGACTGATAATGAGCAGTTTGGGTATATTACTGAGGGATGTAAAGTAGTTGGAAAAACTAGCAGTGCGGTTGCTCAAATAACAAAATCTGAATTGATATCTGACAATTTTGGAGATATAATTGGTGCATGGTATTTTAGAGACCCATTAGCAAATCCAAAACCAACAAAACTTGTAAAGACTGGAACTAAAACATTCAAAATTACTGCTGTTCCACCAGGAACTGTAGTTCTTCCAGGATCTTCAAAATTTGCAAGTAATTCTGAAGGAACATTTAGTGGTTCTGGAGTTATTACCCTCCAAGAAACAACTAAGGTGCAACTTAGAAATCCACCAAAACCAGCAGATAAACCTACTAGCGTAAAAGTACAAACTCAAGCGGTACATAGAGATCCTTTAGCTCAGACTTTTACCACAGATTCTGATGGGGCATACTTGACTTCAGTTGACGCATTCTTTGCATCCAAAGATGATAATGCTAAAGTATTTGTAGAACTTAGAACTGTAGAACTTGGAACTCCAACAAATCTTCTTGTACAAGATTATGCTACCGTCGAATTAAACCCATCTAATATTAATATTCCAGAAGATCCCAATAAACCAGTAGCAACAAATGTTAAATTCCCATCTCCAATATACTTGGAACCAAATACTGAGTATGCTTTGGTTTATCTGGCACCCGCATCAGATTTATATGAGATGTATGTCGCCACAATGGGTCAAAAAACATTGGATACTTCATCATTACCAGATGTTGAAAATGTTATTGTTGCTAAGCAATATATTGGTGGTAGTTTGTTCAAGTCTCAAAATGGTACTATTTGGACACCAAGTCAGTATCAGGACATGACATTCAAGTTGTATAAGGCAAAGTTTGTCAGTAGTGGTACGGTATCCTTCTATAACACACCAATTTTACCTGGTGGAAATAATGCTGATAATTTGATTAATAATCCAATTTCAACTTATCCTAGAAAGGTATCTCTCGAAGTTTCAAATACAACAGGAATTAATACTTTTACACCTGGAGTTAAAATTGGACAAACACCTGCAAATCCAACATCAATTACAGGAATCATTGAAGCAGCAGGTAAATCTTTATCTGGTGCTGGTTTATCAATAACTTCTCCAGGTATAGGTTATTCGAATGGAACACATACTGGTGTGAATTTGATATCTTTGGATGGGAATGGTTCTGGAGCATCTGCTACAATCTCAGTAGTATCAAATAAAATTGTTTCAATAACCGCAACTTCATTTGGTAAAGGATATATTTCTGGTGAAAGACTTGGGATTGTTACTAGTAGCATAACAGGAAGTCAAAAGGGAACTGGAGCTATTATTGGCATAACAAATCTTGGTTCTGTTGATATCGATACATTATACTTAACTGCCGTTTCTGATACTAAATTTGATTCTGGTCAAACATTAGTATATTATGATGGTGCCACAAGAGAAACAACAACAGCAACTGTATCAGCAGATTCTACGACACTATCTCCACTCTATGAAGGGAATGTATTTAAAATAAATCAGTATAATCATTCACATCATTCAAAAAACAATAAGATTAAAATTGTTGACGTAGCACCTTCTAGAGAATCATCCACTCTATCTCAAGATGTTGGATTAAACGATACCGTAATTTCAATTGCAAATACAACACCTTTTGCAAGATTTGAAGGTATCACCACTAGTGCTGGTTATGCTTTAATTGAATCTGAAGTTGTATTGTATAATAGTATTGGTAGTGGGACAATTACGATTTCTGGAAGAGGATTGAATGGAACTTCGGCATATACACATGACTCTGGTTCAAAGATTACACCATATGAGATAAACGGAGTATCCTTAATGAGGATTAACACCGAACATACAATTTCCAATCTTTCCAATCAAAATTCGATGGATTCTTATAATATTGAATTTGATAGAGGATCAAGACCTGGACTGAATTTTGATGAAGAGTCTCCAGTTGGTGGAAATGATGTTAAAGTTTCTCAAAATAGACAATTCAATTCTATTCAACCATTGTTTAATGCAATTACTCCAGGTGATACTGCTATTAAATGCAATGTTAGAACCATTACAGGAACAAGTGCTGGTGGTTCCGAAAAATCATTCCTAGATTCTGGGTATACGCCATCAACATTGAACGATACAGTATTTTTTGAAACACCAAGAATGGTTGCATCTCAAGTTAATGAAAATCAATATTTAACTGATTTACCTTCAAATAAATCATTGACTCTCAGAGTTAATATGTCAACTGAGAATGAAAACGTTTCTCCAGCACTCGATATTAAAAATGCAACCTTTATCCTAGGTAGAAATAGAATCAATAAACCAGTATCAGACTATACTAAAGGAACTTCATTTAAAAATGGTACTGATGATCCACATGCTTCGGCAATGGTCACCAAACCAATTTTCTTAGAAAAACCAGCAACTAGTTTGAAAGTTCTTGTTGATGCTAATAAGACAGATTCTGCAGACTTCAGAGTTTTATATAAACTCTATAATGCCGATTCTACAGAGATAACACAATATTATGAATTGTTCCCAGGATATAAAAATCTTATAGATACTGACGGTGATGGATATGGAGATTCAGTTATCAATCCCGTAAATAATTCTGGACTTCCAGATGCTTATGTTGAAACTGGTGATTCGTTAACATATCATGAATATCAATTCAGCGTTGATAATCTCCCACAATTTAATGGATTCTCAATCAAAATTGTATTCTCCTCACCCAATGAGGGTAATGTTGTTAAACTGAAGAACTACAGAGCATTGGCATTGTCATAATATGAAGAGAAAATATATCCCAGTCGAAGGTCATAGTCATCTGTACCGTGATGATGAGACTGGGGCAATTGTTAATTTAAGTGATAGAGACTATTCAAATTATCTTGCCGATAAAAACAGAAAGATAAATCAAGAGTCTGAACTTAAACAATTGAGAAGTGATATTGATGAGATTAAATCTCTATTGAAAGAATTTCTCAAGGGATAAATACTTTGAGAATCTCTATTTTTAGAGAATAGGTTGAAAGAAACAAATGGCAAAACCTGCATCAAGACAAGAATTAGTTAGTTACTGCCTGAGGCGGTTAGGTGCTCCTGTTTTAGAAATTAACGTTGATGATGATCAAGTCGATGATTTGGTCGATGATGCATTACAATATTTCCAAGAACGCCATTTTGATGGTGTCGAAAGGATGTATTTGAAATATGTTATTACTCAAGATGATATTGATAGGGGAAGTGCGGAAATTGGAAATGTTGCATTAACATCAACTACAGCGACATCAACTACAGGAAATCCTTATACTTGGTATGAAAGTAATAATTACATCCAAGTTCCAGACTCTGTAATTGGTGTAGAAAAAGTATTTAAGTTTGATACTAGTTCTATTTCTGGTGGAATGTTTAGTATCAAATATCAACTTTTCCTGAATGATTTGTATTACTTCAACTCAGTTGAACTTTTACAATATGCAATGGTCAAATCATACTTGGAAGACATTGATTTCTTATTGACTACAGATAAGCAATTGAGATTTAACAAGAGACAAAATAGACTCTATTTGGATATAGATTGGGGTGCACAGACCGCAGGCGATACAATTGTTTTAGATTGTTATCGTATATTAGATCCAAGTACTTTCACAAATGTCTATAATGATAGTTTCTTAAAACTCTATCTAACAGCATTGATTAAAAAGCAGTGGGGACAAAATCTGAGCAAGTTTAAAGGAGTTAAACTTCCAGGTGGAATTGAAATGAATGGTGGAGAAATTCTTCAGCAAGCAGAATCAGAATTGTCTGATATAAAAGCAAGAATGACATCAGAGTACGAACTTCCACCATATGACTTTATAGGATAATGGCACTTAATCCCTATTTTCTACACGGTTCTAATACTGAACAAAGATTAATACAAGATTTAATCAATGAACAGTTGAGGATGCATGGTGTTGAGATTACATACATCCCAAGAAAGTTTGTCAATAAGAAGACAATTATTGAAGAAGTTCAAGCATCAAAATTTGATGAAAACTTTTCAATAGAGGCATATGTTGGTACATATGATGGGTATACTGGTGCAGGTGATATTCTCACAAAATTTGGAATGAGTTTGAGAGATGACGTAACTTTAATTATCTCTAAGGAGAGATATGAAGAGTTTATATCACCATTTTTAGTTGGAGATGCTCAGATAGAGGTTGCAACAAGACCAAGTGAAGGAGATTTGATTTATTTCCCATTGGGAAATAGGTTATTTGAAATTAAATTTGTTGAGCATGAAAAACCATTTTACCAGTTAGGTAAAACATATGTTTATGAGTTGCAGTGTGAACTCTTCGAATATGAAGACGAAATCATTGATACTGATATTGAAGAAATTGACACTCTAGTTGAAGATATTGGATATATTGCAACATTGAATTTGATTGGTGTTGGAAGAACTGCAGATGTCACGGCAGTTCTCGGAAATGGATATGTTGATGAAATTTACCTGAATGATGATGGATATGGATTTACGTCAGATCCTCTAGTTTCAATTACACCATCACCAACGGGAATACCCAATAATGATGCTAGAGCAGTTGCAATTACAACGACTAAAGGTGGAGTTACTTCCATTGAACATGTATATCTGACTTTTGCTGGTATTGGATATACCACAATTCCTACCATCACATTTGTTGGTGGAGGGGGAAGTGGAGCAGCAGCGACATGCTCCATCAATTCTAGTGGTTCTCAAGGAGTTGTTGCATTTGTTGTTAATGATGGAGGAACTGGATATGGAACAGCACCTCTAATAACAGTTTCAGACCCAGCGACTGGTTCAGATGTTGCCACTGGTATTGCATCTATGGCATATGATGGAACTAATTCTTATGTAAATTCTATATACATTACAAACTCTGGTTCAGAATACGTTGGAATTCCTACAGTGACTGTAGCAGACCCAGATGTTATTCTTGGAATAGGAACATACTTATTCAATGAAGTTGTACAAGGAAGCAGATCTTATACTACAGCAAGAGTTAAGGATTGGAACTTGGATAATTATATTCTTGAGATTTCCAACTTAGGAATAGGTGGAACAATAACTGGATTCTATCCTGGTGAAACTATTGTTGGACAGACTTCTGGTGCAGAATTTAGTCTTCGTTCTGTAGTTATAGATGACTTATATGATAAATACGCTCAGAATGACGAAATCGAACTTGAGGCAGATGCACTGTTAGATTTCACAGAATCAAATCCTTTTGGTAACTATTAATGCTTGGAACTTATTACTATCATCAGATTATTAGGAAGACTATCATAGCTTTTGGTACTCTTTTTAATGGTATCAATATACGCCATACTGAACAAGATGGAACTGCATTTAGTGATATTAGGGTTCCTATTGCATATGGACCAACTCAAAAGTTTTTAGCTAGACTTGAACAGCAAGAAAATTTAAACAAAGCTGTTCAGATTACATTGCCTAGAATGTCATTTGAAATGGTTTCTTTAAATTATGATCCAACTAGAAAGAGTAGTGTAACTCAGACCTTCAAGGCATGTGATGATGGTGGAAATATAAAAAAAGTTTATATGCCTGTACCATATAATGTTGGTTTTGAACTTAGTATTTTAACAAAACTGAATGATGATGCGCTACAAATCATTGAACAAATTCTACCTTTTTTCCAACCTTCATTTAATCTGACGATTGATTTACTAGATTCCATTGGTGAAAAGAGAGATATTCCAATGGTTCTTGACAGCATTTCATTCCAAGATGATTATGAGGGAGACTTTAGTACAAGAAGAGCATTAATTTATACTCTCAGATTTACTGCGAAAACATATCTGTTTGGTCCCGTCGCTGACAGTACTGAGGGTCTCATTCGTAAGGTTCAAGTTGATATGTATACAAATACAGATACTCAAACTGCCACAAGGGAGGTTAGATACACTGCAGTACCCGATCCAATTGATGCAGAACCAGGAGATGATTTTGGATTTACTGAGGAATGGTTAGATTTCTCGGATGGTAAGAATTATAGCCCAACTCGTCAACAAGACATTTGATTCTCATGCAAAATTTTGATAGTATTGATGATGCTTTGGACATCGATAGTAGCATCGTAGAAACTAATAAACCTGGTAAAATACAAAAACCAGAAAAAAAGACTGATATATCTAAGGATTATGAATATACGAGGGCAAATTTATATTCATTGATTGAAAAGGGTCAAGAAGCAATCAATGGAATTATGGAACTTGCTGGAGAAGGTGGAAGTCCTAGAGCATATGAAGTTGCTGGTCAATTAATTAAGAGTGTCGCTGATACGACAGACAAATTGATTGATTTGCAGAAGAAACTCAAAGATGTTGAAGAAGAATCTGACAAGAAAGGTCCAAATACGGTTACTAATAATGCAGTTTTTGTCGGTTCAACAACAGATCTTCAAAAAATGCTAAAGCAAGGTTTTCTAAATAATAAGGAATAGTTTATTATTGTGTCTAATATGGGTTCTAAAGAAAAGGACCATGAAGTTTCGATGGCGAAAAGCCAGGTAAGAAACTCTATCATAAACTTGAAGAGAGTTCAAAAAGTTCTCTCTACAATGTCTGATGATGACAATTTACCTGCTTGGTTACAAGCAAAGATTACCGACACCGAGCACAATACGGACGCTGCTGCGGGTTATATGTCTGAGGGTAAATCAAAGTGTGGTGAAGGTGAATATTGGTGCAAAACTGATGAAAAGTGTAAAAAAATTCCCAAAGGTCATCATATAATGCCTAATGGCAACTTGATGAGTGATGATGAGCATGAAGAAAGTGGTGATGTAAGTGAGGGTAAGCGTGATGGCAAATCTGCCAAAGATAAAGGGTATTCACTCCGCGATTGGTTCAAAGGTGGTGGTTGGGTACAAACTGGAGGTAAATATGATGGCAAACCTTGTGCGAAACAACCAGGACAGAAAACAAAACCATATTGCCGTGATGCAGATGACCGTGCTGCAATGAGTAAGAAAGAAAGAAATAAGAGAGCACGCAAAAAGCGTAAAGAAGATCCAAATCCAAACAGAAAAGGGAAGGCGAAAAACGTGAGACAAGAATCTTATTCTAACTGGAGAGAGGACTTACAAGAAAAAATTGGTATTCCCACTGGTCGAGGAACTGAATTCAAAAATCCCGATGATGCAATTAGAAAGATTGTACCAGGGGCAGTAGTTGTACCATCAACTCCTAAAAAATCTGCAAGTGTTAGAAATGCACACTTCGAACCAGAAGGTGAACTGATAGAATATGCTGATGGTGGAGGTCAAATTGGCAAGGGCAGTGTCATGGCTGGTCCTAAAGCTGGTGAATTTGTAGAAAAACTTCCTGGAAGAATTAGAAGAGCACTTAATAAAAAAGTCAAACCTGGATTCACTATCAAAGGAAATGAAATCCAAATCAATTCTTACGAACCAGAAGGTAAAGTAGTTTTTGAAGGCATTCCACATAATGCATATAAAGTTGGTGAACAAATTCCAGCATCTGCAACTGAGCCAAAACCAAATAAAAGAAAGTTTAACTTTGAAGTTGACAAGACTGGTCTGGAAGGTCCAAAAGACCCCCTTCAAGAAGGTAAGAAAGATGCTTGCTATAAAAAAGTAAAAGCAAGTGCAAAAGTTTGGCCTTCTGCATATGCATCAGGTCGTTTGGTTCAGTGCCGTAAAAAAGGTGCTGCTAACTACGGAAAGTCGAAGAAGAACGAAGAGTATGATACTTCAAACTGGAAAGAGGACTTTAAAGCACTTGAGTTTGAAACTGTAAATATTATTGAACCAGAACCAATTAAAGGTGGGCAAAAAATTGATGAGAAGTGTTGGGTTGGTTATAAGCAACTGGGTATGAAGAAGAAGGGAAAGAAAATGGTTCCCAACTGTGTGAAGGAAGGATACTCAAACTGGAGAGAAGAACTTGCCGAAAGTGGTTATGATAGTACCCGTGGTAGGGGTGAGGGGGGATATCAACCAACCGAATATCTTAAAATTTCTAACCCAAAAAAGCGTAAAGAGTCTATGGATTTTTGGAAACAACATCTGGAGACGGCACCACCAGTACCACCAGTAAGGGGAGCATCTGCTAAGTCTGCCAAGAAAGATAATCAACTAGCACACTTCGAACCAGAAGGTGAAATCATTGAGGGTGCTGCCTGGACAAAAAAGTCTGGAAAAAATCCTAAAGGAGGTTTGAATGAAAAAGGACGCAAGTCTTATGAGCGTGAAAATCCTGGTTCTGATTTGAAGGCACCAAGTAAGGAGAAAGGAAACAAACGCCGCAAGTCATTCTGTGCAAGAATGAAAGGTATGAAGAAAAAACTTACCTCAAAGAAAACTGCTAACGATCCCGATAGCAGAATCAATAAGTCCCTCAGAGCTTGGAATTGCTGATATGAAAAGTTTCAAACAGTTTCTAAAAGAAAATATCACCATCAATGGCGATTTCAATGGAACTCTCAATGTAGGAGGGTCTTCACCAGAACAAGCAAGCGAATCATATATCGCTGATGTGGTCTGGGAAGGAAAAATATATAGAATGGAGATTGAAGGTTCTATGCCTTCTAAAAATGAACTTGCAGAAAATCTTCAAGGAGAATATCCTGGAGCGGTTGTTCACAACATTTATCCAGCAACATCAAGTTCCTTAAATATCAAAAGTTCTCAAAGGTATAGACCAGAAAGATTAAGTTGGAGTGATTAATGGCTCAGTGGAATAAAAATCAACAGGACTACCTGAACCAGGAGAGAACACTCTTCGAAGTTTTCATGTGTGCCGACAGATATGGCAACATTGGAAACTGTGGAATAACTTCTGGACCCACTAGTGGTGGATCAGATGCTTTTGGTAGAATGAGAGTATCTGATACTTTCACTCTTGCTGACTATTCTCACATTTATGGTGAAGAGGTAGAACTTCTTACAAAGACTGTTGGTGCAGCATCTACAACCGAGGTAAACCCAAATACAGCATCTATTGCCTTGATTGTTGGAACTGGTGCGACAGATAAGGTGATTCACCAGTCCAGAATGTATCACCACTACATGCCTGGTAAGTCTCAATTTGTGCTGACCAGTTTTAACTTCACTGATGTAAGAGAAAATACTACGAAGAAGATTGGATATTTTGACGATAGAAACGGAGTATTTGTTCAACAGGAGGGAGACGGAACTGTTTCTGTTGTAAGACGATCATACAACACAGGAATTGCCAGTGATACAGTTGTCAATCAATCCGATTGGAACCTGGATAAGTTAGACGGAACAACTCTTTCTGGTATCAATATAGATTTCACAAAAACTCATCTATTCGCAGCAGACTTTCAGTGGTTAGGTGTTGGTAGAATTCGTTGTGGATTTGTCATCGGTGGGCAGATGGTTTATTTTCATGAGTTCAATCATGGCAATGTTGAAGAACACGCATATTGGTCACTCCCATCTCTTCCCATTCGTTGTGAGGTCGCCAATACTGGAGCTGCCGTAGGCATTACATCAATGGAACAAATCTGTTCCACTGTAATGAGTGAGGGTGGATATGTTGAGACTGGTGTTGAGTTTGGTGCCTTTAATGGTCCAATATCTTTTTCCAGTGCTGGTGGTGCAACTGCAAGACAATGTGTTATGGCTATTCGTTGTAAGGATACATTTAAAGGAATTCCAAACAGAACAACTGTAAGAGTGACTGATATTGAATGTTTGAGTGATTCTACAAATTGTAGAATTGAAATTTGGAGAGTTCCAAGCAATACTAATATTACTGGTGGAAGTTGGGTAAGTGCCGATGATGATTCAGCAGTTGAGTATAATGTCACGGCAGGGACTAACTTCACAACAACTGGTGGAGATTTGAGACAGGCATCTTTGATTGCTGCTAATAATCCATCAGGTAAACAAGCATCTGCTCAAGTTGCATTTAACCCAACGACTGCTAGAAGGTCTTATATCGCACAAAATATTGACTCTAATGATAGTAATATTTTTGCCGTTATTGTGACCAACCTAGATACTAATACAACAACGGATGTGTTTAATACTATTCAATGGCGAGAAACTAGATAGGTAATTTTTTATGAGTGAAGTTTACTTAGGTAATCCAAACCTTAAGAAGGCGAATACACAAATTGAGTTTACAGAGGAACAAATCCTTGAGTTCCTTAAATGTAAAGAGGACCCAGTTTATTTCGCTAGAAATTATATCAAGATCGTTTCTCTTGACCATGGTCTAGTGCCTTTTAATATGTATCCGTTTCAGGAAAAACTTATTCAGAATTTCCATGATAACAGATTTAATATTTGTAAGATGCCACGTCAG
>Ga0208162_1000187_pt1 | contig 35048 bp, 50 predicted proteins | sample CB_VirMetaG_4_FD_184539 | JGI IMG/M metagenome (GOLD analysis project Ga0208162, IMG submission 184539) | Freshwater to marine saline gradient viral communities from Chesapeake Bay - CB_1508_1M Viral MetaG (SPAdes) (version 4) | ecosystem: Environmental > Aquatic > Marine > Coastal | place: USA... | reverse complement strand
TTTCTATATGCCTAACTGTAGAAGTACCGAAATTTCTACCGGCGACGAAGACGGTATTTTAACAGACGCTATTAGCGGGCAGGCTTATAAAGACTTGGGTAACGATACGGTATTTATCTGCTTTATCTAAGCAGCTTGCAATTATCCTTCTAATATAATAGGGTTATCTGTAAGGGTAACCCTTTTTTATTTTAGGTAGGTATAACTTATGGCTATAGTAGTTAAAGCTTTATCAGAAGACTTTAAGGTAGAGATAACCGCAGAAGAAGAAAAGCTAATTTTTACTTTTAAGCAGCTAGACTTTAAGACTAAAAACTTAATTACTTCTTTAATTACCGGCGTCGAAGGCGGGCAGTATACGCTAGATACTGGCCTACAGATTTTCTTAAATATTAAATACGGCCTGGTAGACGTAGAAGGCTTAGTAGACGAAGAAGGTAATAAGTACGAACTAAGGCGCGAAAGCGAAAAAGGGCCTATTACAGACGACTGCGTAGACGAACTACTAGCTACGGCGTTTACTAACCAGCTACAATTTACAGCCCGCGAACTAGGCCGCGCTGTACTACCTACAGAAATTAAGAACCCTTTAACCGGTAAAGCGGTAGAAGGCGTTAAAATAGTATCTGGTACTAAAGGCGTTAAAAAAAAGTCTTCGAAAGCCTAGATATAACCGACGTATGGCGGCTACTAGGTAATTATATAGAGGCTGCCAGTACCCTTACAGAATACGAATATATAACCTTAATAGCTTCTTTAGAAGCTAACTTCGAACCTAAAAAATTTCATTGCGCTACATGTATTACGCAGCATGGCAGCAGCCCTAGAAAGATAGCTAAAGGCGACCGCGCGCGTCAGATAAGGGGCTGTAATAAGTTCGGCGTAAAAGCATATAAGTTAAGTAATGTTCTATACGATAAATGCCCTGGTAATTACGTAAAGCAGTTAGTTTACTTTTTAGAAGCTTTTAGCCAGTACGAAAAGGGTATGTTACCCTATAATGGAAGCTTAGGCGAACAGCCGGCGAAAATTATAGAAATTTTTAATATAATAGACGATACTAGAAGAAGGCATTTGAAGGACTGATAACCTATGGCGAATAAAATAAGTATAGACTTAGAACTAGAGGGTAAAGACGCCTTAACCGCTGTAAAGTCGTTAGAAAAAGCTTTCGATAAATTAGGTAACGAAGCTACTAAAGACGTAAAGAAAATAGACGGCGCGCTAGGTTCTTTCGCCGGTAACTTAGGAGCTATAGCTGCTACTAGAGCTTTCGACTTCGTAAAAGACCAGATAGCGGGCGCTGCCCAGGCTTTTATAGACTTTGAAGCTGGGCTTATAGGCGTAGCTAAAACCACTAACTTTTCGAAAGAAGACGTAGCACAGTTTACAGATAATATAGAAAAACTAACGAAAGAAATACCGGCAGGTACAGACGAACTTTTAGGTATAGCAGAAGCAGCGGGGCAGTTAGGGGTAAGCGGCGTTAAAAACGTAACCCTATTTACTGAAACTATCGCTAAGCTAGGCAGGGTATCTAACCTACAGGGCGACGAAGCGGCTACTGTACTTACCAGAATTCTAAACGTAGCCGGCGAAAACATAGACCAAATAGGCGTACTGGCGAATGTAATAGTAGACTTGGGTAATAATTTCGCCGCTTCAGAAGCAGAAATAGCCCGCGTAGCTAACGAAGTAACTAGGGCTACCCAAAACTACGGCGTAGCTTCTGTAGAGGCTGCCGCGCTTTCGGCTGCTTTAAGAAGTTTAGGTATAAGGGCAGAAGAAGCCGGCGGGGTTATAAACCGTTCTTTTCAGGCTATCGACCTGGCTATACGTGACGGCGGTAAAAGCGCCCAGCGTTTAAGCGAGGTAACCGGTATAGCCGTAGAAGACTTAAAAGAACAGTTTGGTAAAGACGCTATAGGCGTATTTCGTAACTTCGTAGCTGGGCTAGGAAAGGTAAGCGCAGCCGGGGGTAGCGTAGCAGCAGCCTTAGAAGAATTCGGGCTTAAAGGGGTAAGGGTTACTTCTGTAATACCGGCGCTAGCGAATAACGTAAAATTACTAGACGACGCTTTAAGTCGCGCTAATATACAGGTAAAAGAAAGTAACGCACTAAACGGCGAATACGAAAAAATACTAGACGCTACCGGTACTAAGGTACAATTATTTCAGAACGCAGTAGACGAATTAGCTAGAAACCTAGCCGGTGAATTAGCGCCTACTTTAAATAATGTTCTGGACGTTACGACAGCGTTTTTAGAAAAGTTAGCAGCAGATACGCCTTTAGAAGAAGCCCAGGCTAACGCTAAGGGGCTGGCGGCTACTATTAAAGACGTAGGCGACACGACTAAAACAGTAAATAGCTTCTTACCCGACTTCTTAGCGAATATAAACCAGTCTTTCGCAGACGATAGGGTTAAAAGGTTAAACGCAGAACTAGAAATAACTAAAGGGCAGATAGAAGACCTAACCGCGGGGGCAGGCGAAGACGGCCAGGTTAAAAAGCTTACAGAAGATTTAGTAAAGGCAGAAGAAGTACTTAAAAAATTAGAAGCAGACTTTAAAGGCGAAAGCGAAGGCGGGCTAGTAGAGTACTTTTTCGGTAAAGGCGACGGTAAAAGTTTAGAAAAAGAACTAGAGGACTTACGTAACGCTAGGTTCGAAGTAGCTAAACTAAAGACTGCGCGCGAAAGGCTTATAGAGACTAGAAAGGCACAGGCAGAATTCGAAGAACAGCAGCGCCAGAAAAACGTAGAAGGCGCTAAAGCTGAAACTAGCGCTATAGTAGCAGCAGAAGTAGAGCGTAAAACGCTTTTAGACGAAATAAGACTAGCCGCTAAACAGCAGAAAGACTTAGAAAGCGAAGAAGAAAAGCTAGCTAAACAGCTAGAGGCAGACGAAAATTTTCAGTTTTTAAGCGAAAATTTAGGGCGCGAACAGGCAGCCCGCGAACTTTTTAGAATAAAACAAATAGAAGACGAAAAAAAGAGAGTACAGGAACTTAAAAAACTAAGAACTAAAGCCCAGGCAGAAGAAGAAAAACGGCAGAAATTAGCCGCGCAGCAGCAGCTACAGCTAGAACAGAAGACAGCCCAGGCTAAGGTAGACATTTTAAAGTCTGCGGCTAACCTAGCTACGGTTATAGGTAAGGAAGGTTCTAAGGAAGTATTTCTAATTCAGAAGGCAGCAGCGCTAGCCCAGGCTATTGTAGCGACGAATACGGCAGTAGCCCAGGCGTTAGCAGTACCGCCAGCGCCTAACTTACCGCTAGCTAAACTAGCGAAGGTAAGCGGGGCTACGAACATAGCAGCTATTACCGCTGCTACTATTAAAGGCTTTCAGTCCGGGGGTATCGCGCCAGAACCAGTTAGCGGCGTAGTAGAAAGCCCTAGCCAGACAGGCGACCAGACGCTAATAGGCGTAAACGGCGGCGAAGTTATTTTTAATAAGCGACAGCAGCAGAACCTTTTCGACTTAGTAAATAGAGGCGGCGGGGGCGCTGGCGGCGGTACTAATATTACTATAAATAACCCAGTACTTTTAGACGAAGGTAGCGTAGATACTTTAATAGACCAGATAAACGACCGGGTAGAATTCGCTAACCGCGAACTAAAAAGTACCGAACTTTTAGACGAAGCTAGTTAGGGGGCTTATGAATTTTATACCTAAAATAGAATATACAGATATACTAGACGGCTTACCTAAAAGTTTTACTTTTGATAGCCCGCCAGAAGGCGACCCTTTCGGCGAAGAAGTAAGGCCGAATATAAAGGTAACTAAGTCGAATAATGGACGTAAGCAGGTACAGTTTAATTACTTAGAAGTTAAATATAAACTACAGTTTATTTTTCAGTCTGAAGCTGTAAAGAACGACTTCGACGAATTTTTTAAAAGGCATGCTGTAAGGGGCGCTAGCTTTCGCTATTTTCCCAGTAGCGACGAAGTAGACTTTTTCCAATGTACTTTAGCCAGTAGAACAGTTAGTTACGCCAGGCCTATACCAGCGGCTACCCTGGGCGAATTCGAATACGACTTTAGCTTTGAAATAGAAAGGTTAGAAAATGTCGTTTAGTAACGAAGTAGAAAAGAAGCAGCTAAGCTTAAATACCGTAGTAAAGGTAGGCGACGAATACTATGCTACTAGGCAGGTAGACAGCGGCTTAACTATACCTTCTACTAACCTTATTTTAGACGACTTAAACGTAAACGGTACTACTTTAGATATACGTACTATAAGTACACCGGTAGGCGGGGTAAACTTTAAGCTTAAAGATGAAGAAGAATATATTACTTCTAAGATAATGGCAGACGCTAATATATTTATAGAAAAAGAAGTAGAAGTATACGTAGGCTTTAATACCGGTTCTTTTGACTTCGCAGACTATAAGAATATAGCGAACGTAAGAATAAATGCGGTTACTAAAATTACGAACGGCTACAGTATAAAAGCTAAAGAAGTTACTAGTTTAATTTCTAACCCGACTTATAATGTAAACGATAAGCTAGCTATACAGATAATACCGGCTTCTACTACGCTAGAATTAGAAGACGCTAGTAATTTTCCTAGTCAAGGCTTAATTAAGATAAATAACGAATTTATACGCTATAATGGAATAGACGAAGATACGCTTTTAAACTTAACCCGCAGCCAGGTAGGAACTTCGCCGGCTACCCATGCGCTAGGTAGCGAAGTATTTTTAGTTACAGAAATAATAGCCCAGAACCCTATAGACGCTATGCTACAGCTTTTAATAAGTAAAGACGGCGACGGTACTTTAGGGGTATACGACGTATACCCTAAGGGCTTAGCTATACCTGAAGCGCTTATAGACGTAGCGCGGTTCGAAGAAATACGCGACGATAACTTTTTAGGCGAACAGTTTACTTTATATATGTTTAACCAGAACGATACGTTACGCTTTATAGAAGCAGAACTACTAAGGGCTACTAACAGCCGTATATTTTCTAAAGACGGTAAAATAAGTATTTCGTTACTAGACCAGGTAGAAGCGGGGGCAGACGTACCAGAAATAAGCGAAGACAGTATTATAGATACGCCCACCTGGACGCTGGGCAGCGATAAGCTAGTAAATGTAATTAATATACGCTGGGACTTCGACGACGCTAGCGGGGTATTTAGAAGAAAGACTACGTTTAAAGACGACGACAGTATAGCAGTATTCGGCGAAAAGAAGCCTTTAAATTTACGCTTTAAAGGCGTAAAAGATAGTTTAAACGGCGGGGCTATTGTAGGCGACCGCGGGCAGCGGTTACTTTTAAGACTGTCTACGCCGCGGGGTAAAATTAAAGTTCGCGCGCATTTCGATGTATCAGAAGTATCTATAGGCGATAAAATACTGCTTACGCATAGGTTCTTACCTAAGCAGGGGGGCGGGCTAGGTATAGCCGACCAGTTAGAAGTTCTTAGTAAAAATATAGATATAAAAAACGCCAGGGTAACGTATAACCTGGAATATACCAGCTTTACAGGTATCAGGCTAGCATTTATAGGGCCTTCGCCTTTAATAACCCAGGTTATAAACCAGCGTACTTTTAAAGTACCGGACGCTAGCTGTTATAAAGTAGGCCATGCTTTACGCCTTTACGACGATAGCATAAGCGACTACTTGCCAGACTCGGTAAATTTAATAGAAAATATAGACAGTAATACGAATACTATTACTATGGCTAACGACTTTACTACAGCTTTAAGTACTAGCCTACGTATTAAAATGGCTACTTATCCTTTCGCAGATAGTAACCAGAAAGGCCGCTATACTTTTATCGGCGAAAATGTAGGCGAATTTAGCGACGGTAGTAAAAGTTACCAGATAGTATTTTAAAGGGGTAAAAATGGCTTTAAGTCCGAATATTACAGAACAGCAGGTAAAAGCGAAAGAACCAGTAGACCAGCAGCTTATGGAAGCTATTCGCGAAAATTTACTTAGAATAGATAACCAGACTTTACTAGCAGGCGCTACAGACTTTTCTTTTAAGGTAAATGGCGAACTAGACATTTTAGAACTAGGAAGTAACCCCGACGCGGGTAAAGCTATAGACGCGGCTTTCGTGGCCCAGGCTAGAACGCTACAGCTAGCTAGTTTATATATAGACGAAAGGGGCGCTACAGGTACTTTAGAAGTAGACGTAAGAAGGCTTAAATTTTTAGGGTTACCTATTTCTGGTATAGAAAATATTTTTACAGCTAATACCCAGTCGGTAGCTAGAGGTTCTGCGGCTTTAAGTACGCAGTCTATTACTAAAGCAGAAGCCGATATAAGTACGCAGTCTATAAGTTACGCTAAAGCCGCTATAAATATAGATAACATAGTACAGACTGTAGGTACTAACCTATGGCGTTATAATTTCGACGTATTAGAAGACATAGACGAAGACTTCGCTATAGGTAAGTTCGTAGAATTTTCTGGCTGCGATAATGCCGCTAATAACGGCGTATTTCAGATAGTAGACGTAAACCGCGACGGCGGTAAAAATATAGTAGTAACGAATGCCGCGGGGGTAGCCCAGGCTTCGCCTAACGGTAGCATGCAGCTTTTACTAGTACAGTATGTCTACGCCGCAGCAGTACCGCCTAACTTTAACCCTGGCGAAAATATAGTATTTTCTGGACATGGCGACGTAAGTAACGACGGTACTTTCGAAATATATAAAACGAACGTAGGGGCTAATAACGTAGTAGTATATAGAACGACTGCGCTAATAGAACAGGTTATCGTAGGCGGGCAGGCAGCAGTACTACGATACCAGTATAACTTTCTAGCTCCCGCGCCTTCTGCTTTCGTAGAAGGCGAACTAGCCGTATTCGCTGGGCATACTGACGTAGCTAACGACGGTAGTCTGGAAGTAAAAGTGGTAAATAATAACCTAGGTAATAACCTGGTAGTATATAACCCTTCAGGCGCGCTACAGGCAGCGCCCGCAGGTACTATAGATACTAACCGCTGGGTATATGCCTTAGACCAGAACCCCGACGGCTTTATAGAAATAGGTGATAACGTAATATTTTCGGGGCATACTGACGTAGCTAACGACGGTACTTTTCCTATAGTAGACGTAAGATACTTGGCTACAGATAACGTAGTAATCTATAACGCTTCTGGGGTAGCCCAGGCTGCGGCTGCCGGTACTTCAGACGCCGCGCAGAAAGCTATTACTTTTCGCGAAGACTTTAGCAGCTTTTTTACTGCTGGTTCTTCAGTAGTTGAGATAACCGAAACGCTAAATAATAACGGTACTTTTACTGTACTAGACGTAAATAGAACCGCGGTAAGTCCATATAATATAGTATGCGAACTTACTTCTGGTATTTTACAGGAAGGTGATAACGGCCAGGTATTTAGTGAGATTCAGTCTATTTTTACTGCTGGTAGTTTAACTATGGACGTAGTAAAAGATAAACAGATACTAACGGTAACGAATATAGGCGGCGAAATTTTAGACGACGAACTAGCCGCAGATACCATACTACTATTCGATATATTACAGACGCCCGCGGGGGCTTCTACGGTAGCTATAAACGTAAAATAAAGGGGCATATATGGCGACATTATCTAAAGTTTTAACCTTCATACCTAACCCGCTTAGTCATGTAAACATGACTAACGAAGAAAGTACCTATACTATACCTTCTGACCGCATCGGTAGAGCTTGGGGCAGGATAGCAGACAACTTTATTTTAAACGGCACTACTATAAACGTACTGGGTAGAAATAGTTCTAGGACTTATAACGGTACTGGCCCAGGTAATACTTTTGATAGAACCTTAAACCAGGGTACTTACGTTATTACTGGGTTCTTGGATAGTAACGACAATTCTGACGCCGAATTCGTTAATATAAATATAACTTCCGAAAGTTTTAACTATAGCCAGAACCAGGAAAATAACGGGGTAAAAAATTACGACACAGGTTCTTTTTATGTACCTGTTAGTGCGTTCGTAAATGTAACGCATGGTAGCATTTTGTCTTCTACCCATAGAATAAATATACAGCAGATAGGTACAGGTAACGAAGGCTGGTACGAAGTCTGGCTAGGCCCTAACGATACGATACGCGGGCTTATCGGCCATATAGAGCTATACGAAATACCTTCTTAAAACCTAGCGGCGTCGTATACCTTTTTCTGTAGGTTATGTCTAACGAAAAAAGTAGTAACTATATACTTATCGTTACTTTTCGGTACGACGCCGGCATGTAGCCAGGGCCAGGACGTAGGAAAAAATACCATTTTACCGGCTTCTGGTTTTACTTTTTCGTTAAAATTTAAGAAATCTGTAGTACCGGCTTCTTCTACGTCGTTTAAATAAAATATAACGGCTACCTGTCTTTCGGTAAATATTTCGCGGTTATGGTCGCAATGAGGTTCGAACTTACCTTTATTTACTTCGCTTTTCTGGACTTGAAAGCCTGTATAAGACAGTTCTAAATGCGGCCACTGGTAAACATACTTTTCTAATTTCTGTAGGCCGTCGTAGCATGCCTGGAACATTACGTCGTCGAAGTATTTTTCTTTTTCGCTTCTTTTAGGTACTATATGGCAGTCTATACTTACTTTACTAGTACTGTCTTTGCAAATTACGTCTTTCTGGCCGTCTTTACCTTTTATAACCGACTGGCCCTTATGTTTATCTGGCGCTTTATTTTCGAAATAGTCTATAAGTTCGCTACAGAATTCTTTACTAAGCGCGTCTTCGAATTCAAAAATAAATGTATTCTTTCCTAGTTCTTTCATAGTATGCTATCCTTATTTAAGAAGTTATAAGGGGTAAGTATGTATCATTACTTCATAGTAGATAAAAATAAAATAAAAGACAAGTTACGAAACGGCTTTTTTAAAAATGCCAGTTTAGAAGTTATATTTAATAAGGTAGTACCAGACGATACCGACGTTACAGAAGACGACTACGACTACCGCGGTATAATTACCGAAGACGTAGAAACGCTTAAGGCTGTACGCGACTTTCTGCCAGACGCTAAAGAACTAACCGAAGCAGAATATAACCAGGCTAAAGCCGACGCTATAGCTAGCAGTCCTGTAGGTATTGTACAGAAGCCTTTTACTAGGCAGTCTGTAGTAGGCGAACCAGAAGGTAGACGCTTTCGCGGTACTAGTATTTTAGAAGTAGAAGTACCAGCTAAAAGTTCGGGCGACTTCGAAGAATTTACTTACGACTATACCTTAGCAGCCGACCGCGAAATAGACGGCGTAAGGTTTAAAGCTTATAGCGGCGACTGGCGTAATACAGTTACGCTTCAGGTAGTCGCGCCAGATGATACGATACTAGACGAATTCGTAAGCGGCTGGCATTTAGACGAACCCGCAGTTATTAAAGTCTACCGCGCTAAACTTTTAGCAGGTTTAAAGATACGTTTAAAAATTACTAATTACGCAGCTACGCCTTTTAACTTATGGGTAGACGCTTTTTTGCATTCGTTACCTAGTTAGGGGGTATATGTCGCCAGAAATTTTAGCCGCTATCGGTTCTTTAATTATTCTGCTACTTTCGGCTAACGCTTATTTTTTTAAAGGCTTAGTAGACAGTACTAACGATATAAAGCTAAAGCTGGGTATTTTAATAGCTAAACATGATAACACAGAAAAAACAGCAGAAAAAAACGCCCTAGAAATAGAGCGCCTAAAAGTCGAAGTTTTACAATTAAAAATTTATATAGAAGAATGTACTAAAGAATAACCTACTACTCGGAAACTCCGAGTAGTTGAACTTTTTACTAAAAGGGTAAAAGATGAAAAAACAAGTTTTAGAACTAGTAGTAAAGTACTTAGACCTAAAAGGACTAGTAAAAGAAGTAGTAACCGAAGTAGCCGACGAAGCGCTACAGAAAGCAGTAAAAGACAGCGCTAACCCATACGACGACATGGCTTACGCGGCGTTATGGCCTGTAGTAGAAGTAGAAGTAGAAAAGCTTATTGAAGAAAAGCTAGACATGTCTAAACTTTTAGGGGTAGACGCTGAATAAATTACAGCTAACTTTAAAGGCTGTAAAACAGTATTTAATAAGCTTTTTAAAAGGCCAGGCAGTAAAGCTGGCCTTAAAAAAATTACTAGGTAGCGCAGCTATGGGCGGCTTTAAAGGCTGGCTTATACGCCTAGTCGTTACCGAACTTTACGAAGAAATAGGCGAACCTATTATAAAATACGCTTTAAACGAAGTCGGTTACCAGTACGATAAGGTAAAGGGTAGGGTAATAGTTCGCCGTATAGAAAAGGCTAGAGATGAAAATAACCCAGACGGCTATAATAGCGCTGTCGATAGTTCTTTTAAGTACTAGCTGCCGTACTAAGCTAGTCTGTAGTGAGGTTAGAAGGGCCACTATAGACTATTTACCGCTATGCGATATATCTTTTAAATTTAACCGCTGCCGCTGCCGCTGTTTTAACCTGAATAATTACAGTACTGTAAAGCCTGCGCTATGCGGCGAAGACTTTATAGAAGGTAATTACGAACTAGAATACTGCGAAGGTATAGCCGGCTTCTATGTAGAAGACTGGGCGACCGAAGTAAAACCTAACGTAAAAAGGCTAATAAGAATAAGGGGCGACTACTGCCGTTAGGTAAGATATAATTTATTTATACTACTAAGGACGGTAGAACATGGCACAGCCTAAAATTATATTATTCGACATTGAAACGCTGCCGGATAACGAAAAGGCGCTAGAAGTATGGACGCAGCTAGGTAATTACCCCGGCTTAACTATGAAGGCTACTATAACTTCTATTATATGCGTAGGCTATAAATTTCTAGGCGAAAAAGGTACATACTGTATAAACGCCTGGGACTACCCCGAACGCTGGGCTAAAGACGTAAACGACGACTACGAAGTATGTAAAGCTATTCACGAAATATTATCAGAAGCCGACGCGGTTATAACCCATAACGGGCGAAGGTTCGACTGGCGACATATACAGACGCGCTTTTTAGTACATGGCTTACCAGTACTACCAGATATACCGCATATAGATACCTGTCTACTAGCTAGAAAAAATATACTTAGTTTTAATAACCGGCTGGGCTACTTAGGCGAATGGCTAGTAGGAGATAGTAAACTAGAAAATGGCGGCTGGCAGTTATGGCTTAAAGTTAGTAAACGTATAAAATACGCGCAAAAACTTATGACTAAGTACTGTAAACAGGACGTAGTACTATTAGAAAAAGTCTTCGAAAAGCTTAGGCCGTTCGCTAAAAATTTACCTAACAGAAATTTATATAGAAAAAAGAAGCAGTTTGAAGAAGGTACGAAAGTCTGTTCTAGCTGCGGTTCTGAAGACGTAATTTGCTGGGGCTACTATTATACTAAAACTAAAGCCTACCAGCGGCTACGGTGTAAAACATGTTCTAGCTTTAGCAGGCTAGACGCTAAAGATAATAACCCTAGGACGGTATAAAAATGGCTAAACATAGCTTTAAAGAAGGCGAACTATATAAGGTTAGATTTTACGACCACTGTATAGGTAAAAAAGATAAAATGGTATGCGAAGTAGTCGGCTGGGTAGTTAAAGACGATAAAGAACATGTAGTACTAACCCACTGGGTAGTAGATACAGACGACGCCGAAATAAAAAGAGATAATATAGAACCGGTAAGCATTATAAAAAGTTGTATTTTACGAAAGCGTAAATTTTCTTAGTTCTTCTAATATTATAGGCCAGGTATGCGGGTAAACTAGGTACGCTTTACCGCCGGCTTTAGTTATGTCTAGTAGCTTTTTAACCTGTAGAGGCGTAGCTGTACCCCCGGCTACTTTAAGTTCTAGGGCTACGAAAGTACCATTTAGGCAGATAAGTCTATCTGGCGTACCCTTTTTAGTAGACTGCTGTATATTTTCTACCCATACTTTAGAACCGAATACCCGGCGTAAGTCTTTATCGACGGCTTCTGCGAAAATGCTTTCTTTCTGCTTAGCCATTACATACCCCGCCTACTGCTGCGGTAGGGTTTACCTGACAGTGTATAAAAGTAGGGTAAGTTTTTACGTAGTCGAAGTTTTGCTTAGCTATGTCTTGTAGTTTTTCTATTTCTTTACCGGTAAAGCCGCGGGTAGAAATGTCTACGGCGAGGCCTGTAGTATGGCTAGAATGCGGTACGCCGCCTACAGCGTCGTTATGCTTCTGACAGCGAAAAAAGCTATTTATTCTAAGTACAGCGCCGAAAGCTAGCCTAGTTCTATAAAAAGCGTCTACGGTCTGCTGGCTTACTAGGGTATAGTGGCAGTCTTTAAACCTACATTTACATTTTATTTCGTCGGTATGTAAATATTCGTTTAAGTCTACCGAATAATTTTTCGGTAGTATAAATACGTTTAGTAGCGTTAGTAGCTTCGCCATTTTCGCCCCCTTTTGAAAAGTATTCGTTTATATATCCTACAGCGTCTTCTTTTCTTAAAAAGTCTTTGCCGTAGTCTTTTACTTTTTCGCCCTTTAAATAGATAGCGTAAAGCCCTTCTTTAGTCTCTTTTATTTCTATACCTAAAGCCTTTAAAAAGTTTTCGGTAAACTGTTCGCCGTTATTCATACGCCCCCTTATCGAACCAGTTATTTTTACTATAGTCTACCCCGGCTGTAAGGGGTAGGCTAGTATGCGGGTAGACCGTCTGCATTATATCTTTTATTTTAGGTATTACTTCTTCTTCGCCGTATTTTACTTCTATTATAAGTTCGTCGTGAACCTGTAAAAGCATGGTACTGTCGTAGTCGTCTAGTAGTTTATCTATTTCTACCATAGCTAATTTACATACGTCGCCGCAGCCGCCCTGTATATAGTGGTTAGGCATTCTATAAGGGGCTTCTTCGTCTAACATAAGTCTGCGCCCGGCCCAGTTTACAATATAGCCGCGTCTTTTAGCTACGTCAGTTAGGGCTTTAGTAAGCCCTTTTACCTTCTTTAAATTTCTAAAGTAGCTGCTTTTAAGCTTCGTAGCTTCGTTTAAAGTAATACCTAGAGCGTCGGCTAGCTTCTGCGCGCCCCCGCCGTAGAGTAGTAAAAAGTTAAGCGTCTTAGCCGCGGTTCTATTAGTACCCATAGCGTTAGCTGTAGCCGTATGAACGTCTAAGCCGTCTAGGTTTATCTGGCGTATTACTTCTTCTTCGCCGGCTATGTCTAGTAGTAGGCGGTATTCCATCTGGTCGAAGTCTACCATTATAAAAAAGTAGCCTGGTCTGGGTACGAAAGCTTTTCTTACCGGGTAGGCGGCGTCGTCTTCGCCCCTTTTAGGTACGTTCTGAAGGTTAGGGTTTATACAGGACATACGGCCAGTAACCGTACCAGCCTGTAAAAAACTACAGTGTATAGCGCCGCTGTCGTCTGCTAGTTCTAAGAAGTTTTTAAAGTATGTATTAGCCCTTTTATACGCAGCCCTGGCCTGTTTAATTAAGTTACCTATTTCGTTATCTGGTAAAAGTTCGTCTTTAAAAGAAGGGTTACCTTTCGGCGTAGTACCGTAGGGTAACCCCGCTTTTTCAAAAGCTTTTTTAAGTACTGTTCGGCTGTCCTGGTATTCTAGGCCTGTATAGGCTTCGAATTTAGCGCAGGCTTCGTTATAAATGTCTAATTCATACGCTAGGGCTGCCTGGCAGTATTCTTTATCTATAAGAATACCGCGCTTTTCTGACTTAAATAAAGCTTTAGATAAATTACTTTCTATATTTAGTACATTATTTACTAGAGGTAAGCCTTCGTTTAGCTGCTGCATGTTTATTTTAGCTAGTCTATCTAGGCAGTATGTACCTAGTTCGTAGCATACCCTACCGTCTGTTAAGCCGTATTCGCTTATTATTTTAAACGGTACTTTTTCGAAATGCTTTAAGCGCTTAGGCTTTTTCTTACCTACGTCTACGTCTGTATAAAGCTTATGTTTACTTATATACGCTTCTACCGCGTCGTCTTTATCGTGTCCTATATGCTTACCTAGGTTAGCTAGGCTATACGACGGCTGGCGGTTATTTACTAACCTGGCTAGCGTCTGCGTACAGTAAACAGTACCGGCTAAATATAGCCCTTCTTTCGCTAAAAAATGTAAGTCGAATTTAGCGTTATGAATAAACCAGGTATAGGTAGAATTTTCGAATAAAGGCTTAAACCTATCTAACCAGCTAGGCGGCAGCATATACTCGTAAGGTATGGGCTGGCCTGTATTATCTAGTTCGGTATTAAAGTTAAAGTAAAAGTCGTCTTCTTCAGTCGATAAAATTATACTAAAAAGCTTATTACCCTTATAAGGTTCTAGTCCTGTCGTTTCAGTATCTAGCGCTATAAATAACCCGCCGCTATTAAATAGCCTATCTAGGCTTTCTTCGAAAGTCTTATGTTCTACTATGTATCTAGCCATTATAAAAAACTTAGCTGGTCGTTATTATATGGGTTATATACTTCGTAGTTATAGCCTTCTTTTTCTAGCGTCTGTTTTACTAGTACTATACCATGCGTTACATACGTCTGCGCTGCTTTATCTAGCCAGTCGTTTTTATTTACGTCTTTAATAAGTTTATCAATTATCTGTATAGGGCTTTCGCTTGTAATATTCTGCATTTTTACCTTCTTATTCTGTTATTATATATTCGTCTATACTTTTTTTACTAAAGCCAGAAGCTATTAAAAAGTTTTTTATATATATCATTATTTCGTTTAAAGTCTGTTCTTTAGTATGTATTACTACGTAGTCGCCGTCTACGTAAGCAGTTACTAAAGTAATACCTTCTTTTATTTCTATGTCCACTATTTTACCTTCTTATTAGTTATTTTAGTATTACCTTTTATTCTTAGACGTACTTCGTCTAGTATTTCGTCTACCATTTCGGACGCGGTAGAATACCCGAACTTTTTATAGTTCTTTTTTATAAATAATTTATTCGACTTTTTTATATGCGCGTAAAGTACTTCGCTGCGCGGTTCTTTCTTTTTCATCTTTTACCTTTAAGGACGCCCCCGAAAAGGGGGCTAGTCTGTAGGATAATACGAACTTAGTTTATAAGTTCGCTAGTTTAGTATCTAAAAATTTATAATTTACGCCTGCTTTAGCTAAAGCCGTCTGTATTCTTCTGGCCTGTACCGCTGTCATAGTAACGCGGTTAGCGTTTTTAGTAGCGTTTACTTTTCTAGTTACTTTTTTACGTGCTGTTCTGTTCGTTTTAGTACTCATAAGTTACCCCTTAAAATTTCTGGTTAGTATTTACTTCTGTAGCTTCTGCTTCTACAGTATAGCTTTCTTCGTTTACGTCGCTTTCGTCTGCCTTATATTTAGCCTTATTATCCGATAATTCTTTTAGCCAGCGCTCTACCTGGGGCAGTTCTTCTGTAGTAATATTTCTACCCATGCCTACCTTTTTTACGTAGTAGTCGTAGTCGTTACTTACGAAGTCAGAAGAAAGGGTAAATACTTTAGCATACGACGGTAACTTAACCGAACGCATTTTAGCGAAAATACTTTCTAACTGTTTACCCGCTGGGTAAGAAGTTCTTTTAAAGTCTACGAAGTAAGGAAAAGCGAACCCGCCTAGTACTTCTTCTAAAAGTAATACAGAAAAACGTAGTACTTTATCTGGCTTTATAAGCATGTCTTCGCTTACGCCTTTTTCTTCTGCCCTTTTTCTTAGTTCTTCAGGTATATAAGGTATATCTGCTAAGTCTTTATTCTGCGGCGTATGCTCTATAGTACCTAAGTATTCTTTCTGTACTTTTTTACCCTGCTTTATTTCGTAGTAAAACTGCCATAGCTTTACTTTACCTATTACGAACATGTCCAGGCTGTCGCCTACTAAAGTCTTTTCGATACTGTTCATATACTGCCCAGCTTTAACAGTACCGGCGCTAACTTCTGGCGTAAGCGCCTGCGCTAAATGTACTTTAGGTATAACTATGTCTTCGCTATCAATATTTTCAGCAGCGCCTAGCCCTAGTTCGGTATTAAACATACCGGCGAATTCGTTACTTACCGTAAAGTCGTTTTTTACTACCAGTTCTTTTTTCTTAGTACTCATATAAATATACTCCTATAGTTACCCTGGCTACATGCCAGTTATTTAGTTATGTTCTTTAGTTCTTTTTCGAAATGGCTTCTATATACTTCGTATAAAGCGTCGTCTTCGTTTATATAAATAGCTTCTTCGCGCCCTTTTAGAAATATAACGATAGTACCCAGGGCTTCGTTTACCCTGGCTGCCTGTAAGTCTTTTAAGTCTATTAAAGTAAACATTATTTTTTAGCCCTTTTACGAAGCCCTAGGCTTTCGTATTCGTGCGGTTTAATTTCGTCTAGCTGCCAGTCGAAAGCGCCGGCTTCTATATGCTTCTTCTGTTCTGCTGTATACCAGCTAGAAAAGCTTCTGGCGTTTATAGTGAGCATGTCGAAAAGTACTTCTTTACCGTAGGTATTTTCTATATACTCGAATACTCTTTTTTTCTTATCATGTTCTTTAGGTACAGATACGCTAGACTTCATACTAACCGACGCGGTTACAGTATCAGCCTGCATTTTATCGACTTCTGCATGTACCATTATTTCGACTAGTTTAGCCTTAGCGTCTTTATACTCTTTTTCGGCGGCGTCTGCTGCCAGTTTTAGCGCGTAAACGCTATCGGCTAGCTGTTTAATTTCTTTTAATACTTTAGACTGTTCTGTTAAATTTTCCGACATTTCTACCCCTTAGTTCGTAATTATTCTGCCTATTGTTTTTACAGTGTTAAAAAGTTAAACGCTAATAAGATAAAAGTAAAGTAAAAAATGCAATATATTTTATATTTATATGCTATAATATTTATATGAAAATTATAGGCTTTTTCTTACTAGTTTTTCTTACTAGCTGCGGCGACGTAGACAGCCGTCGTAACCGCTGTTTTACTAAAGAAGAAGCTAAAAGCGCCTGCGTAGTAGACGTAATAAGTCGTACTGGCGTTACTTCAGAACTAGCAGAATACGAATGCAGCCCTTACTATCAGTACGAAGGCTGCTACGATATAAACTTATAAAAAGGTAGGTAAACTATGTGTAGAGTATGCGACGGTGAAGGCTGTCTAAATTGTAACCCTAACCCTGATAACGTATGTACTAAATGCGGTAACCCCGACTGCGATACGTTAGAATGCCGAAAGCCGTATTTTAGAAATTTAGCGCGTAAGGTAGTAAATGGTAGCGAATTCGTTTTACAGCTTCAGTTAGTCGAAGCCGACGACCATTATGGTATTAAAGAACATTACGACTATGTTATAGCTGGCCCTAACTGGTTAAGCGGTAGGCTAAAAGCCCAGGGGTTTAACGAACGCGAAATTTTCGAGTACTGGGACGAAGTTAGTTACGAAGACGTAAAAGACGACTGGGCAGCATTTTACGAACGCGGTATAATAGGGGGCTAAATAAGCTTTAGTACTTCTTTCGCGCTGAATTCGCGCGTTTTTAGTATGTCTTCTGCATGTTCTTTTTTATCTTTTAACTTTTCTAAAATAGCTTCGTCTATAGTATCAGGGGTAACTAAGTCTATTCTAGTTACCTTTCTTTTCTGCCCGCCTCTATAATTTCTAGCTTCAGACTGTAAGTCGTGGGCCAGGTTAAAAGAACGACTAAAGTATACCGCGTAATTAGCTGCGGTTAAATTTATACCAGTACCGCCAGCGCCCTGGTTAGCTATAATTACCTGTACGTCTTCGTCAGTGTTAAACGCTTTTACGTTAGTATCTTTTTCTTCTTTATTCTGCTGGCCTGTTAGAAAAGTATGTCCTATGCCTAGTTCTTTACATATACTACTAATAGGTTCGTAAGTTGGGGTAAATGTCGTCCATACTATTACTTTATTTTCTTTATTCGTACATATACTTTCTAAAAGCGAACGTAGAACTTTTAGCCTATTATTTTCTATATGTTTTATACTGCCGTCTTCAGTAGTAAATATACCGCATATAAGCTGCTGTAGCCTTATCGTCTGTACTATAGCCGTATCTGCCCGCATAGTTTCAGGTAGTTCTATTTCGCCTAGTAGAGACTGCGCCAGGGCTTCGTTTAAAAATTCTTTTACCGGCTGCCCTTCTAAAAAAGCTATTAAAGTATTCTTAAATTCGTCGTATATTTTACGCTGCTTAGTAGGCATTTCTACCGGTATTTTCTGGTATATCATGTCGGGTAAGTCTAAAGTATCTGACTTCATAACCCTATTAGCATGTTGGTATATAATTTTATTTAGCCCTTTTAAGTCTTCTTCTTCGCGATAACCCATACGTTTAAAGTATTTTTCGTCTTTCGGCTGCCAGTTCGGAAAATGCACGTTACTAGGCATGGCTGCGTTCGCGTCGTAAAAATATTTACTTCTAAAACTAAAGAAGTTAGCGCCTAAAATGTCCGGGTTTAAAAGGTAAAACTGCGACCATAAGTCTAGCGCATTCTGTAGTATAGGCGAACCTGTAAGTATATACCTATACTTTAGACTGGGCTGCCTGGTAAACTTATGTAGCGCTTTAGTCCTAACCCCTGTAGGGTTCTTAAAGTTATGGCATTCGTCTACTATTAAAAGTTCGAATTCGTGAGCGCGTTTTAAGTGGTCGAATACGCTGCCCGCGCTGTCGCTTACCGTTTCAGTACTTATTATAAATATATCTTTTTTATAATTTTCTACCTGTTCTATCTTTAGCTTCTTACTAGGGTTCTTATTCTTTTTACCGTTTAATTTCGTCTGGCCGTCTACTACCTGGACGCGTTTAGTATCGAAGTAGGTATGGCGTTCTATTTCTTCTAACCAGTTATTCTGTACTACTACAGGCCCTATTATAAGCGTCTTAGGTATTCTATCTAACTGGTAAGCTACTAGCCGCATTATATCGCATGCCTGCTTAGTTTTACCTGTACCCATGTCCCAGAATAAGGCCCAGTATGGCTTATGGCGAAGTTCTAAAAGCTTAGTAAGTTCGTCCTGGTGCGCCCAGGGCTTAGTTTTATACTTCATCTTTATTTAAGTCGGATAAAGTCTGCTGTAAAAATTCTATAACTTTCGTAAGCGGTACTACCTTATGGGCATGGCATAGCCCGCGGTCGCCGCTATCCTTCCAAGTATCGCAGTTATTAGCTTCTTTTTTTCTAGCTAGTATTAAAGCCTCTATAGCGCTTTCTAAGTCGTGTTCGCTTAACATACTTACCCCCTGCTGGCGTTCTTTAAATGTACTACTGGCATAAAGTACTGCGTACCATGTCCGAAGTCGTCTACTGTACTTAACCTTTTCCAGTCTGCTACGCTAGTTCTGTAATACGTAGTTTTACCTTCGTCTTTTACTTCTAATTTTATAGCGCTGTCTTCTGGTAGCTGGTCTATAATACCTTTCATAGTAGCGTAGGCCTGGTACTTTCTAAAGTAATGTAGCGAATGCTTCATACCCATTTTATAAAATACTAACTTACCCGCAGGCGTAAACCTTATAAGCCCGCCTACTTTCGGTTCGTCGTCTTTAGGTTCTTTAATAAGTACTACGTTATTTTCGTCTATAGTTACTTCTATATTACCGTCTTTAAAATTCTTAAATTCAAACATTATTTACCCGCCAGTTTAACTACTAAGTCTTTAAGTAGGCTTATAATGTCGTCTTTACTAGCCAGGCTTTCTTTATAGCTTTCAGCCAGTCTATTATTCGCTTCTACTAGTATCTTTTCGTTATTTATTTTTATATCTAGGCAGTCTTTTAGTTCTTTTATTTCGTCCTGGTAAGCCGCTAGTAAGTCTTCGCGCTTTAGTAGTTCTTCGTCTTCTTTAAAAACTGGTTCTATAAATAACTGGAAAATAACTTTTAAGTCTTCGAAAGTTACTTTAGCTACTTCGCGGTACAGGCTTTCGGCGTCGTCGTACTTATCGGCGTCTACTTTATCTGTAGCTTTAAGGAAAATATTAGCTATTTCTATAATAGCGTAGTTTTTATCTATGGCCATTTTCTACCCCCTAGGTAATAAGTTATTCTGCTAATTTTTTAGAACCTACTAAACTATTTATAAAAACGCAAGGTATTAGCTAGCTATTACTTATATAAAATTTACAGCCCGCGCTAAAATAAAAAGGGCCTAGTAATAGGAGTACTAGGCCCAAAAAGGCAGAATAACTACGTAGCTAGGCTTCGTAGAAATGTTTTACAAGTCTAGTCTTTTAACTTACTATTGTAAACACTTTAAAAGCAGAATAACTACATAGGGGGCATACTTGATACAGATAGGTAAATTAAGAACGTGGACGCCGCAGGATAGCGACGAAGAAAAGATATACTTTAAAGTTATACCGAACTTCTGCTATAGAAGTTTAAAAGACTGTTTTGATAATATAGAACAGGACTTACCTAAGTTTATACCTAACGAAAAGGAACGCTATAATATATTTTATACAGTAGCGCACCATTTAGAAGGTAAGCGTTATAAGTCTAGCTGGCAGGCCCAGGACATTATACCCATAGACTTAGACGGTATAGACTTAGATAGAATAGACGAATACCCGCCGCTAGTAGCTAAGGCGCTAGACATAGACTTAAATAAATGCGCGGTAGTTTATTCAGGTAATGGCTGCCATGTACTTATACAGGTAGAAAGAATAACAGATAAAGAATACTTAAAAGAAAATAAGGCGGGCTATCTTAAACTACTGGAGAACATAGAAAAAGAATGCCAGGACGCTGGCTTACCGTTTACGAAGGATTCTACCGCCTGGGACTACGCTAGAATTCTTAGACTACCTTCTACCTTTAATATTAAAAAAGATAAGGAAGGTAAAGACATAGTAAAAGAAGCCCGCCTTATACAGAATAACCTAACAGAACAGAACTTAAAAATAGAAGTAGTCGAAAAAGTAAATAAAAAGCTGGCTATGCCTAAGGGTTCTTTTCCATTACCAGACGATAAAACTATACTACGCGAATGCGAATTTTTTAAGTGGCTAGACGCTTCGCCAGAAGAAGTACACGAACCGCATGCTTACGCTATGCTATCTATTAGCGGGCATTTTACAGACGACCAGGCTACTACTAAAAGGCTATGGGAAAAGTTCGACAGCCCTAGTATAAACACTAAGAACCTAGAGGAATTTACCGAACAGGCGCTAAGGGCTAGCGGGCCTAGAACGTGCGAAGGTATCGCAGAAATTTTCGAAGGCTGTAAAAATTGTACTCATTATAAAAAGATAACTTCGCCTATTCTTATTAAAGGCGACGACTTTATAGGTACTGCCCACTGCGGATTTACCCTTAAAGGGCCGCGCGGCGGTCTTATTAGACAGTACGACGACTTACTTAAAGCTTACGATAACCAGTATAAGCATAGAAGCGTAGGCCCTATAAAGAAAATATACGTATGGACTGGTAGCCATTATAAAATAGCAGACCAGATAGAAATAAAAAACTTCGCTTATACTAAGTTTATACCGCTAAGTAAAAGCGACGAACGGCGCGAATTTTTAAGCCTGGTTACCGATAGTAACTACAGCGGTAAGGAATTTTTATCAGGCGAAGACTGTAAAGGTTATATAAATTTTAAAAACGGCGTCTTTAATATTAAGACCGGCGAACTATTACCGCATGATAGTAGTAAACCCTTTCTATACTGCCTACCTTATGAGTATAACCCAGACGCTAAAGCCGAATACTTCGAAGGCTTTCTGCACGAAATAACGCTAGGGCGCGAAGACTTAAAAAACATTTTACTAGAATACCTGGGCTACATAGTAAGCGGCGAAGACTATATTTTTCAAAAGGCGCTTATATTGGAAGGTTCGGGTAAGAACGGTAAGTCTACTTTTATAAACCTTATACGTATGTTAGTAGGCGGCGAAAATTGTAGTAATATTTCTATACAGAAATTAGAACAGAATACCTTCGCCAGTTCTGGGCTACATGGTAAGTTAGTAAACTTTTCAGAAGAAGAACCGCCTAAGACGTTTAGCGATACGAACGGTACTTTTAAAAACTTAACAGGCGACGGCGTAGTAAACGCAGAATATAAATACGGCGACGCTTTCGAATTTATAAACAGGGCTAAGCTTATTATTTCTTATAACGAAAAGCCATATATTAAAGATACGTCAGAAGGTATGCTACGTAGGCTTCTTATAGTACCTTTCGACTACGACTTAAATAAATACCCTGAAAAAGTAAACCCGCATATAAAAGACGACTTAGAAAAAGAACTAAGCGGTATATTTAACCTGGCGCTAGAGGGGTATAAAAGACTTTTAAAAAATAAAGCTTTTACTAAGTCTAAGGCTGTCGAAGAAATGGTAGGTGCTATACATAAGAACAGCGACATAGTTAAAGCATTTTTAGACGACTGCGTAGAAAGAACGCCAGACGAAGAAGACTATATAACATATAGCGACATGTATAATAACTTCGTAAGATACTTCGAAGACCAGAACGAAGGCGGTAAAGTTATATCTAAAAAGGGCTTTTCGCTGCGCATGAAGAAGTATAATTTTAATACTGTACAGCGTAAAATACATGGTAAAAATTTTAAGGTAATACCGCGCGTTAGTATCGACTTAGGCGAAATTTCCTATAGTAACTCAAAGTTTTAATTTATCGGTTACCTTTTTTAGCCGTAAGTATATGATAATATTCAAGTGGCAACCGGTAACCGATAAATTACCATTGTAGCCAAAGGTATAAGAAAAATTAAAAAAATAAAAAAGAAGAAAAGGGTATATAAGGGTAGAAAAGAGTATAAAACTAACGGTTACCGGTTGATGGGTTACCCTGCATAGCAGTAAAGCGAATTATACCGGATAGTTAGGGCATTTTTAGGGGTATCTGATAGAACGGCGAACGGTTACCTATACTAAAGCCCTTTAGTCTGCTTAAATATTCTTTACATTTTATAAATGTCCATACGAATTTTACTGCGGTATTCTAAAATAGAGGGGGGCGAAATGCCGACGCGAAAAAAGAAAGTTCTAAAAAAGACTACTAAAAAAACTACTGAAAAGAAGCCGGTAGGAAGGCCTACGAAATACGATAAGAAGTACTGCGAAGTAGTTATAGAACTTATGGCTAAAGGTTATTCTAAAGAAGCCTGCGCCGGCGCTATAGGTATCGCTAAGCAGACTTTATACGACTGGGCTAAAGCGCATAAGGAATTTTCAGACGCCATCTCTATAGGCGAAGCGCGCTGCCAGTTCTTCTGGGAAAGCATGGGCGTAGACTATACAGTATTTAGTAAGAACGGTAAGCAGATAAACGGCCAGGTATATGGCTTAAACATGAAGAACCGGTTTAACTGGAGTGATAAAAAAGAAGTACAGGTAGAAGAAAGCGAAAAGAAAAAAACTTTCGCCTTCGACTTATTAGAAGAACCAGAAGAATAAGGCGGGGCTATGAAAAGGCCGGAAGCAGAACGCGCAGTATTTATACATTTAGACGGCCTATGCGAAATAATGATAGTACCCTACATGCCAGAACCTAGCCCATACCTGGAAACTTTAGACGGTAAAATAGGTAAACTTATAAAGGTTAGTAATTTAGACGTTTTATACTATGAAGAAATACCTAAAAAAAGATTATTCGAATAAAATGCACGATAATATTTGTTATCGTGCTAACTGCATTGATATATTAAGCGGTAATACTTATACGGCCGATAATACAGACTTAGCTATATTTATAGAAAAGGTACGTTATAGGGGCGACGAATATATAAAAGTAAAAGGTAAAGTATTTAATAAGCATAACGGTATCGTATACGAAAGAAAAAACTTAAAACTATATTATAGACTTATAGGCCACTGGACGGCCCTAGAATAAAAGGACTTATATGCAGCTTTTTTATTTAGTATTATTCTTAGGTTCTTTAGCCTTTAACCTTTACGCGCTAGAAGTCGTTATAATGGACTACGGCGACTTAGAACCAGGTAAAATTTACGCATACGACTTACGGCCTAAAGAAAAAGAATGCTTCTGCTATGATAAATATTAAGGTAGTTTAAATACATGTTAGCAGAAAAGAAAAAAATAGGCGCTACTAGTACGCCTAGCTTCTTCGAATTTAACCCTAAAGTAATACCTTATCAGTACAGGGTTATATACGATATAAAGAAGCGGTTTAATTATAACCTAGGCCCGCATTATATTTTACTAAGCGGTTCTGTAGGTTCTGCTAAGTCTACCTTACTAGCCTTTCTTACCTTAAAACATGTAACTGAATTCGACGGCGCTAGGGTAATGCTAGGGCGTAAGACGTTACCAGACTTAAAAGATACTATCTTTCAAACTATACTAGAAATGCTTACAGGCAGCTTCGAAGAAGGGGTAGACTACTGGGTACGCCATGAAAGGGGTTATATTAAGTTCGCTAACGGCAGCGAAATAATAAGTAGAAGCTGGCACGATAAGAAGTATAAAAAATTTCGTTCGCTACAGTTAAGCATGATAGTTATAGAAGAAATAACAGAAAACGACGCTAAAGACTGGGCTTTCTATATTGAATGTATAGCCAGGCTAGGGCGTCTACCGCATGTACCAGAAAATATTTTTATAGCAGCCTGTAACCCTTCAGACCCTTCGCACCCAGCATATAAAGAATTCTTAGAAGACGCTAAAAAGACAGGTTACTACTTACAGAAAAACGAGACTACCCACTGTTATTTATCGCGAACAGAACAGAACCCCTTCTTACCGTCCTGGTACATAGAAAAATTAAAGCAGAAGTACGATAGTAAAATGATACGTCGTTTACTTTTCGGCGAATGGCTGTATATTTCTACAGACGTTATATACTATAACTATGCGCCAGAAAAACATATAGCTAAGAAAGGCGAAATAAAACTAAATAAGAAGCTACCTATAAGGCTGTCTTTCGACTTTAATATAGCGCATTCGAAGCCTATGTCTAGCTGCTGCTTTCAGTTTAACCCAGAAGCTTTAGACGACGAATACCAGGATAAGAATAAGCGTATGTTTAAGTTCTTCGACGAAGTAGCAGTAGAAGGGGCGCGTACAGCAGACGCTTTAGAAGAATGGGCCGGTAAAGGCTGGCTAGACTTACCGCATAACCCTACTATAATAGTACATGGCGACGCTACAGGGTTTAAGGGCGACAGTAGAGGCCCTAAAGATAGAACAGACTATAGCATTATCGAACGCTTTCTAGCTAACTACGAACGTAAAGACGGCAGAAGTATAAACTACGAAATAGAAGTACCTAAAGATAACCCTAGGGTAAGAAATAGGCATAACATAACTAACGGCGCTTTAGAAGACGCTAACAGTATATTAAAGGTAGCTGTAGACGAAGGCTGTAAGTATGTTAAAGCGGGCTTCGCTAATACGAGGCTAAAGGAAAATGCGGGCTATACAGAAGACCAGACTACAGAAGGGCAGGACATGTCGAACGCTGCTACGTATGGTATATGGTACTGCGTAGAATACGGCATAGGCGAAGCAGAAGAAATAACTTTTAGATAAGCTTTTTTTACTAACGAATAAAAAGCTATATAGGGGCTAACGTATGAAAAACATTTTAGTAATAGGCTTTTTACTTATCCTGGCTTATAGCTGCGCCAGCAGAAAGCTAGAACCTAGTACTACGGTTATACTACCTACAGAAAAGGTTAGCCTGATAAAGGTACTAAGTACTAAGGGCTTTACAGAAAAAGAAAAACAGAAGTTACTAGAATATATTCCAGTTATGAATAATACCGTAGCTAGTAAATGCTTCGAAGACTTTATAAAAGAAAGGCCAGGGCTTCATACTACCCAGGATAAGACAGCGGTAGAAGTAGTAGAGCATTTAAGAACTTCTACTGTAGAGGTACATTTAATTACTTACTATAAATACTTTAGTAACGTACAGGGTTATACTTATCCTGGCGTAAATAGTATATGGCTTAACAGAAAATACCACGCCGGCGCTAGTCTATGTAGCGAAGCGTCTAACTTGGCCCACGAATTAAGCCATAAGCTAGGGTATAGCCATAGCTATAAGGCTAGTAAAAGCCGTCCTTTTTCAGTACCATATAGTATAAACGCAGCTTTTAAGGCATGCTGCTTAAATTAAGGGGTAATATATGCCAGTTAGTCAACTACCAGCGCGCGAAATAGACTTAAACAGCGCCGACCACGTAAAGCGCATAGTTTTAGAAATAGAAAGCGAACAGAACAGAAGAAGAAAGCGTAACGCATGGGTATTAAACCAATGCTTAGAAGGTAACCAACGCGAATACGTAAAGAAAGAACTACAGCGCATTTACCCTGAAACTTATAGTAAATTTTCTATAGGTGATATAAATATACCCAGGAAAATAGACTTAAAGCTTAGTAAGGCATATAAGAACCCGCCTATACGTAAACTATCTAACGAACAGGCTACAGAAGGCTTAAACGAAGACTATAATAAGTACCATTTCGATAGGGCTTTTAAAGAAGCCGATAGTATCTTTAATTTACATAAGTACGTAGCGCTATGGCTTACCTGGCAGAACCCAGACGCTAAGCTAGGCATAGAAGAAGGGCAGTATATTTTACATGCCTTAAAACCTTATGAATACGACTTAATACGCGACCAGGTAACCGGCGAACCTATAATTTTTATACAGTCGCATGCTGATACCGAAATAACTAGGCTAGCAGGACGTAGCGACGGTATAGAACAGACTATAAGCGAAAGCCAGTCCGACCGCAGCGCCCAGACTAGAATATACTACTTATGGAATGCTACGCAGTACGTAGAAGTAGTAGTAAAGAAAGCAGAAGGGCATGGTAACGAAGAAAAAGAACTTATTACTATAAACTATATAGACCGTAAGCCGAACGCGCTAGGGCGTATACCTATTACCTATTTACAGGCAGACAGTAGCGTAGACTACCCAGTAGCTAGTAACCTGGCAGCCCAGTCTATCGACTGGAATTTAGGCCTTTCGAATCTGAAGACGAGTAGCAGCGCCCAGGGGCATGGCCAGCTAGTAATAACGCACCCAGAAGGGCAGAAGTATAACCAGGTACATATGGGTATGCATACTGCTATAACGCTACCGCAGTCTAAGAAGCCAGACGCGCCGCCTACTGACGCTAAGTATATTTCGGCTAGTCCAGACTTAGCAGGACAGCTAGACGTATTAAAGTTCGACGTTATGAATATATTAGACGACTACGGTATAAAGGCTAAAGGCAGTTTAGAAGGCGGGGCAGATAAATTTAGCAGCGGCTTCGACCGTCTTTTAAGCGAAGCAGACGTACAGGACATAGTAGAGGATAACCAGAACCTATATAGCTTTACGCTAGAACAGGGTACTTTTTCTATTTATTCTGCTTACGAAGAAGCTATGGCGAATTTTTCATATAGAGGCGAAGAAGAACTAGCAGTAACTTTCGAAAAGCCTAAGGTAATGATAAGCGATAAGGAAACGCTAGAAAATATAGAAAAGCGCGACCAGCTAGGCCTTATTCTACCGCATGAAAAACATTTAATTATAAATCCGAACTTAACAGCAGAACAGGCTAAAGAACGCGAAGAAGAAATACAGGCTATAAAAGCCGAACGTATGGCAGCTATGGCCGACATGTTCGAAAGCGATAACGACGACGAAGACGACGAAGGGGGGCAGAATGCCTAAAGGTAAAGGTTATCCTGGTAAGAAAAAGGGTAAGGGTAGAAAGAAAGGTAAGTAATGCCTAGTTCTACTATTACAGACAGCCGTACCAGGCTTCTACATTTTTTAGACTTAGACGACTATGGCCTAGCTGCTGTACCTAGCGAACGTAAGGGCGAAGCTAAGCGCGAAGTAGCAGACTTTTTACAGAACGAAATACTGCGCTTTTTAGACCGCGGTACTAGTCCTGTAAAAGGCGAAGGGCGCTTTAAAAGGCTAAGCGATAAGTACAGTAAAAAAGAAAAAGGCGGTATACGTACTTCTAACTTAGAATTAGAAGGCGACTTAAAAGACAGCCTACAGGTACAGCCTGGGGCAGGTTCTTTTTTACGTATAGGGCATACTGGCAGCCAGGTAGAAAAAGCCGACGGCCATAACCAGATAAGCGACCGCGCCCAGCGCTGGGCTAGGGCATTCGGCGACGAACCTTTTCCTAGACGACGCTATATACCTGATACTGGCCAGGAATTCGTAGAAGGCATAACCAGCGAACTAAGAAAGATAATAGGCGACTTCGTACCTGAAGAAGTTACCAGGGCAGAACGCCCAGAAGTAGACGTAACCGTAGGTACTGTAACGTCTAGTACTGCTGTACCCCTACCAGATACTTTAGAAAGAACTACCATAGGAATAGATAACCTATTTAGCGACGACATTATAGGGGACTTATTACTAGACGCGTTAGAAAGGCGGTAAATAATGCCTATAAAAATAAAAGCTAATACCAGCGTAAAAAGACTACTTACTAAAACAGAAAGGGGGCTAATTCCTTCTGTTCGTAAAGAATTTTCTAATAAGTTTAACCTGGCCAGGGTAAAGCGCCTTATATTACAAGACATGATACGAGGGGTAAGCCCTGTTAAAGGCGGCGGTAAATGGAAAAGGTACAGTAAAAGCTATAAAGAAGTTATACGAGGTAAAGCAGCCTATAGACGCTTACCTAACGGCAGGGTAATAAGAATAAGCGCCGATAGTGTAGAATCGCGTTTTAAGAAAGGTAAGCAGAACTTAGTAAACGACTTAAACGCAGACTTTAAAAGAAGTCAGAAGCCTAGTAAAAGAATAAGCCCTGTAAACCTTAGGCTTTCGGGTAAGCTACATAAGTCTTTATTCGCTAAAACCGTAGGGGGCTTTTTAAGAACCTTTAGGCTTAGAATAGGGTTTAACGATAAACTAGCCGATATACATAACCGACGCGGCGCAGGTAAGTCTAGGGTAACCAGGCGGCTACTACCTACTAAGTTCGGCGAAAGCTTTAATAGACGTATAACGTCTGGTATATTCGAGTTATTACAGAAGTCAGTCGAAAAAGTTGTAAAAGAATTTAATAGACAGTAAAGTAATTTCTGTAGAAAATAAAAACTAGGGTATGGCGAAGGCTATACCGCTTTTAAAGCGAAGGCTTTAGAAGAAGACATTTTTAGGGGTTTATATGCCAGTAGAGTTAAGCGAAGAAGAATACGCTAAGCTTAAAGAAAGCGCAGAAAAAGCAGCAGCTTTAGAAGCGTCTAAGCAGCGCGTAATCGAAGAAAGCGAACGCTTTAAAAAGCGCGCACAGGAAGCAGAAGGTAAGCTTACCGAAAGCGAAAAACGAAAGTTAGAAGAAGAAGGTAAACTTAGCGAAGCTTTAGCTTTAGAAAGAAAAGAAAAAGAAGAACTAAGGCAGAAGTACGAAAGTAAAGATAAACTTATCTTAAAAGAAAAACTTCGTACCGAACTTACTAAAGTAGCTAAAGACGCTATCGACGTAGACGACTTACTTCTTATTCAGGACAGCGAAGCCAGAAGCCTGCTTAAAACTGACGCCGAAAGCTTAACTATTAGCGGGGTAGAAGAATTCGTAGCGAAGGCTAGAGAACTTAAACCGCATTATTTCGGGCGAAAAGCTATGCCAGACTATAATAACTTAAAGACTGGTAACGACGATAGTAACGAAGACCACGCTAAAAGCGACGAACAGCGTTATATCGAAGAACTAAAAGCCTGCAATAGCAGGGCAGAAGTCGTAAAGGTTAAAAAGAAATACGGTAAACCAGTAGACGACTACTTAAACAGATAGTAAAATTTTCATAAGACTTAAAAAAGGGGTTAAAAATGCCATTTACTTTAAATTTATCAGGTACAGCACAGGTAGACGATAGTATCAGAGAAGAATTCGATACCGAATTTAGACTAGCGTTTGCTGAAAACGGAAGCGCTTCAGGCGTAGCAACTATTAGAAGAGACATCGGGGCGAAGTCTATTTCTTTACCGAAATACGACCAGCTTAACCTAGCTACTACGCCGCTAGACGAAGTAGAAGACGTAAGCAGCGAGGCTATGTCTGATAGCGCGGTTATCATTACGCCGCAGGAATACGGTAACGTAGTAACTACTACTAAACTAGCTAACCTTCAGACTGGCGGTATGGCAGACAGGGCAGCAGCTAGACTAGTAGGTATTAATGCTGGACGTACAGCGAATAAACTAGCTATTTTAGCTATGGACGCTTCTACCAATATCCTTAGGGCTGGCAACCAGGCAGCTACAGGCGCCATTACAGCAGCCGACGTTATGGACGGTTCGCTTATGGGTAAAGCTTATAACGCTTTAGCTAGAAATAACGTACCTGGACTAGCAGGCGGCGACTACGTAATGGTAGCGCATGAAGACGTTATTTTCTCAATTCGTGAGCAGGCCGGCGCAGCGTCCTGGACTGATGTACATAAGTACGCTTTACCTGAAACTGTTTTGAGAGGGGAAGTCGGAATGTATAAAGGCCTAAGGGTAATTCGCGATAATTTAAGTACTATTCAAGCTGGCGCAGGCGCAGGCGGTATCGACGTTTATAACAGCTACGTAGTAGGTTTTAACGGTCTAGGGCTAGCAGTTAGCCAAGACGTAGAAATGCGCGCTACAGGGCCTTTCGATAAATTATCAAGGTTTATCAATATGGGCTGGGCTGCATGCTGGAATTTTAAAATCGTAGAGCCAGACGCTATCGTTAAACTAGAGTCGGCAGGACAGTAAGAACTATAAAACTGAATAAAAATAGGGGGCGGGGGGTAACTTCGCCCCTTTTAGTTTAAGGGGTACTTATGTCGTTCTATGGCGCTATGAAAATAAGACACGTAAAAGCTTCTACCGAAGAAAAGCTAGAGGCAGAAATAAGAAAGCTAGAGGCTTTACACGACGGTATGCTTAAAGCTATTACTTTATACCGTTCGGGTAGCCAGGTAGTATTCTGGTATTATCACGACTACCAGAAAGCAGGCGCGCCTAAGACCGGCGAAAAGGTTACCGCAGAAGAAGCTACAGGGCATACTAAGGTAGCTAAAAAGAAGACCAGGCGAAAAAGTAAGGCGGCTAAATAATGTCTGATACGTACGATAAAACTAGCCGCTTAGGTATAAATTTCGAAGACTTAGAACATGCTAGTTATAAAAAAACGCGTACAGATAAAGTAGCCAGAAGGGTATCTAACGAACCAGACGAACCTTTATACGTAGCCCTTATAGACGCCCCCGACGAAGAAGACTTTTTTATACAAGACGAATTAAGCGGTATTTTAAAAGAACAGCTAACAGAAATAGTTCGCTATACAGTACCGCCAGGTAAAATATTTAATTTAGACCAGATAACGGTAAGCGGCGACAATATAGCAGAATATACAGTTACTATAGACAGCGTAAAGAATAAGACTAAGCGTACTTACTACGGCGCTAGTCTAAACGAAGAATTTAAGTATAATAGTTATAAGGTAACTGCTGCGCAGATAATTAAGGTAGAGGTTATACATTACAGCGAATTTAACGGCGCTTTCGAAGCGACTATAGAAGGTAGGCTAAATAATGAGTAGCGAAATACAGGCTAAAGAAAAAGAAGCAGAAATTTTAAGGCTAAAACATAACGTAGCAGAAGCCGAACTAAAACTACTTAGAAAGAAAGCAGAAATAAAACAACTAGAAAAAAATATAATTAAGTATAAAGAAATACTTAAAAATAAAGAAGGGGTAAGTAATGAGTGATTTTAGAAGCGGTCTACCGGTAAGACTATTCGACGAAGATAACCTGGCGTATACGGCTAATAACCCGTTACCTGTAGCTATTGAAGAAAGCGAAGCCGACGAAATACACGACTTCGACGAAGCGGTAGACGTATTAAAAAGAAATGGCGCTGTAGTTACTAGCGCTAACCACGACTACACAGTAAGCGCGGGCAAAACTTTTTTACTAAGTAGGGTACTTTTCGCCGGTTCTGGACGTATGAAAGTAGAATTGCAGGTAGAAACTGCGGTAGCTTCAGATACTTTTAATACTGTAGCCGTAGGTTTTAGTTCTACTTCTAAACTTTCAGACGCTATCGAATTAGAAAAGACATATAAAGTGGAAGCCGGGGTAAAAGTTAGGGTAGTAAAATCTAATTTAGATAACGACGACCAGTCGTTATATTCTACTATTATCGGCGTAGAAAAATAAGAAGGTAAATAGTGGGCGACATAGATAACGATATAAAAGCTTCTTCTACTACTCGTATAGTCGGTAGTGACGAACTTTTCGCCGCCGACGTATCGAGAAGCCAGGACGGTATAAACCGCCTAAAGGTAGACAGTGAAGTATCTCCTAAGTCTATAGGCGGTTTATTTATAGACCAGTTTAGTAATAACGGTTCGACTGCTTTAAATATAAATGCTTCTGGCGCGCCAGTCGAATTTACTATACCTTTAAAAAATCAAGATACTGCTATAAATTCTATTTCTATATATGGACGCGATAATGGTATACAATTCGGCCAGTTTTTAGCGATAAACCAGCCTTTAAGCGTAGGAATAATTTTCGAAATTAAAAGCGACGATAATACTTTTAGTTCACCGGCCATAGTTACTACAGACGACTTTAGAAACAAGTTCTGTATATCACCGCGCGACTTCGTAATAGACGTATTTTCTAACGAAGACGTTTTTACCGCTGCTTTCGTGTCGCCGTCGCCTATAATTATAAGGGGGCAGAATACTTTCGCTACGCCGGACTATATAAAGGTAATTATAAACGATAATATTTCGGCGGTAAATTATTTAGAAGCTTCTGTATTCGGGGCTAGCTTATGAGTATTTCTATACCTACTATTACTAAAAATATAAAAATAGATTTTAATAACGCGCTTATAAATTTAAATAATAGTAACGAAGAATATAATACAGTTTACGAGTATAACGGCTATGGCGACTTTTACTCATGTACTATAAACTTAGATAAAAAAGAAATAATACTGCTTTTAAAAGTAGACGATAACATTATTTTCGAATTCGACTTAGAAGAATATAGTAATACTATAAATAACGCCGGTATAGACTTCGGTATAGTACCTATAGCTTACGACTTCGACCAGAAGCTTCTAAATATAAATTTCGGTAACCCTATACATTATAATAGTAGGATAGTAATTTGCGCTAAGTCTAACGATAATAGGGCTAAAAAAATAGAAGGCGTAGTAGTATTACTAACTAAGGATAATTAAAAATGAGTAGTAGCGCTTTTAGTAAAAAATACGTACCGCAGGGTAGACTATTTAGAAGAAAGCATGGCTTTAAAAGCGCAGAAATACCCGCGGGGCAGTCTGGCATTATAGAGCTAGTAGTACCCTACGACTTAGCGAAAATAAACGAAATAGAAATAACTAACGCTAAAGAAGGCGTTTTACTAGACTTTAAAGTATACGATACGCCTACAGGCGCTATAAGTACTGTACCTAACTACATGCTTAACCAATTCGGCTTCGACGTAGAACTACCCGACGGCTTTTACCGCGATAGAAGTAACTACGACGCCGACGTACAGCTAGGCATGAAAATAGAGCTAACCGTAAAAAATAATACTTCAGAACCTTATACAGCTAGGGGTAATGTCGTCTGGCATGAAATAAAGGTTTAACATGAAAGTAAGCATAGTACAGGCATGTTCTAAAAATAAATTTCCTTTTAATATTGTAGCTTTAGCTATTAAGTATTTTCAGAATACTAACTATTCGCATTACGCTATCGAAGTAGACAGCGGCGAAGGAATGCTACTGTATTACGATAGCACAGGTAGGGGTACGCGTAAGCGTACCCTTTCTTCTTTTAACAGTAGTCACCGAATTACTAAAAGGTTTACCGTAAACGAACTTATAACCTTTATAGAATATTCAGACTTCTGGGCTAAACATGAAGGTAAAAGCTACGGCTTTATTCAAGTATTCGGACTACTTTTAAAACTGGCTAATATTATAAAAAATAACCCGTTCGGTAAAGGGGCTAAGCGTATTATATGTAACGAATTAGTAATATTATTTTTAAACGAATTCGGCTATACTAATATTGTAGATACTGATAGCCTAGACTTAAACGATACCGAAGAAATTTTAAAGAAGGTATTATATGAAAAGTAAAGAATTTTTTACAGTTAAATACGAAGCCCAGGATATAAGTATCCTGGTAAAAGACTTTTCTAAAGATACTGCGAATTTACCTTTACTTTCTACAGAATATTTATATGTAGGCTACTATAAACCGTTTAGACAGTTTTACCTAGCTTTCGATACTTTAAATACTGAAGCGGCTACGCTTACTTTCGAATACTATAACGGTAGCGCCTGGGTAGAATTACCCGCAGTTATCGACGAAAGTTTAAACTTTAAGCGCAGCGGTTTTATATATTTTACCCGGCCAGAAGACTGGAAGGCTGCGACCGTAGAAAGCGACGATAATTTTTATATACGTATTTCTTCAGACGTAGACTTAACCCCTGCTACCAGTCTAAAAGGCCTAGGGGTACTATTTTCTAACGATAGCGACTTAGAAGCTATTCGCTCTACCATAGTAAGTAAACTTAATAACGGTAAAAGCTGGGTAGAAAAGCACGAAGCCGCCAGAAAGTATTTAATACAGCAGCTAAGAAATTTAGGGCATAGAAAAGTTAAGGATAGAACTAGCCAGGGTAATAGCGGGCTATTTTTTAGTAACGAAGAAAAAGATAATAGATACTATTCTAATTTAACAGAATTCGACTTACTAGAACCTTTCGAACTACGCGAAGCGGCCAAGTATAAGGCGCTTTCTATGATATATTTAGAAGAATTAAGCGACGAAGAAGACGATAAGTACTTTCGTATGGGCAGCAGACATGCTAAGACCAGCGACGAAATGTTTAACCTTTTCATGCTTAAAATAGATAAAGACGACGACGGCGTAGAGGACTTAGAAGAAAGCGAAGGGTTTACAGGGACGGCTTTAGTATGGCGATAGTAAGCGAAATTATAGAAGCGGCTAGACCTATACTGGAAAGCATACTAGCCGACTATAGTAAACTAGACTACGAATATATAGTAGCTTCTAATAGCGAAAGAAGCTTAGAAAAACGCTACGGCTTTATACCTTCTGCCGCTAGCTTCGTAGAGGGGCAGGCGCTA
>Ga0208162_1000185_pt1 | contig 35189 bp, 57 predicted proteins | sample CB_VirMetaG_4_FD_184539 | JGI IMG/M metagenome (GOLD analysis project Ga0208162, IMG submission 184539) | Freshwater to marine saline gradient viral communities from Chesapeake Bay - CB_1508_1M Viral MetaG (SPAdes) (version 4) | ecosystem: Environmental > Aquatic > Marine > Coastal | place: USA... | reverse complement strand
CACCACCCAAACGTCCTGATAAATCAAAACGGTATATCGGAGAGGCAATGACATATGTCAAAAATATGAATAAGTGGGAAGCAGCAAATAGTTATGCAAAGGATAGAGGTTGGGAATTTCAGATATGGACAGAGGAAACACTATACAGTATGAACATTTTAAAGAAACTTAAACCATTGAAACCCTTGAAACCATATCGCAAAAAGAAGAAAAAGTGATATAAATAATGGTATGAATGATGCTAACCTTTTTAAAAATTTAGAATTAGAAGCCTTTCGTGCAGGTATTAATCCACGCACTGATGAATCTCGAGCATGGTTTCGTAGAAGAATTCACTCAATAAGAAGGGTAAACCGTAGAGAATTAATGGGTGCTGACGAGGTAAAGCTTGTGAATAAATCACAACCTCTAATAGGCTCAATGAATATGTTTTTCTATGATCCAAAAGGTAAGGAAACACTACCCGTTTATGATAGGTTTCCATTGGCAATTATTGTAGGGCCCGCTGAAGGTGGATTCTATGGAATGAACTTACACTATCTTTCTCCAATATTGAGAGCCAAATTTTTAGATGCACTTATGGGTATGACAAACAATACCAAATTTGATGATACAACAAGATTTAAATCTCAATATAATTTAATGAAAAAATTGGGCACAACAAGATATTATAAACCTTGTTTTAAACACTATCTTTTTGCTCACGTAAAATCACGTCTGGCTAGAGTATCACCAACCGAGTGGGAAATCGCTACATTCTTACCAACAGCAGATTGGGCCAAAATGAGTGGCAGACAGGTTTACAAACAATCTAGAGAGATGATTTAATGGCAACTATAGATCAATTAAAATCCACTATATCATTTAAACTTGGTACGGCAAGACCCAACCAATTTATGATAGAACTGCCAACAGATTTTGGACCACGAGGTGGTGGTATCCTTAGCGCCGTTAGAAACTTAATGAGTGGAAACGATTTAAATGTTCTTTGCCAAAGTGTAGGTATTCCACCCAAAACTGTTTTAACATTGGATCAAAAAATGGGTGTTCAGATGCGTAAAGTTGCATATGGATATTCTGGCGCAGGGTCTGTTAATATGACCTTTCTTATGTTAAATGATTATGGTGTAAGAAAATATTTTGACACTTGGTATGCTTCAACTGTTGCTCAAAATACAGGTAAGGCATTATATTTTAATAATTATGCAAAACAAATTAAAATTCACCAATTAAGGAAACCCATAACCAATAAACGGTTTGGTGCAGGTCCGATTAATCTCAATGTAAATATCGGAGAAGGAACTGTTTATAGTGCTTTATTAGAAGAAGCATTCCCAACGAACATAACGCAAACTGAATTTACTAACGATCCGGATGGATTAATGCAGTTAACAGTTGAAATGACATATACAAAATGGTCACCGATTGTGGATAATCAGGGACTGTTTTCACTTGACGCCAGTTTAGGATCACTTTCTGGCTTTTTAGGATAGGAGTTAAATAATGGCACTGCCACGTTTGAATGAAACTATTTGGTATGATCTTAAATTACCATCATCTGGAGAAATTATTCATTACAGACCGTTTCTGGTCAAAGAACAAAAAATCTTGCTTCTTGCAGGAGAATCAAATCAACCAAGACAGGTTATTAGAGCAATTACTGATACAATTAGATCATGTGTACAAGAGGATATTGATATTAGTTCCTTGGCATCATTTGATGTGGATTATATCTTTACAAGAATTAGGGCAAAGTCGGTTGGTGAAACTGCCGAACTAGTTGTTAAATGTCAAAAGTGTGATAGTGAAAACGACACAAAGGTTGATATTATGCAATCCAAAGTGGTTGGTGATATTAAACCTCAAAAGGTACAACTTACCCCAGATATTTCAATGGAACTTCACTATCCAACTTATAGTGATCTTATGTCTAATACAAGTGTATTTGATGATGATGCCAAAACAAGTGAGGCATCAATGAATTTAATTATGTCCTGTATGAAAACATTATATACAGAAGATGAACGAATTGATTTAAAGAATGAATCAAGGCAAGAATTAATGACCTTTATGGATTCTTTAAATGCAGAACAGTTTGAAAAGATTGCACAGTTTATTGGAAATATTCCAAAATTAAGTTATGATATGGAATTTACTTGTGAACAGTGTAATCATGATAATAAAATTTTACTGGAGGGTATGGACAATTTTTTCTAGTATGCCTCTCGCATGAAAACATGGAAAATTTTTACAGAACAAATTTTTCATTAATGCAGCATCACAATTATTCGTTATCCGAACTTGATTATCAGATGCCATGGGAGAGGGAAATATATCTCACTATGCTTGTCCAACACCTGAAGGAACAGAAGGAAAAACAGCAGCAAGAACAAACTGCGCAGGGATATTAAAATGGCAGAAGCAACCTTAAATGACGTCAGTACCAAACTCAGTTCACAATTAAAAGTGGATGAGGTCATTGCACGTGGTGTAAATGGGCTGAGAGATGAATTTAAAAAATTATATGGTATCCAAGAAAAACTCTTACGTGAACTAGCAGAACAAAAACGTGAGGGTGGAACTTCTGGTGGCGGTGGTGGTGAAGGTGCATCTCCAAAGGAAGCAGAAAAGGGAATAAATCCGTTCCTTGCTGCAGCATATGTTGCCGTAATTGCCATGGTAACTGCTGTTAAGGATTACTTTCAGAATATAAGAAAAGTTCTCAAAACTTTATTTAAACCAATTCGTGCAGCAATTAGAGGCCTCGGACAATTATTTAGAGCCATATTTAAAGAAGCAGGTATCACAAAGGTCATTAACAGTGTTGCTACAACTGTTAAAGGGGCATTTTCTAGATTAGGAAGGGCATTAAAAACATTGTTGCCTGATCCAGAGGCAATACAAGATTCGTTTAGAGCACTAAAGGGGTATTTTATAAAATTAAAATCATTCTTTACTTCAGGTGCTGATGACTTCCTAAAGTTTCTTACCGACAATAGTATCTTTAGAGTTTTAAAAAATGGATTTAATGCTATCAAGAATTTTTTGTTTGGTGCTTTTCAAGGTGATGAAATAAAAACAATAAAATCATTCTTTGGAAATATTGGTGCAAGGATTTCTGGATTCTTTGATCCAATTAGAAAGTTTTTCTCATTTGGTGAGGATAGTCCTTTAGGTAAGATGGTGGCAAGATTAAAAAGCTTTTTTAGTTTTGCTCAAGAGGGAAGTGCATTTGCCAAAACTTTAGGAAGTGTTGGCCGAGTCATTGGTAGACTTGCTTGGCCAATCACAGTTATTATGGCAATTATTGATTCAGTAACTGGTGCATTCAAAGGTTTTGTGAATACTGATGGATCAATTGCAGAAAAGTTATTGATGGGTGTCCTTGGTGGTATATCCGGGCTGGTTGAAGGTTTAATTGGTATGCCTCTTGATTTGCTGAAAAGTCTTATATCCACTATTGCTGGGTTCTTTGGATTTGAAGAAGCAGAAAAAATGTTGGACAGTTTTAAATTTACTGACCTAATTAGAGATATGATTATGTCACCATTTGTTATGATTAAACGAGGAATTAATGCTGTCCTTGAGGCGATTGCTGTAGGTGTGGATTCAATTCCATTCCCTGGAACAGGTAAAGTAGCATCAGCGATTCGTGATTTTAAGTTTGAGGATACTGGAGAATCACGAACTGAAATGGTTGCTCGTAAAAAGAATGAAGATGCTGAGGCGGATGCGGCACTTGATGCATATGATGCCGAAAGTGGTTTAGGTAAAAAGAAATATAAAAGTGAAAAATTTGCTAAAAAAGTAGCAAAACCAGGTGAAGAGGTTGTACAGGATAGCGAAGGCAACTTCAGAATTAAGAAAAAGAGTAGTGGTCCACAGGAAATAAAATCCGGACAGCTGTCCGGTAAGGCTGGTAAATTTGTGGATGATGATTTACAACCAGCTTATAGTGGTGGTGCAATGCCATCAATGACAGTTATTGGTGGTGATACTAATGTGGGTGGAAGTGGTACTGTTCTCGCTGGAGAAACCCGGCCATCCTCTGGGAATGACCGGGCTTTAGGTACTGGTTTTTATAGAAGTACCCCAGGCTATTAACCTTCGTTTGCCAATTTAGCAAAATAAGACATTGTATCGTCATCATCTTGAGTATTCATTTCAGATGCTGTGACGGGTACTGCCTGTGGTTCAGGGGTTGAAACGGGTTCGTTTACCTGGTTCATCTGGGTAACCTTAGGGGCACCCATTTCCACCTGTTCACCTAGAACACGCATCATCTTGGCTTTGAGCTCATCGTATGACTTGTAGTTCTTTGGGTCGGTAAACTCACCGAGGTTATGTAATCCATTATAGATTGTTTCCAATCTGGATTCGTCTCCATCATGGAGAGCAGATGGACTTGCAAACTCTGATTTATCATAATTACGATATCCTTCAACGTTACGGATTTTCAATTTAAAGTCTGCCCCATCCCAGAAGTCAAATGGGTTAACTGGTGTTTCATCTGCAAACGATGGTTGCATCACGTCCATAATCTTTTCAAAGATTTTCTTACCAAACTTATATAAGACAACCTTACCCTCATTCGCAGGGTTACCTGGGTCTTGTACGACAAGGGCATTTACCACATAGTGAAGTCGGCGCTTCTGTTTACGGGCAGTTTCTTTGTCCTCATCAATACCTGAATTCCATAGGCGTGAGTTAAGTTCACCAACTGGATCAGGTTGACCAATAGATGTAAGGCTGTTTTCAATATACCAAAGACCGGTTGGGCCTTTGAATCCATGATCCCAATAACGGACCCATGGAAGTTCTTGCCCTTCGGCCGCTGGTAGAAAACGGAGAACGGCATATCCGTTACCTGCTTTATCTACTGTTGGCTTCCAGATTCGATCATCACCGTAGTTCTTCTGTTCGGTTGAACCACCGGCCTGTTCTGCTGCTTGTACTAGTTTGGAAATTTGATCGCGATTGCGTTTTAGGTTTTCGAATGACATTAGTATGTTCCTTGTATAGCTGAAATATTAACTGTAGTATAATTATATTACATTTGCGCTGAAATGTAAATGTATTTATATTCAATTTATTCAAAAAGAGCTGAATCAATTGAATTTATTTTCGGTAATAGGTTTAACCCCATTGCCTCTGCCTCAAGTTTATCTTTAATGATAGGTGAGACAAATTTCTTTACATCTTCTGGTTCGATATTATTCTGTTCACAAACCAGTAGTATGGCCTCCATATAACCAATTGACAAATCGGTAACTGTCTTTTCAATTAGTTTAGAAAATTTACTTTTTGATAAAAACTTTTCTTCTATTTTTTCACTCATTGATCCATTACCCTTAATAGGATTGTTTCTTTGTTTATACGGCCATTTGGTACCGTTGTTTTGGTTGTGAGTTTCTGCCACTCTTTATCAATTTGTTTTGGTGTTTTACCAAGAGCGATAGGTAAAAACTCATTTGGTTTCCGAAGTTTAACAGACCTACTGTTTACTGGATCAAAGTCCTTGAGGGTTGATCCTGATATTTGGAAACCATTAACTGAGTTTGATACAAATTCTGTTAGTGATTTATATTTGGTATTGAATATGTACAACCTGCGTTTACCAACAATTTGTATTGGTGGTATGGAAACAAGTTTAAATTCCGTATCCTCTTTTTTGTAATTAACACGTGTGACTTGTTTATCAGCGGCCTTTGGCCCTTTAACTCTTGTGGCACGTGTTGCCTTACCAGCAGATTTGATACGGTCAATATCCGATAACATTTCTTGACATGATTTAAGTCGGCGGTTGAGTTCAGGTCTTTTCAAATGTGAATAACCTTCCACGGCATCAGGACAACGCTTGTGGTAAGCATCTTCATAATCAAGTAACCATCCCTCAACCACCTCACGGACTGCCACGGTTGCAGAGGAGGGCAGTCCATGTTTCTTGAACAGAGCATATATATCGATGGTAGTCTTTTCACCCTCCATCCAAGAATCTTCTAGGTCCAATAAATCTTGCATTATTGTACGACCAATTTTATTTTGCAATCTTTGCATTGGAGATAAGGATACAACCTTATCATCATCTTTAGCCTGAGCCTTTTTTTCGGCCTGTATAATTCTACCTGATTCAAGTAATCCTTGTAGATAATTATTCAGAGCATTTGCATAATACTCCGATTTTTCACACATGGTCATTTCCATCATCATCCACCATGCAGTTGCACAATGGTGAGTAAATGCATAAAACTTAAATTCAGGATTTGCAAGTATTGCCTGTGAATCTTTTTTGGAAAATGTTTTACGAACATATCCCTTAATTGATTCAGATAAATCTTTGTTTGCAACTTCAAAATGAAAATAATTCATTACGTGTGCAAAACCTTTATCCGAAGGAACACCACCTAGGCCAGTTTTGGCTCTTCTAGGTAATGCCTTTTTCTTTCTTTTTTGTAATTTAGCTACCATGATTATATCCTCTGCAAAATTGAATCATATAATATTATAATACATTTTCGGATAAATGTAAAGTGTTTTTTTATCCACGTCTCATCCGAGCAATTTCTTTTGCTGCATTACTGTCCTTACGGATCGGTACCATATTTGATTTATGAAGTGTACCAATGCCGGCAAGTTCATCACCTGTATATCGATTGGCTACTTTTTGATAACCATTACCTACCATATCAGATGTTGGTATATTTGATTGACTGACCTTATAGTCTGGTATTGGTGAACGATATGTCGAACCCTTTTCATAACCAACACGTGATAACAACTTTTGTAATTTACGTTCCTCTTCTAAAACGGCAGCAGTCTTTTTTCTTGCCTTACGTTTACGAGTATTGGTAGTTGTCATACCACGAATCAAATGCATACCACTCATGTTTTATTGTGCCCCTTTTTTGCCATATCAATAATTCTTTTTTTCAGGTATTCCATAACAAAAACTTCAGTACCTGAAAGGTGATCTGATTTGGTATTATCGACAGGAAGTTTTTTAAGACTTAACTTTTCCAATTCACCTTGAAATACTCTATAGGCAAGAATACGATCACTTGTCATATCTGGCATCATAATACACAACTCACGAAATTATTAAAGATATCTGGCCGAAAATATACAATCAGTCCAGTCACAACAACGCCGAATAAGAATCCCCACATTAGTCCCACTCCTTCTCATATGATTCTTGTGACCTTGCACGATCGCCATAATATTCATCCACATATTTTGGAGCATCTGTCCAGGCGTAAATATTATTACCATTATCATACTTGTCCATAAAAGACGTTTCGGTCCTACGAACACGTTGGTTGCGATTCAACTTTTTAGTGAATTTTTTTGATGCTTTACGGATAAGAGCCATCCGTTGTGCCTGTGTTTGTGCCATAATATAACTCCTCAAAATACAAACCTGGTACTATTATATACCATTCTATGGATAATGTAAAGTGTTTTTTTAATTTTTTTTTAAATTATTTTTGAAAATATGGCCAGGTTGGGTTACTAGTAGTATTGGATTTATGATACCAAAGATTACCATACACCTGAGTCCGTTGAGTTTTTAGCATATCATAATCCAATTTAACCGCGTGCATACTTTCATCATAAGGTGCAAATATGGTAATAGAGTTATTTGCCTTTTGCTCAAATACGGTTTCACACCAATCCCATGGAACCCAACAACGTTCTGCCTTTTGGTTGGTTTTCCAAAACTCTTGAACGTGTTTATATTCTGGCTTAAATTTCATAAAGTGTGTGGATAATCCATATTCATGTGCCTTTTCATCCGGATTAATATTCAGCATATACGTAAGACACTTTTTACGAATATCCGGATGAGGACTAATCTCATATCCAGTCAGGTATTTTTGTATTGCAGTTTCAACTCTCATATCGCCTTTTTTATCAAACTTTTGTTTTAATGTGTCTAGGAATATGGGTGAATTAAGGAACTGCATTAATTGGTTAATTGTTTCATTTTTATATTCTTGGATTCTATATGCAATACCAAACCCTTCAATTAAACCTCTGGCGTGACTTGGTGATGTCCCTTGACCTGTTTTATACCACTTCACATATTCATTCACATCTGTGGTACATCCTGGAAAGGGAACAGGTGCGTATCTATTATCATTTAGATGTTGAATCATATCTTCGATTTTATCAAACTCAGGAAAGTTAATCTGATCATTTTGAGTAATTAAATCAAAATGTTCCTGTGAAAGGAAATCCTCAATGTATAAAAACTTGAATGGATTTGTTTCAAATTCTGCATTATTAATTTTTTCTAAAATATAATCGAACATTTTTTATCCTATGAATTATATATTTTTCTCAGATAATCTTCAAACTGATCAACCTTTTCAATTCGATTAGGCCATAAAATATATTCTTTTTCTGGATTCTTTTTAAGGTTGGATAATAAAGGCTGAATAGCATTATATAACTTATCAAGTTTTTCTTGATTACCTAATGCTGCCTGTTCAGCATCTTGGGCAAGTGCCTGAGTTTGTTGAACTGCTTTTAGTTCTGTTTCATCAACAGCAGTAAAACCAAAATCGAAAAAATCATCAGACATAATATTCTTTCCTTTTATATGCATACTGTAAAAATACGCAATACGATATAGCCAAAAAGAGAAAATTACCAGAAAGCATTGATTGACTAATTACCCAGGCAAATGGAGATATGATTAATAAATCATAAAGTTTTATTGTTGGGGTCTCTTGGTTTGCTTGTAGCATACGTATTCATTTCCAATCGGGGTGGTAATAGGCATGGACTTTGCATTTGGATCAGGTTCACGACACTCAATCTGACTCCAATACTTATAACCTAATTTTTCCCATTTAATTTTCTCATCAAAAAATTCACGTTCGTTGATACCAATAAGTGAGAGTAATACTAAAAATCCAATTCCTAGTTCCATTTTCTTTTCCTTCTGTAATGGACGAGGGGTTAACCATGACCCCTCACGTGTCGATTAAGAGACAAACCTTAAATTTAGCAGAGCAACCGTATAAGTGGCTGGTGCATCTCCTTTGTGTTATGTCAAGGATTTCAACTTGACGTCTTTATTTATAAGGTTTCCAACGAGGGAGTTTGAGAGAGGAGCTAAAATAACTCAACCTCGCTGGAATTCGAATTACTTATACACGACCTCAAATCCGTGTTCATCTTCTTTTACTCTTTCACCTGTGAACCAATCCAAACCATTATTATAATATGATAAGACATGAAGAACTTGATAACCTTTATCTTCATATTTGCCATATAATGACCGACCAAGCGCCTGAAACATATCGGCTTCTAACAAGGTTGGTATTCTGTCAATCTTGTAACCTGGATATTCAATTGAATCATATGTTTCAGCAACCATTATGCCGCATCCGCTTTCATTAACAATGACATCTGATCACAAAAGTGATGCAACTCACCATCGGTCATATCCGATAATTTAGGGCTGATGAAACGAGCATATGATTTACTCATTGCATCTGCAGCCAGATAGTAGGCAGATTCCTCAAGCTGAATCCGTTCAAACTCGGCCAATGTACCAGAAGGTACACGTTCTGTCCAATACTCAATATCGGTATGACAAGGCAACTTGCCCATAATGTTACCTGGAGCAGCAGCAGTAAATGCTTCTGCCTCGGCACGTTGATCCTTAATAAAATCGATAAGTTGTTGTTCCATAATTTAGCTCCTCAGATAATTATATTAATATTATAAACCATTCTACAGATAATGTAAAGTGTTTTTTTAAACTTTTTACCAAGTTTTTTCATCGCCACTCAGTGTAGGTGGATTTTCCAGAATACTCAGACGTTGTTTCAGGGTTTCAACCTCTTCATTTAATTCTTTGATTCTGGTCAGTAGAAAATACTTTTCAGCAGTTTCTTCTGCGAGTTGTTTTTCTACTATTTTGAAATCGATGTCTTGATCCATTTTTCATATATCTCCTCTTGTAAACGGTAAGCCTCTTCCTCCCAAGGAAGGTTCATATATGTTTCTTTCGAATCATATATGCCAAAGTACTCTTCGCCTTTCCAGGCCTTACGAATACCATGATCTTTTAGGTCACCACGTTCATGTTGTCTAACGTGAACCATTTCGTGAAAAATTGCTGTCATAAAATCTTCTTCTATGAGCCCTTTTTGCACTTCAATTTCGTGTTCACCTTTAGTAATACAACAGTGATAAGCATCAGCATCATCAGGTATATCGGTAATGGAAATTTCTACTTGCAAATTTCTTTTCCGAGGCATCAACTTTTTAATTGCAAAGTTGACAGCATCATATGCCATCCTCTGCTCTTTATTGGTTCCACCTTGTATTTCTAAATATATCATAGTACTATTATATCATACTTTTAAGATAATGTAAAGTGTTTTTTTAAATTATTTTTATTTTTTATCATTTTTTGAGTGGACTTCAATAGAAACATTATCTGTAACAGGAAACTTTATTTGATCGTGTTTATGATGAATTACAAATTTAGTCCTAGTTTCCCCATTGGAATATTCCCCTTGATCACTAAAGTCATTAAATATGTTTGCCCACAAAGGTCTCCAGTTTTCGGCAAGTCTGTGATTGTTCATATTACCACGATCTGAATTCATAACAAGGTCAGTATAAGATCGTAGATTAAAATCCATAATAGAATCAAATCCCCACATATGAACAACGTCTGCTTTTAATTTAGCAGCTGCATAATATACTGCCATATGACCACAATTAAAATCAGTGTAGTTTGGGCAGTAACTTGGCTTCTTCGTATAGAACTCTTTTATGCGTCCAGCAATGCGCATATGAAACGATGGATGTTTTTCACAATATAACTTTGGTCTCATACCCACAATCCATTCGCCAGGAGGCATTGATACCTCTTGCTTATTAATTGCGTGCATCATCTTAAAATCAACAATACAAGTTGCATATTGATCTGGTACTTCAAATGGTGAAAAATTACAGGTTAATTTAAGACCTTTTCTAGGTGCCTGATTGTAGAAATCAGCACAGTCACCATTACCAATTACATGAACCACTCTAGCCATTTTTAAATATTGCCTCTCTAATTTTCATTAAACCTTTTATTTTATCCTTACCTTTAAACCCTGTATGGTGTTGAATATTTATTGGCCCTGTATATCCGTCCTCATCTGTGGCAAGACGCATCACATTCCATTCAAATGGTATGTCATTTATATATGTGATTCTTGTAATAGGATTCAATAAACTGTGTAGGACTTCTTGATCACCCTTTTTTGGATTTGCACGAATTTCATTACACCAATCATGTAAAATTTTTGGTCTGCCTATTACCCCAACAACTCCAGAGTTATGCCAAATCTCACCACGCCTCTTTGTCCATGGTTTATCCTCTACCATATTTAATTTATTAGGAACAATCATTCTGAATAAAGGATTTAAATTAGTTTTTATTTCACAATCAGTATCTACCCAAACTGTTTTATTTGCTGGTGAATTAAATATTGCTATTGGTTTATTAAACCAACCTTCCTCTTTGGTTTTACGGAGGTTCATAATACCATTGACCTGTGGGTGACTCGAAACATATCTTAAATATTCTTCGGACATTCCAAAGTCTGCTATGATTAAGGGGCGTTTTTCGTGTTGGCCATAATTTTCAATAAACCAATTTAGTTGCCATTCAGTATTAGAATCACAACCAGTAAGTACGCATTCGGGATATCTTTTACTTGACATTTACTAACTCATAATTACCATTTGATGTATAGTTGTGTTTACTTTGACAGCCATTTGCATTTTGAATAGTACTAAAATTATCCCTGGCCTCACACGACCAAGGAAAATACTCTTGCATTGATGGAAAGTTTTCTCTATTTAAAAATATATCAGTAGGTCTTGCAATTCTTTGCGCGGCCTCAACTAATATCCATGCACCTTCTGGACTTACAATATATCCATGTGCACCGCCAAAATATCTTTTCTGTATTAATGGATTGACACCCAAAGTTGTTGGTGTATTATATTCACCATATGATGGTTTTGAAAATGTCATAAAGTGTCTGAAATTTGCCTTTACTGGCACATCGCCAGTCACAAAAGCATCATGTTCAAAAATTACTGTTCTTTTTCCACTCAGTACACATTTTTCCCATAAACTAAAATGTGAAAGAAATGCAGACATACAATTTACTCGTCTGGAATAAACCTCTTCAAAATTATGGGTTGGAATATTCCTAACTTTAAACTGAGTTTCAGGATCATCCTTTGGTGTTAATGCCGCAAACATCTGCACATTCAAATTATACATTGCCGCAGATTTAATACACCTTTTTGCGGCCTTTACGGATTTTTCCTCATCCATAATTGTAATGACATATGCTTCGTATTCCATAATCTATCCTGTTGTAGTTGAAGGCAACCCTTGTACTTTTGTATAAAACCTTCTTGTCACACCCATATTAGGTATCAGTTGTTTGCACATTAATGCATCATTTGGCCAAGCACCATATTTTTCAACGGCCGCAATAAGCTCTTTGGCCCCATTTGGTTTAATTATATATGCACTATTTCCGGCAAGGCCTTGAGGAACATTCCATTCATCTATTGAAGGAACAGGTTGTATATCTTCTTTGTTCTCTTTTACGATGTCATAAAATTTCTTTGCTCTTCTAGTTGCCATAAGAGGGTTATTGATCCCAACAATATCATACTTTGAATCTATAATTGGTTGAGGATCAAACTTATGCACAAATACGGAATCGTGTTCCAAAACCAATAAAGGAATATCCTCTTTAAAGGATCTGTACCATAAAAGATAATGACTAGCAAAACATGCCATACGTCTTTTAGGGTAGGTGGTTGGATATGCACGTTTTATCAATCCACTTGCAAAGTCTATTGCCTCTCCTTCCCAGGGATAAGTCCACTTAATTCCATTTCCTTTAAATACAATATCTGCCAAGTCAGGAGTTACTGCATCAAACTTTTCTATCTTAAATTCATTCTGAACCTTTTCAGAAGATTTAGTTAGTGTTTCATATCCATCAAAGGAAACCTGATTATGAGGAATGACAATAGAGACTGCAATCATGATTTTTTCAACACCGTATATCCTACGTTTGTTTTACCACGTTCGATAATACTCCAACGGCTATTATTATCACAAAAATCTGAAAGACAACGGTAAAGAGCATCTTTTGGTCTATCTTGACAGATAGTGGTATCATGGGCAATAATATATTTTTGAATGTATGGACCGTGTAAGGATAATTCTTTTTCCATGTGACTTCTGATATGCAGTGAATCAATCATTAGCATATCAATATCACGATCACTTATAGAATTAATACTAGTTGAATCTGCTTCTTTTACTACAAGCTCAATGCCATGTTCTTTACAATATGGTTCGGCAAGTGATTTTAATTTCCATCTATATTTTTCATGGTTAATATCTACTAGTTCCATATATTCTGGTTTGTGTTTACAGGTCATTGCTGCAGATGCAGAACCACCTTGATGTGTTCCAAGTTCTTTATATGATCTACAGTCTTTCATATATCTACGGATAGCATTGTGCATAGCGCAATAATCTGCACCGTGATACGCTTCTTGTTGTGAACGAATTTGTACGTAGAATTCATCTACCGATTTTACTTTTTTTAAATCAGCCGTTAGCATAATTTATTACTCCCTTTAATCTATCCATATCATAGTGATCAGCACCACGGAGTTGTACATGCACAAAGTTAGCGTTTTCGGTATAATCTGCAATAGGTCTGTTATCACCACTTGTGCCTGGTTGAAAAAATATTTGGCTATTCCATTTATAATCCATTATGGTCCAATTAAATGCAGGTAACATTGCATTTAAGTAATTTTGATCCCCTTGATAAAATGGAGGCATTCCACTTCTGGCCATCAGATCAGTGTATTCTTTAAAATCCTTAAAAACGGATTGTGCTTTATTTCTACCTTCTTTACTATATAGGACACAGCCAGAATTAAATACTCTGTGTCTACCCTGATCATCTTTAGGCATATTATGACCATATTTTTCTTTAATTATATCGTGCCAACGTAGATCATTCTGACTGTTAATACCACCAATATTATATTTTTGCCTATTCTCTGGTTGCATATGTTCTTCACATACACCTATATCAAATGAACCGAACTCATTAAATATGTTTTCAGAAGTGTTTCTCGGAACCACATCTGTATCACAAAATAGAATATAATCATAATCATCATAATATGAATCAAATATAGGTTTGAAAGCACCATAGTGTGGATTATATCTACCTAATCCTTTTCTCTGTATATGACAATCGGATGGCCAAGATGGGTTAGTTTCGAACTGATGTTCTACTCCAATCCTTTTGGCATATTGTTCCATTAGGTCTACACCTGCTCTATTTCCAGATGAAATCTTGCCTTCCCAAAATTGATATATTAGTGCCTTCATAATTTTTTTATCTCATTTTCAATTAAATTTAGATTTGGTAATGTACCAACCCTAAACACTAAATTATCTATACGATCGCAACTATGGTCCAAATTCATAGCCTCATAATGATCCAGGAACTTTACTCCATCGCCATGAAGTTTTTTACCATTAAAGTGAAAGTGTGCAGCAGGTATTCCATATGCATGAGCAGCAATAATACCATGTAAACTAGTTGATATCATTTTTTCACAACGCGATATTTCTTTTGCAACTTCAAGAGGGTCTTCGTTAAAGATGTCGATATAATGATAACCAGACTTTTTTAATGAATCAATAATATGAGGTTTACGATGAACGTAGTGAACTGTGCAACCTATTTTATATTTCTTTTCTTGCGCTGGAACAATACGTGGTAATAAAAGAGCAGGGTCACCATAAATCTCAGGGCAGTTACCACCACCCTTTAATACCATTTCACGAGTTCTCGGACCTCTTACACTACGGAAATTAACAGACGGATTATAGACTTCTGTTTTACGAATAGCACCAGAACCAACTACTATTGATCCAGGTAATGCCAATCTTGCCACGGATCCTATAACAAATAAATTGCCTGCGGGATAATCTCTTGTGTGTTTATAATTCACACCATAGTGATCCAAAAGAGGTCCGTTTAGTATATCACCAAAGTTAGGACCATCATGATCACCCCAGTATGCCATATAGGTCATAATATTTCTTTTTCAACTAACTCTTTGTAATTTTCTATCTTTTCACGTTTTGGCCCGGAAGGGGTTATTTTGGTACGAACATGAATAAATCCAGCATTTTCTGGATTAGGTAAAAATGAACACTGACACCATTTCTGATTCAAAATATATTTATCTTCACATTTTAATCCTTGCCTATAAGCAAGAGTGTGCATGATTCCTTCATCTTCAAAATGATAAAGTTTATTATAATTGTTCATCCATCCTTCATTACCATCTAGATGTTGCCTAAGTGTCATGCGCATTGTTTTATCCATTTTATAAATGGCACCACCCCAATATGGAACTGATAAACTTGCAATCATTGGATATTGTGCAGCAATTTTTCTATGAAGCATTTTCTGCACATCGGCATATAAACCAACACCCTCAAGTTCAAATATATTTTCGGTCATACCCTTTGGCGCAAACATATCAATATCAAGCATGAGCACCTGATCATACTCATCAAATTCTTTATCCAACATATACACTTTTTGACATGGAGATGTGAGATGTTTGCGAAATGGTTTGCCACGGATCAGACGATAATCTGCACCAACCATATCGGCATATGCCATAATATTTTCTACGGACTTTTCATCAAGTGGTCTTAGGTCACCATCAAAGTGTTGTAATATTATATTCATACCTCATAAAACCTTTCACCTAGATCTTCAGGGGTTCCATCCCAGTCACTTTTCTTTTTACCAAATCGTTCCATTGCAATATATGTAGGTACCAAGTTCATAGGGCATCTTAGCGTTGGACCTTTGCCACTTGGAACTTCATTTACTTTTAGATTTTTTATATCTTTTGGATATACAAATCCTCTGGGTGCCTGAATATAAAATTGGCATTCATTATGTTTGTATATAAGTGGTAACCAATAATAGTGAAATTTTTGCTGTTTACCATCAAATTCAGTTACGATTCTCATTTCTTTGCCTCAACAACTGCTGAATGCAACATACGAATTTTACCTGGTGTATCAATATTTTTAAAATCAGGAACACTGCTTTCTTGGTATTTACATTCCTTTACTACTCTAAATCCGATATCCTTAAGTGCATCGATCATTTCTTGCTTTCTCCAGATATATAAATGTTCACCATTCTGATATAATAACCCAAGTGCGCATTGTTCTCTTTTACTTCTATGATGATTTCCTGGTGCAGCAAACTTATGTTTTACAACATAGAATGCATGATAGTGATCCACAAACTCTTTTTCGTCTGGTTCTAATCTTTCATCACTCACTAATTTTTCCACAAACTCATAAGGTGGCCAAACGGTACGAATTGTTCCACCAGGTTTTAGGATACGGTATGCCTCTTTAAAAAAATTTATTCCTTGGTATTTGTGCATATGTTCAATAAAGTGTTCTGAGTAAATACCATCAAACTGGTTATCCATATATGGTGTAGGCAAATTGGTAAGGTCAAGGTTATCCACACCTGCTCTATCTTGCAGATTCACTACTGTCCAATTTAAACCCCGTGGTCTATCTGCTGCAATTTCTAAGAATTGTCCCATACACTTAACTCCGTTTTTTCAAGTTCTGGCATATTAAATTTTGTTCTGGCAAGAAAATGATTAATTTTACCATCAGGTTGTTTATTTGGCCACTGATAAGGCAGTCGATTCCATGATGTATCAAGTTCAACCACATCAAATACTGGTTGTGATAATTGCAAATTGATATACATCTGTTCAGTATAACGAGTGTGTATTATATAATCATCAAGTGAGGTAAAATGTTCTCTTGCCTTTTGTCTACCTTCACGTGACCATAATTGCAGTCCACCATTTAGGTAACGGAATCTTTCTTCTGGATATTTTTCAGACTTTGGAAACATCCATTTTTCACCAAACAGATGTTTACCATATGCAATAATACCTCTTTGATAAAGAGGCACATCCATTACTCTTTGCATCCATCTTGCAGGACCACCGGTATGAACACCAAGCTCATGTACCATTGCAACATCACCAATTATATAATCAAAAATGTTCCACTTGGTAGAAATAAGCATATCCAAATCAATGGAAAGAATATTATCGTATTCATCCCATTTCTCATCGAATATTAATTTGGTGGAATCTAGTCTTGGATCTATGTGTTGAAAATATCTGGTGTGATCTAAAATATATTCAGCGCCACATATATCTGCATAAGCCTTAGCAGAACGAGAACCAGCCTTTGCCCATTCAGGCATCTCTATTCCACCAAGGTCTGCATCATTCATTTCATACGGTATATAATATTGAAATACTAAATTTTTCATAACTTACTTTTTAGGGTTTGTTTTTGCCTTTTGATATGCTTGAGCACCAAAGAAAGCACCAACTAATGCTGATACAGAAACAAAGTAAGTTGGAGCAATATCAGCCAACAGCTGACTTGTGCTCTCAAAACTAAAAGGCAATACGTCTGTTACAACGATGCCTACTGGATATATCAACAATCCCCATAAAGCAAACCATGCCATACGACGGATCTGATCTTCTTTCTTATCTTCGTTATCTGCTCTCATCATTTCACGTTCTAATGCGAACTCTTCATCTGTGATAACACCATCACCATCTTTATCAAAGTGTTCATAGTGACTCCCGGCTTCCAATTTCTTCTGTGCAGCCATTTTTATACTCCGCTAAAATTATGTTAGCAATTTCCATTGCACGATCATAACCATTGCGCAGACGATTTGACCTAAAGCCATTTTCTGCGAACCATTCAAGAGTATTTATACTTGAACCTGAACCTACTGAGCTAGAAAACTCTGAGGACAATTCTTCAAATTCAGTTCTAAGATTTAATGTTTCCATAAATGTCATATCATGTTCCTCGTATTAAGTGCAAAGTTAAGTTCTTCTTCTAAGTAGCCAATATCATCCAAATTTGCCTGAAATCTGATCCCATAACCACCGGCCTTTTTAAACCTCATGATATTTTCTGGTTTATCATCAATAAGGATATTAGGTTTATTATCCATTTTTGAATAGGCATATTTATGTTTGTTTGAAGTAAAAATACAATTTTCTACCTCAGGCATAAATCCCATTCGCTCCAACCAAATACGTTTCCAGTAGGCAGAGTTGAATGTATCACCACGCATAGGTGATGAACAAATACCCCAATTAATTTCATTATGCCATGCACGTTGTTTTACAATGTCAACGATTTTAGTAGATATATTTACACTAGGATTATCTTCATCAAAGAAACATGGAATACGATTAAAGAAATCTGTATTGGCCAATGTACCGAAGGATAATTCTTTATCTTGAATTGATTTCCAATGATCAACTCCAAACTGTACTGCGATTTCTCCAAAGAAGTCTGCAATGACTCCATCCATATCTAAATAAATCATATAGTTTCTCCTTGATCAAAAATTTTGGCAATTGCCCCATCCTCTGCAGTTCTGGCAATTTGGATCAGAACTCGACATTCGTCTGTTGTAAGACGTTCAATTTGGTCAAAAATATTTTCGGTAGAATTATCCTTGGCAATTTTATCCAGGACATCTGATAGAATACGATAGGAATATTTCATAATATAAGCTCCTCAAATTTTTATTATATAACCATTATATACCATTTTATGGATAATGTAAAGTGTTTTTTTAAATTATTTTTATTTTTTTATGAAAATAATTTGCGCCTATCATATTCGGCCTTGGTATCCAATAACAACTTTGTATAGTTATCTCTGTGCTCTTTAAAGACCAAAGGATCTTCACCATCGACATCCATAATGACTACCGTGTTCGTGATCGGCATACCAGTGCGTTCTTCAAACATAATGGCATACGCAGACATCTGAGCAAAATAATTGGAAATGTATTCCTTTTTCTTAATTCTGCGAGATGTTTTGAAGTCGATAATTGACGGGACACCATCAAACTCCGCTATACAGTCACAACGACCAGCCATACCAAGATGGCGACTATAAAGAGCAGTTTCGAGGCCAAAGATTTTCCCGATAGATCTATCAAGAATTGGCCGCAAGTTTTCAAGACTTTGCCTAATATGTGGGAGATATTTTGTTGTATCTTCATTTTTTAAATATCCTTCGATAATAGAATGTACAAGAGTACCGCGACCAGCAGCTCGAGTACTAATCTTATTAGCTTCCTCTTCTCCGACTCTGGCTCGCCAGGCTCTAATGGAGTCTTCACTGAGAATACTTAGTACTGTTGTGACACTAGGAAAAGTAGAACCATCAGGAGCAACATATACCCTGCCAGTTTTCCTTGTGTCTGCATCCAAATCTGTATATCCAAGATCAATTTCTTCATATTCAAATACTCTGTTCACCGTCTATCCAATACTGTAATTTAATTTCATCAACGCAAACCACATTTTTTACTGGTCTGCCATTATATTGTTCTGATGCAACTTTCGCTGCCATTTCTCTGTTTTTAATTAAGAATGCTCTGCACATTATTTCATCTGGAAATGGATATTTAGTAAATGCAAAAATATCCGTTCCCTGTTGATTTGGTTCAACGTTAAACATTAATGCAACGATAAACCATTTCATCCTGCATATATCCCCAGCATTTTACTCATTGCTTCGGCATCATAAGTTACGTTTGATCCAACACCTAGTAGACATGCACGTTTTGGATTGGCATAATAACGTATCAAAGCAAACTTGCCATCTGGGTCTTGCATTACAAAAGTAATAACATCTTCACCAGTTGTGCCACCTTCATAAAGTGCTTTTCCTGTACCAGCCATAATCGGTACAAGTCCTTCTTCGATATAAAACTCAACCATGTCATCCATGTTTGAATCACAAATCATGACTGATTTTTCCCATGTCTCATTGGCAAATAAGTCACTGGTACTTATTGCCATTAGGACAAGACCTGTTGCAATAGCTGCAAATATCCATTTTACAATATTCATTATTTCATTCCTAGCATTTCCTTTGTCATGATATAATCACGAAGGAAGTCTGATCTTACGATGTCTTGCCAACCAAATGTGATCACACTAAAATTTTTCAGTTGTTCAATCACTCGTAAAAATCTTTGGATCCCATCACGTTCAGTTTGATCCTTAAAATCAGACTGATGATAGTCTCCGCTAAATATGATTCTGCAATTTTCTCCTACACGTGTGATAACAGAATCAAGTTCGTGGAAGTTTAAGTTTTGCATTTCATCCACGATAATGATAGAATTGTCAATGGTCAGTCCCCGTATGAACGATGTTGTAGTAAACTCTATCTGGTGACTATTTATAAGTTTATTATAGGCTGATTGCTCGTTAAATAATTCATTACAAATGGCCTTATAAGGTGTTTCAAATACTTCCTTTTTTTCCTCAACAGTACCTGGCAAATATCCCATATCTCTGGTAGGCACTACCGATCTGACAATAATGACTTTATTATAAGGCGTCTCTCGCTCGAGAACCGTTTCCAATGCCAAGTATAACGCAACAAAAGTTTTACCAGTACCAGCACTACCAGCCAAGACAAGATTTTCTCCGTCATCCCATCCATCATAGGCTTTTTTTTGGTTATCTGTTTGTGGTTCATAATTATATAAATCTTCAAATTTTACTGTTGATTTACTCATGATAGTCGTGTACCCATTTAAGTTCCATTATCAACCTATAATACCATGTTCGATCGTGTGGATCTGATGCCTTCAATGCATCGTCTCTAAGTTGTGCAATACGAGCAGTGATATAATCTTTATAATGTCTTTGTTTATTACGTCTCATGATTTAATTGTATTATTCCGACCGGATCCCTTTTTAATTCTATTTAAATGGTCTTGCCATTCACCACCTGCACGACGTAAATTTGAAACAGTATTACTTGCAAAGGATGGTGTTGATAAAACCTTTGTGATATCTTCATCTTCTAATAACCGAGCGAGCTCATCAAATGGTACACTTACATCCCATTCCTCACCAGTAGATTTTCTTTTAAGCGTATATTTTGGCATTCCACCACTCCGGTTGTTTACGTCTGGTCCATTCCATCTTGAACCGATCTTGTTTTGTATGATAGAACATACGATATGATTTTACAGGATCATCTGGAAACATACACTCTGGATTAGACTTCATGGCCAAACGAAATGGAGTCATTGGTCCTTCTGGTATATTTCTAGGTAATGATTGTATTTGCCAGAGAAGTTCCCTTGCAGTCTTTGTATTCTTGTAAGGTTCCTTTTCTGTTGCATACCTATATGTATATTCGTCACAAAGTGCCTTAAAGTGTTCCCAATGCCAACGATAATTTGCAGAACTTTCCATAGTCCATTGTGTGCATGGATGATTAAAGTGTACTGCTTTGTAATAGAGTAATTCTGCTTCTAGATCATCTGCACCTAGATATAAATCATAATAATCAACCATTCTTTTACCGGACTTTGATGGCCGTTTTACCTTTTTACCATCCAACATCCGATGAGCAGTTGATAACATTTGACCTGACTCAACAATCATTTTAACAACGTGTTTATCACATTGTAATTGAGCAGCGATTACTGGATTTTCATGTAAGACAAAAATATTCATAATATAGATACCACTTCCCTTTCACTTAATAATACTATTATTATATACCATAATGAGTGGTATGTAAACAAAAAAATTCCTATTTAATATGAATTTACTGGTTTCAAATCTCCTATGGTTTTTAGTACAAAGTCTCGTTTTTTAAGAATCTTCTGTGCTCTTTGGGTAAACCCTTTCTTTTCTAGCTTACGTGCATAGATTTCGAGTTCTGCAGAATCTTTTTCCAAACGTTCGATTTGAGCTAATACCATTAGTATTTTTCCTATAAAAAAAGGATGTGCAAGAACATGCACACCCGAGGTTAGTGTTGAAAGATTATTATTTTTTTTATTCGCGCAACAGACCAGGGAAGGCCTCCTGAACTACTGGTTTCGTTACACCCTTTGGTGATTTTTTATTAATCATATCAATCACCAGTTTGGCATCTTCCGGATGAACACCTTCCAATAAACCAATAAAGAGCCTTTCACGTTTGAACGCCGGCAGTTTGTCTCCTTTACCACCCTTTACAAACCATGCAAATTGCTTATATTCTCTTTGCAATTCAGTAGGGTGATTATGATCCTCTGCCTCTTGATATGGTGGTGCACCTTCAGGTAAATTCCAAGTTACCTTGGTATCAAGTGTACCACGTAGTATATCCTTTAACGCCCAAGATTCATTCTGTTTTAATAATTTAATTTTGTCTGCTTTTGATTTAGCTTTTGCAACATCAGACAGAACTTCAAATACGTATTTCTTAGCCATTATATTAATTCCTCAACGGATTCAATCATTTGTTTCATACCTTTATTTATAAGATACGGAAACACTTTACCCTTGTTATTCAAAGGATCTTGTGAATTAAATTCTTCAATGATTTGATTTTTTAATCTGTCCGGTGTTTTGGACAAATCAATAAGAGTTTCATTACGGCAGTAATTACGATACCACGATGCAGCATAGAGTAATTCACCATCTGCAAGATCCTCTTTGAATGCCTCTTTTTTCTTTTTTGATAATGGAGTTTGTCTACGTTTTTCAACAAATACATCATCATCGGATAACACATTTGGAACACCATCACCTGCATCACCGGTAAGGATTTTTTCAATAAGGTTAATTTTTGGATTATCATCCACAACCGGTTTTTTAAGTAATGGTGAAAACTGTTTCACATTAGGATATTGTTGCAGTTGTTTAAAATCGTGATCTGCAGATATGATCATTACATCTTCATACTGGCCAAACTCTTGTGTATTTGCTGCCAATGTGCCGATAATATCATCTGCCTCACATTCATCAATCTTGATCACATAGTATGGAAAGTTTTCTTTGATTTCTTCTTGAACCATACTCAGAATACGGAAAGCCTCATTCCAATCGAAATCTGATTCCTCACGATTTTTCTTACGGCCGGCTTTGTATTGTGGATAATAATTTTTACGCCAGTTGTTACCAGAGTCAATGGCCAAAACAACTTCGCCATATTGTTCTTTGAACTTTGAACGATACATACGAATTGAATTAATCATCATATGCCGCAGCATAGATTCATCATTTACTTTGTTCACTACAATAGTGGCAATTGCAATACCACTGAAATCAATTAAAATCACATTACGCTCCATAAATTTTTATTATGGTATATTATATAACATTTCTTTATAAATGTAAACCCCTAATATGTTTAGAATGAATTTTACAACCAATAAACTCATTGTAATATTCATCCTTTAATAGGACGTCATGATCGAATTGAAGTTTTGTTTCGTAGTAGGACATTTCACCCTTTGTTTTACAAAGGTATAAAATCTCTCTCTTGTAGTTTTCTTTACCTTTTTCTTCTACAAGAAGTTGGATCTCTTTGTTGCTGCCGTAATAGTTTCGCCAGTCAGACTCAACACGTGTCCGTACCCGTCGGTTTCTCTTTGAATTTTTTGGTAATACTTTCGGGCGCCAGAAGTTCTTTTTACCGATATATTTTTTCTTTGTATCCACTTCAGTGATGAGGTAGACAAAGCCTTGATATTCTTCGGGAGTTTCATTATATTCTCTATTTTCATAATACCACATAAAGGTATTTATTCACCATCTAAAGTTTTATATTGCCATTCATCAGTATGTCCAACTGACCATTTTGGCTCAACTTCAACTGCATAATTTTGTGTGCAAACTTTAAAATCAGGTTGCAATAATTTTTCTGGTATAAGGGAACCGTCACGCCAAATAACTCTATTATTTGGCTGTGCAGCAAATTGACCATTATCAAGTCTTATTACGTTGAATGATTTATGTTCAGGATCATGTTCAGAAAAGTTTGTATCGAGATATGAATTATCCCTGTGAGCATTATCAATGGTAAATTCATATTCACCTGGATGCATTTTTTTATCTTTACCAAAAAATTCACACCTTGCCAATAATGGTTTTTGAATTACTGTTAGGTCGTAATCAAAACAATCCCAAAGTTGTAATACATCCAATGGTAAGAGTTCACCATGATCTGTTTTCCATAAAAAGGCAGAAAGTGGTAGTTTATCATATAAGGCACCATATTCTGTTAATAGTGTTTCAAAATATAAGGCTTTATATTGTGTACTTTTTACACTAATCCATATACCGGGGGTAAATTCACCATGCCCTTTTTCTAAATCATAAAGATATTCCTTTCGGACAAAAACGGGTATTGGTGGTAAGGGGTGTACTAAAAATGCCATTAGTGATTTTCCGTTATATTTTCAACCTCTGCTCTACGTCCACAAACAGGACAAAATTCTGGCTTCTCGCCATTCTCAACCAGTACAATCGTTACCGCGTCGCACTCTTCGCATTCGATTCGATATTCGTTTTCCACTTTTTTCTAGTATCTCCTGTTTCCGTAGATCATCACAATAAAACCATTCTTTGATATGTTCAGAAGAACGACCACAACCTACGCAATGGTCGTCCTCTATTTTACAGATTTTAATACAAGGTGAGGCAATCTTAGAAATCGATTTCGCAGGCCCCACCTGCACAAGCCGCTGCCGCGAGCGTGTCGACATCAGTATAAACCTTTTCTGTTAAATCATTTGTCCAATCAATATGTTTAAGGTTCTTTTGAATTTTGTTCCACTTATGAAGCAGATAAGCATCTTTCAAACAGTATTCTGTTTTCTTCATATCACCATCTAGATAGTTTTCTGCAAATCTTTCATATCGGCGAACCCAATCTTTCTTTGCAGAATTTTCTGATGATTCAAGAGATAAATCCTCACCCATACCATTAGCTGTTGCACATGCAGTCCAAAGATTATCAAATACCTTAAGAGAATCCACAACCATACCAGAAGCAAATATTGCTCCTTGATCATATTTATTTACCATATCATCGGCTGTAATGACCTGCGTATTTGGTGCTTGGTTATAATCCTTATCACCTGTTGGGGCAAGGAAAGAAATACCAGAAAACGAATATCTATTTTCAAATACATATTTTTCTACATCATCCCAATCATCAACGATAATGGTATTAGATACATTATGCCGTATACCTTCATCAGCACATAGTTCTTCATTAGTGCCTTCAACAACCCAATACTTTTGGGCCTTCTTGACTAGCTCTAAGTGTTTTACGCCAAGTAGATCATCCTTATACATGGAACCGTTTTTAGGTACAATAGGGAATGATACCACAACATCTGTACCATTTGCAGACCATACTGATTCCTCAACCATAAATGGATTTGACCGAACGATGGCTTGAGTAATTTCAGATTCTTTATTCATCTGAATATTACGGATATACATTGGAGAGTGTTCTGCATGAATACCTGATGCAGTCTGTAATAATACTGAGGCATTACCACTTGGTTTCACACAAGTTGTACGTGCTGCAGGATTAATACCAATAATTTCAGCAACTTCTTTGTTTACCTTTTTAACTATATTGGCACCTTTTTTCAGGATTTTGGTATCAAATAAAACATCTGGATTATTCATCCAACCAGTAATGGAAACCCCAAGTAATGCCTCACGGTCAAAGATTTTTTTGGATGTATCAGATAGGAATTTAAAGTCTGTATACCCTGCTTGAAGTGTTCCAAGGATTGCAGCAGAACGACAAGCCTTATAGAAGTCCTCTTCTGTTACACATTTACCACCATTGATCTCTGTCAAGTTACAGCCTTGCCAACCTGACTTGCCTTTATACTGTGGGAACATACCAATTTCAACACATGGATTAGTTGTGTGTTCCTTAGAAGTAGTAAAGTAGAAACCTGGTTCACCAAACGATTTAACTGATTCCATAATTTTTGCAAACATCTCTGGAGTAGCTTCATCACGGACAATCACTGCAGAGTTGTTTGAACGACCACGCTGTGGATTATCCATAAACCAGTTACCAGTCTTTGCATTCATCATCTCATCATCTTCAGGTGAGAACAAACAGATAGTGGCTGAACGACGGACTCCACCGGATAATACTGCATCTGCCGCATGCATACAAATATCATATACTGCAATAGGTCTAATTTTAATTGGATCCTTTTCATCCATTACCATACCTTGCAACATATGTTCAATTTTATCTAGTGATTTACGTAAACCTTCTGGACCAGGAGCTTTAAACCCACCTGAAATCTTTGCGCCTTTTGGACGAATATTTGATAAATCAAAGAATACACGACGGCCTTCATATTCTGGAAATTTACCACCACCTACCATATATGATGCCATTAATACATCAAGAGCAGATGCCCAACCTTCAATTGAATCCTCTACGATATACCCTTTTGCTTGTTTGGTACGTTGTTGAATTTTTGGTAATTTTTTAATGTGATGTTCCTGTACAGAAAACCCTGCACCTGCACCACAAAGCAAAATATAAAAGAACTCACCAAAAAATTCTGGACGGTCTGCATATGATGAGGTACAGTTATACATTCGCATTTGGTGTTTCTTTAACTGTTCACCACCAAACTGTAATGCACGTTGCGCGCCAAGCACACGTTGTTCCTTATATGCCGTTCTGGCTTCTTCTAAATACTTACTTAATTTTTCTGTATGCTCTGAGTAATTTTCCTCGTGCATAGATAAGACACGATCGACGGCTTCATCCCAAGATTCATAACGATTTTCTGCATCGATGAAACGAGAGTAACCGTCATAAAATTTGGTTTCGGATAAAAATGAACGTGTGTCTGCAAACCGATTTTGCATTACATGAATTCCTTATATGATTTTTTACTTGATAGGTAGTATTATATATCAAAAGTAGGTCTTTGTAAACCCTAAAAAACGGTGTTTCTTTACTTTTTTACATAATATTTTTTTATCATTTCAATTTGATCATCATATTTTGCAACCTGTTCTAGTTCCATTTCGATTGCTTCCATAATATCCGAATGTTCACCAATACCTGCAGGGTTAGTCATATAGACTTCGATATTGGCTAAATGTTTATTGATGTGGCCTTGTGCGTGAGATATTACTGCCTTAATTAATGTTTCTCTCATTTTTTCCTCGCTTTATCAAGTGCTCTGGATCCAAACCAGAATGATATAATTGCGGCAAAGATAGCTTTTGTATCCTCGTCCCATAATAACTGAATCGCTTCGGCAAAGTCAGTACCTTTTTCTATTGCTGTCATTAATAATGTAATCTCAATTGTTACAAATAATGCAAAGAAACCATAAGTGATTACTGGTCTAACTGATTTCTGTAAACCAGCAATAAACCCTGTCCCTTTGTTTATACTTATATCATGTTGAATCAGACGGTCATGCTCTTTATCGGCCCCCTGTTGTTCATACATTTTCATATCATGGTCAAACCCTTTTGCCCTGAGTTCAGCCATGACTTTCATCTTTTCAATTTCATGTTTATTGTCTGCCTTTTTGGCAAACGAATCTGTGATCGCTGGAACTGCAGAACCTGCAAATCCAATTAATGATCCTAATAATGATAACATAATATCACCTCCTGTTAACTATCACTATCTAGTCTTATATTATACCAACCGGAACCTTCATACATATAGTATCTTTGTAATGATGTTACAAAAGCAGTTGCTCCTGCTGATACATTTGTTACGGGTAATGAGTTTATATCTGAATATGATGCAAAGGTTCCCGTGGACGCAGCGGCAACTGCACTGACTAAATCCGAATCCAATTGTGTAAATACCAAAGGCTTATTATCCGTATTCGTTACCTCAGTGGAATTAAGCATTTTTGCAATGTCTCTTACTTTTGTCATAGTTCAAACTCTGCTGTTGGGGCTGTAAATGATGATGTATATCTGCCTTTGCCCTTTGTAATTCTGATATCTTGCATCCTACCATAAAAACCTAAGGTACCTAAAGAAGCACCGTATGTCCCAATATACAAAGCATTTGAGGTACCATAGTTATGTGAATCACTAGCAGATGTTGTAAGAGTACCATCTTTGAATAGGTAAGTTGTTCCACTCACTCGTGAAACAGCTATATGCATCCATGTACTTGAATCAAATGTACTAAAACCTGTTGTATAAAGTGTGCTTCCTGTTCCAACAGTAGAATTATAATAAGAAAGATGTCCCTGAGATGTTGGATAATGAATTCCACTATTACCACCTGTTCCAAATTCCAAGACATAGGAAGGAATCATGCCGTTAGACCAGATCCAAAGTTCCCAGGTAAAGTCTCCGGTACCAAATCCAAGTAATTCTGTATCAGGGACTATTAGATAACTTCCATCTGAACTAAAGAACATAGAAGAGGATGTGGTAAACTTCCTAGGTGTAGTGTTTGATTGCACTCCGTTACCATAGAGATCATCTATAGAAACCAAAACATTACCAGCAGCTGCATCATAGATATTTGCGTCTGACTTATTGTTCATTAGTAATGATGTTCCACTACCTGTATGAGATAATGGAGCAGTTGGTGGTGTGAATGCAGAGGTATAAATTGCGGTTCCTTTTACTATTCGTAAGTCTGCAATATAACCGAGAAAATTATATCCACCGCTACCATAGTCTCCTACAGTAACGGCTTGTGTGCCATAGTTATGAGTATCAGCAGCACTTGATCCTACAGCACCATCAACGTAAATTGTAGTTGTTCCACTGGATCTTACAAATGCAATATGATGCCAAGCATTATATGTGATGGTCCCACCTGTAGTATAAAGAGCACTTGATATACCTATTGTAGAATTATAATATCTAATTTTAGTATTTGCAATGTTCATAGTTCCACCATTAGAACCATGATCTAGTAAATAGTGATTAGCTTTTGCTCCAGTGACATATATCCATGCCTCCCAGGTAAAATCACCTGTGCCATAAGCAAAATCACTAGAACTCGCTGTTGTTAAATCATCACCTGTTCCGTCAAGATAAACAGAGCCACCAACATCATCTGCCGTCCATGGCGAATAATCATATGGTCCGTATGGTAAAGTTCTTGTGTCACCATTTACAGTAAATGTATGATTATTTGTTGATTGATCCGCAAAATATGGAAGACTTCCCATCAAGAACTGTGTACCTGAAATAGCAGTGAGTGGTTCTGTTGGAGGCGTAAAGTTAGAGGTATAAACAGCAGTGCCCTTTACATATCTAAAATCTCTAATATATGAGGGAGTCAAAAATGAAGTACTATAATAACCACCTATTGCTAAATATCTTTTGTTAGAGTTGTCATTATTATTTGTACCCGTGTTGGCATCAGCAACACCATTTATATAAAGTGTTACTGTCCCACTTGATCTTACTAATGCTAAATGAACCCAAGTATTATCGTAATCTGCGTGGGCAGTTGCACCAACAACTGCCCCAGAAGAACCCTTATAGAATCTAAATGTGTTTGACTGTTTTCCAACACCGTACGCATTATTGCTACTATTAAAACCACCAGATGTTGAAGATAGATGAAAGAACCCAGAATTAGTACTACCGTTTTTATAATACACCCAAAACTCAAATGTGCAATCACCATCAGGACCACCATTTGCACCAAGATCAATGCTTAGATAATCTCCTGTTCCATCAAAATTGGTACTATACCCACCACTACGATATGGCGAAAACGTGGCTGCGGTTGGGTCGCCAGTTTCTGTAAATCCTGTTGTTACATCACTTGAATTTTTATATGTGATTGCATCGTTTTCTAAACCACTACCTGTTGCCTTTACCAATAATATGGTTTCAGCAGATGAATCAACTACACTGGTAGCAAATGTCAAACTAAAATCTTTTGTTGCGGTACCAATATTAATACCATCATTTGCCTTGAAAGTGAGAGTAAATGTACCGGTAGTTGCGCCACTATCTGCTGTCAATGGATTAATTGTAAATACACTTGAATCCTGTGTGAGTGTTGCCCTTCCAAGCATATTACCATCTGATTCAACAGCAAAGGTTAAATCAGCATCTCTACCATCTGAGTCAGTAGCAATCATGGTAACAATTGCAGAAGGTTGACCACTATCTGATAATACAATAGTACCAGATGGATCCAATGTAACTGTAGGTGTCAGGTTAACTGTGGCAATATTATAATAGGCATTATTTAGTGTCACATATAATCTTTTATTTGATTTCACATAAGCCTGTGTACCAGATACTAAACTCTGTACAGGTAATTCGTTAACAGAATCATATACAGTTAATGATGGTGAAGTCGTATCTGCAATATCTGTAATTCTTGCAGAGTCCAGACTCTCATCTAAAAATAATATTCTTGAACTGTTAGGATTGTTATCCTCGGTAACGCCAAGAATTTTTGCAATATCCCTTGACTTAGTCATTAATATTGCCCTCCAGTTTTACCGTAATCTGCGTATGTTAAATCACCCACATCTGTGGCATTAGCATCGGATGCAAATGAAAATTTACCGATGCCATTAGCATCTGGTGACCAAGGTGTTGAAACACCACCAGCCATATAACCATGACTTGTAGATGAAACTCCAGCTACCCTAGTTGATTTTGCTGAGGCCATACTTCCAACCAATGTAGAATTGGAATTATTAGCAAATGGAAATTTTGTAACACTATTCGAATATGTATCTGGCGCTGGTTGGTAATTCACACCACCAAAATTATATCCATAGGTAGTTGATGAAGCAGAACTACCATATAGTGAGGCTGAATATGGCCATAAGTTATCATAACCTATATCTGATGTTGCTCCTTCACTCGCAAAAGGAAATGAATATATTGATGTAGCAACACTTTCACCATACGGAAATGAACTTCTGTATATTCCCCCACCAGTAGTATATTGCTGTGTTGGTGAACTATTTACCATACCACCATAAGTATCTGAATATGTCGTAAGTGTGCCAACATTAGTCGCCCAAGTGTCTGTACTGTAAGTAATACGATCATAATAATTTTTAATGCTACTATTTGCTGGTGATGGCCACCCAGTACCCATTAAATACCCTTTTGACCTATTTCCACTCATACCTGTTGCTGCTTGTGAGATGTTATTTGGAAATGTGGTATCTCGAACGTTATAAACATCTGTATCACTGGAATATTGATATTTTTGCCATTGTAAACCACTTCCGAAAACATACCCATATGTTCCGGAACCACCTGAACCACCTAAGAAAGTGCCACTACCTAAATTCCCTACAAATGCGGCATTACCGTCAGATGATAAGGACCACCTTTCCATTCTATCAGTATCGGCCTGACCACCCATGGCATAACCGTAAGTTGTGCCACCATACGTACTACGAGAAGGCCATGTCACTGGAGGCACTGAAGGAAATGTCCAATCAATAGTAGCACTATCTGTTATTGTATTAATACCGTCTGTTGCTCTAAAAATATATTTAAAAGTAGATCCACCGGTTCCATCTGCATCATAGACTGGAAGAACACTTGTCTCAGGTGCAGCGTTAAATGTCCAGGATCCAACATCAGAATCAACTGTAATACTTGTCATTAGCGTATTGGCAACTGGAACCTGAGGTGCATATACCTCACCACTGTATGTAAAAATTCCATCTGGATCATCTGAATCAGAGGCAGTATTAGTAATTACCAGATTTGTATCTTCATCAGCAACTTCATATGTTGCAGTAAATGCGGCATCCCAATCAGGTATTTGGTTAAATACACCAACAGAATACCAAATATTACCATCACTAAAATAATACTTTTCACTATCAATAACAAGTGCAGTGTCGCCCATACTTAAATTATCGGTAGGTAATGAATCGTGAGTTTGGAATATTGATGATATTGCTGGTAGAGAAGAATTAATAATGGGTGTTGCTAAATTGGAATCAAAGGCTTCACCAGCAATCAATAATCTCTGATTGTCAGTATTTGCTGCCTCAGTGCGCGATAAAATACGTGCAATATCACGCAATTTAGTCATTATTCAATACCCATTTCCTTATTGTATTCACGAAACTTCTTGAGTAGTTTCTTTTTCTTTTTTGATCTACGGTCAAGAAATGCAACAACAGGCCCTTGAGATGTTTGTGCCGGATTAGGAATTGATGCCGTTGTGGTGTCCTCTTTTTGTTCACCTCTTGCTCTACGTAATGCATCTGCTGTAGGTGCACCTTTTTCACCTTTTTTCCTCATCTTTTCCCCTCTACGTCTTTTGGCGTGAATGTTATCCCACAAACCTTCGTTCTTCTTTTTCTTTTGTTTTGCAAGGATCTTTTTCTTTGTAGGACCGTGCAACATCATCGCTGGTTGAAAACCACTACCCTCGTTCATTTGTAAACCTCACTGATTGTGAAATAAATTTTCTGATTTGTTTTAATATGGATTCCTTCATAGATATCCAAACCAAAAACATCACCAACCGGATATGAATCATCCAGCACTTTGATTTTATCTTTGGCATAACAAAACTCTTCATATGAGGAATTTAAAATTTTATTTTCTAGAATGGTATAGATTCCTGGTGATATCTGTTTATCTTCTAATACAAACCACTCAGATGATTCATTAAGAACATCTAATAAATCAACATTGAACTTTTCACAAATCTGTGAAAGGTGTTCATCTTTCATTCCATATTTTTCTTTGATTAGGAATAGTGCAGCGGCAAAGGAACCTAATTTGGTCCCACCTCCAGGAATTTTACTTAATAATCTTTTTATATTAGCGCAAAGTCTAATGAAAGGAGTATATGCTGATTTCTTTTCATCATCATCGAGTTTTACGGTCTTGTCTCTTTTACCGTTTTCATCAATGATACCAAGTTTATATGCATCCCAACTTTCCCATTTTAACACCAGCATACGAATAAACCTAAAGGTGTAGGTGAGGTCAGCTGCTCTTTTAAGAATACCCATTATATTTTCCTCAGTTCCTCTACAACTCTTTTATCCATTTTTATCCCTGTTAATTGTTCATTTGTAATATACCTTAAAAAAACAAGGAAAGGTTTTACTGTTGGCCAATGTTTTTGTTCCAGTTTTACCTGAAGCATATTTAATGCCGCTTCTGATCCAAAAACATTAAATATAACAATAAGGTGATTTAATATTAAACGTTCAGATAGATTTCCGTTTTCGATATACCTATTAACCAAACGTTTAATATATTTAAATCTTTTCAAATCCTCGTGAAATTCTTCTATATCCGAAAACGTTGGATTATAGTAGTGCCTCGAGGCATAAAGAAGAAAGTTTTTTTCATTTAATTCCATGATAATATGTATAAGGAATTTTAATCCTCAAACATTACTGCTTTCAACTGTTCAATCAATATATCCTTATTAAGGCGACGGTCAAGTTCAATTCCATATTCACGACCAAGTTCTTCTAGTTCCTTTTTGGACATACCGTCCAAATCATCTTCCATCCAATACTCTTCTTCTGTTTCTTCGGTTGAAAGATTATCCATGTCCAGTTCAAGATGCTCTTCAGCAAATTCCTGTTCGTTAACAGGAGATTCTGTTATGGTTTGAACAATTGGAATTGTGGCAACACCATTATACTCATCAATTTGTTGAGGAGATAATTTTTGTGCCTTTAATAATTCACCTGTACGAGGATGGGTCCAACCGCGAGCAGTTGGGATAGCATCCTTTTGATAATTTGGAGGACTGATTGCCATTTATTACTCCTTAGTTTCTTCTTCTGCACTTTGAATTACAGCATCAGGATCAATCTGTGTTGCACCATCAATTGGTTCCTGTAACTTTAGCCATTTTTCTTGTACTTCTAAATATGCTTCCATGGTCTTTTTCATTGGTGTGCCAGGCGCTTGTACCTTCTGATCACCTGTCCGGACGTTATCACTTCCGTTACGACCCTTTGCCGGTTTGGTTACCTTACCAGCCTTAGATGCATCATCATGACCTTTTTCTTCGGTATCATCAACTTCAGGCTTTTTGGCTGGTTCCATCATGTCCTTGGCACCTTTACCTTTTAGGGCATCTTCTGGTTTCTCAGCTTTATCCTTATTTGGATTATTATTTGCCTCAAGAACATCGCGTAGTGATTGACGGATACGTGATTCCATCTTAGGATTCATTTCCACATCATCTTTTTCGCCTTTTTTCTTCATCTTTTTCTTTTCATTATCATCATTGCCGTTTTCTTCTTCATCATCATTTTCGTCAACTTTTTTGGAAACGGTTTTACGGCGATTATGTAGATATTCATCTGATGAATCCACATCACCATCATTATCAATGTCTTTATCTTTACGATTTTTAAATTTCTTTTTCAATGCCTTTGGCTGAACCTTGTCCATACCTTCGCCATCATCTTCTTTATCATTGGTATTATCTTCTTTGGATAATTTAGCCATTTCAGTTTTCACATCGAATTTTTTACCAGCAACAACAAAGGAGTTTTCGCCTTTTTCTCTTGCTGCATTTAATGCCTTGGTAAAAGCATTACCTTCATCCTTTTGGGCTTTTTCGTTTAGAGTAGCCCGGAACTCTTTAAATGGATTTTGTCCGAATAGTGACATTATCTTTTCTCCTTTACATCCATTGGGCTACTACTGCGCCAACGGCAGCGACTATCGCTGCTAATACTAATTTATTTATAATCCCTACTGTATGGGCATTATCATCTACTTTCTTTTCAATTTCGTCTATCTTTTTAGATAATCTGTTCATTCTTTCATATGCTCGATCATGGTCTTCTTTTAACCCTATGAGTTTTTCTTCTGCTCTAGCCATCATTACTAGCGCATCTGCAAGACTATCTAGCTTTTGTTCAATTCTATCTAGTCTAACGTTGGTATTACCATCTGCCATTATTTGACCCTAATCTTATTAGTTTCTGTATTAACAAATTCAAGTATTCTATAATCTGCATCAACTACGACTTCCATTTTACGGCATGATAACATCAATGCGCTCTTATGCTCTTTTGATTTGCCACCACGTATATTTCTTTCGATAGTTCTTTTTGCCTTCATACACTCGCCTAAACTATCCCTTACAGTATATTCTTTGAGTCCAATCGGATCGCCAAAAAACATTAATAATATGATAA
>Ga0208162_1000184_pt1 | contig 35196 bp, 60 predicted proteins | sample CB_VirMetaG_4_FD_184539 | JGI IMG/M metagenome (GOLD analysis project Ga0208162, IMG submission 184539) | Freshwater to marine saline gradient viral communities from Chesapeake Bay - CB_1508_1M Viral MetaG (SPAdes) (version 4) | ecosystem: Environmental > Aquatic > Marine > Coastal | place: USA... | reverse complement strand
TGTAAATGCTGCTCGTGATGAGTATATAAAGAAGATTAATATTAATAAAAATGAATTAGCTTATTTTACAAAAGAAAGAGATAGACTTAAAAGTGGAAATCAGTTTTATCCTACAAGATCACTTGACGTGAAAATAGCGCATAGAAAGAAAATGATAAAAGTTTTTATGGCTAAATACGAGGAGACTTATCGTGTTCGGATATAATGGGGATGACGAAAAAATAAAAAATGCTGTGAAGATTGCTAATGATACAGGCTTGATCGGATACATATGTGAACAAATAATGAGCCATGATATGTATGATTATTCCAATGTTACCAGTGAATATATATCACAATCTCTTAAGGAGTTTATATTTACATCAGCAATTGAAATAAGAGTTTATTTTCCTAGATGGAAGTATTCTAAATCGATTGGTTATTATTCATCCAGTGAGCCGAATGTAATCAATATTAATGGATATAAAGTGCTAGATATTGAGCAGATGGTTAGTAATTTTCATCACGAGAATTGTCATGCCTGGAATGACTGGAATAAAATTACCAATGTTCACCATAATGGCAATTCATCTATTGGAAAGGAGAACACATTACATTATTCTGTTAATAGATATGTATATGAATATCTTAATTATGAACCGAATAAATACAAACCAAGTTTTTTTAGACGAATATTAAATTTTTTAGTGAGGAGATAATGCAAGAGATGATTTATGACAGTGGAGTTCAGTTGATTAAGGTTAGAATAATCGAACTAACAAATAAAAAAATAAATCTTGAAAATGAAATATCTGAGATTGATAGACACTCAAGATATGGAGGCGTGAACGAAGTTGACAAGTCTCGTATGCTTCAAGTTCTAAGAAGATTAAAAGCTAGATTATATGAAGTTGAGAAAATGCTTTATTTAAACAAATATTTACTGAATCAGACAGATGAACATGATTATCAATTAGAAAACTAGAAATAATACGAACTTTAGTATTGTGTGTAATACTGTCAGCATTGTTTTAAAGTGAGGTTTTAAATGAATGGTTATATGAACACTGAATTTATAAATGAAGATGGTAGCTTAGCATTACCCAAAAGAACGATACAATGCTTAGTTAACGAAAACATATTTACAAAAAAAGACCTTATAAATAGATATAACATGAAATACGACGAGGAAACCGGTCTTTTAAGTAGACATCATTTGCTACGAATTAAGGGTTTGGGCAGAAAATCTTATTATTCAATTGTGCAATATATGAAAAAACTAAATGGTTAACATATTTTTTGATAGTGAAACAACAGGCATCAACCCTTACGTTTCAGAAGTCATTGAGATGTATTTCCATGTAAATGATGGTACAAATTATCATTACAAAGCTAGACCGCTTGAATGGTCTTATGAAGCCGAGGCTATTCACAAGATAAGTTATGCTCAAGCTATGACCTATCCAGATAAGATGGAAGCTTTAACAAATTTGATTGAATGGTTAAAGCAATTCAAAGAATTTAGATTTATAAATTATGCTAATAAGAATACCCAGCTAGGTTGTATCAACTTTGACGTGGCAATACTTGAAAACGAGCTTAATCTAGTTGGGTATCCATTTTATTTTTTGCAGAATAAACTTGGGATGAAAAAAGCTGAATCAGTGTACTATCTAGCTAAAGAGTGTGCAAAGCTTGGCTTATTTACGCCTATAAAGAATACCTCTGGGCGTGATTCATTCTCACAAGAAAACGTTTTTAAAGCCTTATTTAAGAGTAAATACAATGCCCATAATTGTGTCGATGATGTTTTATCTCTTGTCATAATTAGAGAGCACTTGCTACGATTGCTAGATGAAAATAAAACTAAGCTACTCTGGTCTTGAACCCATCACTCTCAATCATTCTCATAAAATAACTACTCGTGGAAAATATACAACAAAATATAAAACAAAAGAGTACCAACAATTCGAATCAATATTTTCTAGTAAATCACGACTATTAAAGAATGAATTTAAAAAGATTAATAACTACTTTGATGAGACAAAACATTGTTTAGAAATAATTTATGAGTTTTACTATCCAATTTATACTAAAAAGGGATTGATTTCTAAAACCTCAAAAGACGTGGATAATATAATAAAGACCACTCAGGATTGTTTATTTAAAAATCTTATATGTGATGACTCATCTATTGTGTCTGTAACATCTAAAAAAATACATTCTGATACACCTAGAATTGATATTACCGTCAATGTTATGACATATAGCCACAATTAAAATTGTTTGAAACAATAATAAAATGAAATGCGATATGCAACTTGGGAAGTTAGCTGAAATGCAGTTTTGCATTGATGCTGCTAAACGAGGCTTTAACGTATCAATACCTCAAACAGATTTTACAGGCTATGATTTAGTTATCGAATCGAAGTCTAAAAAACTCTACAAAATACAAGTCAAATCTACAAGGCAGAAATCAGCAGATAGAAATTGCTATAAAGTAAGTGTTGCTCGTGGAAGTCAGCGCAAGAAAACATATAAAAAGAATGAACTAGATTTTTTTGCTGTTTATATTTATGAGATTAATCAATGGTATTTGATTCCTTTCAACGTTGTAAAATCTATCAACGTTAGGATTTATCCGAACAAACCCACCCACGTTTACAGTCAATTTCAAGAGGCATGGCACTTGATCAAGTAGCTGTGTCTCTTGCCTTTATTGCCCAAGCCAGCTAATCATCCATGACTAGCCAGCAAGGGGAGTTATGACAAAGCTAGTTTGCACTAGCCAGCATACTTATATTTTGAGCGAATTTTTTGTGTATGGCTAGGTGAATATGAGGTGCTGAACCTACATGGTAATATGCTAGTCTATAAGCTCCGTTGTTGCTCATGTAGTGATACTTCTTGTATACCCAACGGGTGTTTATGTAATTGCATAAATCATATATCTGCGTCTTATCCATGCCTTTAACAGATACATCAATTGCCCTGGCAGTTCTGTGAGCATCAGACACTCTACCAAGTGCTTTATCTTCTTCTGGTGTTGAGATTGTTTGAGTTATGACCAGATCAAGATTATGCTTTTCTTTAGCGTATAGAAATAAATCTGCATAGATCATAATGATGGCTGGGTGAAGTAAACTAAAAAACATTTTATCTTTTTCGTGTTTAAACTTCATTATTTTTTATGATGCATTGACTTTGGATTTTTATTTAGCATTTCTTCATGCCATCTGCACTCTTCTAATGCAAAATCATATTTTTTGCAAATATCAAATGATTTCTGATAAGTATAACCGTTTCCAAAAATTGCCAAAATAGCTAATAAAATCATGTTAAACCCCTATGGTTTTTTATAAAGGTGTATCTCAAGCTCGTACCTTACATTTTGATTGCCAATAGAGAAAGCAGCTAAGTAAAATCTATCACCAGACCTTAGGTAGTGATCATAGAATGTTATTTGATTTGGGTATGTTTCCTCATCATCATTAGTATTTAGATTAACAACTATATTTGGTTTATAAAGCAACTTACTTTTTACGTAGGTATAACCTCCAGCAACACCTAACGCACCACCTGTACTGTTGGGAATTGCGCCATACTTTGATACTAAATACATATTTGCGCCTGCACTGGATTCTGGGTAGTTTGATTGCCCCCCAACATGAGCAAATTTTAACAAACCATAATAACCAGTTGGAACAGTATAAATTACTGGATATTCTCCAAGGTCAAGATCATTGTATGTTGAATCAATACTCACAACTTGAACTAATTGATCACCTTGATAAAAAGTAGCCATATTTTAACTCCCTAATTTATTGGTCTTATATTCAAAGTTAAAGCACAGTTTTGAGCTTCAATCATTGCATTGTTAATAACTAAATATAGTGTCTCACCTTCCAAGAATTGTGTTTTACTTAATTCTGGCAAAGTTACACCTGTCATTGTGTAGTCATTTCCTGTTTCAAGATTTCTAAAACCACGAGTTCCATTTGCAGATGTACTGTTTATTTTTGGTGTAGTTGAAAAAATGCTTCCTTGGTTAACTCCAGATTGATCGATCCAGTGAATATCTAGTTCAGTTGTTCCAGATGTTCCACTTATAGCGTTCCAAATTTGAACACCAACAATCTCAAAATTATAAAACCCTGTGTATGCACCATCATAGCCAAATAAACCAGATGAAACCGAATAACTACCATTTAGAAAAAAAGATGCGTAATCTGTTTGGTACTTAGCTATAAAGTTATTTGTGGCTCCAAATCTAGTCATGATTGATTCACTTAAACTTCTTTTGTAAGCTGTGTCTTTTTCGTCTAGCAATTCTCTGGATGGTGTAATTTCTGCCATGTTTATCCTAAATTATAGTGTATTTATAACCACCGTCTTTAAAGTTTGATCCATCTACAAGATCACCTATTTGTGGTGTAAATTCTAAATCTTGACTTAATTCTACATTATTATCTTCGATATTTGCAATTGTTATAGCTTGGTTAAAGCTATCTCTTGAATAATTGATGCTATGCACATATATTTTACTTCCAATTTGCAACTTTGAGCCATCACTTACTACTATATTTTTATTATCAATTACTGATGTTATTTCAACTTGAGCGACATTGTAACCGAATCTTATTTTAAAATCAGATTCAAAATCTGCACTTGCGTCATCATAGACAGCAACCTCAACAATCATTTCAGTTGTTGGGTCAATACTTAATTGCGGCTCTATATCTATTGCATTTAAATCAAAATCATTAACACCTACAAGTGTTACCTCTTCTTCAAATGAGTAGTCTTTAGTTCTGATGGTAATTTTATTTCCACCAAAATCTTTCCATTTATCAGTTTCTCTTTCAAATTCACCAAGAGAATTAATTTCTTTTAATACTAATTTTTGTCTTGTTGATCCAGAATCAACTAGGCTTGATGGGCTAATTGTCACATATCTTGCTTGTGCTTCAAAGGATGTTTCAAGCAAGGAGAGTTTAATTTCTCCATTTTTTATATTCAATGATTTATTTATGACTTCATAAAGTTTTGGCTGTGAGGCTTGTTCACCAGTTGTTAAGTCTATTTGCTTTGTATCTTTACCGCCAAATGGAACTATGTCACCTATTTCTATTTTATAACCGTCTTTATATTTAACAGTTATATCAGTATAATAAGTTGGAGCAAATTCATATCTATCTATGTATCTTTGAGATATATTTGCAATCATGTTTGTTGTTTCTGGGTTATCCCTTAATCCGTCAGCTTCTATCTTTAAAACTTTTCTACCAACATTTATTCTTTCAATGCTGTTTGCTGATACAATAACTTTATTTTTTATGTATTTATCTTCTACTTGATCTTTTTCATATTTATAAATATAAGAATTGTAAAAATATCTGTGAACAGATCTTCTTTGTTTGAGCTTGTCTAGATTTGTTATTCTGTCTGAATTTAATGTTGGTATCACTTCCGTTGTCAAAGGTGGTGCTATAAACTTTGCACTAGTGGCAGCATTTCTAACAATCGAATAAATACCTTGAGGGAAAAATATTTGCTTATCTATAAAGTCTTTACAGTTTTCAATTTCATCTTTAATGAAAAAATCAACATCGACTAAATTTGCTCCGTATGTATCTTTTAGCTGCTCTAGCTCTTTTGTATTTACTTCATTCGTCAGCATACCTAAGCCTGAGCCTAACCGCGCCCACTTGCTTAAATATTGCATTGTTCCCTGGTACTCACCCTCAATTGTTAGTGTTGCATCTAGAACTATGGCACTAAAACCTGTGTCAAATTTTAAAAATTCTTTAATTTGAAAAACACCAGAATTAGCAGGAGAGTCTAATTTTATAAAATCACCAATCGTTAATCCTGTCTTATTTTCAATGTCGTAATACTCAAATATAAGAGCGTTAGGTATTGTTATTTCATCTGTTAAGTAATTTACAGACTTTGGAATATCAAGACTGTTAAAATACTCATTATTGTTTCCAGATAGCATTATTTTTAACGCTACCTCTATTGGATTTCCTTGTATTCTATATGCAGAATTTACGTCAGATCCTATTTCATGAATGGCTGGTATTGTGCCAAACTCACCTCTAATACACCCGATTGTATTTCCATTAATCTGAACAACCCTAATTATCTCATCATCTATAATAAAATATAATGATAAACTGTCTTGTGATGGTATAAATCCACTTGCATCTACAACGTCAAATACTGGATCTGTGGCTCCTATTTCTGCTGCAAGTGTTGTTTGGTACTGTGGCAAGTAACTCTGTCTTTTAAGTGTTTCACTGGAAGCAAGAGACAACATAACCTTTCCAGTCTCAACATAGAAATCTACAATAACACCCCTAAAAATTGGTGAAGCATCGTCAGGATAAGCCCCATCTTGAAATCCAAGACTAAACACAGCTTTTCTTCCAAGTATTTCAGTGATCTTGTTAAAAGATATGGCTTTAGATACTTCCCCATCTTTATCTATGATTGCAATATTGACTGTTGCTATACTGGATGTATTTCCCTTGTCTGGTGCAATTTGTTGATTAATAGTTGTGGTGCTTCCATCAAATGATATGTAATCTCTTGTTGATGGGTTTTCTATCTTTCCATCCCAGGTCAAATTTGGATTATCCCAGTATGCATCTTGAGACTCATTATCCCAATTTAATATTTCCAATATAGGCATAGCGCCAAATATTAGACCAACGCCTTCTATATCGAGAATTATATTTGGTTTTACCGATATTTCATCCAATAAGGCTTGTGCTGTTACTGATAATTGAAGAGCCATTATTTACACCTACCAAACCTTAAACATTGATATAGCCTAACTTCTTTGTCTTCATAGTAGTCTTGCAGTATAGAATACTCATCAGAGTCAACGCATATAAACTTAGATGTATCAATTTCAACTCCATTTCTATATCCAGTACCATAATAGTTTATCGTTGGAATAACATCTGGTCTACCGAAGTATTCACCAGCAGATTGACAGCTATTTAAGATTAGCAAGAATAACACTAAGTGCTTTAATTTCATTTTCAGTCTTTGCGTTTTTAATAGCGTTCATTAATGCTATTCTTTGAGTTCTTATATTTGTGTTATTTTTTTCTATTTTTTTAATTTGGTGATCTACCCACAGATCATAAAACTTGTTTATTAAATCTGTTATTTTTGGGATTGCAGCAGCTATTGTTACAATCCCTGTAAATATTGTAGTGATGCTCATTAGCTAAAAATAATAGATACTAACTTGATAGCTTCTTCACCATCGATGTCTTTAATTTCTTCGCCAAGTTCTTTGTATTCTTTTACAGCTTGAACAATTTTTTCAACAGCAGAATAAAGCTCTGGCACGTGTAAAGTGTCAGACCAGTCAATTTTTCCATCTGACATTACTTTTTCACCCACAGCTACAGCTGCTTTAAATCCTTTGAATAGCTTTTCCAATTTGTCTACGTCTTGCATGGTTACTCCCTTATTTAGTTTTCAAGTAGTCTATTATAAATCCAACGGCTGCACTAAATATTGTTATCAGGCTGGCAGCTTTGCCTTTGAACAAATAGAACTCTTTTTTAAGTTCTTTAAGCTCACTTTGCATTTCTTTGTGTTGCTCAGATTGCTCTTTTCTCAAGTCTTTAATCTCTTGCATTAACTCTTGGTTAGTCATTACTCACACGCTGTTATAAATGCCACAATATCAGTTTTATCTTGCTCAGTGACAATTGTACCATCAGCAGTGACGTTTTGTATATCAACCTTGGCAATATCGACTGAACCTGATTTTAAAAGATCAAGAATACCCGAGTAAGTTTGTACCATTGTGCGTCTTTGCTCTACAGTTAATTGCTTTTTAACATTGTTCTTAGCAATGAATTTAATAGTAGCTTCACCACAGGCAATTTTCTTTGCTATTGCTTGCTCTAGTGCTTGTTCAGCTTCCTCTGCACTTGTGTCAACTAAGTTTACAGAAAAGTTACTAGGATGAAAATAAAGCGTTTTCTCATTGTTTTCCAAGTCAGTTTCAGTTTTAGATACAATTGAACCAATAGCATCTTCTTTCCATTCGCCCTTAAAAAACTCTTGTTTTTGAATCCAAGAAATCAACTTTGAATCACACTCAGATTGATCTGAACACTCAATTTGCATTTTAGCATACTTGCTATCATTTGGATTGATTTGCAGTTTGTATGCTGCAAAAGTGTTAAAGCTAATAAGTAATAAGATTATGTATTTCATTTATTCACCTCTAAAATTTAGTTGTTTCAACGTATGTATCAGGTAATTCACAAAGCTTTACAGTTGAAATTTTACCACTAGAACTTGCTTTAATATTAGCATTGTTCAATGTGTATACATTAAATCTTAATATTTCATTTTCAGCAATAATATCTTTTTTTCCATAAACGGTTGATCTCATATTTGCTGATGTATTAACTGCAATTTCATGCCAATCAATAAAATCTTTAGTTGGTGATTCAACTTCAACTACACAATGCTTGCTATTAACTGATGTATTTGATTCATAACAATGATAATTAACTTCAATGCTATATTTTTTACCAATTTCAAGATTATTAAACTGCCAATCGCTTATCAATCCAGTAGTTGTTACATCGCCTGATAAAGTCTTAGTCTGACACTCAACCTTTTGATTGCTTAGGTTTTTGATGATTGATTGTGTTGTAGCTGTTTCTGTTATGTTTATAAAATGAGAACCGATATTTTCTTGTGTTATAGATACATTAGGTGTTAAACCCCAAGTATCACCCTTACTCAAGCATACTTGTTGATCAAACATTCTAGCATTAGCAGAACCTTGATAATTAGATATTATTTGTGACGATAATGTCGTTCCACCGCTGTTCTTATGTAAACCAATTAGATATGCCGTAGAAGTAGCAAATCTAGCCCTTCCAGAAATCTTAAAACAAGCATCACGTTGAGCTGTTAATAATGAACCACTCCATATATTATTATTATCTTCTTGCTCATTAAATGTGAAATACTGACCGTTATTAACGTTTGCTGTATAAGAAGTTTCGTTCCCGTAAACAACACTAAGCTCACTCGAATTTATATTCTCAAACTTCCCGACAATCGTGGCTGATTTGTTTACGTCTGCGCCTTGTTTAGAGCAATGAATGATAAATGGAACACTAGAACCACTGCCAGTTGCTGAATTGTATGTTTTAACTGTTATCAAGCTTGTGCTTAACGTTGTTATTGTAGCCACTCTAGTTCCAGAACTTTCATTTGTTGACACTACACAAGATGGTGTAACAGTAAAGATCCCACTGTTAAAATTACAAGTAAATGGCGATGTTGATGGAACACAAGTTAGCCAATCATAGTTTGTTCTTAATAGATTCCCAGCACTACTAACATAAGCACTAAACTCATTCGCAGTCTTGGTAGTTAGCTCAGTATCTTGAGTGACTACTGTGGAGTAATCTGTTGACCAGCCTTTAATTGGTATTTTTACCAATACTGAAATATAATCTCCAGAGCCGAATGTGATCGGTGTTGTGGGTGTTACAAGACCTAAAGAACTTGAAGACGCTAGGTCATATAAAACTCTAAATGTTCCTAGTGTATCTGTATATTGAATAATACCAACATAACTAGATACTCCGGGATCTGCTATTATACCTGTTCCTACAGCCTCTATAGGGTAAGTTGGGGAATTGGGTAGTTTGGTTAAGTCTATGCTTAAGTTGCTTGGTAAATCTAATTGTAAATCAGTTCCAGTTGGCAAACCACTTGTAATAACTTTATATCTAATTTCTGCACTATCCCCAACTCTTCTGTATTTACCTGTATAAGAAACTGCTCCAGACCACGATCCTGTAGGTGTAAATTCAACCCAATCAGTAATAGTCGTATCAATCTTAGAAATATACCCATCTGGCATAGTTCCTACATATATATTATCAAGCTCAATGGTAACATCACCTGTATATGAAGCGTTTTTAATTTCATACTCCACACTGGCAGCCCCATATACAAAGGGAATCTCGTATTTTCTCCAAGTATTATCACCAAGAATATTTAGCTTATAAGCATCGTCACAAGCACTTGCAAAACCTGAATCATCAGTTCTTAAACATAACTCAAAGTTTTCAGCATTAGCTTTAATCCAAATAGAGAAAAGACCTTGCTTTCCATCTAAGTCAGTTCTAGCGAATGTATCACGAACATAAGTATTATTTGCAGTTAATCCAGTGTATGCAGCTCTATAGTATTGCTCGTTAAATTCTGCATAGAGCTTATCGTCAGCAGTATAAAGTTGATAAGACTCAACCGCACTTGCATCAGTATCAGGATTTAAGTCACCTTTTTCAAAACTAGGGTCAAATACAAAGTTAATCCCAGCAGAACCGCCACCACCTTTAGAATCAGCCCATACTGGCAACCCTGACGCATTAACAGTTAAAACTTGATCTTCTGTTCCTATTGGAAGTCTGGTATCTTGTGTTGCATCTCTATACAGTAAATCACCCTCTGTTGTTAATGGTGAAGTATAAAAGTCTGCATCAACCCATTCCAAGCCAGTGCTTGTTGCACTATTTGCTTGCAAGACCTGACCATCAGTTCCAACCGGTAATCTATCAGCTTGTGTTGAGTATGTTTGTAAATCGCCTTTTGTTGTGACACTAACTGCTGTTGGCAAATCAACCCATTCAGGAAATCCTAAAGAACTAACTTTTAAAAACTGACCCTCTGTTCCTATTGTTAAATTAGAAAGACCACTGTTCCAGTAGTACAAATCCCCATCTGTTCCAGTAATTGAGTCTTGCTTGCTACCAATTTGCGTTTGTATGCTACTGGTAACACCAGATAAATAACCAAGCTCTGTGGTTGTAACAGTGCTTTCCTCCAATAAACCTTCAGACGTTGATTGAATTATTTTATCTCCAGTCAGATAATCTATTCCAACCTTATTAGATGGCTTTAAAATAATATTATCACCAGTATTATTATAAATTTCATCAATGCGCATTTTTGTCTGCCCACCAAATCCAAACACTATTGGAATGGCAACAAAGAACAATAGGATAATAGTTGAGATAATTTTCATAGTTAAAAGTTCCTTGATTTTTCGATGTATCTTAATAAATTGTTATCATAGATTAAAACAAGCATGAAGCCACGTTGTAAAGTAGCATTACCATTTAAAAGGCATCCATAATCAACATCGTTGTGCTCTATTGTTACGGTATTTGCATCATCATATCCAATAAGTACAATTTCACTATAATCTTGAGGTGTGATAGTGTTGCCGAATGGTAAAGAATTTATTGTTACTGGTGCTGATTGCCCTTGTACTTTTACATATTGACTCATACTAAATTGGTTCAATTCTAGCTGATCACTGTCTTCTAGGCTTTCAGGTAGGATATTCACAATCCTTTTTGACTTGTTTATTTCAAGCTGCACATCGTCTATAGTGCTACCGTGTGTCGTGTCGTCTGGATTTAATAAAGAAATTTTGCCAATTGTTGAGGTGTCAACAGTTCGATCCATGAACGTTTCATTTGCAATTGATGATGATAATCTTGACTTAAACTGTATTGGCATAATGCTTTACCTATTTTAATTTTCTAAAAGTTAATAATCCAGTTGTATAGTAACCAACCAACTTTCTAGCATATTGCTCTTTCAGCTTGAAGGCTGTTCCGTTTCTATCCTCTGGTGTTGATTCAAGTATGCACTCTGTTATATTATTAGCTTTATTTCCATTTGTGTAGTTAGGAATAAATTCAATTGGCGACTTTGTTATAGCATAGATTAAAAAGTTTCTAGCATCGCTTACACCGTTTGAATTTTCCTTGATGTATAGCTGTGGTGTAATATCTGTTATTAGTGGAATTTCACATTCCATTGTTTCAACTTGACCAAATGATACAACCTCAACGACACCTGATGCACTTTCATTTACGCTTGATTGGTTACTTCTAACATTATCCTGGAAATCAACGTATCTTTGTAGTGGAGTTTGTGGTTCATAAACAAAGCCAGAAATAACATCAGATTCATAACTAGATGCACCGCTTCTATTTGTTGTAAATCCCATTAATCCATATGCTGAGATTGATACATTCGTACCATTCGTAACATATAGCTCAAATTCACTATCGCCTTGGATGGTTAATTTAAGTGTTTCTCTATTTACTGTGCAGGTATAGTTTAGCGTGCCAACTTCATTCATAGCCTGAGCCACTCTGTTTGCATAATTATCAAGTGTGACTGAACCAATAGGCAGTTGTGCAGATAATTCGTCAACACCATTTTCTGAAAAATTAATCCATTGATTGTTTTCTGTTGTCGTGTGCCCATATGTAAAAGCGCTGTAGTTAAAAATACTCATTTTTTTCCTATGTAAACCTAGCGTCAGTTAATGATATACCTTGTTTCCCGAAACTTTCTGATAGTGTTTCAGCGATAAATGTTCCAAGTTCCTCTTGTTGTACCAATGAACCTTGAACTACTATTTCAATATTTTGCTGTGGAGCCTGTCTTTCTACCTGGTTGGGAGCCGTTGTGTCTTCAACCAAGAAGTCATTTGTATTTTCAGTTGGAGCCGCAGATCCACCTCCACCACCGCCAGATTCCTTACTGCTTATTGAAGCTCCCAGCGCTCCACCAAAAGCAGCTAATGCAGCACCAGCCGCAATCAACGGTGCAGAAAGAGCCTGGTAACCTGGCAAGAAAGCATAAGCCGCACCCTCTAGAATAAATCTTGTACCAAGGGCAACAGCTTGATCGGCAATAGCTTTTAATAAGCTTTTTCCAAATGCTTCTAAAGCGTTTTCACCTTCAACTAAAGCTTTTCCAAATTCAGAAAATGCTTGACCAGCACCAGTTGCAATACCTTGTCTTAAGCTGTTTGCAGCCTCTTTAGAGAATTTTTTAATTCTTTCATTAACTTCCAATATTTTCTTTTGTGAATTATCAATCCTAGTACTAATTCCTGAAAATACAGTATCAAATACAGCACCAAGACCTAATAAGCTTTGCTTTGCTACTTCCGTTTGTTGTGATTGTATTTGGTTTGCAGCTATTGCGTTTTGACTAATAATAGCTTGCTGTTCAGTAAAATAATTTCTTAGATCTTCATTTTTTTGGTTCAAATTATTTGTTAAATCTGTCTCAGTAACACCTTTAAAAAAACCATCTTTGTTACTCTCTATAGCAAATTGCTTGATTCTTTCAGTAGCTAAATCAAATGCAGCACCTACGTTTTTGCCAACTAAATTTGCTGTTTTGACTGCTAGGTTTATTACTGGCTGGAAAAAATCCAGAATACCGTTAGCAATATCAACGAAAAAATTTCCAATAGCTGATGCTATGCGCGTACCTACATTAAAGACTATTTCAAAAGGTCTTATGACGTTTTCAATAACAGCTTTATTAAAATTTAATAACGGCTTTATTAAATCATCAAATACATTAAAGTTTTGTCTAAAATTATTAACTGTTTTGATTGAATCTTGAAATGTTGAGTTTAGAGCCTTTATACCTTTTAAAACAATTGGATTTTTTGTAATTATAAAACCAATTTCTTCTAATAAATCTCCAAAAGTATTAGAAAGCTGTTGGGTAGAACCACTAAATGTTAATACGTCTTTTTGTGCAGCACCACCAAACTTTTGCTGTATTGCTGTTAATGCATTTGTAAAAGTCTTGGTATTATCTTCTGCTTTTTTTATTGATAGACCATACCTGGAAAATGTACCAACCTCACCAGCAGCAGCTTTACCAACTAATAATGCAGCAGTGTTAAGATCTATCTTTAATGCTGCGGCTAAATCCAATGTAGCAGCAGTTGCATCTTTTAGTTGTTGCTTGCTTAAGTTACCAAGCGACTGAATTAATCCCTGCGTTCTTAATATAGCCTCGTCACCAAACCTTGTTACTTGCTGTAATGAACTTGCATAAGCTTGTAAATCCCTACTAGCTTGTTCTGAAAATTTACCTGTAATTTGCAATGCTGTATTAAGTTGATTTATTGCATCTTCTTGTTCCTGGGCAGCTCTTATTGATGCTCTAAATGTTAATGCACCAGCTATTGTTGATATAGCAGATGCAATTTTAGTTGCAGATTTTATAAGGTTTCCAGTTGATTTTGCAAAGGAATTTGAAAAATTTTTAGCAGCTTTTAGACCAGCTCCCCTTGCGTCTTTTTCTATTTTATTAAAAGCGCTTTTTGTGTTGCCAGTCTCTAAGTCAATTTGAATTATAATGTTATCTGCCATCTTTGCCTTTTAAAACATCGGCTATATTGCCGCCAAATATCTTATTCAAATCATCTGTTTTAACAGCTCTTTTTTCCATTTCTTTTTGCGGTGTTGACTCTTTAATTATAGCTCTATGTATTTTTTCTTGATTCTCTCTTTTAGCGTGAGGATAAACATGTAGCTGTAACTGACTCAATCTTTCCTTAGCCTTTGCCCTAATCATGTTTTCAACTAAAAAATTGTAATCATTATATTCTAACTCTAAAACTTCATGATATTTGTAGCTGTAATAATTCATAAATTCAGCAATCAATATAGTTTTAGAGTCTATTACTTTTTTGTATCTATTAACTCTTTTAAAATTGCTTCTAAGTGGTGCATTTCTAATTTATCACATACCTCACGGTCTAATCCTAGCTCCACAATAAAGTCGCATATAAGCTTAACTTTATTCTCTTCCTTTTCAAATCCTTCATTGTAAACTTGCACTTGCTTTACTGTTGGATATCCAATTCTGTGAAGTTCACCGTTAAATTTAATTTCAAGCTCTCTAGTTCTAAAATCTAGCATTTGTCTTACTCCCATAAGATAAAGGGGCTTTCGCCCCTATTAATTATAATAATGAATGATCGCCTCTAGCAAATATATCTACTGTACTTGGCTTTGTTGAGTCTTTTAAAGCAATAAAGCTAAACTCTGCAGCTTGTACTTCACTACCAGCATAATTAATGCTGTTCATGTTTGGAGTGGTTTTCCAGATTACAATATCAGCACTCCTGTTTGATAAAGGAAGTCTAATTGGATGACCAACTAACATTCCAGCATAATCAAAAGATGATTGGTAAAGTTTAGAAGTTCCATAACCAACAGCATCACCCTCTTTTGCTCCGTATCCTTCACCAATTAATGAAGCCCATCTTGAGCTGTTCATTTCAACAAGTGTTAAATCACAAGAAACGGAAGCACCCTTCATGATTCTATCTAAAACGATGTCACCAGTTTGATCCGATAAGATATCTTCAAGAGACTGTTCAGTAGAAACTGAACCACCACCCTGGGCGATTGCACCAAGTTTACCACCAAAACCAGCGCTATTTACAGTTAATGAAATAGAACCAGCATTGCTGAAATCCTCATCTGTGATTTCTCCAAGAAATTTATTTTCAATTTCTGCGACACCTTCAGTTAGAGTTACGTTAAAATCACCTGCAGCCTCAATAGCTGTTTTAGCCAGAGCAGCAATAGCAGAAGCAGTATCACCAGCAGTATAGACAACTTGAATACCAGTAGCGCCAGAAACCATTGGATCTGTACCAGTACCAGCATCAAGCCATACATAAAATTTTTCTTCTTCATAGTTCTCATTGATTCCATTTAAGGTGAAGTAAAGATCTTCTTGGTCTCCTGCTGTGTCGTTTGCAAAAGTAACAGATCTACATTCTCTACCGCCAAAGTACCAATCCATTGCTTCTAAAACTTGCTCAGTTCTTTGTGTTGTTGTACAAGCCATTTTTTATCCTTTGTTATTTAATAATAGTAACCAGTTCTTACTGTAAATTGTATAGTGTATCTGAATAGATTGTCATTACTTTCGACAGTGCTAACAGATATGCCACTTGAGATAACACTTTTTAATGCAGTTGTTTGGTCAATTAATTTTTGGTTCATTGAATAAGCTTGTATATCAATTGCCTTGCAATATCCCAAATCATAATTTGTGATTGGATCATTGTATCCATTCTTAAACAAATCTATAGTAACATCAAACTCACCATCAATTGTAGTGTCTATTCTCGTACTGGATAGGTTTCCAATTGTTATTGTGTAAGAGTCTTCTAAGATTGTGTCGGCTATATCATCAAGTATAGGCTGATTGTGTTCAATTAAATCATTATCTATTTCTGATATAGCAGCTCTAAAGTAATCTCTTATCTCTACAATCATCTTCTGACCATCATCGTTGTTCTTATATTGTATGGTATCTCATCAATTACACCATCGCCATCTCTATCTAGTCTTAGGCTTGCTCTGTTTCTTGCTTGTATCATTAGTTTTTCGTATTCCATTTTCTTTTCTTGGAATATATCGTTATTACTAACCTGGATAGACTCAAATATAATAACTAATGTTTGAAATGTTGACCATTGCTTAAACTGATCTTTCATTTCACTTCCAAGATCAACTAAATCTAATTTAGTAAATATAGAGTTATCTTGCTTCCAAATTCTTTGCTCATCCAGGTAAGCCAATATCCTTTCTTGAGCTTTTCTATGCACGTATAAATAGCTATTTCTTCCTTTTGGTAGGTAATTTAGTATGTCTGGCTCGTACGCAATTAAATCATTATCACTGCTAAGAAGTGCATCCTCATCCTGATCTAAAACATTTATCGCTGCCATATAGGTTTTTGTTTTGACTTCATGCTGACAAGTGACTCTTATTGTAACATTCTTAAATCCGCTAGTTTCGTATGCCCAATCAATAAACCATTTGGCTGGCTGTTTATTTACAAAAACACTTATAAAGTCTTCGCCAACTTCTGGCTGGATTTCTATATCGTTTATGTGATCATTCTCTGGAGAAAATGTTAAACCTGCATCGAGCCTTACCATGTCATCTTGCTGAACCACTGTGTCAAATGTTAGCTTAGGAAAAACCATAAAACCTCTAAGTAAGCAGGGCGCTAAGCCCTGCCTTTAATTATTAATGTGAGTAAGCAACTTTTACTTTATCACCTACAGCCATTGGCTCTGTGCCATCAGAAGCAAATGATCCAATAAAAGTAATTCTTGTAACACCACCAACAGTGCTAAGTTGATAATCTTCACCCTCAAATCCTGCCAATCTACCAACATAAAATCTTACAGATTTTACAATGGCTTCATTTTGAAGATCAATATATCCGTTAGCAATATCTGTTGAAGTTAAAACAAAATTTTCTTTTTCAAAGCTAACAGCTTCTAGTGCAGAAATTCTCGCATCCAAAGCAGCTTCAGCATCTTCTCTTTCAGTAGATCCAAGAATTGCATCAATTCTAGCTTTTTCAACGTCAATATTAGCTTGTAAAGTATTATCTGCATTGATTCTATCTCTTTCTTCGTTTTCGATATTGGTTTGAAGAGTATCATCTGCAGCTTCTCTATCTGCAATTTCTTGAGCTAGTGCAGCATCGTTAGAAAGAACATATCCTGCAAAAGCTTGGTCATTAGTAGTATCTATGCTGTTTATCAGTGTAACAACTTCAGCGAATGTATCTAAATCAGCACTGGCACCTGATAAAATGGCATCAATTCTAGCTTTTTCAACGTCGATATTATCTTGTAATTGACCGTCTGCATTTTGTCTTGCAATAGACTCTTCAAGGATAGATTGCTTAACACCAGCAAGAGTAAACTCGCCTCTAATTTCCAGGCTGTACTCTTTGTTGTAAACAGATGAATTAAAGCCTATTTTATTAACTAATATTTTAACTGTATCTGCATCTGCGACACTATTTGTTCCCAAAACAGCAGTTGAAATTACTTCTGTATCTTCATTCAAACCAATGCTTGAACCAGCTACACTGGTAACAACCATTTGAACTCTTGGAAGATCAGGGTAAACAGAAGCGTCTGGCTCTTGACCCATGTAGAATAAGGTTTTTACGCCTCTTTCAAATCCATTGGATGGAACATAAACAATTCTTGATCTATACCAAGAACCAGCATCTTGACCATCACCAAGAGGTACAGTGTAGTATGCTAAATGAAATGAGTCATTGCTTGGGCTATCAACAGTTGCGACTGTGTATAATCTATCCCATTGACCAACAGTAACAGGGTTTTCTTGCCCATTGTGAAAATACCAGTTGATTTTATCTGGTGACCCAGCACTCTTATAGTACCAACCATCGCGACCAGTTGGATCTTCAACAGCAGCCGTACCATCAGCATAAACCCCTGCGTTATCTTCAAATAAAACATCTTCAGCGCCTTCTAAAGATGTAATCTGTGATTGAACATTAGAAATAGCAGCCTGTCTGTCACTAATTTCTTGTGTGATTTGATCTTGCAATCCATCATCTGCATCTTCTCTATCACTTGCTTCTTGAGCAATTTCAGATTGCAGTTGAGAAATAGCAGCTTGTAAATCATCACCAACTTGTGATTCTAAAGATGTGATTCTTGTATCAAGACCACTTTCAGCAACAAGTGCTCTTGTTTCCTCGTCAGATATCAATCCCTCAAGATGTGCTATAACATCCTGGGTACTTCCATCTTCCATCAAACGTCTAAGCGTTTGGTCATTTTGCAGTAATAGCTTTAAGCCATCAATTGCATCATTTTCAATGTACTTTTTCTTGATTTGATTAGCCATGCTCTAAACCTCCGTGTTGAGCTATTGCACTATATTAGGCAATGCGGTGTAATAGATGTAAACAGTTTCCCCAACTTCCAGAAAACCATCTAAGCCCAGATCCTTGAACACAACTTGATTTCCATTAACTAAAAAATCATCGTTGTAATCCTGTTCTATGCCATTTTTTGGAACTAATCTCACGCTACTTGGTGTGTCTGGAACTTTTTGTAATACAATTGTACCAGATAAAATTTGATCGTCACTAAGAATTATTTCTTCGCGATAAAATCTTATACCACCCTGTGAGCCTAGTTCAATTCCACCTACTACTTGACCATTTCCGCCGAAAAAAGCTTCAACATCCGTATCATATACAATTTCGCTGGCTTCCAATGTTAGATTCACCCTCGTAAGTGTATCTAGCCTTGGCACTTTTAGAATTGCCATAATCTTCCCGTTTAAATTCTATTACCATAATCAGCAAGACTTGAATTTTCTTGTCTGGTTCCCAAATCAGTTGATATGTCACCCTCTAGTCTTTCACCAAATTGTATCACACCATCATTTGTTGCTTCTATAATAACATCATCATTATCTAATTTAATTAGACCACTTATGAAATCAAAAATAAACCTCATGTTCTCACCAAACTAATTAAATTTTTTTTCAAGTCACTTTGAAAAGTGGCTGTCACCGTTGCTACTAAGCTGCCAGATGTTCCACCTAAATAGTATCTGTGTATCTCTGTGACATTATCTGGGTAGCTAAATGTAATGGCGTCATATTCAATCCCGGCTATTATCGAACCCTGGTAAAGATCAACTTTATTGGAAATTGCAACCTCGACGGCTGTTCCATTGGATCTGGTAGATGATTCAACAAATTTGTTTAATTCTCTACCTTCAATTGTCTTTGGTATTGCCATTTGCTATTTCATCCAGTGATTGAGTATTTAATATTTCATAGAACCATGCAAACCAGTATCCGTTAGCATGTACAATATCAAATTGCATTGCAGCCATTTTTAACTGCAATTGCTTTTGATACATTAAAGAGCGAAGCCGTTTTTCAGACTTCGCCTTTATAAAATTTCTTACTTTAAAAGAAGAATCACTCATTAAGCAACAAGTTTACCAACAAGTGGAGATGCACCAGAAACAAGATTTAATCCGCCACAACCGAAAACTTGATCGATAGCTACACGCTTGCTATTTGCGCCATACTCGTTAGCCATTTGCTCAGACATTTCAACCCCACCTTGGAAAGCAAGACCAAAACCATCAGCATCGTAACAAAGCATTGAGTTAGCACCTTCACCAGTAAGTAGTCTTGAAATAACTACTGGCATGCCGTAGATTTGACCAATTTGACCAAGCCTTACGTTTGCACTTCCCATATAGTCAGCTCTGATAAAATCAGCTTCTTTTAGCATTTCAGCTTCTTTATCTAAAGAGATTGCAAGAGTAACCTTTCCAAGATCACCACCATTTTGAAGGATTTGTCTTCTAAGCTCTAAAGCTTGCTCTTTAACAGTAGTAAAAGAAGCAACAGATACTTCAACATCAGCAGCAGAAATCAATCCAGAAATTACTTGCTGATCAACATATTTTGCATGAGCAGCAGATGCTCTTAAAGCAGCTTCTACTTGATACTCGATGCTTGACTGATATGCGTCACGTGAGTCGTACAAGTATGCAACGTAAGCATTGAAGTCAAGATTGATAGTGTCGTGAGAATCAGTTAGTGCAGTAGCGTCACCAGCAGAACCAAAAGCTCTGTCAACAACAGTAAAGTTAGTAAGCTTAGGCACTTTAAAAGATTTAGCACCTTTAATTGCAAAACCGCTCAAGTTAGATACGGTTGGAGCAATTACAGCTTTTTCAATAAGGTTTTTCTGTACAGCAGCCACGATCAAATCGTTTTTTGTGTTGCTTAAAGTTTGGATAGCATCAGCCATTTTCTCATCCTTTGTTATTAGTTGTTATTTAAGTTTATCAGCGTTAGCCTTTAAATATTCTACTATCTCAGATGATGTTGCTTTATTTAAGTCAAACTTTGGTTTACTTGTGTTCATTGGATTATTGTTAGGTGTTGCATCTGCGACATTAACTCGTCTATTAAAGATTTCACCATAACGCTTTAAATGATCATCAACCAAATTATTAACATCATCACTTTTGACATTGAATCGTTCATCGAACTCAACAATGCCTTTTTGTTCATTGTCAATCAAACGAATAAAAGCGTCAAGTTGAGCACCCTTAAGACCTTTGCTTGCGGCTGTTGTCTTAATAGCGTCATCAAGTCGCTGTTCTGCAAAAGTTTTCTGCAATTCTGCATTTCTTCTTTTTTCTGCATTGAGATCTTCTTTTAGTTTAGAAATAACAGATTCAAAGTTGCCTTTTTTCTGTTGGTCTGAAAGCTCAATCTCTTGCAGCCTCTCCCTAAGTTCTTTTGCTTCGCTTTTGTACTTGAACATATCACGCTTATAATCTTCATAAGCTTGATTGTTTTGTACTTTTTGACTTTGATTCTCAGATGAAACACTGTTAGCATCTGGTTGAGCCACTGGCTCTTGTGCATTTTCCATAATTTTACATCCCTTTGTTATTGAGCGTCAACACTGTTGACTATTTTCTTCTTTTTAATGTCTTTATAATTTTCTTTCTTATAAATTCAAGCACATTGTTCTTTGATTTGTCACTGAAAACCATGTATTTATAACCCAATTTTTCTACAAAATCTTGGATAGCTTTATACTTTTGCGCCTTGCCTTTTGTTGGTTTTCCGTTTGGTTTCTTATATTTTTTGTGTAGCTTTTCGCTATGCTCAATAACATATTCAGATTTTGAACCACTAAATGCAGCCTTAACATTCTTGATCAAATCGTTTAAAAGTTCGCCAGTAAATGTAATGTTTATTTTATCTCTACTGTACTTCTCGTGTGTTGGGTTTCCTTTTTCAAGGTACTTTCTCCATTCTTTTGTTGCTTTTTTAGCACTGGCAAACTTAGTGTCTCTAATACCATTTACAACAATCTCTCCAACGCCATTTCTAGTTTCTTTATCACGCAAGATTTTTCTAATATCCTGCCTTATTTGGGTTTGCACTTTTTTTACATTTAGTATTTCTAGCTTTGCCATTACTCAGTCTGCTCTATACCTAATAATGCTAATGCATTTCTCAGGTCTGCTAAAGTTGTTTTTTTCTCAGTAGGTGTTTCCTTAATTGATTCAGCTATATTTTGAGCTTCACTGTCTGTTAAACCAAACCATGGTCTTTTTGGTACTTTTCCATCTAAAACTCTATGACCTTTAAATCCAGTCTGATGCGCATACCCTTTAGCTGTTTCAGTATCATCATCAATTACAATTTTTGGCTTGTCATCTACAACTTCATAGTCAAGAGAATTGAGCATATCTCCTTGAAGAAATAGATCAACAGAATTTTGTGTTACACCTTTAAAGTCAGCATACTTTTTAGAGTACTTTTTAAATTTGCCACCATTGATTGTTTGACCGTCTAGTGTTCTGTTCTTAATTGTTTCAATTGCAAGCTCGGCAAATAGCCTAGCATCTCTTGCCTTGGGTTTGTAGCCAAGATATGTCTCCAGGTCAATCTCCTGGCTCATTTCACTTAATGAGACTAGATATTTACCGCTCGCTTTCTTCTTTGCTGGCATCTTCACCTTCCATTGGTGTTTGTTCCATATTTGGCACAGATTGATCTATTTGTTCCTTATATGGGTCAAAAGAGTCATCCTCTTTAATGTCTTCCAATATATTAAAAGCCTTTTCCTCATCTTCTATGTTGTGCCATTCCATAATAGCCATTTTTTTGCTCATCAATCCAAGGTCTAAAAGCTTTTCAATATTGGCTAATTTTTCAGATTCAGTTTGTATCATTTCTGGCTTCATGTAATCAATTTCAAGCTCTGTGTCTTCCGGCAATACCACCTTGTATTTATCCTCTAAAAGATCGGAACCACTGGCAACATTTAACCATGCTTGAATTATTTTAAAGATTTGTTTCTCACAATTCTTAAACTTATCATAGTCATCCTGGTGAGCCTCGACCCTTGATAGCATCATTAAATAACGATCGATTCCACTCGATGCTCTTTCAGTTTCACCACGACTATTAACAACAGAGCCGCCTAGACCCTCACTTGTTACAAAGTAGTTAAGTAGCTTATCAATGGCATCTGAAATCTCGCCTATATTGCTATTAGGTGAAGCAAAGGCAAAATCAACTTCTTTGTCTGGGTCATCTGTTGGTAGCTTTAACAGCATTGATGCACCAACAACTTGATTCTCTGGCTGTAGATCACTTGGAGCTTTTAATATTCCTACAGCATAGCCATTCATCTTTATATTGTTACTTAGATCAGATAGCTGGCTGTTAAACTGAATTGTAAAGTCTGTTAATGAATTGCTTGATCTAACAAAGTATTCAAAGTCTTTATCTTTACTAACTTCAAAGAATGGAAGCATACCAATTGGATTAATAATCTCAACTTCATTAGATGGCTCACCTGTCTCTGGGTCAATAACTTCACCCATGCCGTTCATCATGAAGTTGTAATCTTTAGACCAAACTAGATATCTTTCAACATATTTCTGATACTGGTATTTCTCTGCAATTCCAAGATCATTGTCTTGTGATGCTGCCGATCTTGATGATCTTCCAATGTAACCAGTGGCTGTATCACGATCTGTCTTGTCTTGATCTAGTTGAGTGTACATCGTTCTATCAAATGTACTAATAATATAAGCATCTGCCACTTCTGGGTCAGATAGACTAGGAATGGCATCTATTTGATGCATTTTCAAAATACGACAAATTAGCTTACCGTTCTTAGGAATTATCATCCCGATTGTTTGATCTTGGTATACATAATTTTTATTTGCTGTATTTAGCTTTTCATCTATATTCATATCACGATAAATAAGCTTTAACGTGCTTTCTTGCTCTGGTGTTGTATTTGTGAAGCGTCTATCAACACCTTTTTTGTAAACAGTGGCTTTTTTATCAGCCACAGCTTTTTGTACATTAACAGAGCTCACAATTGGCATTTCTTTAACAGATGATCTTGATAATTCTCCAAGTAGCTTTTCTTTAACAAACTGTTCAAGTCTACCACCAGCCACTTCACTAGCTTTAAATGACTCTTGCTTTCTTGCTTTGTTGTTTTCACTGTTAATATCAGAGATTAACCTTATTCTCTCGTCTTGGTTTAATAGATTGTAAATCATTTTCGACCTTTATTTTTAAAGTATAATATTTCTTTTTCACGCTTTAGTGCAGCTTCTTTAGTGGCAAATGTTCCAAGCTTCTTACTGCCATCTTTGGAATATAAAACATATTTGTTATTTTCTTTTTTAATCATCTGTAATGCCCTATTTGTATTGCTTTTCTTATTCCTTGAATTGGCTCCAAATGCCAAAGCGCATAACCTAAAGCATCTGAAATATGAGTAAGCATGGAATCTGTCTTTTGATCAAGTTTATTATCTTTCCAGCTTACTTTTTCCAAGTCACCTATTAGCTTTTTGCACTTAGGGTTTATTATAATTCTATTTTCCGTTAAAAGTCTATTTACGTTGTTCACCCTATCAGTGACAAATGGGTTTTGCACACTTGGTATTTTAAAACCATTTTCTTTTAGAATCTCGTGGTCTGACTTTCCAGATGTTTTTCTATTCTTACCTGTGCTATCGGGTATTACTAGACCACTCACTCCCTTTTTAACAAGAGCATCGCACATCTTATATGTATCGCTGTTTTCTAAATATATTTCATCATGTATATGAAATTGGTTATTAACATATTGCAGAATAACTGCTGTCATCGGATTTACGTTAAAATCCATCCCAATATACATAGCCCCAGCCATTTGTTTTGTTTCTTTAACGTGTGTTTCCCTGTCAAAAGAATAGTAGGCAGCACCATCGTCATCATTGGTAAATTCACCTTCCAAGAATCTCATGCGTTCTTTTTCTGGCATTTTTTCAAGCATTTTTATGTAATCTTGATCTATATTTTCCAAGTTATCTTTTGGATTCATTATAATTGAGGCATATTCTTCTGGATTATCCAACGGCTCTGATTCAATAGGCTCTAATTTTTTAATGAATAACCAATAAGACCAGTGCTTTTTTGATGGTGGGTTTTCATCATAGTAAACTTTCTTTTTCAATATAGATTTTTCAGCCAAACGTGTAAGCATAATTTGAATAGAGCTGTAAGATAACTGAGAGCACTCATTAAAAAATATTGTTGAGTATTCTTTACCTAAATGCTTTTCAACTCTTTTATCATCATCTAAGCCACCGAACCATATCTCACTACCATTAGGATATGTTACACAATAGTCTGATTTATTGACTGAATAGCTTAAATGAGGATAACAAATGCTCATTACTTTTGGGAATGTATCCATAAAAACTGATGTCTTAACACTGTTAAAAGTAAGTCTTAATATAATATGTCTTGATTTACATTTCACAGCTCTTGCAATTATACACCTAACAATATTAAATGTTTTGCCGCTTCTTGAGCCACCATAACACATAACGTGCTTTGCTGATGAAGCCATTAATTTAGTAGCTTCTATTTGTATTGGTGTTTTTTTAAAATCATAACTGTGCATCGTCAGAATCTAAATCAACTACGTTGGTTTTTATTGTACCATCAATTTCTATGTCTTGCCTGTCAGACCATTTATTAATGTTTTTTAAACAAAAAATCATCATTGCAGTATTTCCCGATGTTGCCATTTCAATTGCTTTTTGAACTAACTTTACTTTTGTTCTTGAAAGTTTCTTTTCTGCATATTCAGTGAATGTCATATCGTATCTGCGTTTTATATGATTCTTTATGGTCGTATCTGTTGTTTCTAAAATATCAGCACAAACTACCAAAGATGACTTATAAGCTAGTAAACCGTCTAGTTTCTCCCAACTAAATGGGCATTTTGCTGGGTCATATTCTTTTGTATTATTTTCAGCAATATTAATCATTATAAAGCCTTATCATATACCATTTTTGTAGAGTATTACGACATAATGTGTTATAATTTAAAAGCGAGGTTAATATGACAAGAATAGAAAAATTCAATTCCCTTTTTACGCACGCTTGGTATAAAAACCAATTAAGTAAATTAAAACAAAAAGATATAGATTTTTGTTTAAATTTTATAAAAGAAAATAACGAACTATGCAAAGTTGATTTTTGGAACAAACTTAAAATGATGCGATGTGACTCTTTAAAAAAATCTGATATTTCAAGATTTAATATTTGTATAGAATTGCTAGATGTTTCAAGAGACATTTAAACCTTCTTGTATTTTTCATTTAAAATTTTAGGGTATGTAAAATTTTTTTCTATTGAATGATGTAGCCTTCTGTTATCTTTGTTTCCCATATCCTTAACCACTATTGATGATGGGTGAAATATTACAGAATAAAAACTTTTTACATAAGTTCCTAGTTCTAGGTATATTGTTGTTAGACCGCCATCGTTAGATTGAGTAACTGTTTGCTCTAAAGATATTCCAGATGTTGTGAAATAAATATCACCCCTTGATGCATTAAGTGTGTAACAGTTAACATCTTCATTTATTAGACCATAAAAACTAAAAGGCTTATCTGTTCTACAGAAAAAACTATTCATACATTTTCTATCTAACATTTCTGTTGTTCCAAATTTGTTTCCATAACCACCAATAAAGTCACCACCCTGTGACATTGCTATGCATTTAATATCTGTTTGTTTTAAAAATTCTAAATAAATAGATATTACTTTATTTAGGTTTTTTATTTGCTTTGGCTTATAGATACCATTAAAATTAGACCGATACTGAAAAGTAGTATAGTCATCATCTAGAACTAAAAAGTAATCATATCCTAGTTCTCTAGCTATACTCCAGCACATATTCCTGGCATAAACAACAGCCTTCATGTTTTTAGTATTATCTGCCGTGTCTGTAATTTTCAAAGCATCATTTTTATTAAATTTATAGATAATAATGTCTTTATAATTTTTTTTGTATTCATTAAAAGTTTTATCTTGGTCATCCAGTACAATAACAATATCACCATTATAGTTAGATTTATTTAATGCATTTATAGTTTTAACATTTTCTGGTCTATTATTACTCAATATAAAAACTGCAAATTTATTAATTTGACTCATTGTATGCCTCTGCAAATTTTTCTGTCATTTTAACAAATCCAAGCTCTATTGCCTTATTGAAATCAATTATAATTAAAGCACTCTCTTCCATTAATTGCTGCATTTTTTCATTAGAATGAGCGTAATATTCTGCAGCCATTTTGTAATTGAATTTTATATGCCTAGCAGCGGCAAATCTAAGATATACCTTTTCATCTTCTGGCAATTCTGATTTATCTATGTTGTTAATTAATGAGTAATATTTGTCTGTATCGTATAAAGATTTTATGCTTGGCTTTTCTTCTGTTGGTTCATATATTGGTGACTCTACCTTTCTTGTATACAACTCATCACTATCTTTATTTTCATCTATTTCTGGAAGTTCAAAATTTTCAATACCAAGCATATCAATATCAACAATTTTAATATTTTCCATTTCTGTGTATACGGAATGCAAGTCTAATTCTGCCCATCGAGCAATTTCATTATCTGAAATTAAATATGCATACTCTTGCGCTTCTGATTCGAAGTCTTGCTTTATAACTGGTACTTGTTTCATTCCCAAATTTATTGCAGCTTCTAATCTGCCATGACCGACAACTAAAAAGCCTGTGCGATTAGATACTATCAACGGGTTTCTAAAACCTTGGTATTTAATTAGCTTTTCTAGTCTTTTAATCTGTTCGATTGAATGTCTGTTTGCGTTTTTTGGGTTTGGAACAATAGAATCAATATCGACTAACTCGATATTTTTAGATTTTATATCTGACATAAATTTCCTTTTGGCACTGCCAATAAGTTAAAGATCACTGACCTTTTCTAAATTACACATCGAATTATATGTTCTGTCAATTTTTTGGCATAAAAAAAGCCCCATATTGCTATGAGGCTAATTCACTTTTAATTTGCGAGGTTAAAACAATGAATGAAATGAAAAAAGATATTCAGTAGTATTTATATACCATTAGCGTAAGAAGAAAACCAGAAAAAACATTCATTGAGTTTCAAATATGCTTGTTCAAAAGTGGGATCTTCACCAGCATATTGCTCCATGTAATCGAGTATTACTCCCAACATGATTTCAACTTGCTCAACACTTCCATCAGCTTCCATGAGATCACGTTTAAAAGCCTCTATCCTGGCTTGGATTCTTTCTTCTGGTGTTGATATTGATGGAAGCAAATGCAGATTATCACTCATTCATACATTTTAATATGAAGGATATAATCTACCAATCGTTATAATCTTGAGTGGAATAGTTTTCTTGATAATTGGTGCAATCACAGTTACATGATGCATTTGGTGCATTTATTTGATAGCTATTTATTTGCTCATAATCTAAATTTTCGTATGGATTAAGTATTACATCAATCGCAACACAATTTAAAGCAAAAGATAGAATGAGAATTAAGAGTGTAAGTAATCTCATATTATTATTCTTACATTTTTTCGGAAGATAAAAAAGCTAATTATTCTGTAAGTGCTTTACTATTGGATGATTTTGCTCAAAATATTGAATTATATCGCTATTTTTTCTATTGCCTTTAAGCCATTTAATTGCCAATTCTGATCTGTTTTTAGTGGGAATCATCTGATCTAATAAGTGCATTAAATGATAAATAAAATTATATTTTCCAGCATTTTTTAGAATATAATGCCTATCCTGGAACGGAACCTTAAAAGCTATTTGATAAATTTGTGACTTATTATTTTTCCAAAAGTAATTTCTATCTTTTGCATAGCACTCTATAGCTTCTTTTATAAATTCTACCAAATCAAATTTTGGCTTTTCGTACGGGCAAAAATCCCATTTTCTTTTTAATAGTTTTTCACACATGCTATTAGGTAAAAAATAAGATAAGCCTAATATTTCATCTCGACTTATTGGAGGATTTGAAACGATATAAGGATGCCTTTCAAAATTTTGATAACAATCATAAATGTGCACATGAGCAATATCTAATATTAACCCTGCCTTTTCTGCATAAGCACTATATATCCAGCCATTATTTGATAGCTTATTTTCTTTTTCGTGAATCCTTCCATATTTATCAATGTAATTTTTCAATTTTAATCCAGTAAACTATTTGTTTATTATGTCATTTTTTCTAGAGATAAAAAAGCTATTTTATTCCTAACTAGCTATAAAATAGTAAAATCGCCTTTAACATTATAAACACCATTAGGATCTTCTGTTCTAAACCAGTGCTTAATATTTTCTTTAATCAACCTATAGTACTTTGGTCTGATATCATATACGATACCATTTTTCTTGTTACTTAACTGTATCTTGGCTTTTACATACTCATCATTCTGATAAGCAACATTTACAACATTAATTAATAAATCACTATTTTCTGTGGCATAAAAGCCTTTTCTTAGATTCATAAAAAAACCAAAATTTATAGTTTAGACATATGTTCATAAATTTCTTTCCAAACTCGCTCATAGCAAGATACTAGCTTTTCATCTTCTGAGTATCTTATCACTTTTCTAAAAACCTCGTCATATAGTTCATCATGAAATTGCTTGTATTTATGCCTGTTAATGATTGCATCTATTTCTTCATCATCGTTGGTTTTAAGTGTTATTTTTGTTTTCATTTATCACCTTTGTATTTATCAAAATAGTTTCTAGCGCATTTTCCTGCCTCTAAACTACCATTAACCTCGCTTACATCATCTATTACTTGTTGGTATGACCAATTATTTGCGTCACCATAAAACTCAATAACACTCTCAGCTTCTTTTAGTTGCTGTTCGAGTTGTTCAACTGCCATATACCAATCATTAAATCCAGCATCGTAAAGCATATCTTTTAATCTATCTATGTCACTCACTTAACACCTCATTTATTCGTTTGTTTTGTATTTAACTAAGTATTGTCTAGCGTGCTTATGACCATTATTATAATCACAAAAAAGTGCCGTATGATCGTCTTTTTTTGTTTCTATAGTATACCAGTTTTCCACATCACCATAAAACTCAATAACACTCTCAGCTTCTTTTAGTTGTTGTTCTCTGTTTTCCAATTTTTTAGCCAATATGTGTATTTGCTGATTTTTCAATTCAATAATTTTTTCTAGTTGCTCAATCTGCATATCCCTCATAACTTCACTCATACTTATCCCTTATTTATTCGTTTGTAACTTTAATCACACGCTATAGCTGTTTGTGTGCTAGTTGTTACATAATTCTGCGTTATGTTACCCATTTATTTGTTGCTTTTTAACTTTATACTCTAGCAATAACCTATAAACAAACAACAGGTCTGAGTTTGCATCTGTACAATTTTCAAGCCTACCGAGGCACCTATCAATTGTTTCTTCGAAATCATCTATTTTTAACTGTTGATAATCCCAAATTTTTTTTAACCCATTAACGTAATTAAAGTTTAATCCTGTTTTTGGGATATCGTAATTACTTACTAGATATCTATGAAAGGCAGTACCTTCTAATTCTTCAATCACATTATTCTCCTTTATGTTACATAATTATGTCTTATGTTACTTATTTATTCGTTTGCTTTGTTTTATTTATCGCCATAATATTTTAAAAAATAATCATCTAATAACCTAGCTTCACTATTAATAGTTCTAAGGATAAATTCAGCATCATTTAATTTTGATTTAGCTTCTTTCAACTTTTCTTTTAAGTCTTGATTCTCAAGATACAATTGTTCGCATTTATCTCGATAGCTCATTTTATAACTCGCTTTAAAATATGTGCTATAACGTCAACTGTGAATCCGTTTCCTAGCATTTTATATCTCTGTGTATTTGAAACATGATTTGTATAATTATCTGGAACAGTTTGTAATCGTTCGCACTCAATTGGTGTTAGTTTCCTTACTCCATTAACTCCCATATAGTAAGGATCACTCCTACCCATTTTATAATACCTTGCCGTCAAACAGGGGCATATATCCTCATCTGTTTTAGGAGAAAACCTTTTATACCAAGTAGGATTTCTTTTAAACCCCTCTAATAATTTATCACTTAAATAGTATTTTCTATCTACGTATTTTTGCAAAATATTTCCTAATCTTAGTAACTCATCTTTCGGTAAATCAACTTCCCAGTTACACCAATAAAGCCTAACTCTATTTTGAGCACTAACCAATGCGCTATTTATCTTAATTGGTTCAACACCTAAATGCTCAGATATTACATCCTGGTATTCTTGTTTCATTCTGACATTTTCTAATAAAAAATACTTTGGCTTTAATTCTTTTAATAGGCGCACAAATTCAAAAAATAGCGCTGATCTTTCATCATTAAAATTCAATTGCTTTCCAGCAAAACTAAATCCTTGACATGGAGAACCAGCAACCAAAAGATCAATTTCTGGTAAATCACTTGCTCTTATTTGTGTTACATCTCCCAATTGAATTGTGTTGGGATAATTAGCTTGCGTAACCTTAATTGCATATTTATCAATCTCACTAGCATAGTATTTATAGTTTTTTATGCCCAATTTATTTATTGCAATTTGGGCGCAACTCATTCCGTCAAATAAAGATAGTATATTCATTTTATAATTCACTCAATTTATCATTATTAATATTAATCCGATCAATCATTCTTAATGCTGACTCATAAGCATCTATTTTGCCCTGAGAATACTCTTTAATTGTTATTGGCATATCTATCTTGATATAACTTGTTTCCATTTCCAAAGCTGCCTGTAGCATGATTTTAATTCTTTCTAACTCTCTCATTATTCCCCCAATATCTGTTCTCTCAATAAATGTAATCCATCAATCTCCCAGAATATATCATCAATGTCTTTTGTGTTGTCAGTTTCAGAGTAGCATTGTTCCAGTGCAAGCTCGCCAGCTAATTCAGTCATATATCTTATTCTTTTGTCGAAAATTTCATTAATTCTTTGTTGATCTTTTTTGTTCATTTTAACCTAGCTTGTAATTTGTTATTTATACTATATAAGGTTATTTATCTATAATATAATTTTTATATAGTGAAATTTTTTCTATACAATATCTGCTAAATAAATGGCTTTCTTTGTAGGCAAATTATAAATAGGATTTTTAAAAGGTATATTTGCATGATGTATAATTTTTAGAATCCTAATATCTTCAATGCTGTAAAATACACATAAAGCAAAAAAACAATTCTCAGTAAGTTTTTCAATTTCTTTTTCTTCCAGGAGCCAAGATTCTTTTATCTCGGAATCATGTCTGCAAACTTTAACATGGATGTTTCTTTTACCATTAACTGTCTTGCATATCAAGTCTGATGAATAATCATTAGAATCAATTGTAAAGTCAGGATAAGTAACCGCTAGTCTTTGCTCTCTTAAATGGTAATAAACAACCAATTCAGCAAGTTTACCTATAAAGCAATCATTTATCATTTTCTCATAAGATACTTTTTTGTTTCTTTGGGAATATGACTCACGTCTAATCTCTGTAACTTTATAAGCAAATTCTATACATAGAGCTATTTCATTTTTAGATAACATGATAATAGATTAAGTCTTTATTACTTTAAATGTAAAACCTTGATTAATAATTTGCTTTTTGAGCATAGGGATTCAAGTAAAGCTATGACTTAGTTCTTTTATTAAGATTTACCTAAATCATGTTACATGGCTTTATTCTTCTCGCAATAAACCTACTCCAAATAGGCTGGTCACAACACCACTTTATCGTTATTGGTATAATCATCATTACTGTTTTCAAGTGTAGTGATATATATTCACATGATGAAAGTTTTTTAGGCTGGTATCTTTCCAGCATCAGTCTCGATAACTTGCTTCCGTCGCAATGGTCATCAAGGCGTTTTGTAGTGCTTGCATCTACCAGTGCTTGCTCACACTAAGGATAAACACTAACCCCTCTGGTAGATTTAAATATTTATTAAAATGAGCATGGATTGTAAAATTAAAAAAACAATATAATTTTTATATAGTATTTATATAATTTATATATTTTCACTTGAACTATGTTATAATATATAGTTCTAAAACAATATTTTGCGAGGTTTCAATGTCTTACTACAGGGCACAAAAAGATTTTAACCATATACAAGACCTTAACGCTTTAGATCAATTAGCTAGCTCCAATTATAACGCTAAAGAAAAACAGTTGAGTATGATGAAAAACTTACTAGATGAGCTTAGTGGCTTAATTGGTGGCTATAATAGCTCTAAAATTGACGCTATAGCCATTAGGCTGCAAGAGCAAGGGTATGGCTGCAAACAATTAGAAAGAGCCTGTAAAATCATTCCAGAGCGTTTAGACAGGTTTCCCTCATTTAAAGATTTAAAGACCATTTTAAGCGAATTTAAAGAAAAGAAAGAAGTTGAATTGATTGATCAACAAGCAATAAAAGACAGAGAAAGATTCAATGGCATTAAAAACCTTTTTATGTCTAAATGCACAAAAGACCAGCTAGACTCCTATGTTAAATGGTGGCTAATTAATGTTTATGAATTAACGACTGATCAAGTTCAAGCATTTGTTAGCCCGAATCTTTTTGAAATGCCAGCTCTATTTGACTGGTATGATAATTACTGCGAATGGAATCTTGATAGAATAAAAAATGTTGGATTAAAGAAATTACAATATCTGTTGAAAGAACAAGAAAAGAATTATATGAATAATGAATACGATAAAAAAATAGAGCCAATGTGGATTAATAAAAACACAGAATGGAAAAAATATTGCGAGGTATCAAAATGAGTGAAAAATCAGTCTTCCAAATTTTATCATCAATTAATGTAGAAAAAGACGTCAAAGAAAAAAATGGCATGCGCTATTTACCATGGGCAGCTGCTATTAAGTATTTATTGAATTATTTTCCCGATGCAAATTGGGAGCATAGAGAATGGGATGGAATACCATACCTGAAAACTGGTTCAGGTTGTTTTGTTGAGGTATCTGTTATCATAGGCGGTATCACAAGAAAGCAATTGCATCCCATTCTTGATTATAGAAACCAGCCGATTAAAGAGCCAAATGCCTTTCAAGTTAACACATCAATTCAAAGAGCATTGGCTAAAGCTATCGCACTGCATGGTCTTGGTCTTTACATATTTGACGGTGAGGATTTGCCACCAAACGAGAAAGAAGCTATTGAGCTAGCAAGAGTCGAGCTAGCTGATCTATTACAAGAGGCTGGTAAGTTTTCGCCACAAGCAAAGCAAGCACTACTTAAAATGAACTATCAAGATATTCAGAACAAAATTGCTGAATATAGAAACAAAGGGGAGTAAAATGATTAACAAAGTACTATTGATTGGAAACATGACAAAAGACGTTGAATTGAAAACATTGCCAACAGGTTCATCGGTAGCTAACTTTGGTGTTGCTACAAACGAAACATGGAACGATAAAGCAAGTGGAGAAAAACAAGTTAAAACTGAATATCACAACATTGTATTATTCGGAAAACAAGCAGAAAACCTATCCAAATACACTAGCAAAGGCTCCAAACTTTTTATCGAGGGTAAACTTCAAACAAGATCGTGGGAAGATAAAGATGGGAACAAGAGATACACTACAGAAATAATTGCTGCAAATGTTCAATACTTATCAACTAATAAAGACGTAAACAAAGCATTACACCAAGCTGATGATTCACAATCTGAATACCAAGTGAAAACAGATGTAAATTATGCTTCTGATGAGATTCCATTTTAATGAGAATGAATAGAAAACTAGCACAAGAGCAGTTGTCGGATTTAACTCGTTCATACATGAGTCATTCCGATAACTGCACCAAGTGCGGTGATGAAATAGATATTAGTTTGATTCACATTCCAACAGGTGAATGTAACCAGTGCAGAAAAAACACAATAAAACTAGATAAACATAAGCTTGATGAGGCTGCAAAACTATTGAGAGAGGTAAACAGTGCATTTAAGAGCAAGAAGCTACAGAGACAAAAGCGGAACAATTAATTTTAAATTTAGGGTAAACAGAACCAAGAATGAAAAGACAATTGATTACTTGTATTTATACCCTAAAAACAAAAATTTATATATAAGTGTTCCTGTTAAGTGGAGCGCAAATAAGATAATTATGCTTTTAAGTTCAAATTATCTTTTAGATAAAAAGGTGTATATTTTATGATTGATTTTTTTATAAATTACGAGAGTTATATTAATGCAATATCAATGTTTATTTTTGTCATTGGCTTGGCTGGTGTTGACGATAATCCTTTTACTTTCAACGCTGTAATGTTGATTTTATCGTTTTCGGCACTATGCTTTAGTGTTTTTATTAACATAATTGAAAAAGGTTTTTAAAATGGAAGGTGTAAACAAATATGTAAATGCTGCTCGTGATGAGTATATAAAGAAGATTAATATTAATAAAAATGAATTAGCTTATTTTACAAAAGAAAGAGATAGACTTAAAAGTGGAAATCAGTTTTATCCTACAAGATCACTTGATGTTAAAATAGCGCATAGAAAGAAAATGATAAAAGT
>Ga0208162_1000183_pt1 | contig 35281 bp, 27 predicted proteins | sample CB_VirMetaG_4_FD_184539 | JGI IMG/M metagenome (GOLD analysis project Ga0208162, IMG submission 184539) | Freshwater to marine saline gradient viral communities from Chesapeake Bay - CB_1508_1M Viral MetaG (SPAdes) (version 4) | ecosystem: Environmental > Aquatic > Marine > Coastal | place: USA... | reverse complement strand
CCCGTTTCTACTTTAATAAACTCTTCAGTTGGTAACATGGATACGTCTGCCATTTCAGATTCTGGAACTCTCATCATGTTACCCTGCACACCTTCAAAATGATACCTATGTAAGGTTCTTTTGGGTACAGTTATTCCATCTGCACTATTTATTAGGCCTTTTGCAGTAGCCTCTCTTAATTTAGGCGATAAGTAGTGCATGTTTGCACCAATGAATCCCTTTTGATCTACACTTATTACATATGCGATTGGATATTGATCATAATACTTAAGTCTTTCTGGTTTTGTTGCGTTATAATTGAAGAAATACATTTCTCCAACTTGTACTGGTCCAGACTGTTCTCCAAATGAACCTGGATCATCATATTCATCACCTTGATAGTTTGCAAGAGTCTCTACTAAGGCATCACGATATTGTCTCCGTGTACCTTTCTTTCCGACTTTTGACTCAACTATCGAGAAGATGCTCATTTAATGCCTAACTCTTTTTCGGTGAAGATTTTGAATTCCCAGAGTCTATCTTTACAGTATTCTCTTGCTGCTTCCCATTTGGCCTGATTGGTTCCCCAAGTGTAGACCTCATTCAACCAAGTCTTAGTTCTTTTGGGTGGATTGGGATCTGGTTGTTGACATTGTTTTGCTGGTTTCACTTCAACCATCACTTTTCTCACTTTTCCAGTTGCGTCTTTATATTTGATCATAAAGTCTGGAAAGTATCGATGCCAACGGCCATCGACTGGAGATTTGTATGGAATTGCAATCTCTTCACTCTGCCACTGAGTTACTGCATCGTTTTTGTCGCAGTAAACCATGAATTTTCTCTCCCACAATGAACGGTAAACGATCTTTGTGGGGTCACCTTTATACTTTTGTGGATTTGATGGTTTAAACCGTCCACTATAAGCCATCTAAATAACCATAACAAGCCTTCTAATATTTAGAGCTGTCATGGCGGTTAACAGATTTCGTGGTGGACGATATAAGATAGACGACCTACGAAGTCGTTTTCAAACCGTTGCACTTGATAATGAATATCAGGTATTTTTCTCTCTAAATGATAGTGTTAGTAACGAAGCTATAAGACTTGGAATTGATAGAAGATTTTTAACTGAAGATCTTGGACTATATGCTGCGGATGCAGTTCTTCCTGGCTCATCTTTTGGTGATATTGAAGTTGCTGGAGATAGACAAGGTATTACGGAAAGAAATGCCTTTAGTCGAATCTATGATGATGTAACTTTTAGTTTTTATATTGATAGAAACTATGAAGTTTTGAGATTTTTTGAATCTTGGATTCAATTTATCAATCCTCTTTATAGTTCTGTTGAACTAGGTGTGGCCAAAAATCAAATCATGAAATTTAACTATCCAGACGATTACAAGTGTGAGATGGTTATCACAAAGTTCAATAAGGATCTGAAAGGATCTATAAGAGAGATTGGATTTGCGAATGGTTTGACTTCGGATAGAGATCAAATCAGTTATAGATTCTTCCGTGCATGGCCTCTTTCTCTTGCATCAACTCCTGTAAGTTATCAGGGAATGAACATTCTCAGATGCAATGTTACTTTTAGATATGATCGTTATATTGTGAGTGAAGTAACTTATCCTAGGAAACCACTTGCTGGTGATACAATTAGAGGTATCACTGAGTTTAATAATAGTGCAGTCAGTGGTGATTTTAGTGGTAAAGTTAAACCCACAACACCAGATGTAGACACTGGAAATAACGATACCGAAACAGGACCACAACCACCGATTGACCAGGGACGAGAACTTCCAACAGAGTCTGGTGGTGATAGACTTCGTGAAGATCTTGCGATTTGGGCTCTTTCAAACCAACAGATGATCGATAATAGAAATAGAGCTCCTTCTAATCTTAAGAGTCAGGATGCAATTCTACAACAGGCTAGAGAAGAATATCCACCTGGTTCTGCACAGAGACAACAACTTTTGGATAAAGCAAGAAACCAATACAACTATAAAGGTTCCTTCTAAATAACAATACTGAATAACTCATTATGCCTTTACCAACAATTTCGACTCCTTCGTTTGAACTGACTTTACCATCAAACGGAAAAAAGATTAAGTATCGTCCTTTTCTTGTTAAGGAGGAAAAGGTTCTCATTCTGGCATTAGAGACTGGTGATACTACTGACATCACCAGAGCTATTAAGGATGTATTGAAGGCCTGTATTATCACCAGAGGTATCAAGGTAGATCAACTACCTACCTTTGATATTGAATATCTCTTTTTGAACATTCGTGCAAGGTCTGTTGGTGAGACTGTTAAGGTTCTTGTCAACTGTCCCGATGATGGCGGGGAGACACAAGTCCCTGTGGAGATTGACATCAATGAGGTTCAAGTTGTAAAACAAGAAAATCACAGTATCGACGTTGACATTGATGGTCGATATAAGTTGAGAATGAAGTATCCTTCTCTGGATCAATTCATCAATAACAACTTTGACTTCAAAGATGAAGAACAAGATGTCTTCAAGATGGTGGCCGCTTGTGTTGACATGGTTTATGATGATGAAACTGCATATGATGATTTCACTGAGAAAGAAATGATCAAGTTCCTTGAACAGTTCAATAGTGCTCAGTTCAGAGAAATTGAAAACTTCTTTGACACCATGCCCAAACTTTCACATACGTTCAAGGTAACCAATCCCAACACTGGGGTTGAAAACGAAGTTGTTCTAGAGGGGCTCTCAAGTTTTTTCGCTTGAGTATGGCTCACATGAGTGCTGAGTCATACTATGAACTTACTTTTTCCTTGATGCAGTACCATAAATACTCTTTGACTGAGATTGAAAACATGATGCCCTTTGAGAGAGACATTTATGTGGCTCTCTTAAGAAATTATCTTGAAGCAGAGAAACTTAAACAACAACAGGAATACGGTCTCGGCGGGTAATGGGAGCACTTGTACAAGGTTTTATCAATTTTCTAAAACTTCAAGCCGTAAACAAGGTTCGTCAGGGTGCTGCTGATGATCGTTTAGGGGATAGAGAAAATCGTAAAAGACTTGCTGCAAGAGCCTTCCTTGAGGGTTATGAACCAGACCCAAGACTGTTTGCAAAAGGATCTGATGATGCTCCTGATATTGTTGTACCAGATCCATTAGTAGATCAAACAGAAACTGCTTTACCACCACAAGCTCCAGTTGCTCCACAACTTGTTCCTGCTGGACCTGGACCATCGGTAGTTGGTGAGAATGAGTATATTGTAAGAGAGATTGAAAGAATCAATCAAAACGTTGCGGCCATTGCTCTTGCAATGGAACAGAACGTTAGATCAGATGCTGAATATCGTCAGTCCGTAATTCAGTCTCAAAGAGAAAGACTTGCACAAAGAGGTGCTGCAAGATCTCAACGTAGAGCATCAAGAAGACGTGGTTTCTTTTCTAAATTGGTAGGAACTGCTGGTGCTCCAGTACAAAGAGCTGGTGGAAGATTGAGAAGGGCTGGAAAAGAATTAGGAAAGGGATTGCTTGGTTTTGCTGCACTTCAAACCATAGATCAACTTAAGAAAAAATATGATCAGATGGAATCTCAGATTATGGAGTTCTTGCGTAATATTCCTGGTATAGGTAGTTTCTTTGGAGAACCAGAACCAACTCCCGATACTGGTGGTGCTTTGATTCCATCACCAGGGGCAGAAACTCCCGAAGCTAAGGCTGCAATTTCTTTGATAAGAGATGTTGAAGGAACGACAGGAAAGGCTGGTGCAAGTACCTTCTTTGGTGGAGGCCAACCATACGGTAACATAGAAGGTAAAACCTTTAATGAAGTTGCTGATCTTCAAAGACAATTTTTAAAAGAGGGGAAAGGTAAATTCTGGAATGCTCAAAAAGGAAAGTGGGACCAATCTGCCGCGGTTGGTGTTGGTCAGTTCATGGAACCAGAAAATGCATTAAGAACATATCTTGGAGAGGATCCTGCTACAACCAAATTTACTGAAGCAAAACAAGTTCAGTTGATGATTGCCATTGCGGCTAAAAAACGGGGAGTTGATTTAAATAAACCACTTACAATTGAAGATATTCGAAAATTAAATCCCGAATGGTCTGGTTTGGGTCCGTATTATGGACAAACAACTAGAACTCATGAAGAGTCTTTGAGAATGTATAATGAGAGATTGAAAAAAATGCAAACTCAAAAGGTTAATTTTGTGATGCCTGATGCATCTAAACCAGGAGCTCCTGCTGGTGGTGGATACAAAATAGGTGATGTAATCTCATATTTGCCACCAATTTACATTGATCAAACAACCAAGAAGGCCAACAAAGAACTTGGTGCTGGAATGTCTCCTGGTTTTGATGTTGCTTCTGCTGTTATGGATCCTTCTCTTGGAAGGTCTGTGTATGAACCTCTTCTGGGAATCGGAGTAGGATAATATGTTAGATGTTTTCCAAACAGATAGATTCAAACAGTCCTTAAATACTCTCTCCCAGACAACAGGGAAACTCGCTGGTATCATGAAAAATGATGCTAGATTGAGAGCAAGAGATTATGGAAGAATTTCTGAAAATAATAGGAGACTTAGAAGAGTAATTCCTATTATCCCTGGAGTTCTTGGAACTGCTGGGTATATTTTTGGATTACCTGATCCTTCGGAGGGTTTTGGCCTCCCTGGTTTTCCTGGTTTTGGATTGCCACCTATTCCCCCTCGTCCTCCTGGCCCTCCTGGACCAGGAGCTCCCCCTGGGCCGGTGGGCCCACCAGTTGGTCCTCCACCTCCTCCACCTATTATCAAAGAAGACGAGGTTGAGGAACCAACAGTTGTTGATGTTCCCGCTGATGAGAGATCTCCTGACGCAAACAGAAGAAGACAAGAAGAGGCCAAAAGGGAAGCTGAAAGAAAACGAGAGGAACAACGAAAGAAGGAAGAGGAAGAAAGACGTAGAAGGGAGGAAGAAAAACCTGAAGTTGAACCTGCCCCAGAGACAGTTCCATTACCAGAAAAACCAAAAGAACCAGAACCAGATAAAGAGGCCGAACCTGGGAGAGATCCAATTCCTCTTCCTGCTCCTCCTCCACCTCCAATTCCTCTAACTCCTCCTATTCCTCGTCGTAGACGAAAGAAAGAGAAAGAGGAAGAGAAGGAGTTGGTGCCTACAAGGATGACTGCGTATCAGTTTGAATTGGCATTAAGATCTAGAAGACAACAAGAAAAAGGTGCTGATCCTGCATGGTTGGCTCCATATTATCAATATTTGGGTGACTATTTCCGAAAAACACAGAGATCTGGTGCTGTTCAACTTCCTGATGGTGGATTACTCACCATGAATGTGGTGGGTGGACTCGTTAACAGAAGAAGACCAGAATTCAAATACTATAATGGTATTGAGTGGGCAAAAACCACAAGAAACACACAAAAATTCTCAGATATCATGAATCTAGTGCAGACAGTTTTTGCTGTGATGGGTCCTTTTACTGGCGCACAAAGACCAACAACTCAACCAGGAAGAACAACTACCACACCAGATCCAACCTATAGGCCACCGAAACCAGAACCTGCTGTACCACTACCATCACCAGGGAACGTAATCGTTCCAACTTCTCCTGGTGGTGGTCCTCTTGGGCGACCACAACCAGTTCCTAAAGCACAACCAACTCAACGACTTTTACCTGCACAGGGACTGACGATTGATGTGACCCCTACTCAGTCATCTACCACTCGCACTCGTGGAATTATTGAACAAATTTTCAACCCAAGTGGAAGACCCACAAGAGTTAAACAATTTAGTGATGCTTATAAAGAATATTCTAATGAACAACTTTATATGATGATTAGAAAAGCAACTGACTCTCGTACAAGAATCGAATACCAAAGGATCCTAGATAAGAGGATACAAGAAAATGTTTTAAATGATGCTGGAGCAGTTCAGGGTCCAGTACCTGGCCCACAAGCTTCTGCTATTATTCAACCCATCATTGTCTTTAGAGACCCACCAACGGCATGAGTTACATAAAGAACGTAAAAATCACAGACTTTAAAATTGTCGGATTGAACGGAAAGACGGCCACTATTGGTGATGGCGTGGTCAGTATCATGCAGTTTGATTATTTTGAGAGTATCTTCGAACCTGCTGTTTCGGCCTCTGTAGTTCTTGTTTGTGATCAAAAGATTGTTTCTGAACTTCCAATCAGAGGTTCTGAACGAGTTGAGATTACTGTTGTCCATGATAGTGGATCTGTGGAGTTTACTGATTGGGTTGTTCGTGGTATGAGTGAACCATCAACATCATCGACTCAATGTGTAGTTCAGTTGTCTTTGACAACACCCGAGAACATAAAACAGGAATTCAAATCAAACAGATTGTTCCAAAGGTATGATCCAAAAGTTCCTATCAGTACACATGTCACGAACATTCTGAGAACTTTTACAGACAAACCAACAGACATTGAGAAGACTGCAAATTCTTATGGATTCTTCGGTAACTATTGGAGACCATTCAAGGCCATCTATTGGCTAGCCAGAAGATCCATGGCCACTGGTGGTGGGGATCGTGCAGGATTCTTGTTCTGGGAAACTAAATCTGGGTACAATTTCAAGAGTATTGACACGATTGCTGCTGGTGCCAAAAACTCTGTAGTTCAGTCATTCTCACAGAGAGAGTATGTGTCTGAAAATGATGACTCTGACAACTATAAAGTTTTGGCTCCATTCATGGAGTACAATCAAGACATCATCTATAAGATGAGAAAGGGTGGATATGGTGATAATACAAAGTTCTTCAATCCATATACTCTTCCACAGACATTTCAACCAGAAGAAATCCACAGATACTCTGAAACTTTTGAAAAGGTTGATAGTTTTGGAACAGAAGATTTTGTAAGAATGGCCTATAATATTGAGGACAATCCAACGGTTGTTGATGTCCAACCATTTATCAGTGGAACTATGACTCAAGATGGAACTGTTGACCCAGAATCGGACAGTGGAAATCCTCACAAATGGATGAGTCAATCAAATATCAAATATCAACAGATTCTCTCTCAGTCACTAAGAGTAACCGTACCCATGAACCTTGAGTTGGAAGCAGGTGTTCCAATTAACTTAAATTTGATATCTCCTAACAATGGACTTGACAATCATGAAAGTGGGGTGTATCTTATAAAAGACTTACGACACACCATTAAATTTGGTGAAAAAGGAGTAGAGTGTTTTACTAACTTGCGTTGTATCCGTGACAATTATGGAAACGACGGTATCAATACGAACGTTACCTTGTTAAATAGCTAGAAAAAAGAGAAAAATGGAAAACATCGAAGCACACATTGCAGCCGACAAAAAGATTCTTGATGATCCTCAGACTTCTCCTCAGGCTCGTAGACACACCGAAGAAGAACTTGCCGCACTAGAGGCATACGCAGAGAATCATCCAAATGATCATCACGATCCAAGTTCTCTGGAACTTTATTGTGACGCAAATCCAAGTGCTCCAGAGTGTCTCGTCTACGACGACTGATAAATAACTCAAAATTGTGTTTCTTTGAATGATCGAAGAAGTATTAGGACGCCCTGGTAGTATGGGGTCTGACGGCCTCAAGTGGTGGATTGGACGTGTTGCTCCAAGATCCGCTTGGGCCGATGCTGCTCTTCTTTCAAACGACAAAGATGTTGGTAGAAAAGAAAACGAACCTGAGATTGATATTTACTACAACCGTGTAAAAGTTCAGGTCGTTGGTTATCATGATCAAATTGCAAATCCCGTAGATTTGCCTTGGGCACACATTTTGGCCACGCCAATGTTGCCCTCTGGATATAGGTACAAGGACCATACACACTATCTTGAAGGTGGAGAGAGTGTGTTTGGTTTTTGGTTAGATGGTGAGGATGAACAGAAACCTGTAATTCTTGGAGTATTCTATAGACATAAGAAAGGTCAAGACGAAGGAACTCCAATCGGCAGTAGTCCCGCAACTTCTACTAATGCAAATAGAAATCCACCACCATCAGAGACAACTGGTGCAACTGCTGGAACAAATGTCGGCACGAATGATCCAATTCCAGAACAGAGATATCTAAAGAGAACTGGTGGGTATAACTTTGTTACTGGTGGATTTGAAACTGAGGTTGTAACCAGGACTCCAATCACTAATGAAGCTAGTACTGGTAAAGGTGTAAGTAGTGCTGCCGATTCTCACCACGTTTTTCTGAAAAGGAAGACAAATAGACCAACGTGTAAGAGAGACAACGTTATTGCTGAGATCACAGGAGCTCTTGGTGATTTTGCAGAGATTCTCCTGACAGTACAAGGATATGCAAACTTTTATGTAAATGGTGTTCTTGGAGTAATTTCTAATCTTCAAGGTGAAATCGATTTGATTGCAAAAGCAATCTCTTCAATCATCACTGGATTGTTCAATTCAATTCGTGATCAAATTTATATTTTGGTTGGCGAAAAAATTCAAAGTTTCATCAATAGTTTGATTCCTGAAGAGATTAAACCAATTTTTGGCCAAACTATCAAAGAGGCCATGGATGTCATTTATTGCATCTTTGAAAATCTTATCAAGTCTCTTCTGAAGACAATCGTTGACTTTTTATTGTCACTGGTTGGTAAGTTTATCAATGCACCTCTTTGTGCTGCAGAACAGTTTGCTGGTGCTCTGTTGAGTAAACTTGCAAGTGATATGTCTGCTGCAATTAGTCCAATTCTTCAAAGTTTAAGTGACACTCTTGGTGGAGCACTTGGAAGTGTCAATTCAATTATCGGTAAGGCTTTGGAAATTGTTGGACTGGTATTCAGTTTCATTGGTTGTGACAAACTGAAGTGTCCTCTTCCTTCTAGATTTGATAATTCATATGGTCCAACTCAAGGTGAAAGGGATAGTGCTCAGGCCATGTTTAGTGCTATCTCAATTCTGAATATTCCCACTGGGTTTGACGAGAATGGAAATCCAAAACAAACTGTTGGTGGATTCTTAAAAGAGGCTCAGGGCAACGCAGGTAGTATTTTTGGAGAACCAACCGACGAACAAAAGAAAACTGCTGCATATATTTCGGGTCTTGTTGGTGGTTGTGATAGTAAAGTTCTGAGATGTGGACCTCCAAAAGTTGAGATCTTTGGTGGTGATGGTATTGGTGGATTTGCAAATGCTGTTGTAAGTAACCTTGGTGAAATCATTGGTGTTGATGTTGTCGAAAGGGGATTTGGTTATAGTGCAGATAAACCACCATATGTAACATTCAGAGATGCTTGTGGTGATGGAAGAGGTGCAAGAGGTCGTGCTATTATTGGTGATGATGGTGGAATTGATAGAATCATTATTGATTATGGTGGTTACGGATATCGCAATAACTTCGGTGACATTAAAACAATCTACGGAACTATCTCTGGAGACACAAACACTGAAACTGCAAACGCAGACAATAAGACAGTGACAGGCCAAATTGATGTTGTTGAAATACTTGATCCTGGATTTGGTTATAATTCTGGAGACACACTTGAAGCTGGTAATGGCGCAGAACTTACTCCTATTATTATTGGTGGTAGAATCCTTGGTGTTGAGGTCAATAATGGTGGAACTGGATTTACTTCGATTCCAGAGATCACAATAAATAGTGAGACTGGTGTTGGTGCCAACTTGAGTCCTGTTCTTAAGTTTACTGATGTTGGAGAGGAATCTCTGCCACCAGCTGAAACAGTTATCGTAGTCAATTGTGTAGGTAAATAATGCCAAACGCAGGTAAGGGTGATTTTGATGTTGACAATAGGAGAAATTTTCGCTTTGAAGGCGGACAAAATTCTCCATATGGAAAGGTTAGCTATCGTGTTTTAACCAATCTTGGTTCTGGCCATGGTTGGTATTACAATGGTAAGACTGAAGATCACCAGATGGTTGCCACTGGTCGATCTGTTGAGGCGTTAGGTGAAAATGTAATAAATTCAAAAGCTGGAGAGTCCTCTCCAGTTAATCCTGCAAAGTTTATTAGTGCAAAACACGGTGACATTGTTTTAGAAGCAATGGATGGGGATATAATTCTCATTGGTGATAACATCTTGATGTATGCAAATGGTGTACGGGATGACAAGAATGATGATGGTGACATCCAAATGTTTGCCAATAAGGGTGTCAATATTCAAGGTGCTGATATCAAGATCACAGGAACTAATCTAAGATTGATTGGTATTAAAGATACAACGTTGGTTGGTAAAGTGTACGGTGAGTTTGCTGGTGGTGTTATAAACGCAGTTGCTTCTAGTGATTTTGGTGCATCATCGTTGTTGGGTAAATTAAATTCTATTGTTAAATCTTTGGGAGCGTTCTAATGGCTAATTTCCCCGTAATGTATGGAACCAGATTAGTTGTTGGTTCCGAAGTAGCTGCTGGTATTAGTAAGATTCAAACAAAACCATATGACTTCTCACTTCTGGGTGGTCTGAGTGTGTTGAATGGCCCAGTTCAGATGGGTGTGGCGCCACTGTCTCCTGTTCCACTGGGAACTCTGCATGTTGGTCCAGTTCCACCTACCTCTGGGTCTTTGTCATTGGCAGGTATTCATGTCATTCACCCTACGATTGGGATGAATGTTATTGCTCCGATCGCTGCTAATTTTTATGGAGTTCATAACACATATGGATTCCAACAGGCATTCGGATCTGATTTTTCCTTTGGATTGAAACAGACCCTTGGAATGTTTAACAAGGTTGGAAAGGGTGTAGAAGTTGGAGGAACAACAAAGGCTGAACCAGCAATTACTGAGGCGGCACCAAATCGAACCAGTGCCGGCAATATGACGATTGCTGGTAACTTAACCGTTGCTGGTACTATCAATGGCACAATTAATCCTCAGGCCTGGAAAGGTTTTGATATTAAACATCCCAAGAAACCAAATAGACGTATCCGTCACATTTGTGTAGAGGGTCCAGAGGCTGCAATCTATATCAGAGGAACTCTTAAAGGATCTAACGTTATTGAACTTCCAGAATATTGGGATGGTCTGATTGATATCGAATCAATCACAGTTCATCTAACACCGATCGGAAATTATCAAGAGTTGTATGTTGATAAGATTGAGTGGGGTAAGAAAGTAATTGTCAAGAACAATCAGGGATCTGCAATCAACTGTTACTATAAAGTTGAGGCCGCCAGGATTGATGGTGAACCACTGATTGTTGAATATGAGGGAGAAACACCTGCTGACTACCCTGGAGATCCAACACAATACTCAATCTCTGGTCATGATTATGGGAGGAAAGACTGATGCCACAAGATAATAATGCAAAAACTGAATTGGTCATTGCTGACATCAATGAACGTATCAAAAGAGAAAATGATGTAATTGGTTTCAATACCACATCATCTCTTCAAGGAAGACTTGATATTACCACAGAATTAATTGAGTCTTATGATCCAGCCATTAAAGGTATTGATGCAAAGATCGTATCGATTGGTCAGTCAATCAACCAAATCAAAGATGAAATTATTGTTTTGATTACTAATGCGGTAGGAACTAGCACTGTAAGCTATTGTGGAATCGTTGATACCAGTAGTTGTGGTATCGGTACATCAATCAGTGGAATTGGCTCTACAGTTCATCCTTGGTATGGTGGCATTTCCACATGTCTAATTGGATATACTCCAGAGTATTATGATACTGTTACGGCAAACAGTTGGGGATTTGATGAAAACTCCATAAATCCGTTTAATTTATCTACTACTATTTTGAGTAGTGCAAGTAATACTTTTGGTGTTGGTGTAGGAACATTCTTGTTTGTCACACAAAACAATAGTTCTTATTCTGCGGGTGTTCGTGTCAGTCTTGGTTCTTCGGCCAGTTGCCTTGCCGTTCAGACGGAGATTGATCGAAAGGATGATGAGATAACTGCACTTAGAACTGAGTTTGGAAAATACATTGGTGTTGTAAATTCTCTCAGAGAACAAAGGTGGAAGTCTGAACTTGAACGGTGGGGAATTAAAAGGGCTCAACAGGAGTCTAGTTCTGAGAAGAACAGACTGGTCGGTGTCCTAACTGCCTTCACCGATTCAACGTACACGAGCCTCTTTTTGAAGTGACCACTGGGCCTTGCCCCAACCCCCTGACAGTGTTATTATACATAGGTAATGAGAGGTCACGAATGACTGACGAGTACCTGACAAAAGTCGTTATTGACGTTTGTTATAGAACTTTCTATCTGTTCTCATCCGATGGTGAAAAACAGATTGTCGATTGTGAAACCATGGATCAATTCATGGAACTGCGTGAGATGGTCAACCTTGCAAAAGAGTTTGACGAGGAAGTACAAGTCATTTACTGTGATCCCATTACCACCCTTGCGGGTGTGGTGTAGGGGTAACATCTGAGCCTTCCAAGCTCCAGTCGCGGGTTCGATTCCCGCCACCCGCTTATGAAAGAATCGCAAGACTTCCGTGCGTATCGTTTCGGTGGATTTAAAGTCACATCAATAAACCTCCTGAGACTGATTAGTGAGTTGGAGGGTTCATATCAACTCCTCAAGTACATGGGATTTGAAGAGGATATGAATACTATTGATGAGATAAAAAAACGTTACTACAAACTTTACTTCCAAAAATCAAAAGAAGAAAAGAATGCGACCTGAAACTCGTAAATCAATGGAGATGTTATTCTCCGCCAAGTGGAATCTTCCAAAGGCCGCAAAACATTGTGGTTTAAGTCTCAAAGAGATGAAGATTACATTCAATGAGTATTGTAATTTCCATCCACCCACATATATCTTAAACAACGAAGATCAACTCAGTCTCTTCTGAGTTTGAGGGACTGTCGCCTATTGGTTAAGGCCCACTGCTTATAACGGTGTGAATCGGGTTCAATTCCCGACAGTCCTACCATGGGACCTTGGTGGAATTGGTAGACACACCAGACTTAAAATCTGTCGAGCATTACGCTTGTGAGGGTTCAAGTCCCTCAGGTCCTACTAGTCTTGGACAGACTTAAAACTTATCCTGGTGCGCCTAGATACAATAGTCTCGGGATGACTTTAAACGCGCCCTGGTCGGGATCCCCCCAACTGTGGATGTGATGTAAGGAAACACACCTTTATAAGGGTATGCAGGTATCAAATCCTGCCATCCACACCTTGCCACTTTAGCTCAGCTGGATAGAGCAACGGTTTTGTAAACCGTAGGTCGTCGGTTCAAGTCCGACAAGTGGCTCCACGGAATGTAGCTCAGTTTGGTAGAGCACTCGCTTTGGGAGCGAGGGGCCGTAGGTTCGAATCCTATCATTCCGATTGTCTAAATATAAGGAGAAGAAATCTTGTACGCCGCAGGATAGCGAAATGCCTTTAAGTAGACTAGAGAATTTCCTTAAGAACGTTGAAGGTAACATTCTTTATGTAAACCCAACTGATCTTGATGCAACTGATAGTATTGAAAACCAGGGTAACTCCCTAACAAGACCATTCAAAACTATTCAGAGAGCTCTATTAGAGGCGGCAAGATTTTCATATCAAATTGGCCAAAATAATGATAAGTTCAACAGAACCACCATTCTGTTGTATCCTGGTACTCACGAAATTGACAACAGGCCTGGTTATAACGTAGTAAATTCTGGCGGCGTTGCATTATATCGTGACAGAAATGGAAATTCACAACTTCTTGATCAATTAACAGACGAAAGTAATTATAATTTAGACGATTCCACAAACGATCTTTACAAGTACAATTCCGTAGAGGGTGGTGTAATTGTACCTCGCGGTGTTTCTATTGTTGGTCTGGATCTTCGTAAGACGATGGTTCGACCAAAGTTTGTACCAGATCCAGAAGACAGTGCAATTCTTCGTTCTGCTATTTTCCGTGTAACAGGCGGTTGTTACTTCTGGCAATTTACGATTCATGATGGCGATATAAACGGATCTGTATATAAAAACTACACAACAAATAGATTTACACCTGGTTTCTCACACCATAAACTTACGGTATTTGAATATGCCGACGGTGTAAATGGTGTTGGTATTGGTACTTCAACCACCACTACCGACCTTTCAATGTATTACCATAAGGTTCAAAGAGCCTATGGTGATAGTTCTGGCCGTGCTATTGGTGATTTCCCAACAACCTCAGACATGCAGCCTAAACTGCCTGAGTATGAAGTTGTCGGCCCAGTTTTCGGTGATAATGTTGGTATCACCAGTATGCGTGCTGGTGCTGGATCTAAGTCAAACACATCTACTACAATCACTGTTGATTGTTCGACTCCTCACGGCCTTGTTGTAGATAGTCAATTTAGAGTTTCTGGTGTTAATACATATCCTTCAATTTATAACGGTAGTTTCTCTGTAACTGGAGTTTCTTCTGACCGTATCTTTACATATAGAACAAGTTCTCCACCTCTTGATGGTCTGCCTGATCTTGATGGTGATGAAATTGTTGTTGCTGATACCGATAGTGTATCTGGTGCATCTCCATATATCTTTAACTGTTCTGTAAGATCAGTTTATGGTCTTTGTGGTATGCACGCTGATGGATCTAAGGCTACTGGCTTTAAGTCCATGGTTGTTGCTCAATATACTGGTGTTGGTCTTCAAAAGGATAGTAACTCCTTCTTACTCTATAATGAATCTACAGGGCGGTATGATACAAACGCAACTGCACCTGATAGTGAAAAACCACTCTATATCAATTCAAACGCAGTTTACAGACCAAGTTATGAAAACTATCATGTAAAGGCATCTAATAAGGCCTTTATTCAAATTGTTTCTGTATTTGCTATTGGTTATGCAAAACACTTTGTATCTGAATCTGGTGGCGACCTTTCAATTACCAACTCCAACTCTAACTTTGGTGCAAAATCTCTGATTTCGGAAGGTTTCCAAGACGAGTCATTCAATAGAGACAATAGAGGATATATTACTCACATTGTTCCTCCACAAAGATTAGAAAAATCCGACAGATCTGTTGAATGGTTACCTATTAATGTTGGACTAACAACTGCTCCAGTTGGTCTCGGAACAACTTCTAAAATTTATCTGGATAATTTTACAGATCCAGACGTTCCACCATCTATTGTTATTGAAGGATTTAGAATTGGTGCCAGGTCCGACTTTAACATCAATGGACTTTGCAGCAATCCAGATCTTCTGAAGGTATCTGTTGCTGGTGTTGGAACATTCTCAGCTCCAATCAAGATGTTGAACTCTGATGGATCTGAGGGTCCATCGAGAATGAAAGAGTTTGATGTTGGATTTGTTGGTGCTGCAAATAGTATTACAAACAGCGTCTTTACACTTAGAACTCCACATAAACTTTATGCTGGTGAGAGTGTTCGTGTTATTTCTGATGATGGATCTCTGCCTGATGGCCTTGACAGCAATGAAGTTTACTATGCTGTTACCAATGACTCAACAAATGAAACTCTGAATAGTGACCAGATCAAACTGGCTAGAACTGAGAATGAGGCTATTCTTGGTGGATCTGGAAACTTTATCACTATTAACAATAATAAGGGCGGTAGACTGAGAATTAATTCTAGAGTTTCTGATAAACTTCCTGGAGACTTTGGACATCCAATTCAGTACGATACCACCAACAATAACTGGTATGTAAATTCAACTTCAGATCCAACAGTCAATACAATCTACAATGCTCTTGTAGCTAATAAAAATACTATTGGTCCTAGAACTAATAAGACATTTATTGAAAGGAAAGAAGATACTAGATCTATCAATAATAAGATCTATAAACTTCGTTATGTTCTTCCGAAGGAATCTTCTGACGCTAGACCACCTATTGCTGGATATGTTATTCAGGACTCCAGCACCGTTGGAGTAACAACTGCCACAGATTTTACTGACAACATTCCAAATAGTAGTATTCAAAGAAATCTTCGTATTCTGAAGAGTATTGATAGAGATTCTAATACTGGTGTTACCACAATTGTCACTGAAAAACCACACAACTTAAGAGTTGGTGATGATATTCTTTTGAGAAACATCAAGAGTTCTGGAAATACTGCTGGTGTTGGAAACTCTGGTTATAACATCACTAGAGTTGTTTCTGGTATTACTAGTTCTAAAGGATTTGAAGTTACCTTTGCAAATAATCCTGGAACATTTGTCAATAGTGTTTCAACAAGAAATGATGGACTCCCAACTGTATCCAGAAAAACCTCAAAGGCCACATATACAGTATATCGTTCGGAGACTCTCAAAGCTCATGAGTACAACAAACAGGATGGCGTTTATCACCTGATTTGTATTGATAGTAGTATTTCTCCAACGGTTAATGAATTCAGTAACGAGAAATATAATCAACAGATTCAGAACCTTTATCCACAGTTTGATGCGGATAACTTTGTGATGGATCCCGCTGAGGCGGCCAGTTTCGCTGTTGCCACTCCTCAAGGTAAAGTTGTAACGAACAGTCTTCAGTATAGTATTACTAAGGAATTTGCTAACAGATACATTGTATCTAATGGCCTTGGTATTGCTGTTACCTTTGCACAAGGTTCAACACAAGGCATCACCACAATCTACACTGATCGTGAACACAACCTGAATCAGATTATTTCTGTTGGTATTGGATCTAGTGGTATCAATTATGGTGCTGGTATTTCGACTACTTTGTATAATGCCACCCTTCAATATGCTGGTATTGAAACTGGTAAGGGTGCTACTGCAAATGTATCAATCGATGCAAATGGTGGAATTACTGGAGTAACTATTGTTGATGGTGGTTCTGCATATGGTGTGGGACATACATTGGAAGTTGTTGGTGTTGAAACATCTGCAAGTCATATTCGTGGTTGGGTAACCGTCAACAAGACATCAAACAACATTGGTGATGCGATTCAAATTGTTGGTGTTGGTACTTCTCTTGCACGTTATAGAAGTGGATACAATGGTATTCACACAATTACATCAGTCAGACCAAAAGAAATTTCATACAACAACGGTTACTGGCCTGGTCACTATGATGTGAACACGGTTGGTATGCAGACTGGTTTTGTAATGTATGCTGGTCCTGTACCTGACATTTCTAGTATTGTTTATTCTGGACCTTCTGTTGGTGTTGTAACCGTAACGACTGCTGGACCTCATGGTTTGAATGTCAACAATCCATTCAAGATTGTTGGTGTTGCACAGACAATCTACAATACTGAGGGTATTGTCAAAGAGAGAGTCGGTGTCAATACATTCACATTCCAGTTTACTTCTAAATTTGCTGCGGCTGCGTACACCTCTGGTGGTTCTGTTCTGCCAATTAACTATGGTGCTCGTGGTGGTATTACTGAACCTGGTAATGAGAGAATCGGTCAAAGACATGTTCCAATCAGAACGGGCATTCAGACATCAATGTCTGCGGCTTCTCTGAACTCTACATCAACAACTCTAACTCTTTCCGATAGTTCTGGATTCCAGAAAGGTGATTATATTCAGATTGATGGAGAAATCATCCGTGTTTCATCTGACTTCTCTTCAAATGCTGCGACAGTATTGAGAGGACAACTTGGATCTCGTTCTGCCTCGCATGATGGTGGATCGATGGTCAAGAAGATTCGTATTCAGGCCGTCGAGAAGAGAAGACACTCTATTCTTCGTGCATCTGGTCATACGTTTGAATATCTTGGTTTTGGTCCTGGTAACTACTCAACTGCACTTCCACAAAAACAAGATAGAATCCTTTCCAGAGAAGAACAGTTCCTCAGTCAGGCTTTAACTGCCAATGGTGGTGCTGCGGTCTATACTGGTGTTAATGATGCTGGTGACTTCTATATTGGTAACAAGGTCATCAACTCTCAGGATGGAACTGAAGCCACATTCAACATTCCTATTCCAACTGTAACTGGTGCAAGTGAAGATGCTGCGGGTGCTGCAACTAGACTTGACGTTATCTTTGACAGTGTAACGGTTCGTGAGGGTATCACGGTTGATGGTAACAACAACACAACCGTTAAATTCAATGCACCAACAACTATCACCGAAAAACTGACAACAACTGGTGCCGATGGTGTTGAGGCCGTTCAGATTCAAATCAACGGTGGACTGTCAGAGAACAGAACAATTACATACTCACCAACAAAACCAACAACTGCTGGTACAACTGGTGATATTACATTCAATTCCAATCCATCATTCGGCCAATATCTTGGTTGGATTTACACACAAGAAGGTTGGAAGAGATTTGGTTTAATTTCTACTGAAGCCGATGAGTTCCAAATCAGTGCAAGAACAGTTGGTTTGGGTTCAACTGGTGCTGATCGTATTGGTGATCAGGCTGGTATTGATGTTCGTGGTACGATTGTTGCAGATGCATTTGTTTGTGCTGGTGTTTGTACTTTCACTGGAACAACAACGTTCGCTGACATTGCTTTCCAAACAATTAGAGTTGGTGTTGCTACCTTTACTGATAGAGTAGACATCAATACTGGAATGACGGTATCTGGTATTTCTACTTTTGATACTAATGTTAATGTTGGTGGAAATCTCACAGTCACTGGTGATATTACTCTTGATGAGGCCAATCTTAGAAATCTAAGTGTAACAGGTATTTCCACACTCGTTGATGCTAGAGCTAGTGGACTGAGAGTTCTTGGTGTTACTACATCTAGAACAATTCAACCACAAACTGACAGTGCATATACCCTTGGTACTAATACTCTTAGATATAGTAGAGCATATCTTGACAACTTAACTGTTGGTAGTGCAACTCTTGATAGTGATGGATTAGATCTCCCAACGGGAGATACCTATCAAATTAACGGGACTACTGTTCTCTCTAACTCTACTCTCGGATCTGGAGTTGTTAATTCAAGTTTGACAAGTGTTGGTAACTTGACTTCACTTGGAGTCGTTGGCAACGTTACCGTTGATACCAATACTTTTGTAGTCAATGCTTCTACAAACCGTGTTGGTGTCAAGAACGCCTCTCCAAACTATCCTCTTGATGTTAATGGAGACATTAACATTGGTGCTGGTCACTCACTGAGATTTAACAATGAAATCGCTTTCCCATCATACATTAGACCAGTAACCGAAGGTAAGAAAGTTGGCCTTCACACTCATGCTGGACTTGGTGTTGCTGTTAGTGATGCAGACTTCTTGGGTAGTGGATCAGGAAGAGCTTCGTTCCAAGTAGGCGCTGGTTCCTCTATCTTCTTCGTTGGTGCTGGTTCTACTACAAGAGTTGGTGTTGGCACAGCGACACCAAAAGCTCAGTTTGACATGACGGGCAATTTTGCAATTAACGGTGATCAACAGTGGATAGATACATATGGTGTAATTAAAACATCTAGGGCTACAATTAGAGAAGATGTTACAATTCCTGTAAACCATCGCGGACAGGCATTCAATCACTTCTCGGTTGGACCTCTGGTCATTGAAAGTGGATACACTATTACTGTTGAAGACGGAGCCACATGGACGATTGTGTAACTGAAATACAAAAAGATTTTGAGATTCAAATCAAAACCCTTCAATCTGAAATTCTTACTATTGAGGATCAACTAAATAAGAAAAGGGAACATCTTCTAAAACTCCAAGGTGGATTGGAAACTCTTTCCATCTTGGAACAGAAGATTTCATCATCGATAAATATCGATGATTAGGTAGATACCACTGTTATAGCCAAATGGCATCAAATATCAGGTTTAAGAGATCTTCCGTAGCTGGAAAGGTCCCATCGTCAGCGCAGCTGCCGATCGGTGAGATTGCAATGAATACCACTGATGGTATTCTATGGTTGCAAGATCAACAAAATCGAATCTTAAACGTTAAGGCCGGTGCTGCTCTAACAGCGGGTAGATATATCTACGTTTCTACTTTCGGTGATGATTCAAACAATGATGGATCGTCACCTCTTCGTGCAAAAAGAACCATAAAAGGTGCTCTTGGTGTTTGTACCACTGGTGATACGATTGAAGTCGCACCAGGCACCTATGTAGAAGATAATCCGATTTACGTTCCTCCTGTTGTTGCTATTCAGGGAGAAGACTTGAGATCAACAATGATCTCACCACAGAACGTAAATCAGGATTTCTTTTTGGTGAATAACGGGTCTCACCTCACAAACATGAGTTTTGTTGGCTCTGCCACCACTCATGCTGTGATTGCGTTTGATCCAACCAGAGTTGGTGTTGTAACTCAATCTCCATACATTCGTAACTGCACTAACTTCATTCCAAACAGTATTGGAATGAGGATTGATGGCAATTTGAGAATGGGTAACAATGGTGTCAATGGCTCAATGGTTGTTGACTCTTATACTCAGTACAACCTCAATGGTATTGGTGTTTCGATTACCAATAAGGCCTACGCCCAGTTGGTTTCGATCTTTACTATTAACTCTGGAACTGCTATTTTCTGTGGTTCTGGTGGACAATGCGATATCACGAACTCCAACTCATCCTTTGGTCAATTTGGCCTCGTTGCAGATGGTGTAAGTCAACTGCAATACACTGGTATTGTAACAACTGCCAGTGGAATCGGTAGTGATCGTGTTGAAGTTCAACTTGACGGTACGAAGAACTTTGAGATTGTTAATTTTGAATATGATCCCAAGACTGGATATTCGACTGTAACCACAAGTGAGCCTCACAATCTTGCGGTTGGTTATGGTGCGTCGATCAGTGGAGTTGGATTCACATGTGTCGGATATGGTCAGACACATGGTATTGCATCATTCATTTATGATGAACAGACTGGTTTGTCCACGATTACAACTCTGACAAATCATGGATTGGCTGATGATGCTAACTTCAAGTTAGCTGGACTTGCATTTACATGCCCTGGTGGATCTGGTATTACTACCACGATTTTCCCTGATGGAACTCAGGGATATATGTTTAAGGTTGAAGCCTTGGTTGGCCCAACTACATTCACGTCGTATGTTGGTGCATCTAATATCGTCCACACATATACCGCTGGAACTGGTCTTGTTCGCACTGGTATTAACACTGACATCTTCCCAAGTCCAAATATTCAACCTGGATCTTCTGGATTTGTCTTTGACGTTGTTGGTGCTTCATCAACAACATTTAATGTATATTCTGGAATCTCATCAATTTCTCATACATTTGTTCAGGCTGGGATCAGAACAGTCACAAACTATGTGTATGATAATTTAACTGGTCTTTCCACGGTTACGGTCAGCAAACCACACTTCATGAAGGTTGGTGATCATGTAAAACTGGCCGACATTGAGTTTAGTTGTGCAGCACCACATGCTGGTGTAACAACTACAATCTTCCCCGATGGTAGTTCTAGATACGGTTCAATCTTTAAGGTAACTGGTATTACCAGTACAACCTTTAACATCGATGCTGGTATTTCTACCATTCCTCATAATTATGTGAGTGGTGGAACTGCTAGAAGAGCTGCAACAACAAAACTTTATGCTAACCGTCCTTATGATGGCCAGGTGGTATTCATTGACCAACTGTATAATCAGTTGGACAAGATTGATGTCGTAAGTCCTGGTAGTGGTTATCAATCTGTTCCTACAGTTATTGTAGAAGCTCCTCAAGGTCCTAATGGAACTAGAGCCACTGCTTCTGCAACCATTCAGAATGGTCAGATTTTGAGTATTGAGGTTACCAACAATGGTTCTCAGTACACTACAAATCCAACCATTACAATCTCTGGTGGTAACCCAAGTGTTTCTGCTGCAGTAACAACTGGACTCAGACCACTTTATTATACTGTTCAAGAGGCCTCACAACCAGGAGACTACACTGGTATTTCTACAGTTGTCTTTGACCAGGTTCTGAATAATGCAGTAAGTGTTGGTGCAACTGTCTACTTCTATCAGGTAAGTCTTTGTCTTGCATCTTCACACTCATTTGAGTGGATTGGATCTGGTGGTGATCTTGCTGGATCACGTCCTAGACTTGGTGGAGTTGGTATTCAAACTCAAGAAGTTGTGAAGAGAAACGGTGGATTGGTAGTTTATACCTCTACCGACCAGTCTGGTAACTTTAGAATTGGTGATGATGTTAATGTGAACCAGGTTACAGGTACTATCTCTGGTAGAGCCTTCAACCAAAGTCTGTTAAATACAGTAACACCTCTAATCATCGCTCTGGAAGGATAAAAAATGGCAATTACCCCGTTAAATGTATTCCGAACGGTAAGGTGGCCAGTTACCACGACAAACGTTGGTATCTATACTGCTCCTGCAAACGTTGCATCTATTGTATTGAGTGCTCAGGTTGCAAACGTTTCTTCTGGTATTCAAACCGTATCGGCCTTCCATTATAGAGCTGCAGTTGGTAGTGATACTTATGGCTCTGTTGCTATTGCTTCAAGTATCAGGGTTCCCACTGAAGACACTCTTTCTCTGATTGATGGAAAGATGGTCATGGAAACTGATGACGAGTTCCGTGTACTTGGAACTTCAAATGGCACTATGGAATTAATTCTCAGCATCCTGGAAACCGCTAAACAGTAATAGTTAGAAATGCCTAAGTATACTTCTGGTCGCGTACCTGTTAACGGTCCTGGTGCTGCTAGGACGGACAGACATACATTCTTAGATCTTGCTGATGCGGAACCTAATCTAGGTTTAGCGTCTGCTGATAATTCTGTTATCACCACACAGTCTGATGGAACGAGGGGAATTACTGATACCCCCACTGTTGCTGGTGTTAATGCGACTGGAATTATCACAGCCACCACAGGCATTGTTACTTCGATTGACGCAGAGAACGTTGATACTGTCGCTCTGTATGCACAATCTGGTATTGTTACTACCTTAACGGCCACAGATATTGTTGGTACAGCCATTACAACTGGCAGCATCGTTGCAACAACTGGTACGATTGAAACGGTTGATGCTCAATATATTGATGCAGGTCAGAATCTGTATGCTTTTGTTGGTGTTGTTACAACCCTAAGAGGAACTAACGCACAGTTCACTGGTATAACAACCGTTGGTACTCTCAGCGTAGACTCTCTTGATGCTACTACTGTAACTGGTATTACCAATTTAACTGGTACTGCTGCAACATTTACTACCCTTCAAGCTTCTGACTTTAGTGCAGGAAATATTGTAGGAACTTCTGGTACTATCACAACTCTTGAAGTTGGAACTCTTTCTGGTGGTATTGGTAACCTGAACATCGATGCCAACTCTGTAGATGTTGGAACCAATCTCTATGCAGTTGCAGGTATTGTAACCACACTGACATTTACAAATGCCAGTGGTTCGAATGTTGATGCAAATATAATTGATGCTGGAGGAACTCTCTACGCCGTCTCTGGTATCATTACAAACTTAACTGCCACCAATCTGAGTGGAGTTAATGATCTTCGTGTAACTAATATTGACGCAAACACGGCATATGTGGCCGTAGGTGTAGCCACAACTCTTAGTGGTACAGATCTTACATATACTGCGGTCAATGCAACAAACATTGATGCAGCCACTATTGATGCTGGTACTAACTTATTCGCAACCGCTGGTATTGTTACCGATCTGGTAAGTACAGCCTCAACGATTACTAATCTGACAATCGGTAGTGCGACTGCTGTTACTGGTGTAATTACTGAATTTTCTCCAGTACCAACAGATCATACAACCCTAGCATCTGCTCTGGGAATCTATGATTTTGTACAGTCTAATGTAGTATCTGCTGGTGGTACTTTATCGATCGCGGATGATGCTGGTAATCCTATTGAAATCACTCTTTCTAGTGAAACTCTGACCGTCAGTGGAACTCCTGGAGAGATTGTAACTGCTGGTGCTGGTAACTCAATTACTATTGGCCTTCCAGACAATATCGTTGTTCAGGGCATTGCAACTGTAGCCACTGTTAATGCTGTTGTCGTTGATGCTGCAAATGATCTTTATGCTCTTGCTGGTGTTGTAACCAGTCTTAGTGGATCAACTGCAACTTATGATGTATTTGATGGTGGAACTGTTGATGCATCAACTCTGTATGCAACCAGTGGTGTTGCAACAAACCTGAACATCACTCACCTGGTTGTAACCGATACAGTTGGCACTGGCGCTACATTTACCAGAGTTAATTTGTCCAATGTCAGTGTTGCTGGTGTTCTTACTGCCAACAACTTCCAAGGAGATTTAACTGGTAATGTTATTGGTACTACCATTACAGGAACACTGAATGGTAACGTATATGCTGCGAGTGGAATTTCTACTTTCAACGAAATTAACTTAAACACATTTGGTGTTACTCAGTTTAATGCACTTTCTGGTATCATTACCAACCTTGATGGTACTAATTTAAATTATACTGGTATTGGTACGATTGGAACCGTAAAGGCCACAACAGTTGATGCCGATACTGTTGATGCTGGAACCAATCTTTATGCAACGTCTGGTATTATTACAACCGTCACATTCACAAATGCGAATGGTACAAATGTAAATGCAAACACACTGGATGCAAGTGCAAATCTATATGCTGCGGCTGGTGTTGTAACATCTTTGACATCTACAGATATTGTCTCAAACACCGTTACGGCCACTACAGGTATTATCACAACCGTTAATGCAGAGACTGTAGATGCTGCATCAAATCTCTACGCTGTTGCAGGTATTGTTACTACACTCACAACAACGGATCAAGTTGGTACTGCCGCTACATTTACCAATCTTGATGTTGGAACATTTGGTGTTACCACTGTAGATGCTGACACTGTTGATGCTGGTTCGAATCTCTATGCAGTTGCTGGTGTTATTACATCATTAACAGTTGGAACTCTTAATGGTCTGACAAGTCTACAACTGACCAATGTCAACGCGGAAAATGTATATTCTACTTCTGGAATCATTACAACTCTATCTGGTACAACGGCCAGTTACTCTACTGTAGATGGTAATATCGTTGATGGTGCAACTCTTAGAGGTGCTGTTGGTGTTGTAACCGAACTTTCAGGTAGAGACTTAAATTATAGTGGTGTTGGCACGATTGGAACAGTTGATGCCACCACAATTGATGGCACAAGTCTTAGAGCTCAAACTGGTATTGTTACCAATTTGACATCTACGGATGCAACAATCACCAGATTGGCCCCAACAGATACGGTTGGTACTGGTGCAACCTTTACAAACTTAAATGCAACTACTATCAGTGGAACTACGGTAGATGCCGACACTGTTGACGCTGCATCAAATCTCTATGCAGTTGCTGGTGTTATTACATCATTAACAGTTGGAACTCTTGATGGTCTGACTAGTTTGCAGATCACCAATTTAAATACCGAAAATGTATATTCTACTTCTGGCATCATTACCACACTCTCTGGTACAACGGCCAGTTATTCTACTGTAGATGGTAATATCGTTGATGGTGTAACTCTTAGAGGACAAGTTGGTCTTGTAACTCACCTTGATGGTACAGATCTGAATTATAATGGTATTGGTACAATTACCACCATTGATGCAACCACAGTTGACGCTGGTACTAATTTATTCGCGGTAACTGGTATTGTTACCAACCTGACATCCACAGATGCCACTATCACCAGATTGGCCCCAACAGATACTGTTGGTACTGGTGCTACATTCACCACACTCAACGCAACTACATTCAATGTCACTACGGTAGATGCTGACACTGTTGATGCTGGTTCGAATCTTTACGCTGTTGCTGGTGTGGTCACATCGTTGACCGTTGGAACTCTTGATGGTCTGACAAGTCTTCAACTGACTAACGTTAATGCTGAGAATGTATATTCTACATCGGGCATTATCACCACACTTTCTGGTACAACTGCAACTTATAATGAAGTTGATGGTACAACTGTTGATGCCGTAAATCTTCGTGGTGTCACTGGTATCGTCACGACTATTTCTGGTACGACTGCAACTTATAATACTGTAGATGCTGAAACTGTTGACGCTGGTACTAATTTAAGGGCCGTAACTGGTATTGTTACCAACCTGACATCCACAGATGCCACTATCACCAGATTGGCCCCAACAGATACAGTTGGTACTGGTGCTACATTTACCACACTGAATGTCACAACGGGTAATGTTACTACTGTTAATGCAACAACAGTGGATGCAGATACAGTTGATGCTGGATCAAATCTTTATGCTGTTGCTGGTGTAGTTACATCATTAACGGCCACAACTGGTAATATCACCACTGTTGATGCTGAAACTATTGATGCGGGAACAAATCTTTACGCTGTTGTAGGTGTCGTCACCACACTGACATCAACTACGGGTAACATTACAACCGTCAACTCAACTACTGTAGATGCTAATACTGTTGATGCCGTAAATCTCCGTGGTGTAACTGGTATTGTTACTACAATTTCTGGTACTACCGCAACATATGACACGATTGATGCAGAGACAGTTGATGCAGGAACAAACCTGAGGGCCGTAACTGGTATTGTTACCAATCTGACATCCACGGATGCAACAATCACTAGACTATCCCCAACAGATACAGTTGGTACTGGTGCTACATTCACTACACTGAATGCCACAACGGGTAACATCACCAACGTCAACACAACGACAGTTGATGCTGATACAGTTGATGCTGGATCTAATCTCTATGCCCCAACTGGTATCGTTACTACCATCTCTGGTACAACGGCCACATACAATACTGTTGATGCAGTAACCGTTGATGCAAGTGCAAACCTCCGTGCAGTTGCGGGTGTTGTTACTACTCTGACATCCACAAACTTTGCTGCAACTAGAATTGATTCTGTAACTGATTTAAAAGTCACTGGTGTCTCTACATTCCAAGGAAATGTAAATCTTGGTGATAATGATAAGATAAGATTGGGTGATCTCCCAGATATGGAGATTTACCATGATGGAAGTCATAGTTATGTTAGAGATATTGGAGCAGGAAGACTATACTTAGATGGAAGTAGTGTTCATATAAGATCAAACTCTAATGAACTGGCAATAGAGGCAAATCAAAACGCTGAGGTATCACTCTACTATGATGCCGTCAGGAAATTTGAGACCACTGGTTATGGTGTCACGATTGCAGGAACAACAGAAACACAAGAACTGAATGTTACTGGTGTTGCAACTGTTGCTACACTCTTACCAACAGACACTGTAGGTACGGCCGCAACATTCTCCAATTTGACTGCAACCAGACTGACCCCAACAGATACAGTCGGTACTGCCGCTACATTTACTGATCTGACTGCAACCAGACTGACTCCTACTGATACAGTTGGTACTGCTGCAACCTTCACAACTCTCACCGCAACCGATGAGACTGTCACAAGACTTTCTGCGACTGATGTAACTGTCTCTGGTGCATCCACTGTTACTGGTGCTGCAACATTCTCCTCTACGATTGATGTTGATGGTCAGGCCATTCTGGATGACGTTATCATTTCTGCCGCTGCAACTGTCAGTGGTTATGCTAGATTTGATGGTGGAATCAAGGACAGCACTGGTGATATTGGTATCGCTAATCAGGTTCTTGCATCTACTGGTGCAGGTGGAGTCAACTGGATCAATGTTAGTGACGGTGTAGGATCTGTTAATGGTGTTACCATTGAGGATGAAGGATCTACAGTTGGTTCCGCTGGTTCTGTTACAAATATCAACTTTGTTGGTGGTAGTATCACTGCAACTGCTAGTGGTGCTGGTGCAACAATCACTGTTTCCTCTCAAGTTGCTGGATCTGATGGTCAGGTTCAATACAACAACGGTGGTGAATTTGGTGGTGCATCCGCACTGATCTATGATGATGGTACAAATAGAGTTGGTGTTAATAGTTCTTCTCCAAACAGACAACTGGCCATCGGTGGTGATGTAGAAGCCCATGGAGACATCTACGCAAGACAATTCTTCACAAGAGTTCTGACACCAATTGATTCCGCTGAACTGGTATCCAAGTCTTACGTTGATAGTGTTCAGGCAGGTATCGTCATTAAGGCTGCGGTATCCGCTGCAACCACTGCAAATATTGGTAATGCAAGTTATACCAACGGTGCATCAGGTATTGGTGCTAAACTGTTCAGTAACTCCAATGGAAACATTGATGGAGTTATTGATGGTGCAGTAGGCCTTACGGTTCAAGACCGTATCATGATCAAGGATCAGACAGATCCTATTGAGAATGGTATCTATGAGATCACAAGAATTGGTTCTGGATCTACTTCTTGGGAACTTCAAAGAACGACAGACTTTGACGAAGAAGCTGAGGTACAACCAGGTTCGTTCTCCTTCGTTCTGCAAGGTACACTCAACTCTGGTAATGGTTTCGTTCTTCTTACCAAGGGCCCAGTTGCGATTGGTACTTCTGCCCTTGAGTTCACACAGTTCACTGCTCCTGGTCAGGTAGAGGCTGGAGATGGTCTGACTAAGACCATCAACACGATTGACGTTGGAACTGCTAGCACTGCAAGAATCGTTGTCAATCCTAATGACATTGACCTCGCTACTGTTTCTAACACTAGAAGTAATCTCACAAGTGGTGATATTTCATTCATCCAGAGAATAAGTGTTGATCCTTATGGTCGTATTACAGGTATTATAACTGCCAATCAGGTCAGAGAAGCTACAACTGGCCAAACTGGTGTTGTTCAGATTGGTTCTGGACTTGATATAAGTGGTGGAACGGTTTCTCTTGGAGCATTCCCATCATTCACTAACATATTTGCATCTGGTGTTGGTACTGTCACTAACCTCAAGGCCACAAACCTCAGAATTACTGGTGTTACCACGTTCCTGGGTAATGTAAATCTTGAAGATAATGACAGACTTCAGATTGGTACTGGTGATGACCTAGAGATCTATCACTCTGGAACTAGATCTTATATTTCTGATACTACTGGTACTGGTGATCTTAGAGTTCTCACCAATGACTTTGGTGTTATGGACTCAACTGAGTCTGTATATCTGATTCGTGGTACAGAATCGAGTGATGTTGAACTTTACTTCAATGGATCACAAAAACTTGCAACCACCGCATATGGTATTGATGTAACAGGAACGGCTTCTGTTGATGGTGTCGTCAACTCTGGTGTGTCCACATTCAGTGGCACTGTAGAACTTGATTCATACCTTAAAGACTTCTATAACAACGTTGGTGCTGCAACATCCGTTCTGATTGGTGATGCAAGTGGTGTTAAGTGGGAGAAGATCTCTACCGCTGCACTTCAAGGCCCTCAAGGTGATAAAGGTCAGAAGGGTGAAGTCGGTGTCACTGGAGATAAAGGTCAGAAAGGTGCTCAGGGTATTCAAGGAACCAAGGGTCAGAAAGGTGAACTTGGTGCTCAAGGTTCTGCTGGTGTTGATGGTGCTAAGGGTCAGAAGGGTGACACTGGTGCTCAAGGTCAGAAGGGTGCTCAAGGTGATAAGGGTCAAAAGGGTGCGCTCGGCCCTCAAGGTGAGAAAGGACAAAAGGGTGACCAGGGTCCTCAGGGTGCTCAAGGTCCTACAGGTCCTCAAGGAACCAAGGGTCAGAAGGGTGCTCAAGGTGCTCAGGGTGCTCAAGGTCCTCAAGGAACGAAGGGTCAAAAGGGTGAACTCGGGCCTCAGGGTGAAAAAGGACAGAAGGGTGTAACTGGTCCTCAAGGTCCACAAGGTGCTCAGGGCCCTCAGGGAACTAAAGGTCAGAAGGGTGCTCAAGGTGCTCAGGGCGCTACTGGTCCACAAGGTCCTCAGGGTGCTCAGGGTCCAACCGGCCCTCAGGGTGAAAAAGGACAGAAGGGTGTCACTGGTCCTCAAGGTCCTCAAGGTGCTCAGGGTCCTCAAGGAACCAAGGGTCAAAAGGGTGCTCAGGGTGCTCAGGGTGCCACTGGTCCACAAGGTCCTCAAGGTGCTCAGGGTCCTACCGGCCCTCAGGGTCAGAAGGGACAGAAGGGTGCCACTGGTCCTCAAGGTGCTCAGGGTGTTCAAGGTATCCAAGGTGAGAAGGGACAGAAGGGTGCTCAGGGTGCAACAGGTCCTCAAGGTCCTACCGGCCCAACGGGTCCTCAAGGTCCTACAGGTCCTCAAGGAACTAAGGGTCAAAAGGGACAAACTGGTGCTCAGGGTCCTCAGGGAACTAAGGGTCAGAAAGGTGAGATTGGTCCCCAAGGTGCTCAAGGTCCACAAGGAACCAAAGGACAAAAGGGACAAACTGGTGCTCAAGGTCCTACTGGTCAGAAGGGTCAGAAAGGACAAACTGGTGCTCAGGGTCCACAAGGTCTAACTGGTCCTACTGGCCCAACAGGTCCTACTGGTCCTCAAGGTAACAAGGGTGAAAAAGGACAGAAGGGTGTAACTGGTCCACAAGGTCCTCAAGGTCCTCAAGGTCCTCAGGGAACTAAAGGTCAGAAAGGTGAGATTGGTCCTCAAGGTCCTCAAGGCGCTACTGGTGGACAGGGAACCAAAGGTCAAAAGGGTGCAACTGGTGCTCAGGGCCCTCAGGGAACTAAGGGTCAGAAGGGTGCAACAGGTCCTACCGGCCCTCAAGGTCCTCAGGGTGCCACTGGTCCTCAGGGTCCACAAGGTCCCACAGGTCCTCAGGGTGAGAAGGGACAAAAGGGTGTTCAGGGTGCTCAAGGTCCTCAAGGTGCTCAGGGTCCTCAAGGTGCTCAAGGTACTAAGGGCCAAAAGGGTCAACTAGGTGCTCAGGGTCCTCAAGGTGCAACAGGTCCTCAAGGTGCAACAGGTCCTCAGGGTGAGAAGGGACAGAAAGGTGCCCAGGGTGCCCAGGGTGCCACTGGTCCACAAGGTCCTCAAGGTGCTCAGGGTCCAACAGGTCCACAGGGCCCTCAAGGAACCAAAGGACAAAAGGGTGCTACTGGTGCTCAAGGTCCACAAGGAACCAAAGGTCAAAAGGGTGCAACAGGTCCTCAAGGTCCCACTGGTCCTCAAGGTGCTGCTGGTCCCACTGGCCCACAAGGTCCACAAGGAACTAAAGGTCAAAAGGGTGCCACTGGTCCACAAGGACCACAAGGCCCTCAGGGTCCACAAGGTCCTCCAGGCCCTGTAGCAGGATCAAATACACAATTCATCTACAATAATGGTGGATCACCTGCTGGTGCTGCAAATGTCACTTATGATGGAACTAGACTACTTTATAAAACTCTGAAATCTAGAGATGCTGGTGGTGATTCAAACCTTGCTGTTTCTTCTTATGGTTATGATATCTTCCAAGAAGATGGTGCATGGAGTTCTCCATACCCAGACCTTGCAATTAACTACCATACTGGTATTAGTTTTGGTGCTAATGCAAGTTACAGTGGTTATAGATTCTGGAATGACTACAATGATCGTTCTACTCTGAGATTCCAAATTAATGGCACATCTAACTATGCCTATTCATATAACTGGTTGAGAACTGATCCAGGTATTTACAATGCTACTAACGGTGCAAATTTCCTAACCAACACTGCAACATCTTATGGATCATGGAATGTTCAGGGATCTAGAAATGGTTGGTATGGTTTAGCATTTGACCAAGCAAGTAATGATCCACACCTGATCTTTGATAATGCTGGTAATGGTCGTGGTGGATTATATTGGGAAGGTGGTAGTCGCTGGGCATTATTCTATGATCATAGTAACAATTGCCTTGGCATTACTGGATCTACTACATCATCTACATATGAACTTTATGTTACTGGTGACATTTATGCAACTGGAACTATCACTGCTGCATCTGATGTCAGACTCAAGAAGAACATTGAGACTATTGAAAGTCCATTAGATAAGGTTCTCAAACTCCGTGGTGTTACTTTCGAATGGGATCTTACAAAGGCTAAGAACCGTAAGGAAGGAACCAAGATGGGTCTGATTGCTCAAGAAGTTGAGCAAGTTGTTCCCGAGGTTGTTACTTATGCTGAGGATGTTGATGAGTATTCAGTTGAGTATGGAAACCTGACTGCACTGTTGATTGAGGCAGTCAAGGAACAGAATGAAGTAATAAATACTATGAGAAAAGAACTTGACGAACTCAAGAAAAAGTTAGGGGAGTAAGATGGCCTTATTGAGAGACTTTGAAATTCCTGGCACTGGTGTGGTGGTAGATAATGCCTATCACCTCATCACCAACGTCAAAACTGAAAAAAGACTTCAGGACATTGCTCCACCACCAGATTCATCAAGAGAAGATGGTCTAACTGATGGTGATCGTGGTCCTGAAGTCTATTGGAGAGCAGGATACATTGGTTGGATTTCCATTCTTGTATATGCTTCACAAGAAGCCAGACAGAATGGTAAACAAGCTATTGGTGCTTTTGGTAACTCTCCTACTGAAGTTGGCGTGAATGGATTGTACACTGATGGTACATCATTTGATATTAAATTTATGATTGATCCTGACAGTTCTGATTCAATTCTGACTCAGGCATACAATCATCTCAAGTCAACTGATTACTACACAGGAGCTACGGAGGTCTAATGTCACAAACCATCGGTGCTGGCGGTGGTGGTTCTGTAATGCAGAACTCAAATACCGTTACTTCCAACACAACAATTTCCAGTGGAAATAACTCCTTAAGTATAGGCCCAATCACTATAAATAGTGGGGTAACCGTAACTGTTAGTTCCGGCGGTTATTGGGTCATCATCTAAATAACATAAAAAAAGTTCATGAGTACCCTAAGAGCAAATAGAATTGAAAATGAGAAGGGACATCTAATGATGTCCTCAGATGGCAGACAATGTGTTAAATTTACTCAGTTTAGAACTGCAACAGAGTCTGCCATATCTAACTCTAATGCAGCGGTGTTTTGGAATGCTGGTAACGTAACTAAAACTTATGGTTCAACTGTAAGTACGTTATTTGTTGAAGCCAATCTAAACGGCTGCAACCGACAATCTGGTAACTGTGGTACTTATGTTGATGTCGGCGGCGCCAGAGGTTATGATTTTACATATCAATACAATAATTGGTATCCTAGTGGAACAATTACTGTTGTTGGATTGATGGAAGTGACGACTCTTGGTGCTGGAAATCATGCAATAACAGCAGGATGGGCCCATAACAATAGTGATACCGGCAGACCATTCGCTTATTTCTGTGGTGGTGATGGAAGAGATGACGGCCGCAGATATCAACAAACTGCTGTAATTCACGTTTGGGAGGTGCTACTGTGAGTAGTGTATCACTTAAGGTAAATACGATACAAACCGCTACTGGCGGTAACATGTTCACGGGTGGTGCAGGTTCTATTGTTAAGACTCAACCTGTAATCGTAAAAAGTCAAATAACGAGGGCCACTAACGACGTTGAAGCTTTTGTATTTTATTGGACTTTCAACAAATTAAATAGTGCTGCTAGCAGTAAGCTTGTCTGCCATGGAGTGAGACTTGGCCGTAACACCGTTTCTGGTATACAGGGTGAGTATGTACAATGTCAAACAAGTGGAGCAACTACACGATATCATAATATTGATGGTGCATATCAAACTTCCACTTATCCAAATGTTGTAAATTTTTTAGGTGAATGGACCACATTAGCAGCAGGGTCTCATATATTTAGATTTGGATATAGAGTTAGAACTGGAAATCAATATCCACTAACTACTTACAATGCCATGAGGGGCCAAAATGATGCCAGAGGCGCCAACCAAGCAACATCGTTCATCATGTATGAGGTACTAGTATGAGCACCGTAAGGATCTCTGGATCGTCTATCCAAAATACCAGCGGAGAACACATTAGGTCCACAGTCGGCGGCCTTGTGAATTGGAAACAATATAGAAATGCAACTTCACAAGCTCTCTCCGCAAGAAGCTTCTATGAGATGTGGAAATTCACTGCTGAAAAGTTAGGTGACTATGATGAAACATATCTTTTGATCTCTGCTCAAATTCAAGGAAATAATAATGCCTCTGGTGATTGTGGAACATATATTGAAGTAAACGGCCAAAAGAGTGGTGCATTTAATTACACCTACAGTGCATGGGCGAATACAATCAACCATATCAATGGTAATGACATATTTTATGCACCTAAAGGAGATGTTCAAATTACTATGGGTTGGAACTGTGCTAACACCGACAGCTCCAACCCATTTGCCAGGTGGAATAATTCTGGTGGTCAAGATGATGGCAGAATTAGACCTTATGGATCCGTTATATGGGTGAGAGAATTTACAATGGACCCCGCTCTCCACGGATCAATTCAAACGGGTGATTTCAGTTATAGCTAAATAACCCAATAAAATAACATTTTTAGGTAATAAATAAAAACGATCACTTTTTTAAAATTATGTCTGCCTCAATTTCTTTAGAAGCCGCCGGTTACGTTCTCAATAAGTATTATCTTGCTTATGATTGGTCTGCTGCTGGGACCATCACAGATGCTGATGCTGAGTTTGATGAATTTGGAAACATCACAAATGGATTACGTTGGGGTTCTTCCAACGATATTCCCAAACCAACAGTAGCTCAACTGCAAGAAAAGTATAACTTAATTGTGAGTGAGGGTGAAGTTCGTCAAAAATTTGCTAAGTTAGATGGTCCAGAATCGATCTATGGAGACATGCAGGGTTTCTATGGTACGGTGAAAGAGTATGCTACCCTTCTTTTAAGACAGAGTGACTTTGCTGCACTACCTGATGTTGGTCTTGCAAATCAATCTGAGTGGGATGCATATAGAGCATCACTGAGAGCTATTAGATCCAATCCAACAGAAAATCCAACCTGGCCCTCTAAACCAGCTGTTACTTATAGCTGACAAGTTCATTCGAAACCTGACAGAGTGATCCTACTTGTGAATTAACTTTTTGTCAATGCTTGATACTCCTAGAACTTTGTGGTATAGTTCTAGGAGTATTTTAATGTCAAATGAATGCCGAATGGGCCATTTGGAGGAACGCATTTTCTTCAGATGAGTGTAAAAGTATTATAGATCGCAGCATTAACTTACCCGCCATTCAGGCCAATCAAGGTCTAAATGGTGAGAATCCTGACTTGTCTTACCGCAGGAGTAAAGTCAAGTGGATGAAACAAGATATATACCGCGATGTATTTGAAAGAATGTGGATATTGACCACACAAGTCAATCGTGACTTTTTTGGATTTCATATTGACGATCTTGAATACATGCAACTTGGAGAATATCATGAGAAGGATCGTGGTGAGTATAAAAGACATCATGATGTGTTTTGGTTAAATGAGACAGATAAACATCGCAAGTTATCTGTGGTATTACAACTTACAGATCCAAAGACATACGAAGGTGGTAGACTTACTCTTGATGTTCAGAATGAAAAACCACAAGATTATTTTGAACAAGGAACAGTTATATGGTTTCCGTCTTTTATAGAACACTGGGTAACTCCTGTCACAAAAGGTGTTCGTAACAGTGTTGTGTGTTGGTTTGAGGGGCCTGATTGGAGATGAGACAAAACATAATTGTTGTTGATGATTTCTATAACAATCCAGA
>Ga0208162_1000181_pt1 | contig 35402 bp, 57 predicted proteins | sample CB_VirMetaG_4_FD_184539 | JGI IMG/M metagenome (GOLD analysis project Ga0208162, IMG submission 184539) | Freshwater to marine saline gradient viral communities from Chesapeake Bay - CB_1508_1M Viral MetaG (SPAdes) (version 4) | ecosystem: Environmental > Aquatic > Marine > Coastal | place: USA... | reverse complement strand
TTTTCATAGTATTAACTTTTATTTTCTTCTTTAATTTCTTCATAAGAACCATCTTCCAAGTTGATATTTATTTTACCATACTTTTCTTCTAGCTCTTTTTTAAACTTATTTTCTTCCTCTTGAATACTTGCCCACAAATGTAGTAATCCATGTTTCTGTACTTCAAGCTGTCCTAAGTCGTGCTTAATAGCAGCAAACTTCTTTTGTGATTCTTGTAATGATTCTAATTCTTCTTTTTTTATTTTACTCATAATATTAAATTTATATTCAAATATAGTTAATTCCAGTCAGGTCTTAATGTTTCATCTACTGGGTTTATTTGTAATTCAATTTGATTATCTAAATTTGTTTTCATCGCTTCAACATCTAACCCTGCTTCTAACCATCCTACTACATCGTCTTTAGTTAAGTCAGCATAAGGAATAAAGTTGTCTGGGTCATAAGTCACACCTAACGTACCTATTGAACTTGCTTGATGTTCTCCTGATTCGTCTTGTGCAATATAACTCCAATGTACTGTGTAGATAACATCGCTATTATCTCCGTCTTGAATTTTAGCGTCTAACGCATTAATTTTCCAATTATAAGTATTTGCCATATTAATTATTTTCTAAAGTTTCTATTCTTGCTCTTAAGCTATCGTTATCTGCTTTTAATTCTTGTATTGCTTTCATTAAAGCATACATCATATCTGTTGTGTAAACACTCTTTAAAGGTATCCCATCTTCTGGTGTTTCCCCAAAACCTTCTGGGTTTACAAGTTCTGGTGCAATAGCTTCAACTTCTTGTGCAATAACTCCAAGATTTTTTTCAGTTCCTTCTGGCTCATCTTTGTAATTGAATAACCTAACAGGTATTGAACAAATTTTGTCTAAATAATTACCAGATAATTCTATATTAGTTTTTACTCTTTCATCAGATAAGTTAACATTATTCGCTGAATAATTATAAATACCTCCATTATTAGTTATATAAAATCTAAAGCCATTATAAGTAGCATTTGTATTATAGTGATGGAAATTACTCACACCCGTTGCACTTGAGGAATTTACTGTTAATCCAAAATATGGAGCTGTTGCAGAATCAATATATTTAAAACCTACGCCACTACTTAAAGCCGTGTCAGTAGTACCAAATAAAACGTGCCCTCCAGATGTTATACGCATTCTTTCTTCATTAGCTGATGTTGAATGGAATCTTAATGCACCATTAGAATTTCCATTATCATAATCAATTCTACCATTAGTTTGTGCTAAAATAATATCATCAGATATTTTCATTTTACCAACAACATCTAATTTCTCATCAGGCGATGTCGTTCCAATTCCTACGTTTCCAGCAGCATCAATGTCCATTAAAGATGCACCAGAGTTTCCATTTCTAAAACTTAGAGTTGTTGTAGAATTTACATTTGATTTTCCGATACTAAAATCATATCCTGGTGTTGAACTAAAAAAGATACCGCCAAAAGTTGTATTAGATGCTGTTGCTTGTGAATTTCTTAATGTCAAAATTGCTCCACTTGTTGCCGCAGGAGTATCTTTAACGTGTAATTTACTTGTAGGACTTGTTTCTCCAATTCCTACGTTTCCTGAACTATCTATACGCATTCTTTCTGTATCGTTGGTATATGACCGAAGAGTATTATCAGTACCACCAAAGTAAATTCCAGAATTAACAGTTGAATTATTGATAGAAGCATAAATATTCCCATAATCTTTAATAATCATATCTCCAACTGAATTAATACGCATTCTTTCTGTTGCAGTAGTATTATTTGCAGCAGCAGTATTAAATCTGATATAAGAACCACCAGCAGCACCAACTAAATTTATACTTGCGTTTGATTTTCCTGTATTAACAAATGTACCGGTATTTGGGTCTCTTTGTGTATTAAGCTGTAAGCTAGTACCATCAAAATCTACAAAACCACCATCAGTAGTTCCTCCTAATAATAATTCTCCAGATGTTTGGTTCCCTCTGTTTATAGAGGTATCTCCATTTATAGTTGTGTTTCCTGTACTGTCTATACGCATTCTTTCTGCACTTGTGCTTCCATTCCACGTGTGAAATTGCATATTAGCAGCTCCATTTCCTGCGTTTTCATTAACAGCTAAAATACGTGCATTTCGTATATTTGTTCCAGAAGCTCCTGCATCTGTAAGAAAAGAAATTTCTACAGAATTCCCTAATGTTGAACTTGTGGGGTTATCAATAACTATTTGTCCTCCTATTCCACCTGAATTTGCTTTAGCAACGTGAAAAATAGCATCAGGCGAATCAGTTCCAATTCCTACGTTTCCTGATGACATAAAAGTAGCAACAACACTATCTCCATCATCTTCCCATATTTGCCATTTACCTGCTGCTCTTTCACCAATTTCCCAGTTTGTTCCTGAAACTGTAGAATCTTGACGAATAATTGAATCTAAAGGTGCAGTACCTCCTAAATGTAATTTAGTTGAAGGAGAAGTCGTTCCAATTCCTACGTTATTATAGAAAATAGAATTACCAGTACTTAAAATTTCCATTCTTTTACCAACAGAAACTCCTCCTTCGTGAGTATGAAACTCTATATGTTGAGCATTAAAACTAGCGTTTGAAGATGCAGAATCAATTACTCTCATTCCAACATTACCACCACCATCATCCATACCGAAATGAACTTCAGCACCTCTATTGCCTGTTGCGTGTCCTGTTGCAAATGTTTTTTCAAATGAGTGTGTTGAATTAGAATTATATCCAATTATAATATCATTACTAGATTGATTTAGAATACTGTCTCCAAGTGTATTTGAATCTAACCATCTAGGTAAAAATGTAGCAGTACCACTACCATCAACAACACCTCCTGCTGTTTCTATTATATTACCGCTTGAATCTACAGATAAATTATATGCTGCTGTTCCTGTAAAACTACCAGAACCATATTCTCCTAGATTTAATTGACCTCCTCCTTCAAGAGTTAAATAATCTGCTGCTAAACTTTGACTATGTATTTTAAAGTTGTTAGCTCCATCTCCTGCTTCAATTAACCAATTTCCGTATGTATCTATAAAACGTATATGTTTATTGTTTCCGTTTATATCTATGTTGTTTATAAAAGTTGCAACTCCATCACTTGCAATTGTCAAAGAAGTTGAAGTGGCATTGTCATCAATACCAGTAGATGTAAAATTAGTTATTTTATCTCCTGCTGTAATAGCTATATCAGTACCTCCTGTAGTGTTTCCGTTTGCTAATACTTCTGACAATTCGTTATTAGCACCTACTTGACTATCTACATATCCTTTAGAAGCTGCGTCTGTACTTGCGACTGGCGTTGCAGGTATCGTAACTTGACCTGCAAAACTACTTTGTCCTGTGCCTGTAACAGTTAATTCTCCTTGTATTTCTGTATCTAAATAAGCAAATATTCCATTATAATTAACAGAAAATCTTGTAAATCCATCTGGCTTAAAATTTATAAAATTATTTGATATTCTAAATCTTTCACTTGCACCTAAACTAAATCTTATACCAGAAGAAGCATCATAAGAAATACCTGTATCAGTATCATTAGTAAAAGATAATGCAGGATTTGATAAACTACCATTTGGTAAAAATATTTGGTCAGAAGTGCTAACTATTAAATCAGTACCACCAGTTGTATTTCCATTAGCAAGTATTTCTGCTAAAGTATCTTGACCTTCGACTAATCCATCTACATATCCTTTACTTGCAGCATCAGTGTCGGCTACAGGCGTTGCGGGTATTGTAACTTGTCCTGTAAAACTACCTGTTCCTGTAACCTCGATTCCATTTGTTGTAGTCGTTAGCTTTTCAGAGTTTTGATAATATAACCTAACACCTGAATCGCCACCTCTTAATAAACTCCCATTAGTATTGCTAAAGCTAAAATTCTCTGCTTTAATATCTAAATTGTCACTAGCTTGAATCCTTAAAGTAATTCCGCTTGAATCATTAAATATTCTATTATTTGTGTTTCCAAAATATGCGACACCGACACTACTTGGTATTCCTGAATTTGTGCCTGTTGTTGGTAATGTAATATTCTCTGCATCTATGTCTAAAGCATCTAAATCGCCTATGACTAAATCTGCTTTAGTATATCCTGTTCCACTTGTATTTACTGTAGTAGTTGGTTGCTCCTCTAGGTTTCTAAATAATTTAAATTTACTATCTCCCGTATCTCTAAATAAACCTGCATATAACACAGTTCCACTTGGTGCGTATTTACCATACCAACCTATATCTACTGCATCTGTTGAAGTGTTATTACTTGCAACTTCAATTAATGGGTCTTCTACAGTTAATGTTTGAGTATCTATTGTTGTTGTTGTTCCTTCTACTGTTAAATCTCCTGTTACAGTTAAATTACCTCCTACTTTGGCATTTGAGTAAACGTGTAAATCATAAGTTGCTTCTGGCGTTACTCCTATTCCGATTTGTGTAGTAGAAATATATAAAGGAGAATTGTTTCCAAATCCATCAGTAAGCTGTTTAGCTCCTGTAGTTAAATTGCCATTATCTGTCAGTTTGATTAATGACTGGTAAGTATCTTTTATTTTATTTCCTGATAATGTAGCCATTATTTATTGTTTTTATTTGCAACTTTATCTTTGTCTTTATCTATTCTGTTTAAGAATGATTCTAGCTTCACCACGTTGCTTTCTTTTGGTTTATATGTCTTTATCGTCTTACTATACATTTAAAGTACCCATGAATTAAAATTAACATCTCTATCAGGGTACATATCACCATTTTGGTTACTTGTGTACTCTGGAAATAAGCTGCTGTTAAAATCCATATAATCAGTAAATCTTCTAGTATAGAACTCTGCTGTCTCAGTTACTTTAGCAAGCATCATTCTCATCTCTTCTAATGAAATTGTCTCTGAATTTTCCCCTCTATGTTTAAATACACCTCCATTGCTTATTTGGTACATCGCAAAAGGTATATATGAGCTTTGTGTGAACCAAACAAGCATAGGTTTTATGTATGTATCTAATAAACTTTTATAATCAGAGTTTCCTGCATCATTTATTTCATCATTTATAATCAAATTCTGTAATTTAGTGTACAATTTACCTCCTAAGTAATTTTGTATATGAGTATCTTGTGCAACCTCTATAAATTGTATTAATTTATCCGCATCTACGTTACCATCTATTATAGACTTGCGTTTTAACTCATTTATTGTTATAAAAAGTGCTTTCTGTGCCATAATTAATTAGTTTTTGGATATGCACCTCCATTTGGCATATCAACAGGCCTTACAGGTACTTCTTTAGGGTTTTTAGGCTCCTTAAATCCATCCTTTACAGCGTCTGATGCCTCAACTTCGGTATCTACACTTATTTTTCTTTTATATACTCTTCTTTCCCAGAAATGATGACAATTTTTACCTCCTTTAAACTTAAATAGATTGTATTTCTTGCCTTCATGTCCTAGTTCTTTATTTATTCCTCTTGTAGACATCTTAGTTATGTCCTCTTTTCTAAAGACAACTTCTTTTGATGTTAAAGATTCTAATTGTTTACAGAATTTTCTACTTTTTGCAGAATTTCTGACAGGAGAATAAGCGTATCTTACTTTATAACCAGAATTGTCTTGACTAGAACGCTTTGTAGGGCTTGCATCTTCTTCAGATACGCTTAATTTAGTTAAATCGAACTCCTCATTGTCATCTTTTACCGCTTCGGTATGTATAAGCTCCCATTCGTCTGATACAACTTCACCTAACTCTTCTAATTGGCTATATATGTCATCTGCATCATCATCAGATAAATCTAATGGTTCTTGAGAGCTTAACTTTTCTCCTGTTTCTTCTTCTCTTTTTACTTTAGTAGATATATTATCTAATTCAGTAAATTCTATTGGTTGTAGTGTTACAAAATATAGATTCAAGTAAATATTATTGAATGCTAATATTTCATCTAAACCATCTATTATACCTTGTTGGAAAGGTCTAATAACTATATTATCCATAAGGATAGATGCAGTTCTTAATTCTTCTGCATTGTTACCGAAACCAGTATTGTCCTTTATACCTAATAATATAGGAGATACAATACCATGGCCTAACATTATCTTCTCTCTACTTTCGTCAGCTAAGAATTGATACTGAGCATGAGCATCAGGAAGGTGTATAGGTTCCAAATCAGCTTTAGTTTCAACAGACTCATTAAAAGCAAGTATAAATTTACCAGCGTTAGAAGAGCCACTAAATTTATCATAAATTTTTCGTTCAATAAGTTCTTGAGTTTCTTCATTTGGTACTCCGTTGTTAAAGTTAATTAATAAAGAAGGCTGTAAACCATTTTTAATATTATTTATGTGGTAATTACTTACCTCTTCTTCTAAGTTTGCATATTGCAAACAAGATTGATAATCTACAGGAGAATAATAATAGAATCCAGACCTATATGGTTTAAATATATATAATTCTATTAAATCTCTTTTACCACCATTACCAAATGTAGGTATTCTTTTTGGTTTATCACTAGGCTTTAAATCGTGCCATTTAGGATGATAATAATAAGCTTCTACTTTACCATCTTTAGCTTTTTCAGCTCTAAGAGTTTCCATAGGAAAATGTATCACTCTAGTTATTGCTGTTTTGCTTTTGTTATACACTAATTGAACAGCCGCTTGGCCTAGCATTTTATAATCATTAACAACTCTTCTTAAATCTTTAGGTCTAAGAAGTAGTTTCATTTTAGCATACATTTCTGGTTTTTCTCCACTATCTGTAGCTTCTAATCCTCTACCATAAATCATATCAACAATACCGTTGATACATCTGGCATTTGTGGGGCTGCCTAAATATCTATCAATTAAATCATCAAAATAACAATTATCCTCTCCATATTGAATCCATTCTTTATTTTGGACTTCCTTTATTTCTGGAATTTCATACCCTGATAGATTGATAACCCTTATACTTTTATTTTCCATATTATATTACTATATATTCATCGTCTGACCCATCATCATATTGGTCATACTTATTTTCATTAAGAGTATGTATTACTTCGTCATTTGTTTGAGAAGTTACATAAGCCTTATCTCTGTAAAACAATCCGCTTCCTAAAGTAAATTCCAGGAAATATCCACTACCTTCTTTTAATATTGTAGAAGCAAATGATATATTTGAAAAATTATCGTCTGTTATCATATTTATATCGGTAATTGTTTCACTTATATTAGTACCGTCTTCTGTTATTGTTAAGCTCATAGAACCACTTAGTCCTAGTCTAGGCATAACAGTAATTGTTTGAGTGTTTGAATTAGGTAGTAATCGTATCATAATATGATAACTATAAAACATTGATTTTGTTTTATAAAAGAAAAGGAGGCCGAAGCCTCCTTACCTATTGTGTTTAAGAACCTACTGTGTTTAAGAATTAACAACAGTAAATCCAACAGTAGCTGGGTCAGATTCCATAAAGTAAGCTGGTGCTTTTTCCATTCCAGTTAACGTAAGTGTATATCCACTTAAGTCTCCCATAGCTCCACCAGTTACGATAGTTCCTCCAGAAACATCCATACCATGCTGTGCACCTGCTAAGAAATAATTTCCATTGTTATCTTCAATGATAACGTGAGGTCTACCAAAAGAAAGAAGTTTTAATTCTTTATTGTCAGCAATAGTTAATTTATGTAAAGTTAATTCAAGAACTTGCTCAAAAGCAGTTGTTCCATTTTCTCTACTTGCTTGAATATTTTGAGTGAACGTAGAAGCTCCTTTTATATCATATTCATAAGCAGACGGTGTTCCTGATACAGATTCAATAGCGTCTGTGTTTGTAGAATCAAATGTTAAATTCCCATAAAGGTCATCATCATAATTCACAAACCAGATTTTACTTAACCCACCAACGCTGTCTTTACAAGGTTCTGTTCTAAAAAGTGATAAATTACAAGACATATTATTAGTTTTTAAGGTTATTAAAAAAGGCAGGCGGTTAGACCTGCCTTATTATTTATTATTATGCTAAAGTAAGTAATACTAAATCACTTCCGATACCATACTGTACACCAGCTGTAAATCTCATGATTACTCTTACATTTTGAGAACCATCAAGGTCAGCCATATCTAATACTTTTACTTCATTGTGGTCAGAAATTAATCCTGTACCGAAGTATAAGTTTGATTTTTGTCCTGCAACGATATGGTCAGAAGGCATACCTGGAGTATAAACAACTTCGATACCTTCAAAAGATAATGAAGCATTGTTATTATACCATTGGTTTCCTTCAGATTTGTAACCAGCAGCACCTAATCCGTTAGCACCATATCCGCCTAAAGACCTGATATATGCTTGCCATGCTACAGGTGGTACATAGATTTTTAAATCTTCTTTACCATAAACTGCGTTAGGAATTGCGTCAACAACATTACTTAATAAAGTAACAATGTTAGATGAAGTAAATGAAGTTTCAGAACCGTTAGCAGCATCGTTTACGTCTGAATCAGCAGCCATAGTTACTGTGAATCCGTCAAACTCACCTGCGTTTCCGTTTACACCACCCCAAATGTTTTGCTCAGTTTTTTGTGCAACTTTTGCAGCAACGTGTCCGATTAAGAAATCAGAGAATTTTGGAGGTAGGTTATCATAAGCAGAGTATCCCATTTGAATAGCTTCCCAGTCACTTCTAAAGTCTTTTTTACAAAGCTCTAGGTTTACTTGGAACTCTTCTGGTTGTAATACTCTTTCGTCTAATGTAATAGTAGCAGTATCAGTAAAATCACAAGTAGCGTCTTTAATAACGTTAGAATCACTTGCAAAAGTTTTGATTACTTCTTTATACTTTACATTAGGTTTAATTTCGATGTTACCCTTATCAAGAGTATCACCGCTTAATAATGCAGCAGAGATATACTTTCCAGCAAACTCTCCAGCATAAGTAGTTGTAATTGAAGTTGTAGTAGCCATTTTAATTTAATTTAATTATAAGTATTATTTAGATATTTTATTAATTACTTTATCCATTAAAGTCATGCTTCTATTTTGACTGTATAAATGGATGTTTTTATTCTCTACATTAGATTCAGGAGAATGAGCAATAGGCTCTACTTCTGGCTCTTGTGCAGACAATTCTTCTTTTTGTTCTTCTTGAACATCTTCTTTAGTTTCTTCAGAAGATAATTCTTCTGGAACTTCTGGAGACTCTTTTAAATCTTTAGACTCCATTAAGCTTTCATACATAGCTTTTAATTCCGCTACAGCTTTACTAAGTTCTTCCTTAGTAGCATAAAGCTCTTCTTTTTCGTCTTCTTTAACTTCTTCGATGACTTCTTCAGGCATTTCCTTAGAATCATCTTCAGCTAAAACGACATCTTCTTGTACTTCCATTTCTTCAACTTTTTCTTCAGCTTCAGAAAGGAGTATCTTTTTGAATTTTTCAACAATATCAGTAGCTTTCATATTATTATATTAAGATTATACTATAATACGATAACTACTTACTATAAAGAGTGTTGTATTTTTAGATTTTGCCTATGCCTTGTGCTTGCAGAGAACCATCACAACATTTCCTAGAATAAGTTTTCCCGTCTTTACATAAACAACCCCTTTTTGCAGATTTAGGGCTTGTTCTACTTGGTGTTTTAAATTTATCTCTACGCATAGCTTTGTGTTTTTTGTATAAAGTATATAATATCCCAAACTTGTGCAGTTCCACCTGTAGCAGTAATCTTCCATTGACTACCATTGCTTACAAAATCTTCAGTTGCATAATATTGAAATACTTGATGAAATTCGTGAGCAGCATCATTACCTTTTGGAAATGGTATATCTACTCCTACTCTTTCATAAGGCGTACCATTAACAGAATCTAATTGTAATCTAATAAATGTTTGATTAGCATTTGGTGCTTGACATTTAAAAACTACAGTTGCTATATATACATCGTTTTCATTATCTGCTAATACCTTTTCAGTTGTTGAATTATAATAGTCAATACCTGTATAACTTCTATATACAGTTGCTCCATTATTTGGCAATACTACTTCTGTGTCTAATGCTAAAGATAATTTACTTTCTGATGTATATTGTCCGTCATCGTATCTTGTCCATCCTAGACCAGAGCCAATACCAGATTGAGGATGTAACTTAACCCATTCTCCATTATATACTGTCCATACTCCACTTTCTGTAGTTACAAATGCTCCTTCTTCTATTTTATAAGCATTTCTTATGACGTCAGTATCGACATCTACTTGTACTTTATAAGATGTGTTTTTTATCATTTTTTCTTTTTACAATTAGGAACTCTTTTGCCGCTTTTACCTATTTTCCAGCCTTTTTGCTCATACCCATCCCAACAAGGACTTTTGGTTGTCTTTCCAGCTTCTACTGAATGTTGTTCGCAAGGCATATACCATATTTGACCATCGTATTCGTGTTCATGCACACCTTCACACCCAATATCAGAAGCTATTTCTTCTGCTTTTTCTTTAGAAGAATAAGCTAATCTATCATCAAAAATTGCATAGTCTTCATTAATTTGCATTGATGCTAATTCTAGTGAGCTTATTGGCTGTAAATCTTTATCTATTTCTTTTATTTTTTCAGATGCCCAGTTAATGCCTGCGTCTCCACCCCAAGCATCCCATAGTAATTTACCACATCCTTTATCATAAGGAACATTTTTATCTCTTCTAAATCTAACATAGGAAGCCATTTGAGATATTAAACATCTTGATATAGGTTCTTTCTTAGCAAGCATTCTAGCTAATTGCCATCCAGCCTTAGTTCCACATCTTAATTTCTCTTCCATTTGATGTTTAAATGCTCTCATTGCATTTTGAGATGCTTCTTCTGGATAATCATTAAACTTTTCTGTTGAAAGAGTAAACTTATTACATTCAAGAGATTCTTGTAATTGTAATTCTAGCTCGTCCATTTCAGACATCTTATCTTTATCTATTTGTTTTAGCTTATTGATAGCCCAATTTATACCAGCAGAACCTCCCCAAGCATCCCACATAATACCTCCACAACCTTCTGTGTAAGGTACATCTTTGTTTTGCTGATGTCTTTTAAATGAAGCCATGCGTGCAATCGTTGACCTCGTTAGATTAGATTTTGATGCTAACATAGATGCTCTTCTCCAACCCACAGGAGTTCCACAAGAACTACCTTTCTCTTTTTTCCATTTTAAGGCCCTTTTAGCGTTGTTTACAGCCTCTTGAGGGTAATCGTTATATGATTCGAGTTCTACGCCCTGAGACTCTAAAAACGCCTCTTCCATTTCATACAGTTTAGATAACGCCTCCATTTCTTCAAAATCTTCTTCTACACTTTCCATTGGCCTTTCATCTAATTTATCTGCAAAGAATCCTTCAATAGAGAATCCTTTTACTTTACCTCCTTTTACATATTCATTCCATACTTCATCGTTATTTACTTTAACAGAAACCATCCAAGTTCCTACTGGTAAATCAAATCCATATTTTCTTGACTTATCTTTCTTTTTATCTTCAACAATCCAAGACTCTACAACAGACATTCCATTAAGTTTATCGTGATGCTCTAATGTTGAATTATTTTGTTTGCCTCTTGATAAAAATAATTCAGAAGCTTTTCTTACTGTATCTTCGCTAAAGAATATATTATATTCCTCTTCTCCGTTTGTTCTGTATATTTTTTTATTAGGAACTAGAGCAGCACCCATTAATATTCTTTTCTCTTTATCTACTTCTGCTAGTTCAATATGTTGTTTTTTAAGGGCAATAAAATCTTCTTCTATTGCTGGATTTTCTACTATAGAGATAGCTTCTATACCAGAGAACTCATTTTCCTCATCTATGTAAAGTTCTATCGTTTTCATATTATGATAACTTATTATGTTTAATTTTGTTTTGTTTATCCTAAAGCTGCTTGGTTTACAGTTTTTCTGTCAAACTCTTGAGCAGATGTAACATCACCTGAAACTACATAAGCTCTAAATGGTCTGCTTTGTGAAGCTCCTACTGCCTGTGCTAATTGACTTCCTGTTCCAGTTCCCACTACATTAAAATCTGGTGCTTCAACTGTTGTTGGTGCGGCTCCTGCTCCACCACCTCCACCAGTACCTACTGGCAGTTTAGTAGAAAGAATATCTTTAACTTGCTTAAATCCAAAAGCACCAACTGCAACTGCTTGAGCAATGTTCCAAGGGCCAGCAGGCTTACTACCTAAAGCGTTTGTTATTGCTTCTTTAGTATTCATTATAGCCATAGCAACTGCAACTGCTTTTCCTATTGCAGAACCTTTACCAGCTATTCCTATTATAGCGTTTCCTACTTGGTTTGCTATAGATAATTTAATCTTTTCTTTAGCTTCAAATGATTTTGCATCTTCATTATTAAATTTCTGTCTAAGATTAGCTAATTTTTGCTCATCTTCTAAAGTAGCTAAATTTCTACTTTTATCCATTTCAATTTGCTTAATAAGCCTATCTTCTTCTCTTAAGAATTGTTGTTCTCTTAACTCATCTTGAGCTTGTATCTTATCCATTTCATTTGTAGCCATCTCCACTTCAAATTGCTTCATCATATCGTTAGATATAGCAAGTTCATTTATATAACCTTGAAAATCTTGTTGTCTTTGTTTTCTAAAGAATGCTGATGTCTGTAAAGCAAAAGATTGATTAGTAACTTCTAGGGCTTGTTTAAATTCACTATCTGCTTGCAATAAAGAATCATTATATGTTTTTATAGCATCAGAATTAGCCTTTCTATATCTTGCTTCTATTTTAGATTTTTCTTCTTCAGTAGTAGCTTTATCTAATTCAGATTTTTTATTAACTTGTAACTGAGCTTGATAGTTTGCTAGTCTTAATGTTTGGTCTTCTTTGAAACTATCTCTTTTTATTTTTAAATCTTCAATGGCAGCAAATCTTTTAGCTTCAATTTTATCTTCTTCAAATTGTATATCAGCTTGTATTCCTTGCTGTCTAAGTTTTTCTGCTTCTTTAGTTAACTCTAATTCTTGTTCTTTGAATATTTTTATTCTTCTTTCAGAAGCTTTTTTGGCTTTTTTATTATTCTCTTCTGGTATTACACCTATTTCATTTAATTTATCAATAAGGTTATCATTTTGCTCATTTAATTCAGATAATTTATCTGATTGATTTTGAATTCCTTTGACAACTAAATCCGTACTTACTTGTCCTACATTACCGAAGTTTTTTAATCCAGCAGTAAGCATATCCCAAACACCAACACTTTCACTTATCTCTTCGTTTTCTATCTCTAATTGTTTTTGATAATTATCCTGTATAGCAATTAATATAGCTTGTGCTTTAGCCTTTTGTTTTAGAGCTTCAACATATAATAATGTCTGATTTTTTGAATCTTCAGTTAATCTTCCTTCTTCGTCTAACTGTATATTTAAATCTTTATGTTCTTTATTTATTTTTTCAACTAATTCCTGTCTTTCACTTAATGGAACATTACTATCATTTAATATTTTTAAATAAGATTGTAGTTCTGATGATTGCTTAGAAAATGTATTATTAAGATTTTTTATACTATCATCTGCCTGTTTTGCTTTTTTAGCAAAAGCTTCTATAACAGTTACGACTGCTTGAAATGCTAATAATATACCTAATGGTCCTTTTAATGTTTGTCCTATTAAAGCTAATGCTTCTTTTAAACCACCAGCTCTAGCGATTAATATTGTAAATAAAGAACCTAACTGAGATATGTTGTTTGCTATTGCTGGAAACCCATAGTTTAAGTCTGTGATACCTCTACCAAGTTCTGTAACTGCCGCTCCTGCTAATCCTGTTGCATCAGATAAAGGATTTACTGCATTTTTAGTGGTATTAGATAATGCTTTATTTAAGTTTTTTACAGCAGATTCAGCTTTAATGAATTTGTCTCCTAACTGCTCTATAGCAACTTTACCTGTTTCAGTATTTACCTTTACGGTATATATTTTTATTTGTTCATCAACCTTTGCCATTATTATAAGTGTTTCGTTTTATACTCTGTTTAATTTCTTGCCAATTTAATGGAGATTTATATTTCCCTTTTGCTATATCTATATCCTCATCATAAATATACCAGTCAGAAGCGTTTAATAAATCTATTATATTCTTTATCATAATTTTATTAATAATTCTAAGTCGCTAGTTCCATCTTTTAGATTAGTAGTTATAGAGTTAATTGTAAACTGTTTGTCTTGTATAATTAAGACGTCGTTTAATCTATAATTAATTAAGAAATCAGAAGGAAACTTAGCTTTCAATTTATATGTTCTTTTATATACATTAAACGCATCATTTATATAAGTTGCATAAAACTTTTTAAATAATGAATTTGTATCTCCATCATAATCTGTTAAATTCCATTCATCTACTTCATTGTCAAAGTTTAATGTATAAGTAGGAGCTACAGAACTTGTTCCATCTTCATTTGTATTAGAAGGCCTGAAGTAATATAGTAAATAATCTGGAGTATCACTTATCCAATTTATAGCCTTGTCTTCAGTTGATATGTTTTCTCTTATAGCATAAAATATAAGAGGCTTAGTTAAAACAGGTTCGTAATCTCCAGTATCAGAATCAAAATCTCCTTCAGCAGAATATCCCCAAAGTATATCTGTCATATATGCTGGAGTAGAACCACTATAAGGACTAGAAGCATCTTCATTGTCATCGAATAACCTTTCATACTTCATGTGTTCAAATGGTAATTCAATAGTATAAGGTGTACCTCTATCTACTCCAACTGGTTTAAATTCTTCATCTCCAAATACATCATTAAATTGCTCTTCATGATTTATGCTTAATAATGTAGATGGGTCTTGGTATCTAAAGTTTATTTCAGTAAACAATGTAGTTGGTCTTATTTCTGTATTAGATATATTTACATACTTAGTAATATCAGTCGTTCCTCCAGATGGATTATTAACTGCATCAGCATAATAGTTATCTAAAGTATCTACATATATTTTTTCATAATCAGCGTCCGCTGCATCAGTCACATAATATGCAGTTAAATTAAATGTTTTAAATATACCCGTAAGAAAATCTATAATTTTTATTTTAGGAACATTTTCTGTTATCAATATTTCACTTATTGTAGAAATACTATCTCCAGTTCCATTTATATCATATACTGCATTAGTAACTGTAGGTGGGCTTGTAGAGTAATTTACTTTTTCTAAAGACAATTCAGGGGTAAAAGAAACTACATCAGTAGATTCAATTATAAATTTTACTTTGTAAGTTGCTGGATTAAATAATTCTATATCTAATTGTCCATTACCTGTAATATTGTTTACTTGGCCTAATATGTTTCCTGTATTATAATCTATTGCTTTAACACTATATGTTCCAGTAGAAGTGATGTCTAATGTAGCACTAAAAGATGCAGAACCAGCAACAGCTGTAGCAGTCCAAGTATCTCCAGATACTGTAAACTCTCCTAAATCACCACTAGCAAATCCCCAATCTCCGCATATTCTAGTTAATAATTGTTCTTGATTTTCATCACCACCAATAGGCCCTTTATTTCTACTTAACCATAAATATAAGTTACTAAATGCTGTGCTGCCAAAAAAATCTCTAGTAAATTCTATATTGTATTTAATTTCAATAGCTTCTATAATTTCTAAACATTTTATAGCTGGCTTCACATCATCAAAAGCTAAACCTTGTGTAGTTGAAGCTACACTTGAATTATGAAATAAATTTCCTGAAAAACCAGAATAATATATTATTTCGTAATTTTCTCCAGAAGTCATAATATCAGAGCTTAATGATAAAGTAGTGCTATTGTCTATAGCTGTAACTGTAGCCGTGGTTGAATCTGTAAGATTATTAACGACATCGCCTATAACAACTCCAGTAGTAAAATCTTTTGTATTATCTACTAATTTTCCTGTTGAAGTTGAGCTTGCACTTCCAGAAAATCTTACAGATGTATCATCAGAATCATAATACAATCTTTTAGTATGAGTAATTAATGGATATATAATACTCTGACTAAATAATCCACTTTGTATTCCTGTTTTTACCTGTGCTGAATTATAATTATGCGTAAAATCATCATCTAGTGAATCTAAAATACTTAATTCATCGTCACCTAATAAATCTTTCAGACTTACTGTGTTACCAAAAAACGTAATATTGTAAGCAAAAACCTGATTATTTTTCATTGTAACGCTATCTAAAAATATCTTTCCTTTTCTAAATGGTAAGAAATCTAATTCTAGTATAGCATCCTTTTTACTTCTTGCATCAAATCCATTCTCAATAGACTCATTGTAATAATGTTGAAATAACTTATTATTTTCTTTTGATGGTGGTAAAGTAAAACTCTTAGAATAATCCGTAAATATTTTACCTACATCTTTAATATCTTGTATTTTAGAAGTAAGCGTAACTGTTTCGTCTTCAAACATATCCATTCTCTTGAAGACCCCGTCATTATTTTTTATATATAATACTAATTTCTGCACTATAGAATATTATTTATTTTGTCAAACGCATATTTAAATGAAATAGTATAATTAACAAATCTATCATTAACTCCTTTCTTGAATTGCAAACTCTTACTATCTAAATTAATAGGTAATACATTAGTTCCATCATCTACCCATACTTGTTCACTTAATAACATTTGTCTTATAACATCATTATATTCTTCACTAATAAAGTCTGTGCTTACAGTTATAGTTTCTCTACCATTAACCATAAATATCTTTTCCTGATGCTTATTAATAACATAAGCAGGTTCTCCACCATCATTATCTAAATCTAATATGTTTGATTTATAGTTTTCTGATGTTACATTTATTGAAGTAGATGATTTCTTGAAAAACCAAATATTTTGTAGAGCTCCAAATTTATTATAAAATATTATGTTTAATGGAGTATATCTAGCTTCTGCTACAGGAGTTAAATTTATTACTGTTGTTTGTGTTGCAGTTCCTGGAGGAGCTGGGCTTACAAAAGTAATTGTATCTCCTAAACTTAAGTTCTCTGTATCCGTAATAATAACGTATTGAATCTTTTGGTCAGAATCCCCACTATCTGATATTTGTATTGGAGAAGCACCAGAACCCCAAGTAACATCATAAGTATCCCAAAACTCATCTGCATCTTCCCAGTTTATATCTGCACCAGCAGATGTCTGTAAAGTAACATAAGATTCTGCTTCTGCAAATACAGGTATTTTAATATCAAATCCAGTATGGAAAAATATATTGTTTGTATTTGATTGTAATACTTGAGGCGTAAATGAAGTATCAGTAGGGTCTGTACTTGTTCTTGGATTAACCCCTTCTTCAAAGTACCCATATCCATCAATAGCTAAATAAGAGTTAGTAACTGTGTCCTCTCCTCCTACTTGAACAATAGCTCCTGCTGAATCATAAATAGTAATATCCGCATCAGTCCATATTGTATCTGTAGAATAATTACCATATTCTGTTTCCATAAAGTCTCTTATGAGCTCGCTTATTTCAAATACTACATAATTAGTATCTCCCACTTCTTCTTTTATAAGAGTGTATTTTAAATCTCCAGCAACCCTATCAGCTTGTTGACCAGTCCAAACATATAACTCCATTTTAGCTGAAGCTAAAGAAGCATTAGATACTTTTAAATAGTAAGGACTCCTTGTATTAATTATCGTTGACATCTATTTTTTATTTACTTGTTCTTTTAATTCTTTATCTAAATCTTTCTGGAAAGCATTAAATACATCTTCTCCCATTTGAGTAGCTAAAGATTTGTATACATAATCTATTATTCCAGTTCCTCTGTACCCATGAAGGCCTATAGACCTAGATATAACATAAGCTAATGCTTTCATTCTTCCTGGACTCGCACTTCCTTTTCTGGGTCTTATACCTTTTATTTTTATCCATTCAAGCAAGTATACACTTGGAGGAAACTTTCCAGGTTCTCTTCCATCACTAATTTGCTGTATATAACTATTTGCTAATATAGAAAACTGATTTTCTAATAATTCATAGTTAACACTTCTTGCAAGCCTACCACTAGCATACTTTCCTGTTCTTCTTAGCTCGGTCTTATATTTTGCAGTATAAGCTCTTGCATATTTCTTTAACTGTTCTTGTACGCTATCAAATGCCATTAACAGATGCTTAAGTTATTAATTACACTAAATTCTATTTCTACACCCCAACCAGCTAATTCATTCTCATATCTATCTTTAAATGGCGTTGCAGAAGGTGTGCCTAATAATTGTATTTTATCATCAAACAAATCTCCTCTTCTAGCCGCCTGTATAATATCGTTCACTACATTAAGTTGAGTATTGTAAATGTCTTGTAAGTTATTATTCCCATAGAAAGAATCAAAATTATTACTGTTCTTATTATAATCTACTATATCTAAACATAAAAGTTGTATAGTAAAATTAATCACATTGTTTTCAAACACAGCATCACCTAATGTTATATGAGTTAAAGGAAATATAGTTGTCTTGTTTAAATCAACTTCTGTGATATCCCCAAAGGTTACTGTAAACACACTAGGATTGTCTCTTAGCTTGTCTCTTATTTTGTCTAATGTATTATATACTTGTATCATTATCTATTTTTATTATAAGCTCTCTTAATTAATTTTCTTTCTAAATCATTCTTTTCTTTTTCAAACTCTAACCATATCATACATTGATGTAATGGAATTTTTGTGACTTCACTAATGTCTGATACTTTTCCTCCAGCAAGTGCATAAATTGATTGATACCATCCCCACTTTTTTCCGAATCCTTCTTCTGGTCCTGCGAATCCTTCTGTGCTTGTTGCTGTAAATAAAGCATCGTATATTTTGCTAATTTTTTCCCTAAACGATAAAAAAAAACCATCGCACCTAAAGCTACATTCACAGGAGCATCCTTCATTATTTCCCAATACATATCATTTCCTTTATATTCCTCTATTAAATATTTATCATTCTTTTCAAATGTTATCGGTCTATATAAAACAGCCATTGCCTTATGCATATTATCCCAATCAGAAATAAAGTTGTCTAAGTCAACATATTCTCCAAATGTCATATTTTCTAAGTCTGGTATGAAACCAAAGTCAATAGAAGCTCCATCTGTACCTGTCATAGTAAACTTTCTAATTAATGGCGTCTCTTCTTCAAAACAATCAGATATTTTCTTTAACACACCATTAAACATCTTTACAGGCAAATTATAGCTTTCCTTTAATGTTACCCCACAGAATATCTGTATACATTTAGAATTTAAGAAGTTCTCTGATTCCTCTCCTTCTTCTAATTTCTGCTGTACCTTAAGATACTCTTGATACTGTCTTAATTTAATACCACTTAATCTTTGTGGCACCTTTAATTGTAATTCTACTATTGACATAATATGATAACTTTATTTTATTAATATTGTACCACTAATATAATAAATACTTGTATAGGTTGAACAAAAATCGTATATTGTAGTTATCTAATAGTAGCAGGAAATCTACAGTAAAAGTTCCCAAACTTCTGTCATAAGAGTTAGGCAGTTGGTTCAGATAAAATAAGTCAGTTAAGTCATTGCATTGTTATTTCCTTTAACATCTTTCGTAAGCGGCCCAACAATATTCAAACTTACCTGCATATTTTTTTATTTTTAAAGATGTTTAGGGGGCCGCAATAGAACTGCAATAATATTCCTATTTTAATTACATAATATTAAGTAAGATTAGTTGACACTTTTTGTCAACCATATTTATATTTTCTAGATAGACTAACCTATTTGGGTTGCTAAGAATAAGGCCACCCCTATAGTCAAAATGGTTTGAATTCATAGAAACGGTCTACTCAGATGCCCTATGTTCATTTTACGTTAATATGCAAATATTTATACATATTTAACAAAACTTTAAAACTATATAAAAGAAGCTTTCTAAGGCCTTTAAATTATCTGAGTGAGGTTATACTATTAGAATAAAAAGATATTGGCTTAGAATGGCTTAAAAGGGGCTTAAATGAGAAGTGTTTATTATATCTCTGACAGCTAATTAAATTGATATTAAAAGAGTTATAGAAAAAGAGCTATAATATACGTTGTGTTAAATTACTTAGATATAGAGCAAAAAAAAGAGGGCCTAAGCCCTCTAAAACCAATTTATAAAAACTAACTAACTAAAATTAAACTCTCTAATGATTTTTGTTTGTTTGTCTGGGCTTGTACTTGTTAGTTTGGTTATTAAATAGCCTCTACAAGTATAAGACCTTTGAGCCGTTTCTGTTCCGCCTAATCTTCTGAACCAATTTAAAGTATCTTCTCCCGTTATTCTTGAATAGTCTGTTCTTGATATTCTTTGCATTTCTTTTCCTTCCTCAGCGTAGGTTGTTTTAGTATTAGGTTTTTTAATGTATCTTGTTTCTGTCATGTATATTGTTTCCATAGTTATTAATTTTTAAAGTTATATTATGTATATTGCTCTTTTAATTCTTCTATATCTCCAGAGAATATTAATTCTTCGCCTATTATATAAGTAATCATATTAACCAATTGTTCAGCGTTTTTGTACGTTGTAACGGCATCATCGCCGAAATGCATACGTTCGTATGTCTGAGCAAATTCAATACCCTCAAAAACATTTATATTGTGTTGCTTAAGCCATTGTTCAGCCTTATAATATCCAATTATATAATAATCATTATTAAATAATTCAAAAAATAAATCTTCCTTTTCTAATAAATCAGGATAGCTTTTATAATTGTCTAAAATGTATTGTTTTAATTCTGTTTTTATTGTTTCTTTGTTCATAGTGATAAAATTAAATTTGGTAATAATAAAAAGAAAGTTAAGAAAGCTAAGATAAAACCCCAGCCGACTAACTGAACTTCCATTTTTTCCCATTTGTTAAGTTTGTTGTATTTTTTCATAATATTGTTTTTTTGTGGGTTACTCATCAGTATCTCCTTTCAACCCTTAGAGATAGACGCCCGCAGGCGTTTCGTTTTAGAAAATTCCGAAATCTCCCGTAACTCCTTTGAACACTATTTGATAAATCATACCAACAATTCCAACACCAGCTAATAAGCCGAGAGAGTAAATAATTGTTTTACCTAATAAGTTAATAAAGAATTCAGAATTTAATTTGTTTGTTAAAGTTTTCATAGTATTTAAATTTATATTGTTAATCATGCTTCAAAGATATAACAATTTTTTTTATAAACAAATAATAAACAAACTTTTTTTTATTTTTTTTTACTTTTTTTTATTCTACCTCTGTAAAATAGTATTAAAAAAAATTAATATTTTTTTACATTTTATTTTTTTTATTAATTTTCTTGCATAATTAAAATAAATGTTTTTAACTTTGCATTTAGCAAATGTCATATATTAAAGGCTCTTTGTGTGGACCTGTAATATATGTATAATATATATATTAACGGCTCTTTGTAGTCTTTATATATATACAAAAATTATATATGAATATTTTTATAATACATATTTATAAAATATTATTATTCAAATTGTGGGCACATTTTGAACGGATAAAAATATGTCTTAACCAGCCAAAAATTAACCCTCAAAAACCTACTATGTTTAACTATAAAAACCTACTATGTTTAAGAGGGTATTTAAAAACCTACTGCGTTTAATTATACATATTCCCACCTATTATGTTTAAGAAGTCGAGCTGGCTTCCCGTTCCATTTTTGACCAGCTAAAAACCATTCAAAGTTTTTTTGGTAAATTTTATCAAAACCTAAATTTTGTAAAATTCCGTTTAGTCTCTCTTTTGTTGTGTTACTGAACCAGCCAGCATTTGTTATTATTATTTTTCCTTTACGATTTAACGCAATTAAATTTCCGTGAAGATAAAATCCTGTCGTATCTTCATTTTTTAATACTTGAGTATTATTTTTATTGAAATTATCTTCATTTAAGAAGTTTTTTACTGATTTTTCTGTTATTTGTCTCATTTTTATTGTTTTTTATGTTATTTTTATCATTTTTTGTCAATTTTAGTCGTTTTTTATTGATTTTTATTGATTTTTGACCAATTTTTGACATTTTTTACTAATTTTTAGCGTTTTTAGGCCATTTTTAGCGTTTTTAAGCCACTTTTTTGACTTTTTAATCATTTTATATTGATTTGATGAAAAGCACCATTAAAATTAACGATATGTTCATCATCAACTTCAAATGTCTTTTTACTTTCTTCATGAAAGAAAAACATTTTATCTGAAATTAATTGAATAAAAAATTGATGTTGTTCGGGCGTTGTTTTATTATAAAAATCAACTACTTTTTGATATTTTGTTTTCATTACATTCTTAATTTAATTTGTTCATAAACTGCATTAGAAATATTTTCATATTGTTCTGCTTCTAACTCATGCCCAAAATCTTCAAATATTCTCGGCATAATCATTTGTTCAGACATATAATCTATAATGCCATCAGCAAGCTCAATTATTTTTTCTCTTTGTTTCATGATTATTTATTTTAATCATTTATACAATAATGTTCCATGATATTTCCATCGTCATCTAAAATATCATAACAACAACTATCACAAGTTTTGTATTCATTTTGTTCACAATTTGGGCATTGAAAATCGTTTCTATCTTTAACCCAATAGTAATACCCACAATCAAAACATTCAAATTTTTCTTCTCTCATATCTTAACAGTTTAAATATTCGTAATTATGTTTGATTTGCATATTAATTTCCCCGTCTTCATGCTTCATATAAACCATTTTAAGAGCTTCTAAGAGCATTTCTAACTCTTTTTGAGTAATTGTATGCGAATAAATAGAAAGCTTCGCTAAGGTCGTTGAATGCGTTTTATTTTCGCCTTGAACTTGCCAAGAGCTTTTAATATTTATTTCTGTATCAAACGGCAATAATTTTTCAAATTCCGTTTGTTGTGTTAATGACTCATTATTTATTTTTTTTAAATCCTGAGTAATTCTTTTTATGTCTGCTGAATGTATCATATTTATTTATTTAAGTTTTTAACGTGATAATTCCAATAAGTAAAGAAATTATCTAATTTTTCTAATTCTCTTTTGAACGGTTCGATTTGCTGATATGCAAAATGATTTTCAATATTTTTATTTACTTTATAAAAGCATTCATGAGCTTCAAGTAAATCCTGTTGTAAAAATTCTTTTAATCTATTCATTTTTTATATTTATTTTATTATTTAATTATTTAATTCTGTTTTTTGGTATAAAGTAAGCCGAGCTTATGTCAATACATAAATGAGCCTCTTCGTTAAACCAATCTTGTTCCATATAGTTTTGACTATTGGGCCACTCTATTAATATATATTCATTCATTTTTTATATTTATTTTATCGTTTAGAAAATTAATTGTATCCATAATAAATAATTCCTTTAGTTTTTTGCTTTCCATTTCTGAAGGAACACAAATCCAATATTGTTGACATTTTGGATTAAAGAATTTCTTTATCATCATTCCGATATTTCTCATCGGTCTATATTCTTTTAAGACTGCTTGACAATCTTCTTTAAAAAAATATCTTGCTTTTAAGTATTGCTTATATACTTTCTTAAATGTTTTTTTATTCATAATTATACAAATATTTCGTTTTCTACTATTATTAATCTATTATAAATGTTATCAGATATTTCATAAGTTAATTCAGAGTCACTTAATTCTGTATCAATCCATAAAATATACTTAAATACATATTCTAATAATAAATGAGGTTGATTTTTTAAGTTTTCTACACCTTCACAAAATGAATGAAACCCATCTTTTGAGGAGCTTGACTCATTTATATAATCAATACATTCTTTATTGTCTAAATATTTATTTATTATTTTATTAAAATCATTTTCATTTATTTCAACTTCGATTTTATCAGTTTCAAAATTGTAAAATCTTGGCGAATAAATTCCCGTAAATTTTAAATCAGTTTCTAAATAATTGTTTAATTCATTTACAAAATCTTTACAATATTCTTTATAAGTTTCGTTATAATTAATATTGTCATCTTTAATATCTAAACATTCAATAATGTTTTGAATATTATCAAAATGTATGGAGTCATAAAAACCTCCAAAATCTAAATAAAATTTATTTGTTTTCATATTCTTGATTTTCTAAAATATTAATTATTTTGTCTTCCATGTAAATTAGATTTTTAGCCTGAATTAACAAATCATTAAGCCCTTTAATTTCATAATCGCTTAAAGTTTCCGAGCAATCGCTTTCCCAAATTGCATCAACGCAATCCCGTAAAGCGTTTGAGGTGTTTTCGTACCTACAATAACTTAAATTTCCCATAATTATTTTTCGTTTTTTTCTATTGTTTTTAACATTGTTTTAGAGTAACTCTCAAAGATGTTATTTAATATTCTTTGTTCTCTATTAGTTTTGATTTTGTGTTTTAATTGTTTTAATTTTCTATTCATAATTATTATTTTTTATTGTTTCATCCATTTTGCGAGAAATTCTCTGGCTTCTCTTTTACCAAGTCCAAATTCATCTTGAAGATAAATTCCAGCCCCAAACATATTCGTTATGCCCGAGTCTCTTAAGTCGTTTAAGTAATTGTAAATTTCTTTTTCCATTGTTTTAATTTTTAATTGTTTTTGATGCCTCTAATTTATAAACAAATAATTAACAAACAAAACCTTTAACAAAACTTTAACATTTAGAAAATTAACCTTATAAAGTCGCGGGCGTGCGTGCGTACGCGTATATACAAATATTTTTTTACACTAACAAAATTATTTTTGTTTGGCTACTGAAAATTATGATTTGCAATTTCGGAACGTGAAAGCAAACAGAATTTATTTAGAATTATTCCAAATAAGGAAATTGGGTTTACCAAAAAACCTACTATGTTTAAGAATCACAAAACCTACTATGTTTAACGATAACCAAAAGTAAAGTCGTTATAAAAACCTACTATGTTTAAGAGCTGGAAAACCTACTATGTTTAATGACTAGGTTTTAACGAATAATATATTTTCCTGAATTTTTGTTCTGAACTAAATAAGTCAAGCCGTAACGTATCGCATCAATGTAATGCTCATAACCTACATTCGGTTTAGCATTCTTTTCTTGCCAAGCATAGTTATTTAATTCTCTTACAATTCCATGAGAGTTTCTATCTACAATAATTTCATAATCTTGCATCAATGCAATCCCAGACAAAATACTTCCTTTTCTCTTTATTGTTGGCCTGATATTCAGTCCTTTAGATTTTAATTCAGAGATTAATCTAGGTTCTGAGTTATCACATATAATTAAATCTGCTCCACATTCATTTTTGTTCTTAATTGCTATTTCAGTCGTGGATAATCCTTGACTACCAAATATCTCTTTTACATATAATTTATTGAAAGAATTATCTACAGATATTTTTACAAGAGTTGTTAAGTCTACAGAGAATCCAAAGTCTTGACAATAGCAAGTAAGCTCTGTTTGTATATAATCTCCAAGTCTCCAGTTCTTAAATATAACTCCTTCAGCCGCAGCTAACCATCCTCCTAATATTTGATGCTCATATTTATCAGCTCGCTTTAGTTTCATATCAAAGATTTGCTGAAGGAATGACTCAGATAAATTATCTTTATTATCTTTATAAGTAGTATGAATATAAGTTGCATTTATCGTACTACCATTATAACCAGCTTTTACTCCTGCATCCTGAAAGAATCTTTTATATATCCAATGTTCTTTGCTTGTAGGGTTTAATATCAATATACATCTATTCTGTTTAGTTTGTGAACGTACAGAGAAATCTATCTTATCAAAAGTTGATTCATCTATCAGCTCTTCTGCTTCATCCAAGACAAAGGTTGTAACGCCATTTAGAGACTTCAAGGCAGCCGTTTGATTACCACTTGATGTTCTGATACCTTTGAAGATAATTGAGCTTCCTGTGGTTAAATTTATAATCTCATCTTTAGTTATTCTGAAATGTTCCTGAACACCCATTAAATCTATTTTTTCTATAAATTCAGGGATAATCGACGTCTGTGCAGAAATCATTGTATACCTAGTGAACAATACTTTATGTCCTTGCTCATAAGTTAATGACAATAAGAATACAGCTACACCAAATGATTTACCAGAACCTCTACCTCCAGTACACACAAAGTATCTACTATCATTTTTAAATAGAGGGCCGTATTTATCATTTAGTTTTATATTATTCATCTACTTCTTCTGAATCAATATCTATTGTATTATCTATTTCTTTTATTTGTTTTTCTGAAGCATAGAAATTAATAACTGGAACATCTAATTTCTTCTTAGCATTATTTTCATTACCATCTGTAGGTTTACCATATCTATATTGCCAAAGTAAATTCATGTGAGCAAATGAATCTTTGGCCTGTTCAGCTAATGACTTCCAAGCTTCTTCTTCACTACCAAATACCTCTTTCATCGCATTCAATGCGTATGTAGATATTCTTTCTTTCTTAGCTGGCGTTAATTGTGAAGATGATTTAATTAATGTTTTTGCTTTGCTTCCATATTTTTCACCTTTCTTTCTACCATTATTTCTTCTGCCATCATTCGGTTTTATGTAAGCGGAATTTTGTTTTGCTCTACCCATACATTATATAATTTTTTATAAATCCTCCAAACCTCTTTACTTGCATCACTTTGGTTCTTGAAGATTTCATTTGTTAAAACCTTTTTGTTTCCTAATTCAATAGCCACTTTAGACAAAGTGCCTTTGTTGTTTAACGGAACTATATATATCTTATAGCCCTGTTCAAAACACCAGCTCTGAGCTTTTAAATCGTATATACTTTCAAACTTATTTTTCAAATGCACTTACCATAATCTCTAATTTATCGTAAATGTAGTTTCTTTTGTTTTCTGGTATTCTTGTAACTAAATCAATAAACCTTTTACCTGTTGATTTGTCTAATAAGTTTCCTTTCAATTCTGTTCTTAATCCTACGTTTTCTTTCATCAAGCTTAAATAGTTTTGTCTAACATCTGACTCTTTGTATTTATGAGTAAACTTATAGTCTTCATAAATATTCTTAAGAGTTTCATCGTATTGCATAACTATAGGAAATACATTGTTTATTGAATGTAAAACAGAACAATGAATTACATTAACACTTTTCCCAATCTTATCTAAATTAAACTTAGTATACTCTCTACAAAGTTTAAAATATACAGCTCTTCCATAAACATATTCTCTTCTTCTTGTTTTTTCTCTTAAATCTATTTTAAGAGTTTTTTCTAGGTATTCCCTGATTTCATCTAATTGTTTCATATTATTTTTTTAATTGATTAATACAAATAGCAACTCTTTGTTTACTATCTGGATATTCTTTTTTCATAGTCGGATTAGACATACATCTACTAATAAAGTTGTCTTCTGACTCACCTGGATTTCTTTTCGGTATTGGCATAATTTATATTTAAGTTATTAAATTGTTTACTATCTGCTTTTGTTAGCTCAAAGACTAATCTAAAAGCTATAAAATCTATTGCTTTCTTAATTCCTGCACACTCCCAATATAATTCTTTTTCAGCATGGTCATCTAACATAAATCTTAAGTCCATTAAAGATAAACCATCTTTTATATCGTGCATACAAAGATTAAAGTATTCTTCTTTTATCTTCTCTCCATCATTCGAGGATTTCGTATGTGACGTAATTGTGTAATTCATTTTGTATTTCTAAATACTCTCTATATTTATTTATAGCCATTTCTAACTTCAACTCCCCATTAGAAATAAATGAATCATTACATTCAAATATCTTAATCTCTTTCGTCTCTTTGTCTATTGCTATAAATACAAATTCATAACAATCAAACAGCCTCAAATATAATGCAGCTTGTAAATCATAATCAAAAGCCTTAGCACTATATTTAAACGAATCTATTTTGGTTGTTGTCTTTACGTCTATAATAATTCCCTTTCTAATAATATCTGCTTTTCCTCTAAAGGCTAAATTATCAATCATTTTTATTCCAGGAACCTCAAACTCAGCTTCACTTAAATAATTAGATACATCTTTACAGTTTAACAATTCATTTGCTATACTGTTAGCATAATTTAATTCTTTTTGCGTATAAACCATTTGTGGATGGTTTTGAGTTAATGCAATATCCCAAGCCTTTCCTCTTTTACTTGCAATATCTACTATTGTTAAATCTTTTATTCTATGTGGCTCTAAAGTACATAAATGAATTAATCTACCATCTCGAAGGGCTTGCGTCTCAGTAGCCTTTTTAAGCGATTTGCGGTACGCTTTAGGTCCTTTTAGTAGTTTACTACACGCAGACTTAGAAAGTGCGTTAGAACCGAGATAACCATAGTAAAACTCGTCATCTAGCATTCTTTGTAGGATGTCTTTCTCATCCCATTGTTTATTGTCAAATGTTGTAATCATTCTGCTAATATAATTATAAGAAAATTAAATATCTGTTAAATCTTTGTTAAAGTCTTGTTCTAATTCTTTTTGTAGATTAGCTAAAGCTCTCCAAGCTACCTTTGCAGAATGTCTCATTCCATCATCATCAAAAGTGCCTGCATCTATTAAATGTCTTGACAACGCATCTAACTCGTCAGTAGATTTATTTCTATCCCAATGTAAAGGTTTATCAGGATGATGTTGTTGGTTACCAGCATAAGAAACTTTAGCAACTTCTTTTATAGCATCAGGGAAATATCTTAAGACTCCTGTGAATACTGGCATTTGTTTTCGTTTATTCTTCATAAATGTAAATATAATTAATTTCTGCGTTTAATGAATTATTTTCTACCCAAAACGTAATTTCTTTATCTCCCATGCTTCACCTAATTTATTTAATACATCTTTTAAATTCCCCTCTTTTTTATTCCAAACTCCTTTATAATAACACACCTCTACATTACATTTATCTAAAGGAATATTAGAATCTTCATTATCAAACTCATGAACAACTTTTAGCACAATCGCTTTATCTTGATTGTGCCAAGAGTCATTCAATCGCTCCAAAAGGAGTCTTTGGCCAGTTGGTATCCTCAAACCCTTCCTTTTAACTTCCATCAATATTAAAGCTTCATTATTAAATTCTAATACTGCATCAATATCTGATGGGTGCATTTTTCCGTTCTGTAAACCAGTAAAGTCAATTACTTGTTTAATGAGCTTTCTATTTCTTATCAAGGATAATCCTTGACTACTTTTATCTATACTCATTAAATACCTTTTCTAGTCTTCTAACAATAGCATTTACACAGGAAGTGCAGGAAGATACTTTCTCATTCTTATTAAATATCCTATTATTAATAGCAAATAATTTTACTCTTTCTTCGTGACTTGCATCCTTTCTTTTTTTAGATAGATAGGTAGATAAAAACTCATGCTCGTCTTCATTTAAACATTCTATCTTATTATGTCTAAATATCTGATTGAGCTTCATTTTTCTCTGGTCACAGCCACAGTCTTCTCCAGCTAACCATTTAACTGCTTTTTTAATTCCTGTAGCTTCTGTTATTTTTTCAATAACATCTCCCAATCCTTCTGGATTAGTTTCTTGCATATCATCGAACTTCTTTTTCCATTCTTTATATGCCTTTGTTCTTTTGTCTTTTGGTGGTTGTTTCATAATTTTATTTATAATAAATGATAGTCTCCGTTTAAATAATCTTCTACATCTTCCATAAACTTTTCTTTTAATATGTTCTTGTAATTCTTTACAGAATTAAATAAGCTAGTTAAACTAATCTTGCTTCCCTTAGATATCCTTCTAAGAGACATATTTCCCTTATAATATGTATTACATAGTTTAGCATCGTAAACGTGCCAAGAGTTAATCTCATTACTTACCTTATTACTTAATCTATAAAAAGCCTCTTCTCTTTCTACTTCGGCTTCAGTATAAAGATATTCAGGAGAGTTAACTTGTTGAGCATCATCTACTTCAAGATAACTAAAAAAAGTATATTTGTTTTTAGCTTTAGTGTAATCAAAGTAAAGATTTCTTAAGGTTACATAAATATAAAACCTATTGACCTCTTCACTATCATACATAATCTTTTTTTTATTCTTAACTAATCGGTCTATTCTGAGATACATTTCTTGTACAATATCTTCTACAAGATGAAGAGGGCAACCCATATTAGTTACCATTTTAACCCATAAAACGTGATTTTCTGCAATTTTATCTAACATTCGTATTCTATTATAAGTGTTATAAGATTTTCATCCCCCATACATTTAGATAACTTATTAATAGTGTGAATGTTTTGGTCTTGTTCAAAAAGCACACCTTCAAAGGCATCTAAAAATGCCTTATTAATATTGTCTTGTAAGTCTGGTTTAGTTGTTTTAGGTACATTACCAGTTCGCTTTTTCTTAGGAAAAAGTTTAGGATATTCAAACTGATAGGTTAATTGTTGTATAACGATTGGAGTTCCTGATGGTATTATTTTAAAATCAGAGGGTAGTTGTTCCTTTAGCATTACTACTAATGCTTTCTTATAGTCAATAACTTTTTTAGGTTGATATGCTCTTCCTCTACTAAATTTTACTGACTGATGGGGTATGGCCCTTATCGGAAATCGGAACTCTAGTCGCATCAATATTATTATTATCTATAATCTCATATAAATCGTCAACCATTTTAGGATGACCTTGTTTATCTATTTTAAAGCTAAATGTTTCAAAAGGAAATCCTCTACTCCTTTTACATTTAACGGTTACCATTTCTTCATGCACAGTATTTTTTTCTAAGCTAATCTGTGTCTCAGCTTTTTTCTCTAAGAAAGAACCTAAGTGTCCTGTAGGTTTATCAGAACCAAAATTAGAATGTATAACAGTAATAATATGACAATCTAATTCTTCAGTCCATTTCATTAATTTTTGCATCACCTTATTTGATTCCTGTATGTCGTTAGCATCAGGAACTAAATCAGCTATACCATCTATAATAACCAATCCTAAATCTTGTACTTGATTATATAAATAATATTCTATAAAGTTTAACCTATCTTCATATCCAAGAGTTCTTAAACCAAATGTATGATAACATTCATTATCCATACCTGTCATATCTACAACTCTTCTAAATACTTTATGAGCATGAAATCTACCTTGCTCAGTATCAAAATGCACTAAACATCTTCCGTCTCTATGCCCTAACATACCATCAGCATAATTAGGCAATCTTCCTTTTAAATATACCGCAGATAGCAAACTAACAAAGAATGTTTTTTTTGATTTTGGGGGAGCTTGTATAAAACTAAAGTTACCATAAGTTCCTATTGGAATTGGATATACTTCTTGTCCTGCTTTAAAGTTTCCCATACTTATTGCTACTGGCGGATATGATACTTTTTCTTTTGGGTCGATGTAAGCTTTCTCTTGAATAGCCAACATCTCATTAATATATTCTTTATTCATCTGTTTGTTGTTTAAAAAAAAGAGGGAGGATTGATTAACAATATTTACTATGGACACAAGAAATTATCCCCCCTCTTTCATTCTGTTTAGAATAAATCTTCTACACTTCCAGCTGTTGTTGCTACTGGCTGTGCATCAGCTTCGGCTTTAGTAATTGAACCATTAGTCCAAATAACCTTGCCGTTCCCTAAATAATCTTTAGGTTTACCAGCTTCTCTTTCTTCTTTAGTCTGACTATCAGTAAGAGAAACATTATTACCATATTTAGAATCATCATTAACTGAAATAGTAAAGTTATACCAAACTCCCTTTTTTCCTTTAACAAATTTCTCTTTAGGTAATTTACTTACGTCTATTGACGCTGAAATAATTGCTGCCATAAATTAAGATTTTACGTTTAATAGTTTATTTTCAACTGCTTTGGATAAGCTAAATTTCTGCTTAACCTTATCTATACTCCCACCTTTTTTAATAAAGCTAACTGCTTTAGTAAACTCTGGAGTTCCCTCAGAAAGCCATTTAATATTGCTATCATGAGTATTTGTAGCATCTGCATCTTTAGTATCGTCTATTAAGAATAATCCGTTTAAACAATACTTTCTAGCATAACTACTGCTTGCACCAAAACTTTGTGCAATATCCATCCCTTTTTTATTAGGGTCTATACCTGCTTGAGCTTTAGCTTCTACAGAACCATCTGGAGAATGTAAAATAGCTCTAGCTTCAGTATATAAATGTCCTGTAGCTGTTTCCTTTATCTCATCAGTAATAGTTAATGATAAACCATGCTTAGATAATAAAGGTTTAACAGATTCAAGGATGTCTTCTAAACTCCTATATTTATATTTACCAAATGAATTAAATTGGTTCTTAGGAGCTTTCAGTTCTGTTTGAACTGCAATTACTTTGTCGTGAAATGTATTTTCCATAATTGTTTTACCAATATACAAATTTATTTTATATTAACATAATCGTTAATAGCGTCCTCTTCTAAATCTGATATTGTCTGTTTAAGTTTATTAATAATAAAGGACTTTTCCATTGTCTCTATTTGAAGAGCATTAACATAAAATGCCATCTCATTCAGATAAGGTAATAGCTTGCTAGATTCAATAACTCCAGGATGTTTTCTCCTAAGCTCTTGAACTAAGTTAGCCATCTCGATAAATTTCTCATAATAATTAATTTCGAGATTGTTCTTCATATCTTTCTGAAATACTAGATAACACAATTTGTTTGTATTCTTCTGGACAATCTTTGTCACACAATTCAAATAGATGTGTAACAAGTCTTTGATTCTCTTTTTGTAGAGCCTCAATTTGATAATCTTTTAGTTGAACTAAATCTTTTAAATAAGTACCTGTCATAAGTTTTATTTTGTGTAAATGTAAAAAGTATTTTAATATGTTAATTTATTTTAACAATACTTTAACAAAAGAAAGAGGGCCTAAGCCCTCCTTCTCAAACAACAGATGAAAACAAAAACAAACTATATTTAACTCCAAATATAGAACGCTTTTTCTTTTAAGTCATCAGTATCAAAATAAACTGTTTCGTAATTAACAGCGATTCTTTCAACACCATGCTCTATTAAATTCTTTACGATTACCATTCTCTTTTTATGACCTACACACCTTAATTGTATAGCTTTACCTATTCTGTGAGAATTAGTATTAACCAATCTTATTTTATCTCCATAAGATTTAGTTACATAACCAAGAGTTACTTTCATTGTAGCTCTTGTCTTTCTTATAATTTCATCTAATATATATACAGGTTCTCTCTCCATATATTTATATCCTGAGTCTGGTAAGTCTGGACTATCAAACATATCCCAAGTTAAAAATGTCAAACCTTCACAATTATCTATATACATTATTTATCCATGTGTTCTAATAAAGACCTGCCTATATTAGCATCTATTTCTTTAATAGCTCTATAGATAGCTCTACTATTCTTTTTAACTTCTAGCTTTTCTGTCTTAGTAGAATCTGTACCTAAATTAGCATACATATTACAATCTAATTCTAATAAACGATTTATCTTTTCTTTATCAGAAACTGATGTATAAGACATTATTTTATCTATCATATATGAAATCATATAATAAAGATAATAAAAATATTTTAATTAAAATACTTGACTTTGTCATTTTTTTTTTGTAACTTCGATACTTCTTTTAAAGAACTTCTTTGTTCAGCCGTAGTTCTCAAAAACGAAGGCTGAATCAAGTACCGAGAAAAGTTACTGTTGTGTTACGGGATAAGAATATCAAAACCTTAACGGCCTTGTCCTTTATATCTCTTTAAGTAGTTCTTACTAGATTTTACTTTAGAGGATTTATTTTTAGAATGTACTCCAGGTCTTTTACGGCTATTAGATTTATATATATTAGTAACTATCTTAGCCATTATTTCTTTCTTACTTTTTCAATACTTCTTCCACCGAAATAAGCACCAATAACTGTAATTAAAACGAGTTGTAATAAATCAGTCCATTTTTGTTCTACATTAAAGTTTATAGAGCCTGAATCTATAAATACCATTAATATTGTAGTAAATATTAGGAATACTAATACTAAAGGTCTAACGGACCTTGTTAACCAATTACCATGCTCTAAATCTACTTTCCATCTTTCAGTTACATTCTTTTGCATATCTTGTTCAGCTTGTATAAATACTTCAGTCATTTCTTTTTCTAGCTTAGCTTTCTCCTCTTTACTAAAAGTATGCTTGTCTATAATATTAGATATTTTCTCTGCTACACCTCCAGCAGCTCCACCAAATATCTTTGCCAATATTTCTTTCATATTAATAAAATTTAAAGTGTAATGTTATAAATATTAAATAGATGTTTAATTCTGTAAACTCTATTACTTCGTCTTTAGGAAAATAAGTGAAGCCAATTAAAGGGCCGTCTAAAAATCTTTCTATGAGTGCAAATTCAACTTTCAAAACCTACTATGTTTAACGATAAATATCTACTATGTTTAAGAATTAGTTATATCTATATATTTAGTTTTACCATTTTTTCTTATTGCCCTTAAACATCTTTGTCTATTGTAGTCCTCATCTACATAACTGACGTGAACCCAATCAGGATTATGGTCATCACCAAATTCCCATATTAATTGGTCAAAATCTAAGTTTCTTTTTATATAATGATACATCTGTGAATTACTCATGTGCCCATAAGTATCATCTAAATCTATTGCACGACCTTCACAATGCTGCGATTTAGCACTTCCTCCAATGGCTTGATTCAATTCAGGGCATCTGTAAAACGAATTAATCTTTATTGGACCACAAGCTTCATTTCTAAGAGGTTCAAATATTCTTTCAGCTATTATCTCCATATTCTGTCTGGCATACTCATCTGGTACATTTTCTATGCCTAAACGAATTGCCGTTATAGAATACGTTCCTTCTTTTTCTGATATATGCTTACTAATCATTTGTTGCTACTCTTGTATATTTAGAACTGTCTATTGCTTCTTGCATTTCTTCTACAGATGCTTTTATTGTTAAAGAAATATCAGCATCCCATCTACCTACTAAACTGCTTCCTTTATATATAAATATAACTGGTACAGCTTTTATTTGACGTTTAATGCTTGGTTGTTGGTCTTCTAATAATGCCTTGATTATCCTTGCACCTTTAATCTCATTTAACTGCTTATAATCATTCCTAGAGTTCCAAGTACTATTAATATGTAGAACTGTATATTCTTGACTACTCGCTATAGCATATACAAACAACGCAATTAGGACAATTAAATTTTTCATCTCTGTATAATTTCATATAACTTCTCATCTATTTTATCTAATTTATTGCTGTTTTCCTCAACTTGCTTTGCTGTATTTTCGATTGTTTCACGTATTAACTGGTCTTTCAAATCGTATTCAGTTCGTGATATGCTAGGTTCTGGAAGTAGTTTAGCTTCTTCTATACCTGCGTTTAGGTCGGTGTACATTAAAGCAAGTGAAACAGCCCCTGCTATTACGATACCAATGGTTCTTAAATCCAGCGTTAGCTTTGTGTTTTCACTTACTT
>Ga0208162_1000180_pt1 | contig 35412 bp, 56 predicted proteins | sample CB_VirMetaG_4_FD_184539 | JGI IMG/M metagenome (GOLD analysis project Ga0208162, IMG submission 184539) | Freshwater to marine saline gradient viral communities from Chesapeake Bay - CB_1508_1M Viral MetaG (SPAdes) (version 4) | ecosystem: Environmental > Aquatic > Marine > Coastal | place: USA... | reverse complement strand
ACTGGTGTCCTTGACCAGGTCGCGCTGATTGTAGTCAGTGCTGGCTGCCCAGTTGCCTCGGAACGTGCCGATCTCCTGGGTGACAGCCAGGTCACCAGAGCTGTCGAAAGCAAAGATCTTATTGGCGCGATCTGTGGCGCTGATCGTAAATTCTGTCGAGGTAATAGTGTTGGTCACCGAGGCCTTGATCGAACGGTCTACCTCTTCTTGCAGCTCCTGAGTGATGAAGGTCAGACGGTCCAGAGCGTCTTCGTGGCTTTCAGCTGGGAAGGGATCATTGGCAACGTAGTCGGTGCCTTGTGTCTTGGTGAGCTGGCGAGCGATAACGACGGTCTCGCCATTGGCCGGCGTGTTGCCGCTGGTAAAGGTCACATTGCCGCCAGATGCAGATCCAGCGCCCGAGACGGTGTAGTGCGTGGTCAGCGTCTTTGTCGTCTCAGTGCCGTCTGCGGCTCGGATGATGACCGTCAGATCCGCGTCAGCAAAGATCTTGAAGTTATAGGCGAAGACGGTCGTGCTGCCATTAGCACTAAAGCTGACCTTGTTGCTGGTGGTGGATACTGTCATTGCATCATATCCCTGATGTTGGCGTTCTTCTGCTGCATGAGCTGGATGTAGTCCTCGGATGCGCTTTCGATCTCAGGCCCAAAGGTCGGATCTTCAAACAGATCCTTGCGAGCCTGTTGCCTGGCAGCCGTCACTGCGCTCTGCAGCATGTCGATACAGAGCTCTCGAGCTTCCTGGGCGTTGGTGCTTGGCGTCAGTGTCTTGTCGGCAACCTGGACATCCATCAGCGTTGTCGGCTGGCTGACCTCGTCATTCCAGATCTTGAATAGACGCTGGAAGTTATCGCTCTCGACCACTTGCTCGATGTACTCGAGCGACCTGGCGCCGGCGTAGATATGAAACTGCTCGATCTCCTTGGGCTTGAGGCCGACCTTGATGCCGTTCTGTGAATAGACATCTGGGTGCTTGCCAGGACCCCAGCGCAGCGCGATGAACATCTGATCGAGATCGAAGGCTCGTTGAGCTGCGTTCTCGCCCTCGGCCGCAGGGTTGGGCCCGATGGTGCTTGTGTAGATTGGGCTCAGCATGTCCGGCCCCAGGGCCGGTGACAGCATGACCTTTTGGCCCCAGAAGTTGCGCTTCGCCGGCAGCGTGTTGCTAAGCCAGGGCACCTGGCTCTTGAGCTGATCGATGACAGACCTGGCTTCACGCACCAGCGGGTCTTGCATCTTCTCTGTTTGCGCCACCAGCCGTGGCACTAGCGAGCGCACAAAACTATCAACCGTGCCATTTGCATATCGACCAGGATCGTTGACGGTTGAGACCAGATTCGAGAAACCCTGCAGAAATGTTTTGTTTGTCATGTTGTAAGAAATGGCTCCGGTCGCCGCCATAAGCGCGCGGTCCCAGCTGGCGCCATCCAGGCTCGAGCTCATGCCGAGCTCAGCTGCGTCAGCTGCAAGGCCGAGCACAGATGAAAACGGCTCAGCTCCTGCATAGCTCACATATTGGTCACCGACTCGGATCGAGTAAGGCTGCCAGCCAGTGCGGCGCAGAGCGGCCTTGAGCTCGGGGTCAGCTGGTCCGGCGCCGGTAATCTGACCGTTTGCCGCCATCATGCCGACTGTCATCATTGTCATGCTGCCGACATAGATCCTGGTGCGCGCCATATCAGCTGCAGCCTTGTCAGCTGGTGACGCGCCAGGAGCCTTGCCGCGCGCGATTGCTCTTGCGGCCTCGCCGTAAGCAAAGCCGATAGGTGAGCGCTCGACCATCGCGTATTTAGCTGCGTTGTATGGCGTCTTAAAAAAGGGCAGAAAATATCTGACCATTGGGATCTTGCGGACCCCGTTCAATGATTTGCCTGCTGCATCCAGGTCAGTTTGCAAGGTGACATATTTAGCGTGAGCGTCAGCCTCTTTCAGAGCTGATGCCGGCGGGTCATAGACAAACTCCGCGATCCTCGAGCTCAGCGCATCACCTGTCAGGCCCTCGCCCCTGGCTGTGCGATAGGCTTGCTGGTATAGGCTCATTCGCTGCGCGACCACCTTGAAGAAGGTGTCCTCGAACTCAAGCATCTTTGTGGGAACCCGTTTGAGGGTGAACACGTTGCCCAGGAAATCAGCCGTGACTCCAAGCGGACCCTGCGCCTCGAAGCCTTCCGCTGAGAAAGCTCTGACCGGCCGCTTCCCGCGCTGACCGTCTATCTTCGATCCCAGGATAGGCGCTTCTCCGGTCTTGAAAGCCTTGCCGGATGCCGACCAGGCATCCTGCATGGCCATCATGGCGCCAAACAGCTGGGCCTGGACCTCGCCAAAATAGACGCCGCCCTCGCCGCCCATAGCGCGCCTGGCGGTGCCTACGGTGGCAGCCATGCCTGTCTCGGCGACATGCGCGCCCATAATTAGGATGTTGCCGACGTTGTTTTTGATATGCGTGATGGGATTGCTGAGAAGGATGTTGATCCAGGCCTCGTAAAACGCATCAGTGAATTTTTTGAACTTGCTGCCGGCCCTGGTAATCGCAGCACGATCTGCAACCGATCCAGCCTCAAGATAGGCTCTGGCCATAAGGCGGACATCCTCAGCCCCGCCATACTCCTCGAGCAGCGTCGTGATGTCAGCCGACCTGGTCTCTGCAGCAGCGCCAGCCTGGCCACCCCTGGCCGGAATCCGAAACTGACCAAGCGCCCTGGCAATCTCAGTCTGGGCTCCTTTGATCTGCAGCTGCAGCTGGGTGACCAGCTCGAGCTGCTCGCGGAAGCGCAGAGCGTCCTCGTCTGTGCCGGTCTCTGCTTTCTTGGCCAGCTCGTCCAGGTATTTGATCTCTGTGACGAGCAGATCCCTCGATGCCAGCATCGCCTCAGCCATGCCTACTGGTTGGCCATTTGGGCCAGTGAGGCTTATTGCCTGACCGGGCTTGCGCCCCAGGATGGCTTTCGAGAGCTTGTTGGCGTCCATCCCCAGGATGTCAGCCATCTGCCTGGTGGCCTCGGTGGTGATCTCGCCGCGCTTGGCCTCATTGATCTGGCCTGAGTAAGTCGAGCTGATCGCCTGGATGGTGCTAAGCACCCGGCCCTCGTCAGGGATTTTCTCATCGCCCCTGGATCCGACAGCTCGGAAATCATCCAGCATCCCGTCAGGCTGGATCTCAACCTCACGGTCCACGCCCTCGATGACCATGCCGGCGCGCTCTTCATCTGCCAGCTTGGGCTTGTCGAATCTAAGGTTGGGCATCTCGCCCTCGGCCCTGAGATTAGGCAGGACGCTGCCCCGCTCATACGGCGCATAGACGCCGTCCTCGAAGGTCAGCTGCTCGCCCTCGACATCCGTGCGGCCGGTGGTGTCCAGGTTGCCCCGGTTGGCCGCCATGTCATCGACCTTCTTTGCGGCATCGCCAAACGTGCCGCTGAAATCGAAACCGATAAGTCGCGCCAGGTTCTTGCTGATAGGCCCAGACATAGCCAGCTGGATCTCGTCCTGCTCGACCGTTTTGATAGGGGCTATGAGATCGAACTCACTGTCGGGGTCTTGGCTAAAATCAAAAGCGCTGGGATCAGGTTGCGTGAGCTCGGCGCCTGTTAGCGGCTCAAGGAGCCCACCCGCCAAGCCGACCTGATTCGCCAGCGCTTCTGGAGCGTTGGGATCAATCGACATTTTATCTGTTAATCCTACCTTTTAGAGGCGTTGATTACAAGCCAGGGACCGTCAGGTTGATCTGGTCGTAGATGGGCTGCCATATCGCTGCACCAGCTGTCAGGGCTTGAGCTGCTATGGCGTCACTCTGCTTGAGCAGATCCTGATATTTATCCTGCTGTTTCGGATCTTTTTCGATCTCACGGGCTTGCGTGTAAATCTTGTGCATGTCGTCCTTAGCTGCAGCAATTTCCTGTGAGTAAATCTGCAGCTCGCCGGTTTTGCCGTTTGGCAGCTTGACCATCACCTTGCGGTCGAAGTAACCGCCAGGCTTGGCATCCCATCCTTCATCGACAATCTCAAAATTATCGGCCAGCTTATCGACCAGTGCCTGGGCCTCGTCAGGACGATCAACAGCGATGCCGGCGCGCACGATGTCGCTCAGCTGCTCAGGCGATTTGTAGCCCTTGCGCTTGACCTTTTTCTTGGCTGTTACGGGATCCTTGAGCCCTGGATCGACAACCTTGGGCTGGTTCTCCGGTATGATTGCAGCTTCGCCCGTCTCGATGGGCCGCTCTGAAAACTCTTTGAGGAAACCAACGAGGTCAGCCTGGGCCTCATCTGCGCCGTCATAGATCTTGGTCATCAGCTGATTTGTCGGCAGCTTGTCAGCCAGGAACTGTGCGCCCTTGACGACAGATCCGCCCAGCAGCGCACTTGTGCCAGCTGCAACGGCGGTCTGTGTGAAGTCGAGCTCGCCCTGCTGGCCAGCTCCAATCTTCACATTCTGGCGCATGACATCATCAGCAGCGCCATACGCGGCGGCCTCAAGCGAGGCTGCCGTGCCAGCGCTTCGCTTGAGGACCTCTTTGAGCCCGGCCTTGGTTGCAGTCTTTACGCCTGTACGGCCGGCAACCCCGATGCCAAAAGTACCGAGTCCCAGGTATGTGGATGGGTCTGTCAGCACCCCTGTCCAAAAGCGACGGGTGCCGGACCAGCTGATCTGCTTTTGATCGTAGAGCTCCATCAGCTCGAACAGGGCAAAGCGCTCCATGCCGCCCTCTTCCATCTGGCTGGCCTTATAGCTAATGGTGCCCATCTGCGGGAGGTTGTAGTTAAACCAGCCCATGAACTCCATGCCCCACTTTGCGTAATCTTCGCGGGTCTTGGGCGGCTCCTGGCCGATCATCATGCCATACTGGCGATCAGCTTTGCCCTCGCCACCGAAGGCATCGAAGACAACCTTGGAGGCCGCCTGGAACTGTGGGTCAGCAATCAGCTCGTCCTCGGTCGGCCCTGATGGTCTGCCAGGATCTGTGATGTCGTTGTCGTAGACATAGTCCACGTCAATCGGCATCTCGCTATTCATAAAGTGCATCTGCTCGAACAGAGACTTGCCGCGCTGCGAATGACGGGCAGCGACGAAGCGCTCGATGGGATCGTTCTCCTGCATCAGCCTCGCTCCTCTATACGTTTCAAGCGATCCTGGGTTGTGCCGCCGCCTCCTCCTCCGAGGAGCTTTTCAAGGAGGCTTTGATTGTTGTCTGTCTCGTTAGGGCCGCCCTCGCCGATTTCTGCGTTACTATCGACACTTGGCTCCAATGCTCGAGCCCGATCGCGGACAGATTGCTGGATCAGCAGCAGCGTCTCGAGCTCAAGAGCTTTTTGCAGCGGCGTGAGTTTTGTTGACTCGATGACGAGTGTGCCAGCTGCCTGCAGATCACCTTCCGACCAGGTGTTGAATTTTGTCAGCCTGTTTGCTTCGCCAGGGTTTCTTTCCGCAATCAGATCCAGGACCGTTGAGCTTGGCGCCAGGAAGGTCAGCGATTGCGTCTTCGCATCGTTGAACATCCGCATGACCATGTTGAACGCTTCTTTCGGCTCAAGCGGATCCTCTCGGCCGGTGTCATGGACAAGCTGGTGATAGGTGTCGATGGCATCAGCTCGCAGCTGCCCCATGAACTGAGGATCGAACTGGCTGCCGAAGCTCACGTCGCTGTCACCTATGGCGCTCCGCAGCAGCTTGTTGACCCGCTTGATCTCCATAGCGCGCGGGGTCTTATCCATCAGACCGTTGCTGTAGGCGTTGAGGCTCAGGAAGTCCTGCAGTTGGATATCGCCGTTGGGCCCGATATGCGTCAGCGCGTCAGCCATCAGCTGATCGATGTCTTCCTGATCCTCAGCCTGATCCAGCCTTGCGTAAAAGCCGGCCAGCGTGACTGTGTTTGTGGCAGCCGCGTCTTGGCCCAGGATAGCTTTCTCGAGCGCCGTCACCTGGGTATCGGTCAGGGTCCGCTTGCCCTGGTGCTCGATGACATCAAGCATGGTCGGCATCTCTGCGCCCTCGACGCCTTCACGGGATTGGCGTACCTGGGTCATCAGCTGGGCGAAGTTGTTGTCCTGTGTCTTCTTGAGCTCTCGAGCTGCTTCCGCGTCAGCCTTGGTGGCTTCTGCGTTGGCTGCGCGGCGCAACGTAACCGCCAGGGTGTTGGTGCGGTTGATGAGCTGCTCGCGCTTCTCGGGCTTCATGTTTGGAAACTGCTTTGGATCCTGCAGCGTAATCAGAAAACTCTCAGCGTCTTCTGCTGAGCGCCGGATAGCCACGCCGTTGAGGATACTTTGTGCGCCCAGGAAGTCGATGCGCTGCTCTGCGGTCTGCCTCCTTGAAGCAATGTCTGTCGCCTTGATATAGCCAGCGTCAGCCATCTCCTCGAAAATGCCGGCAACCTGGGAGCCGTCAGCTGCTGTGCCGCCAAAAAGCTCGACCCTTGCCTTGTGAGCGTCAGCTCGGCCACCCGTTGCGATAGTGTTGACCTTGTCATCAATGGCTGTATCAAAGCTCGCCATTTTCTGATCGATGCCGCGAAGGCGCGCATCTTTGAAGATGGTGACGCTCTTGGTAAGCGTGGTTGCGGCTGCGCTGCTTCTGAAGCGGCGCTGCACGACAGGGTCCTTGATGCCGCTGGTGATGGTTGCGATGGCAGCCGTCGTCTCTTGCTCATAAAGCGTTGGGACATCCGCTGGGTTTGTGTTTAGCAGCTTGATCTCTGTATTGCGAAGGCTCTTAGCCAGCTGATTTTCTGCATCTTTGAGCTGACCGGCGCGCTCTGCTTTCAGCGACTGTTCGTACCAGGTCTGACCGACCTTGGCTGCAGTCTGACCAAAATTTGCCAGCGCCTGGCTTTCGGCAGCCAGGGCGCCTGGGTTGGCTCTGACGTTCAGCTGACGTGCAGAGACCTCGGTGGTCCGCTTGCCCTGCGATTGATAGGTTGGAACCCTCATGCCGTTGCCCTGATATAACCGACGTTAGACGCACCGGCCAGGAGGCTGCTGCCGGCGTTGATGACCCCAGCCCGGCGAGCTGCCCGGCCATACATCTGATTCAGCTGAGATGACATCCTGGACTGAACAGCGCTCTCTCGAGCCTGAGCAGCCCCGATGCTGGCGTTGTAGTCAGCTATGGCCAGCTCCTCCTCAGCCTCGGTCGCGTTTGCCAGGGCAACCTTGAGCGGGGTGCCGGTGTCAGCCATCCAGCCGTTATATCGGTTGGCCTGGGCGGTAGCATCCTGCAGCCGCTGGAAGTCGTTGCGGAACTTGATCGCCTCGAGATCTGCTGCCAGCTGGATCTGCTCAGCTTGCTGGTCGGCAGCCTTGGCGTTGCGCTCATCGATCTGGCTGTTGAAGTTGTAAGCAGCTTGCTGTGTTTTGCCGGCCTGATATTGACCATAAGCCTGGACGGCGCTGCCAGCAGCAGCTGCGAAGATTGCTGTTTCAATGCCCATCTGGGAACCACGCTACCCTGTAATAATCTGCACCCTCGGGGCCATAGCGGCGCATCAGCCCCTCATTCTTGAAGCCAAAGAACTCTGCGAACCGTAGAGCTCTCGGCCAATCTGCCCTGCAAACCCCCTGGATGCGCCACAGGTCATTCTCCAGGGCACAGCGGCGCATGGCGCCCCTGCAATATTCGATGACCTTCCTGGGCTTTCTGTGGATCTCCTGGCTGCCGATGAACCAGACCTCCCCAGTGCCAGGCCACATATCCACAATGCCTGTGCAAAACAGAACCTCGCCCTGGTCGATAGCCGTGTAGGCCCAGCCAGGCTGCTCGAGGCGGTGAGCATATTGCATCATATAGCCCAGGCGCTCAGCGCCAGCGTTGAGCTCGCCTTCCATCAGCTGCTCGAGGTGAGCTGCCTCGTAATCGATAGCGTTCATTGATCGAATGTTATGAGACGCGGCATGATCGAAAGGATCGTCATGGGCATCGCCTGGGACTGCCTCACAACGATGAAGCCGTCAGTGTCGAAGCCTCCTCGGAACTCGACCTCCTTGTCGCCCGTGAACAGCGCCAGGGCAGAGTCCATCGCATCAGCTGAGGATCTGAACGGTATCCGGTCGAGCTCGCTGGTCGAGCTGCCCACCTCCACGCCCACTGTGCGGAACAGTCTGAGCGTAACCTCATGGATGCGCTTGGTCTTTGCCTGGGACGTGCCTTCTGTGCCGCCGGCATCGATCCGCATGGTCTGCAGTGTCGAGGTGTAACCGAGGCCGATGTGGACGTTGGTTGCAGAAAAGTCGAGCGTGATCGATCCGCTGCTCACCACCTTGTCGGGGTGGGTGGCGCCATTTGCCACGATGCGAACTGTCTGCCCCTCCAGGTGATCCAGGCCGCTGATCGTCGTTGCAGCTGACCCGCTGTAGGTCAGCCCCGAGTCAACAAAGTAGGCGTCAAGGATATTGTCTCCGAAATCAAAGAAATTAAAATATTCAATATATCTCTTAGTCGCTCCACCGATGGTCCTCTTCACGATCAGATAGGTTTGATCTTCATCCAGGGCGCCAGGTATCGTCGCAACGCTTTCGACGTGAGCGAAGCTGTCAGATCCAAAGCTGCCGCCGATCAGGTGCTCATGCCAGGCGATCACGTTCTCTTCGCGCCTGTAGGTCATGCCGACAAACTTGCCGTTCTCCAGGACGCACCAGACGACGTTGTCCGGCTCCTGCTGCAGCGCCATTGCCTTGATGCCGCTGGTCGTTATGTGTTCGGCCAGGAGCGTCATGTCCGGCGCCTGATAGCTGTCTGTGTTCAGGTCGAACACCAGCTCGCGCAGCTTGCGCCTGGCGCGCTGTACGAACAACGTGACGTTGGCCACCTGGACAGGCTGGATGTTGGCCGAGCCATAAGTCGCCTGGCGCTTGACCACCGCGTTGGTCGGGCTGAGCGGGGCATCCTCGGAGCTCGTAACCACGAACTCGCCGCCTGACGTGCCGACCAGGAGCACCCTGCCGGCCTGTAGATAGCGGATGACGTTGACCTGGTTGGATCCCAGGGTGTAGGTCAGCGCGTCAGCTGGGCCGACGCCATCTGTGAAATCCTCGAAGCTGCCACCCACCGAGAAAAATATTGTCTGCGGCTGCTCGGTTGTCGAAGCGAAAACAAGGCGCTGCTCATAGAAGGTCACTGCAGCTGGGTAGCCGGTCGTCGCAGAAAAAGCGCCCAGGGCAAAACTGCTGTCTGCCACCAGGTCGCCTGAGATCGTCACGCTCGAGCCAGCTGCCTCGTCTGTCAGATCCGCGCTGGGCGAAAGCAGCATCGTGTCCTGGGTGATCTGGACGATGATGGCGCCGCTTTCGTTGTTGTTGCTAGTGCCGGCTCCCGAGACCGAGATCTTCATGCCAACAGCAAAGCCCTGGGTCAGGAAGTTGCCGGCACTGTCCTGGATCCGGTCATTGTGCTCGAGCCCGGTCGCAGACGGGTCACCCTCATGGAAGCTCAGCGTCGTCGCCGTGTAACTTGGCGCCAGCTCAGCGCGGCCGTCAGCTGTCTCCTGGACGGCAGCGGTGACAGATGTCGCCGAGCTGAAACTGGCAACCTTGGCAAAGCCGTGGTGCAGCTTGACCAGGCGCCCGACATCTGTGCTGGCAAAGGTGCTGGCGCTTGCGGTGATCGTCACCGTGCCGGTCCTGCCGTTGGCGGTCAGCGTTGTGCTGGTCAGGTTGGCGTCCTGGAACGGGCCACGCTGGAAGTCCACAGCCGTGATCGTCCAGGCTGTGTGGCTTGTGCGCGTGATCTTCCTGGGCGCATGGTTGGGGTGGACGATATACATCACGTCCGCGGATTGCGTGAACTTGATGTCGGCGAGCTCGGTGTGGAGATAGGGCGTCGTCACCTCGACCGGGCTGCCACTCGATACAACCGTGCCGCCATCCTTGTGGATTCTAAAATATTGATCGCCGAACTCCAGGATATAGGCTTGCTCGACATTGAACTCGAAGGGGATCAGCCGGACGTTGTGTGCGCTGTTCTTGACCTCGCGGACGAAGATCGTGCCAGGCCGCCGGCTTGCGCCGCCATGCGGGTGGACGACAAAATTCTCAAGCGTCTTGCAGCCGTTGAAATATTTCTGGATGTCTGTGCGCCCGTCCAGGCGGGGGCTCAGCTCACCGGCTGTGAAGTTGCTAAAGCTAGGAGATGCCTTGGCCATCAGAGCCTCGAATTGATGAAGGTATCAGCCGAGAAGTTTTGCGAGATGCTGGTGTCCGAGGTGTTGATCTGGTTGTCCTCGGTCGCATCCACGAAGCGAGCCTCCTTGAGTTTCTCCTGGTAGAACACATTCATATTCGCGCCCAGGGTGGCGCTGCCGACCAGGGGATAGGCCAGGTCAGCTGCCAGGGCGGCTGCTATGGTCTCGATCAGCAGCGTGTCGTAAGCGTTGGGATCTGTGATCCGGCCGACATACTTGAGCTTGATCGTGCTCTCGTCTGTCAGGATCTTGCGGCCCTCGACGCGGAAGATGATGTCGGGATCATCGAGGCTGAGGACCCGCAGACAGAATGGATCTGTCGGCAATGAAAACTGTTTTGCGAACTCGAAAGCCGGCGTGGCTGTATCTGGCGCCAGCTCTACTCGCTGGATCAGGCTGTTCCAGGGGTGAGCTCGAAACACATAGTCGCGGATAAAGTCATAACGCTGGTTGCAGATCCGCGCAGCCTTGCTGTCCTCAGTCAGGCTGATGATGTTCGACGCACCGATCTGGTTCAGCGCTGAGTTACAGATATCGACGACTGATGCCATTCCAAGCCCCTATGAAAGAAGGGGGCAGCCTGAGCTGCCCCCTCGTCGTTAGCTGATGACGTAGAGCATCGTCACGGCGATGGAGCCGGTGCCAGCGGCGCCGCCCATAGTGACCGTGACGGTCTTGCCATTCTCGTCAGCATCGACCTCTTCGCCATTCAGCAGCGCGAGCGTGGCAGCAATGTCCACGATCTGTGCCGATGTCGAAGCGGCTGCGGCCTTGTAGGCAGCTGCAGATGCCGAGACGGCGGTGCCATCCGCCTTGGTGTGGGCTGCGAAGCCGACAGACAAGGTGGTTGACGAACCTAACGCATCGTGAGCCAGCTGGCCCTGGAGGATGCGAGCGCCATCAGGCAGGGTGAACATTTCGATCACGTCGCCAGATGCCAGGCTCGAAGCCTCGTAGGTGCCGTGAGCAACGCGGACTTCACCGCCCAGCTCGTTGGCTTTCACGAAATCAGAAGGGTCGTCTTGAGTCAGCGTGGTTTGCTGCGTGCTATATACAGTAGCCATTTCTCATGCCCTCCCTATGCGCTCTCGTCACAATCGATTTGCACGACCTTAGCTTCTTCCATCCTGGTCGCACCAAAGGTGGCGCAATAGTAAACCTGGGTGGAGTAGCTCTTGTCGGAGCGCTCATCGATGCGTGACATGACATCCTTGCCGACGGCCAGCTTGATGCCGTCCTCGGCCCATGCAAAGCATGTGCGGATGTTGCCAGACTTGGCGAGGCGGGTGCTCATGTGGAACTGGAAGCCCATGAACGTGTTGATCTCACCCTGGACCAGAGCCTTGACCGTATTGAAGTCAGAGCTGGTTACAGAGGTGGTGTTCAACAGCGCCTCGATTTGATCCGGGCCCACAGCGATATGCCGAGGGATCGAAGGATCCACCGAACCATTGTCGAGGATCTTCTTTGCCTGGATCAGCTTTGCCACAGTCAGGTCAGCCGAGCCGTTGGCAATCTGGTTAGCGGCCAGCATCGAGGTGCTGGTCGAACCGGACTTGCCTGTCTTGGCGGTTCCTGTTGCGGCGGTGATGATGGCATCATCCATCGCCCGGCCCATCGCAGCAGCAGCTGCCTGAGCGTAGGTCGATGTCGGATCGATGAGCATCTTGACCTTATCGACATCATCGATCAGGTCAGCCCACTCATACGAATCCATCGTGACCATTCTGCGAGAATGGGGTGTCTCGACGACGGGGGTATCCCCGTGGCGCGAGGTGCGCTTCACAGCAGCTGCGGCTCCGACCTGGTCGAAGAAAGCCTTCTCGCCCGTGACGCTCTCCTCAGATACGCCGCCCCGAAGAATGGAGCCACGCTGCTGAGACAGGAGCTGGACGTTGGTCGAAAACTGCTGGGAAAACGCGGTGGTGATTTGAGCACTCATGTTGCTCTCCTTTCACACTAGCGTTTTGGTTGCTCGCTACCCGGCGACCGCCGGACGAAAGGTTCGTACAGTTTACGGCTGCGTCCGCCAGGGGCCTGGGGCTTGTCCTGGTTTTTGTGTCTGTGTTTGCAGGGGCCGGAGCTTGTCCTGCGTTACAGACTAGGCAAGGATGGCCGAGATCTTCTCTTCGATCTCGAGAGCCCTCCTGACCTGGAAGTCATGCTCTGGATGCCTGTTGTCCCAGTACGGGGTGCCAGGTGCGCGCAGCTGAGCCAGCTCTTCACGCATTTCGTCAGGCGTCTGTCCGCCTGTCATCTTCACCCCTTCGAGCGTGTCCTCCGACACTTTCTCATGGATGAAAGATCCGATGTTTGCCAGGAATCGGATGAAGGACGGGTGATCGCCCAGCATCGTGCCGTCCGGCATGGGTGTCTCTGCGAAGTCGAGCTCACCGAAAGTCTCGAGCGCTGCGTTGGCCAGGCCCAGCTGATCGTCATAGGCCTCGCCCCACTCGCGCTTGAGCTCGAGCTCGGTGTCCGCCTGGATCTGCTCGGTATGTGCCTGGTCCTGTCCGACCAGCTCGCCGAGCCGTCCGCCATAGGCGTCCATGATCTTCTGCGCCTGGGTGTTGTTGAGCCCGGCCTCATGGGCCACGCCCATAAACCACTGAACCACCCCGTCGTCCGGCTGCACGCCCTCTGGAGGGGTGTAGTTGATCTGGTAGCCGCTAGGATCCTCTGGACGCCCGAGCTTGCTGTAGACGGCGTTCCAATCGTCAGCGGTGGACGATTTGCCTGGGAGCGCAATCTTGTCAGCGCCGATCATGGATTGTGCATGGACAAAGCCCTTCGCCAGGCTGCCCACGTCTGCAATCGTTGAAAGAGATTTGTGATCCCGGATCTCCTCGGGGATCATTGAGCGCCAGTTGTCGCTGGTGCCAGACGGGGCTACCTCCTCGGTGGAGACCTCCGCTACCTGTTCTTCACTCATTCTGTGCCATTTCCTCTAGCTGTTTCTGGTCGCGCAGCATCGACTTGATGAACAGAACCACCGTGCGCTGCCCCTCACGGTAGGCTGTCTCGTTGGGATCCACAGAGAAGGTTGAAGAATGTTCACAAAACCTCACGCCCAGGTCCTCGAGAATCCGCTCCCCTTGAACTGACGTGAAGACCTCCTTGTAGAGCTCCCTGGTATCTTCCGGCGTCATTGCTTGGTCGCCTCAATAAACGGCGCTGCTGCCCCAGCTGCCTGGGCTTGCTCGGTCAGCTGCTGCTGCTGTGCCTGGGCTTGCTGTGCCTGGGCGCGCTGCTGGCGCTCGAGGGTGACTTGCTGGTCGCCCTTGATGGCTGTTGCCGGGATGCCGAGCACCTTGATGATGTGCTTCGAGACGCCGTCTGTATCGATGTAATCCATGATCGACGGGTCGAGCTGGGTGAGCGGCATCATCAGCTCGAGCAGCCTGGTCAGTGCCTGGATGTCGCCCTGGCGCTGTGCTTTGGCCAGTGGGCTCACATATTCGATCTCGATGTTTCTGTCGCGCATGAACTCCGGTGCCGGCGCAAAAGCCTTGTTTCTGGCCAGGATGTTGTAGGTCCTGCTGATAAGCGGCTGCAGCAGCTCGGCCTGCATCCGGCCCATGACCGGGCCCAGGAGGCGCATCTTCTCCTCTGTCCGCTGCACGACCTCGGTGGCCGTCATCTGCGGTCCCTGGCCAAGGATCAGCTGATCGACATAGAAGGCTGCCCTGATTGCCTGGCGGCGCTGCTCCTCCATGTTGAGGCCCAGCGGGTTGTTGGCCCCGATGTTGAGAGGCTCGATTCGGTCGCGTGTCCCGCTGCGGTAGAAGTTGAGGCCACCTGGCACGGTCCTGACCGGCAGGATGAAGCCGTCGTCCGGCACCAGGAGCGGCGGATCCACCTGTTTCTGTGCAGCGCGGATCGTCACCTCGGACATCTTGTTCAGCATCTTGATGTCAGCCAGGGCTGTCATGCTCGGGCTGCGGCCGTATCCGATCTCGAAGGAGCTCTTGAGGAACCTCGGCGCCATGTAGGGGAACTCATCAAAGCCCCCTTCGCTGATGATGATCTTCTCCTCGGGATCCAGGTAGACCGATGCGATGGGCTTGTTCTGGCTGTCCACCTTGGTCACGTCCCGCTCGTCGCGCTTATAGACGGCGTGGATCAGCGTCATCATCTGGTAAGGATCTGTGTCGGCCTTTTTCAGCATCTTCGGGCTGACGTTCTCAGCCCCGAACCTGGCCATGACGGCCCTGGCCGGCATCTTGAACTTTCGATAAACGGTATCGACGCGGCCATTCTGGTCTTCTGACAGATAGCACTCGGAGATATGCCTGGTCGAAAAGCGCAGAGAGAAATCATCGTCTGCCTCAACGAACATGACAGCCGTGCCGAATGTAATCAGATCGTGATACAGCTCGTGGATCTGCTCCTGGAAGTTGGAGCGATTGAAGCTGTTATACATCACGTCTTCGACAGACTGCAGCCACTCCCTGGCTTCGTCATCGCCATCGAGCTCGCGGTCGCCAAAGCTGAGCGAAAACCAGCTGGTCGAGGCGTTGGTCAGCATCCCGTGCAGCGAGGCGCTGAGCAGCTCGGCCGCATGGATGGCGGTGCCATCGAAGATCAGCTCGGAGCGCTTGTCGCCAGGAGATCTGACCTTTGTCACGTCTGCCTTGCGCGGCACGACGTAATCAGCGATCTCCTGCCAATGGCTTTCCCAGGTTTGGCGCTGGTTTTCCAGGCTGCCAAAGCGTTTTAGCAGCATGGCTGCGTTGTCATCCACGGCCATGTTAGCTCCCTAGAAGCTGTTTCTTTTCTGTTGGTGCAGCGCCCAGAACGCCGCGTGAGCTCGTCAGGATGCTCCTGGTGCGTCTGTTCCGCCTGTACGGGCTTGCCCTGCCCCTGGCTGCTGCTGCGGTCTCTGCGGCGCCCCTGACAACCGAGCGAGGCTGTACAGGGTCCGCCGCCGGCGCTGCCGGGCCGGAGGAACCTGGCGCGCCACCACCGGGAGATGAAGACGGCGGACTAGCCGGCGGCGGAGCTGCTGGAGGTGCAACGGGCGGAGCTGCAGCTGGTGCAGATCTTTCGTCGCTGCTCGTGTCTGGCGGTGACATCGGGTTATAGCCAGGCCGGCCTGAGTAGACCCTGGCGCCCATCTGATTCACGTTGATGACGCCAACAACCTGGCCGCGCTCGTCCCTGACTGCCTCACCACCGAGCTCCAGGCCTCGTGTGATATTGCGGCGGTTCATGTCGCCCAGGCCTCCCATGAGGCCACCGATGGCGCCTGGCAAGCGATTTGCCTCAGCTTGGCGCTGTCTGGCCTGGACCTGTGCAACCGCTGCGCGGTTATCGCGGCCGCTGTCTTCTGCTACCGGGCCGCCCATCAGCTGGTCTCCTTCTTCTTCGCTTTGCCCATCAGGCTGGCATATTCCAGGGGTGCGTCCTCGATGACGCCGCGCGCGCTGGTCTTGACGGTCTTTGCCCGGCTCACAGCCTTCGGATCCTTGGCCCTGCGCTTGGCAACCTCGACAGGATCATTCGGCCTGACCTTCGGATCAGGGACCACGGGCGGCGGAGGTGGCGGAGGTGGAGGCGGCGGTGTCGGAACTTTTGGTGCTAAAAATCCCATTACAAACTCATTCCCAGTGGGTTGTACTTACTGTCAGCCATGATCTGTGGCGGCCGATCGGACCAGTTGTTCTCGCGAAGCCCTACCGCCAGATAGCGGAAAGCATCCGCCGCATGGCTCGACCAATCGTGGACAGGCGTGTTCCTAAAGCTGCGAAGCCTCTCATTGTAGGCCCGGTGATACTGCCTGAGCGCCTCGAGCCCTGGCTTGGTGAGCTCTGCATCGAACCAGCACCGAGGGATCAGCATCTGTGCAGCATGGAGCCCGTCCTCGAGCGGGAGCTTCGGAACTACCCTAAAATTTATTCCTAGATCCCAGGCAGTCTCGCGGCGGCTCTTGCCAGAGCCCAGCTCGCGGACCTCGATGTCGTGCGGCGCGTTGTGGGTGCCGTAAAAATAGTCCCGTTCCTGGAGCACCTTCGCATAATGCGGCAGCCCCTCGCCCCTGTTCTCGTAAAAATCTATGACGTGGATCGCCCTGCCGACAGACTGCGTGAACCAGATGGCCGTGCTATCCCCAACACCAAGATCCCACCAGGTATCCACCCTACAGCTCGGGTCGTAAGGGACCGAACCGATGCGGCCCTTCTCGTGAGCCTCCTGCATCTCCTTGCCAAAAACAGCCCCCGGCACATTCGCCACCCAGCTGCACTCGTACTCCTGGGCAAACTGGTCAGCTGTCATCATCGACCTGGCTGCCTCGAGCTCCTCTTCATCGAGGATCCCGGTCTCACTCGCCCGATAGATCGCTGTGTGCCACTCAGGCTGCCCCTCAGCGGCCGTATAAAGCTCGTAGAAGGCGTTATGGCCCCTGGGTGTACCAATGAACAGCGCCCAGCCCTTGCGGTCGCTCAGAGCCGGCCTGATGATCTCAGGAAATAAACTCTCCGGCATGTCTGCCATCTCGTCCAGGACAGCACCGTCCAGGTAGATGCCTCGAAGACTGTCAGGGTTCTCAGCACCCAACAGCTGGATCCTCGCTCCATTCGGCAGATCCGCTCGCAGCTCGGTCTCGTGAAACCGAACCATAGGCACCGCACCAGCAAACTGCTTGAGATAATCCCAAGCCACAGCCTTGGCCTGGCGATAGGTCGGCGCAATGTACGCATACCTGGGATTAGGCTCAGCGCAGAGGATCGCATCCCTTAGCAGATGGTTGATCGCCATGACCGTCTTGCCAAAGCGCCGGTGGCATACAACGACGCCCCAGCGCTTGCTCGAGAGCTCGCCGTGGAGCTGACCCTGCAGCGGCCTGGGAGCGTAGGGGATCTCGATCTGCATGTGAGAGACAGGCTCCTGTCAGGCTATATATGTATATAGATCCGGCGGCCGGGTCTGGGGGTGGTGGGGGCCCTCGGCTGCCAGGCAAAGCCCCCTGGTGCGGGAGCCAATCCCGCGCCCAGACCTAGCAGAGCTGGGCATCACAGAGCGCTGCATCACAAGCGCATCACAGAGCTGCGCTGAGTAAACTGAAACTTGGTTGACATGCCTGGCTTGCCTCGTGCGCGCGAGCACTGCCACGCAGCCAGGACACTACACTGCTCACCCCGCAGTAACGGTCGCGCCTTGCCAGCTCAGCGTGATCGCCCCGCTGGTCTGCTGCTTGTCGTCTGCCTTGTCTCTGATCCCGAGCGGCTGCATCTGTCTGATGTGCTTGTCCTTGTGGTCAGCCTCGAGGCGACGACGCTGCACCTCAGCCATAGCCAGCTTCGGATCTGTCGGCAGCTCAGCTTCTACCAGGTCAATGATCTGGTCACGCATGACCTCACACTGCAGAGCCCTGGCCCTACGATAAGCGCTGTAGGCATCCTCATCGTCCTGGACATACCGCAGCATAGTCCGCCAGCTCGGCAGATGTTCGCTGTTGTTGCAGATCCTGGTCAGGCTTTCGCCTTCCGCAATGCGGTCACAGATCTCCTGGAGCTGCTGCTTTGTAACCTTACGCTTAGCCATACGGCCCCCAAAGAAATGAGGCCAGGCTGTTGCGGACCTGGCCCCAAGGGAAGGAGGAATATTCGTCAAGCCCGAGCTGCAGGGAGCAGAACTCGAGCTTGGCAAAGACTGTACGCTTTTCGAGACAATCGTGCAAGCCCTGTCGATTTTCACGTCAAGGCCCTTGGCAAATGATGCCACAGTGCTTATATTCAAAGTGAAGGGAGATTTCATGGACACATTGCTCGACAGATTGGACCGGCTCCAGTTCGCCATGTGGAAGGCCGACTGTGACGACGAGGCTGCCAGGAACCTGGGCACGGTCATTGATTGCGCTCGGCAGGACCTCGAGGATCCAGACGATGATGTCGATGCGGGACGGTATGTGATGTTCACCATCGATGAGTATCCCGCTCTGGCGGATCACTGGGACGCCATCAAGGAGGTTGTTGATTGACTGACGAAATGACTGTCGAAGTGATCTTCATGTGGGTCGCCGGGGTTTGCACCTTGGGCGGCCCTTTACTTTTGGCACTGGCTACATAGGAGGGCTGCTGATGGCACGACGCACTGGCAAGGTTTTCAAGACCTGGGAGGAGGCTGTCGCCTACCGCGACAAGCATGGCCTCGAGATCATCATCGAGCGTTGGTGGAAGCGTTCGCGCTGGCCAACCTACCTGGTGCCCTGGCAGCCGAAACCAAAGAAGGAGGACTGCGAATGATTCACGAAGTCACGATTACGGCGACTTGGACCGTATCGATCGACGCGGATAACGAGGATGAAGCGGCTAAGAAGGCACTCGAGCACACGCTCGAGAACCTGGATCAGCCCCTCATTGCAGTGAACAAAGTGATCCCTGATCCATACAACGAGGCGGCGGACAATGGCTAAGATGAAGACCAAGCGACCAACCGGCAAGACCTGGAAGACAGCCAAGCTGTTCAAGGTCTATCTGGGCATGAAGGCACCAGCTGGTGCTGCAGGGCTCAGACTCATGTGGGCCATCGTCGGCCACAAGTGGGTCAGGTGCTGCACACCGATCACCAACGTCAAATTCAAGATGCGGCGCGCCATGTGGGACGAGCTCCCAGTTGGCGACCGTGAGCTTGTCAGAGCTTAGGAGGAGCGATATGGGAATGATTGTTAGCGTTTATCGCAGTTTCCGAGAGAACGACGACTTTCTCGAGGTGACTGACTGCACCAACGGTGGGGTCACAAACTGCGAGACCGGCGTCCACCAGCTCACGCTGGTCAACGTCGATGGCCCGTTTGATCCGACGCCCACGCGGCCAGCTGCTTGGCTTGTGCCTGGCAACGTGGAAGGCAGCGCGAAGATCGTGCCGCACGACGAGTACACCAACAAGACCTGGACCATGTTTGGCGGTAACTACGCTGCCACGAGCGACGACCGTTTCAGCGTTGCTGTCGAAAAGATTGTCGGCGGCACATTCTACGGCGCCGTGCCTATCCATGACCGTGTCGAACACTGAGGAGGACTGACATGACAGTGATGACCAAAGAAGAACAACGCGCGCGGGACGCTCGGCTCTACCACGAAGAGCTCGAGTTTCAGCAGAGCCTGGGCGAGATCAACGGGATCGAGGCATACGCCAAAGCCACAGATCAGCAGAAGGGCATCATCGCCTTTGGCATGACGCCGGTCGAGCTGTTCCCTGAGACATGCGAGTACGGGGGCGTTGCTGACCACCATGCCTGGAAGAAGGGCTTTGCCCTGGGCCTGATGACGGCAGCCAAGATGGCGAAAGCGATGGTGGTCTGATGGCGATCACCGTGTTTGACATCGACAGAGAGGTGGAGCGGCTCAAGCGCCGCCCACTGTGGGAGCTCAAGGCAATGGTCAAAGCCCTGAGCTTCGGACGCTGGCACAACACCAGCGAAGAGGAGCTGCGGCTCGAAGCGGCCAAGATAGTTATGAAACAGAAGAGGAAGCGCAAATGACAAACATCGCTAAACAGAAATCAGCTCTGCAGAAACTGGCAGCAGCGTCTGCGCCCATCGACAAAGCATTGGATCTGATCGATGAAGCCTTCTGGGTGCTGGATAAGATGTCGCGGAACGAAGAGCAACAAGACCTGTTTCTCGAAGTCGATACCCTGCTCAACCATGTGACATCACTGCACGGCGATTTGCAGTCTGTGCTTGCTACCTACCACGACCAGGAGGACTAACATGAGAACAGAGACAGCCTTTGACATGATCCGCGACCTGGGCAAGGCGTTCCGCACGGCTTGCATCGAGCGTGGATACGAGCCCAAGGGTGGCTGGGATGGCGACCTGATGAGCGGCCTTGCCGGCTTCGTCAAGCTCGAGCTCACAGACAAGGACATCCCTGGCATTACCGAGGCGTACACCATCGTCATGGCCAAGGCAGCAAAGCTCTGCTTCGAGGCAGCTCAGCAAGCTGCAGCTGAGGACTTCATCGCTGACCAGGACACGGTGGACCAGGTCACAGCCGGTAATACAGCCTGACCAGCGCGTCCTTGTAACGCCGTTTTACGATCCTCGGGTCATTCAGCCCGAGGATTTGTGCAATCCGAGACCACCTCGGACCCCGCTGCCGGAAGGCAGCGCTCTGACATACAGCCCAGACCAGGCGCCGATCCTCGTCATCCATGTAGCGCAGCGCCAGATCCAAAGCCATCTCCCAGCGATCAATCTGCTCCCCCGTAGGCTTGAGCCTGGGCACCTCCATCGCGTTGTAGCCATAAGCCATGCCATCCCTGGGATAGTCTGGCCAGCCTGACATGCGCTGTCTGCGAAAGGCAGCCGGGAGCTTGCGCTCAGTCTCTGCAGCCTCGAGGAACAGCTCATTTAGCTCTGTCATGCTTAGCCGCATCGAGCTGCTCCTGCATGGACAGCAGCCAGAACTGCCTGTCGAAAGGTGAAAGATTCGAGACATCGAGGATCAGCTGCGCGTATCGATCCGAGCTGTAGGTCGGACGAAGCCGGCGCATGACGCGCCGCTGCAGCTCGTCCAGCGGGTTAGCCCGATTCCGTGCTATAGCTGAGCGATAAGCAAAGCTAGTCCGCTTAGCTACGTTCGAGATAATAAGTTTAGTTTGATTATGCTCAGGCATAGCGCTTAGCTCAGCGCATAGCTTAGCGCTTTGCTAAGCTGCGGCTGCGCCGATTTTATCGAGGCCCACATTCCTGTCAAGCCCCTTGACCAAATCCGAGAGCCAGCATGACACGACGCCACCAGGGCAGCTCGGCTGCCGGCTCGAAGCTCGAGCGGACTTGTGCAGCCCGTTCCTTGGCCTCGTTGTCAGCTCTCACCTTCGCCCAGTACGCCGTTGCCCTGCGGCTTGCCGCCTCCCGCTGTGCCTTCGTCCACTTTCTGCCCATCTGTTTTCTCCTTGTACCATTTGACCATTACGCGCCAGCAGACATCGTTTGAACAAACCAGGTCACCGCTGGCGAGCATAACCCAGGTGCCAGCTTGAACATGGTGCTGGCGTCCACAAGCAACGCAATCCTCGAAGCTGGTCAACCAGCCCTCCTTAGATGCGTGACGCTACGCTTGGCGTCCTCGCGATCCCAGATCTCCTCCACCCGGTCAGCGAGCTGCTCCTGCAAATAGCCCAGGGTCAACGTCCCTGGCTGGCCCTGCAGATACTCCGGCAGCATCAGGTGGTTCGTATCGAAGCTCGAGAAATATCTGCTGCCGTGCCGGCGCACCGGGATCCGGTACAGCTCGGCGATCAGGAAAAGACCCATGCCCTCGAGCTCGAGCCTTCGGATCTCCCTGGCAGCTTCTGCCAATGCTGCAGCGCGCCTAGTCATCGCACCTCACAAAGCCATCGCCGTTGCAGCTCTGGCACTCCATCTCTTGCTCGTCGAGATAGCCGCCTCGCATGTAGTCAGGGACAGCCACCTCATAGACCGCCCTGCCCTCGCCCTGGCACTCCTGGCACTCCTTGGCCTCCTCCCAGACGCCAGGGATCACCATGACCCTCACCATGACGCCCTCAGCTGGACGTGCATGTCCAAAGCCTCAGCGACCTGGTCAATCGACCTGGCTAGATACCAATGGCAGCCGGCCTCCTCGAGCTCGTCTCGAATCTGTTTCTGGTTGGCGCTCAGGCTGCCGCCCTTGGGGCGCTTGAGCTCGATGAAGATCGCGCAGCTGACCCCGCCGTGAGCCTGGTCGCCTGGCACAAAGATCTCGAGATCCGGCCAGCCGAACCTGGTGCCCAGGCGCTTGAGCTTCTGCTTGAAAGCGACGTGCCTGGTGCCCTCGTTTGGGGAATGATGGAAGACGCAGCCAGGCGGCAAGGCCAGCTGCAGCCAATCAACGACCTGTTTCTGCAGCTCGTCCTCAGTCACGGGCCATGTAGAAGTCATTCGGCATGACCTCGCCCCCCGTCACCTCGATGATCCTCGCCATGTAGGTCCGACCAGGTATCACCTGGCCGTCACCACCTGGGCGGATGCACCACCTGGTCACGTCCTTCGCGTGGCTTGCGCCTAACTTCCTAGCGAGCTGAGCCTTCGACCAGCCCTTTTTTAATCGCCATTGCTCAAGTGTCATGGCGATGTTTGTAACATAGCTTGACAGAATATGCCAATGGCCTTATCTCAATGACAACGGGTTGGCAAACAATGCCAGGAGGATTAGTATGACGGCCATGCCGAATAACCTTGATGCAATGATTGCCCGGTCGGGCATGTCGAAAAGAGAAGTGGCGGCCCTCAAGGGCATCACGCCAGAAACCTTGTCGCGTCAGATCCACGGCAAGATCCAGATGACACTTGTTGATGCCGAGCGATACGCCAAGATACTTGATTGCTCACCGCAGGACGTGCTGTTTGCGCTACCGCCTGTCCCCATCGTCGGTTACAGCAAGATCGTGCGTTGCAATCCAGACGAGGGTTGCCATAACACTTGTCCGCCTGGTGGCGTTCGTGTCGATCACGAGATCAGTGCCGGCAAAACAATGGGCAAGGTCTATTTGCAAACATATATGCAGACAAACACAGCCGCTGTTATTTGGTCTGCTGAACCAGGCTACAGTGGACTGTGGGAAGAATGGAAAAACGCCGTCGAATATATCGAGCGTGAGCCAATCGAAAAAGGTTTCGTTTCTGAGGCATCCATTCAACATGAAGCCTATGTTTTGCTTGAAGAGCCTATCGTTGAAGGTGGTGTCGAAACCAGATTAACAAACGGAATCGTTTATCCTGAGCCCGGTGGACTTTACACGATACACAACAATAACACTGGAAAGCAGCACAGGGGTCAAAAGTTGGTCTGGGCTTCTGCGTCCCTATCAGTTTCATTCCGGCCTAAACTGCGCGGCGTTGAAATCGTCCTCGATAAGTAACTTGACATAATACGTCATGCTCTAATACGCTCCTCCGCAAGTTAATTGTGGAGATGGCAATGTTACTTGACACACCTGAGTGGGCAGCCAGGCATTTTTACTTCTGGCACTCAAACCCTACTCGAGAACGGGCAAAGGCTTTTTTCGACAAAGCGCACGTCCGGCCCCAGGTCAAACAGGCCTGGGAAGTAGTCCAAAACCCTGACAGCACACCTGGTCAAAAGGCAAAAGCCTGGAAGACCATCAACCGGCTCAAGACCGGCAGCTCGGCCGCCATGAGGGGCGGCATCGAAGCGCAGACCTGTTGTGACGCCATCCTGCTCGAAGGAGCGGATCCAGCTGAGGCTATTGCAAAACAGGTTGCCTCCTATCGCGATTACGAGCCCCGTGAGTGGGACAACGGCGAGGATGCAGCAAGGCACCAGAGGTATATCGAAGAGCTGCCAGCGGTCATTGAACACGCCCTAGCGGGGCTGCGAGAGGCGATGGCTCGGGAGAACCGGATCCTGGGCGAGATCGAGCTGCTCGACATGCTGCCTGGGCTCGCGCTGCCGCACAACACCAGGCCGGATTACAACCGCCGGGGCGATCTCAAGACAAAATGGTCGAGCCCCGACAAGCGCGCCAAGTCTGGCTTCAAAGCAGCTGCGATCCCCAAGTCCCTGACCGGCATGTTCGACATGAAGAACGTCTTCCAGGCGGCCGGCTTCTGGGCGCTCAACGGTAGGCAGCCGCCTTTCCTGGTCTACGCCAGCGCCTCGAACTATCAGATATTCACGCCCGAAAACTGCGACGAGCTCAAGGATGACTTCCTGGCTGACGTGGTCGAGGAGATCAAGGTCCAGCACCGCTGCACCGAGAACCTCCTGCAAGCCGCCGAGACCAAGGAGCAGCTCCTGGGCATGGTCGCACCCGACTTCAAAAACATCATCTGGAACGAGCCGCCCGGCTACCTGGCCGAGGCGAAGCGCGTATGGGGGTTAGCATGAGACAGAAACTTATCTGGCTGCACGTCGATGACGCCGGCCGGCAGCTGCGTCCTTATTCCAGGCTGCGCGAAGCACTGCGCGTCCTGGGCGTCGTTTTCTTATCGATCTTTGCCGTGTTCTCGCTTTGGTGCTTCGCGGTGCTGGTCACGCTTTTGATGGGAGGTTGAATTGCAGAAAGAAATCACCTGGCCTGGCGATCCTGGGCCGACAGCTCATAAACATGGCCCTGATACCGAGCAGCTCGCGCTCGAGTTTGTGGCCCCCAAGCTAAGTGGACTGAGGCTCAAAGCCCTGCAAAGCCTCGCCTCAGCCCACCCTGGCCTAACGGGAAGTCAGGTTGCCGAAAAGATGGACGCCTGGCTTTACAGCGTCAAGCCCAGGCTGACCGAGCTCGAGCGTATGGGCCTGGTCCGCGACAGCGGCGAGCGCGCCAAGAATGATCGAGGCCGGCAGGAGATTGTTTGGCAGATCACAGGGAGGGGCGAGCAATGGCTAAAATCCCTGAGCAGCTGAAGCAGATCTTCCAGGAGCTGCAGCTCGCGCCCCAGGACGCCGTCTGGGACTGTCACGGTACGCCAGTGGTGCTTCACAAAGCTCTCGAGCTAGTGGCAGCTCACAAGAAGATCACCTTCGAGCCGCCTGTGATGATCGAGGCAAGCGCCGAATCGAAGACGGTCGTCATGCTGGTGACCGGCCGCATGGGCGATCAGGTCGAGTGGTCTATTGGCGAAGCCACACCCTACAACAACAAAAACTCATACCCGTTTGCAATGGCTGAGAAGCGCGCGAAAGACCGCGTGATCCTCAAGCTCATAAATGTGGCTGGGTATGTCTATTCCGAGGAGGAGGCCGACGACTTCAAAGCATCGCGGCCCCAGCGCGCAGCTGCGCCTGAGCCGGCGCCAGAGCCGGCAGCACAAGAGCCGGAGCGTAGTGCCTGGGAGACCTGGGCGAACAGCGCCATGAACAAGATCAAGAAGCTGGCCAGCGAGGAAGGTGGCGCCTCGAAACTAACGGGCTGGCTCAGCGGGAACATGACAGATCTGAAAGGTCTCAAGGCTGCCGATCAGCAGCTCTTCGAGCTGCTCAGAGCGTATTACGACGAGCAATATGAGAAAGCCAACACGGGAGAAAGAACATGAGCTCACCTCACCTCAGCCGCGCCGAGATCAAGCTGCGTGAAGACATCAAAGCAGCTGCACCGAATCAGGCGCCGAACCTGTACCGGGCCACAGCCTGGATCCAGTATCGAACCGACTTCAACGAGGACACGCGGCGCTTCGAGCCGATGACCGCCGAGCAGAAAGCCAAATGCGACGAGCTCGGCAAGATCCTGGCTGATGCCGGCGTCGAGCTCAGCATCACGCTGTCGCTCAGAGATGGCGAGGACGTGAAGAACTTCCCCAAGGTTGCCACCTTCGCGATCTATCCGAACAAGCCTCGAGACCAGGCACCCGCCCCGGCGCCAGCTCCTGCAGCCGCACCAGCTGCCCCGGCAAGTTGGGATGCGATCTGATGGTGGGCGCGATGATGACAACAGCGGAGGCCAGCCTTGTCCTATTCGGTAGTGACGGTGATGCGGCGCGTCAGAAAACAGCTCGGCTTCTTGATGCCCAGGGCATTGAGAAGATCCGAAACGGCCGGCGGTTCTACTACCGGCGCCAGGACATCGAGCAGCTCAGCGGAGCTGCTGGTCTGGCCGGTCCTGGGGGAGCTGAGGGTCTTGGCCCACGGCTCGTATCTGACCAGGTCGATGACAGCTGAGCAGCTGGATGACCTCGCGATCCGATTCCACCAGGCAGCAAAAGAAACCCGTCGCCAAGAAACGGCGGCGGGTCTCGAGCGAGCGGAAGGAGGAGATTGTGCCTTACGGGAGTCAGGAGGAGCTAAGCGAGCTGATGGACGCATGGCCGGCTACTGACCCACCCCTATATAGAAAGGGCCGCCAGCGCGGCCCTAATCGCCATTAAAGGCATATTTGTTTATTCAAAGATCGAGCTCACTGCGTCCAGCATGTGGGCATCTTTTTCCTCATCTTCGATCCAGTGCCCGTAGGTCTCTTGTGTCGTCTTGACGCTTTCGTGACCCATGAGGTTGGTGATCGTCCACCAATCATTCTTGAAAGCGCGCAGCAGCTGGCTGGCGTAGTAGTGCCGCAGATCGTGCCACCGGATCTTTTCGACTCCGGCCTGGGCACAAGCCTTGTCCATGTTCTCCTGGAACCGGCTGTCGCTGATGATGGCGCCCGTCCTGGTCGGGAAGACCAGCTCGGTCTTGGCCGGCCGGCCGCGCTTGATGTAGAGCTCGCGCAGCTGGATCGCCAGGCCCCTGGGCAGCGTGACCTTCCGGTAGCCCTTGGGCGACTTCGGTGGGCCGACATCAGCCCGGTGCTTGACCGCTTTGTTGACATCGACCTTCGAGCCATCCAGGTCCAGGTCCGCCCAGGTCAGAGCGCGCTGCTCGCCCTGCCGCAGCCCGGTCGAGCTGGCGAAGGTAGCCATGAGCGCCCACCAGGGATCCATCGCCGCAATGATCGACTTGACCGCTGCCGGCTGGACACGCTCGACCTTGCCGTCCGTTGCCTTGCCCTCGATCTCGCCGATGGCAATCGCGCCCTGCCAGGGATCAGTCTTCCGGCAGCCGACCAGGATCGCGTAACGGTTCATAGCGCGGAGGCTGGTGAGGATGTTCTTGACTGTCTTCGCGGTGCGACCGACAGCCATCTGATCGAGCAGCTGCAGCTGGACATGCTTCATCTCCAGGTCGCGGACCTTGAGCTGGGCCGTGCTCTTGTTGTTCACCTTGAGCGTCAAGAAATCTTTCGCGTGACGATGTTTTTCAGACCAGCTCGATTTGCTGATCTTGCCCTTGTCGTACTCGCTTTGCAGATGCTTGACCCAGGCGCCGACAGGCTTGTCCTTCTCGAAGCCGAGCAGATCGTAGAACGTCCAATCCCAGGCGCCATCTGTGTTGAGCTGCAGCTCGTCCTCGAGTCGGCCGATGTAGGCGTGGGCCTCCTGCTCGGTGGCGAAATACTTTTGTTCGCCATCCTCGAGGACAGTCCTGGTATCAACGCACCAGGATGCCCAGCCCTTCCGAGCTCGCGACTTGTGTTGGGTGACATCTAGTTTCATCAGGCAGCCTCCTTCTTTTCGACCAACCACCAGAAGAGAGTCTTGCCGATGACTTTCGTTTTGGCTTCTTTGTTGTGGAGGAACCGGGTTTCCCAGAACTCCTCAAGCTCCTCGAAAGTGTCGAAAGTTTTTTTCGCGTATGTCTTGCCGTTCTTTTCGGCAGTGTACCCGTCACCGTCTTTGAACTTGGCAATGATTTTTACACCGTTGTCCGTCATGCAATCTCCTTCTTCCAGGGGTTGACGACTTTGTCCCAGAGATCGTCGTCGTAGATCATGTCATCGATGAAGTCCTTGAGCTCGGCGATGACAGCGGTCTTGGTCATCTCGTGATAGCCGGGCTCGAGGACGAAGGTCGTCAGCGCGTAGCCAGGGTGAACCCAGCCCGGCTTGAACATCAGATCGAGGACGCCGCAATCGAAATCACAAGCCTCGACCTTGGCCCAGCGCTTGGCGCCGATGGCCTTCTTGATGGCGGCGGGAGTAAAATCAGGCATGGGCAACCTCCTCTGCTGGCCGCGCCGTCACCAGGAAGGGAACGACGCCGAACTTGGGCGCCTCCTCCCAGGCCTTGGCAATGCCGGCCTCTTCCCGGCCGCGCCAGGTGAAAGCCTTGAAAGGCTCGTGGTCTTGCTTGACCGTCAGGTCAGGCCAGACCCAGATCTCGTGAAGCTCAACAGTCATCAGGCAGCCTCCTCATACATCAGACACTCAACACACTTGGTCTCGAAGAGCTCACACTCCTCGCAGCCCTCGACCGGAGCGCAAAGCTCAGCGAGCTTTTCTTTGACTTTGATGACGGCCCAGCCTTTGCCCGGTGTGGGCTTTAGTTTTTTCAAGGCGGCGAGTTTAGCCTCGAGCTTTTTGACGGTCTCAAACGCAGTCTTGGGCATCTAATCTCCTCTCAATATTGACCCTACATATCAAATATGGGGGCATATTATGCCAAGGTCAAGGGATAATCCCGCGCCCTGTCTTGATATCTTTGTGATGCGCTTGTGATGCGGGCACAAAAAAAAGTCTCCAAAAGCTAGTGCTTTCAGAGACTTACTGGAATCCGTGATGGCGGGAGTGACGGGACTCGAACCCGTCGAAACCATGCTCTGACATGCTCTGAAACGTAGCAAAACAATCGCTTACGTCCAAGGTAAATGTCATCGAGACATGCTGAAGGTTATGTCAGAGCACCTCGTTTGTGATGGGTTTGTGATGTCGCATCACAAGGATCTGTGATGCGCTACCGAAACCGCCTGGTCTTTTTCATAATGCTTTCGGGCTGCTTCGAGAACTGCTTGCCCTGGCGTTTCGCCTTGCGCTTGGCCCTGGTGGTAGCAGCATACTCGCCCGGCGTCAGGGCCTTGATCGCTGCCTCGGGCAGATACCGCTCGCCCGTGACCGAGCTCTTCTTGCCGCTTTTGGTGCGCCAATTTTGTTTGCCCCATTGTTTCAAACTGTGCTGAGGATTGTGCATTAGTTTCGATATCCCCCACCCCGTTTACGATATTCTCGGGCCAGCAGCTGCGCCTTCCGAGCACTCCACTTCCCACTGGCTGTCCCGTGGGTAGCCCTGCCCAGGATCGACTTGAACAGACGCTTTCTCATGCCTGGCTTGGTGTAGTTGCCAGCCTTGTTGACGGTCGATTTCTTCGCCATCACTTCTTCTTCATTGGCGGCTTTTTCTTGCCGGCCATCTTGAGGATGCTGGCCTTCTTGGCCTTGCTCAATCCGTAACCACCTTTGCCGTATGCCATCACGCTTTCCCTTTCTTGGATCTGTTGCGTTTGGAAATTGCTGCGCCTTTCTTACGAGCGTCTGCCTTCGAGCTCGCTCCCCAGGCGCGCAAGCTCAGCAGCAGCCTGGTCGGCCGGCCTTTGCTGTCTCGCTCGGGACCACGCATGTTGCCCATGCGGGACAGGAAGCTGGCGCGTCTAGGGTTGTCACCCTTCTTGACAGGCGCCTTGAGGTTCATCCCCTGGCGCCGAGCTGAAGCCCGGCCCTTGGCGTTGAGGCCGCCTTTCGGATTCTTGCCGGCCTTGCGCTGCCAGGCTGGTGTCTTAGCCACGGCGGACAGATCCGGTCATGCCGGCCTTCTTCGCGCCCTTGGGCCCGGCCACCTTGGTCAGTGTGCCGTAGACATAGGCGTCCGCCTTCTTGCCCTTGAGGCCCTTCTTCCTGGCCTGGGCCATCAAGCTCTTCTCGAGTTTCTCAGGCATCGATCAGTCCTTTCCGATAACCGTTTGTGCGGTCGTATGTGAGCAGCTCCTTCCTCGGTTCGTGGACATAGCTGCAATGTATCCAGCCGGTGTTGCCGCCCGTGTAACACTCGAGGATCAGCTGATCGAACTCGAGGTTGTCGGCAATCCACTGGGCGACCTCCATGTTGCTCACGCCAGGCACCTCAAAATCTGCCGCCTGGCCTTTCGCGTGTTGGCTGGTCGGCTTCGAGCCGATGGCGACACAGAGCTCGGGGCTGCGATATCCGCTTGTGATTGTGACCGGCCTATCGAAATGGTCCCTCACTGGCTGCAGGACGGCCTCACAGAGCCTCTCCAGGTGTTCGACCTGGTTAGGGTGCGGAGTATTGTCGATGCCCCTGCGAAGCGCCGTCTGGCTCTTGGTCATTTCGACCAGGCTAAAATTTTTAGACAGCTTCATTTCTTCGCCTTGACCTTTCCGACCACGCCCTCGAGCATCCCGCCACCGAAATAAAATGCCAGGATGGTGAGCATTGCTTCGCCCAGGTAGAAGTCATCGATGACCTGTTTGATGTCAGGGATGTTGGTCTTGCCCAGCAGGGTCATCACCAGGACAAGCGCGAAGGACAGCAAAAACGTGGCGGTGAACATCAGAGCCAGGTAGCGCTGGGCCACCTTAAATGGAGCGTAAGCTGCCATCGTGTCGATCTTGGCCTGGGCCTTGACGCGCTCCATCTCCTCGTCGGAGCTGTGGACATCATCGATCAGATCCATGCCCTTCTTGATGACATCGCCGTTCCCCAGAATCGATGCGAGAACTCCAAGCATTATTTCTTTCCTCCGAGTGTAGTGAATCCCATGTAGGCCCCGACGATGCCGGCGCCGCTGATGTAGAAGAGATTCGAGATATCAGCCAAAGCCTCGACCCGCTCGAGCGGGATGAAGAACATGGCCAGCGTAAAGGCGCCCATCGCTGCCAGGGTGAAGCGAGCCATCCGCAGCTGGGCCAGGTGCCGGCGCAGCTCGGTCTCTGTCTGCTTGATCTGCTTGCTGCTTTCGACCTCGGCATCGCTGACCAGGCCATCACCGTCGAGATCCCAATCGGACGCGAACTTGCTGTCACGCTCGAACTTCTTCTGTGTCACTGGCTTTCCTTGATGGCCTCGAGAACGTCATAGACATTGGGCGGCGGAGGCTGGTCAGGGTTCCACTGGCACAGGTATTCCCTGGGCTTCCATTCGCCGTAGTTATAGAACAGAGTCTCCTGGGTATTGTGGGCACCTCGATATACGCAAGCCTCCTGGCGCTTATCGAGCTTGATACATTTAACCAGGCGGCAGACGGTCATGTCGTTTGCCCAATCATTTGCCTGGGCGTTGTGCGCTTTGAGCAGCAGCACGAATGTCGTCAGGACAGCCAGGCAAGCGCCGATCATGACAACCCAGGCCACGATCTCCACGAACTTACGCCGGCGCTCACGCTGCGCGTACAGGGTTTCCTGGCGCTGCTTTCTAATACGCGCCTCAGTAGCGACCAGCTCGTTCCACTTGGACATGCCCAGGGTTAGGCCAATGAACTGGCGGAGCTCGTCACGCTGCTGCTGTGCCTTTTGTTTGGCCGCGAAGATCTCGAGAGCTTCTTGCTCGATGCTCTTGCCGGAGAACAGCTTCTTAAAGATCGGAGGATTCTTGGCTTCACGCTCTGCCTGGTCAAGATCCGACAAGCAGCTCATCCACTTCGACAGACTGCCGATCATGGACTCGAGCTCCTGACCAGCAGCAATGGCGCGCTTCACGGCGTTATAGCTCGCCGTGGCGCCGGCCATTAGCGTGACAGGATCCATCAGTACACCTTCACTTTCTTGGGATCGATGAGCTTAGGCAAGCAGTGGCTAGAGATCGCCGGCGACTGCCGCGCGATCCTGGTTGAAAACCAAAGGCACTCCTGGAGGTTTCTGAAGAAGAGGTCGTTTGAAACTGTTTTGCCCTCGAGCATGACGACGAGGACGAAGGCGTGGATCACTCGCTAAGAAGGACGCCGATCAGCAGGACGATGGTGGTGCCGGCGCTGCCGACCATGATCGTCTCGAGCCGCTTGACCCGACTGAGCAGCTCGATGAAGCGCTCCTGGGACACAGCCGTCAGCGTGTCCAGCTCGGCCTTGACAGATGTGACGGTGGGCTTGCTCATCAGTCGGCGTCAGCGATTGTCAAGTCACCGGCCTCGACCTGTTTCATTATTTCGTCGTAGTGACGGTTGCCGGGAGCAAGGGGTACATCCATTGTGGTGCCGTCTACAACAATCGTGATGCAGTGGTTTGAGCCATCACGTTCAATATATTGTGCGCTGGTTATATTCATCTCATCCATTTTTATAACTCCGCATCTGCAACAAAGTGACAATGCACACCAGAACCGGTGCTACCGCTTGACGACGACATCATGAAAGCATTTTCGCCTATGAAATGAGAATTGGCGGTTGAATTTGTGTGCGTAGTTACGCCAAAGTCTACACGAGAACATTTCCCAGAATTTCCTTGACTGTCGTACAACGTGATTGTTGGAGCAGACCTTTTTGCAGTTAAAAAGTTAATACCCATTGGCAATTCGCCAGTGGTAGTTTGCCCCGCTGCACCTGAACTGTGACGAATACCGTCGGTTGTAGCTGTTCCGGGGTTTGTTGTAGAACTATAACTTTTTTCGTAGTACCTCTGACATTTAGCCAAAGTCTCGCCATAGCTTTCCGAGTGGTCAAACGGCGTGGCTTTTTCGCCGACCTCAAGCTGCACTCCGGTGATGTACCATTCGTTGCTAGTGCTAGACCCCATATTTACAGCGTGACCATAAGACAGTTTGCCAGCAGCATAGGTTCCCCAGCTTGTATTGTCAGTTGCTGTGTAGTTTGAACCAGCCATCAAGGCCCAGAGTATTGTCAAACCTTCACCATTGTCGTTGTTAATTGTGCCGCCAGTATCACCTGCAAACGTGATTGTCTTGTATTCCCAAGTATCCGCACTGCTGATGGCGTAGGTAGAGCCAATAATTCGTCCAGAACCGCTGTCGCCGTCCTCTTGATATAACGCACAGGAGTATGTACCGGTTACGTTAGAACGCACATAAAACGATAAAGTTACCGATTGTGCGCCAGAAGTTCCGTATTTAAGTTGTTGAAGATTTTGTGCCTCAATATGGTGACGCACTCTCCAATACTCGTCTGCTGCTACCGCTGACTCCGCTGTTGTACAATCAATCTTGTAGCTGTTTGAAAAGCCGTCAGGTGCCGTAGTAGACTGCGCCTGTGTACCAGCTAACTCATCATCATTAGCCTTGCTTGAGTTAAATCTGTCTACTGAACCAAAGCTATTAATGTTAGTGCTAGACGTTCCCCGCTGCGCCACCTGCATCGCACCGTTGATGACGAGGTTCCTGCCTGTCAGGCCACCGGCATCTGCCGAACCGGCGAGGTCTGCGAAGTCTCTTGCTCTGCTCATGATGCGTTCTCCTTAACAGGCCATCAGGACACACGGCACGAGGTAGCTACCGTCGTCGTAGGTATGTGAAACTGTGGTGCTGGTTACTTTCGCAATGGTCTTGCTGCGAACAATGTCATCGCCCTGCGGCTTGGCAGTGCCGTCACCGGCTGACATCAGCAAGTCGCCTCGTGCTACTGTCGTGCCTTGTGCAATGCGGATGACCATATCGCCGGTCATTGCGACGTTCATGTCGTTAAAGTCGTCATCTTCATCCCAGTTGACGAACACACCGGCCACGTTTGCGTCACCCTCAACAGACGACACGGCCATACAGTTAAGCTGCTCGTTGTCTTCAGTAAACGCTGCTGTTCTGACATCCCCGACAGACACACCTTCCGGCAAATCATCGTCCGCCGTCCAAAGCACCTCGTCGTGTGACCACACCGCCATCTGGTCGAGGTTAGTCATCACAGTGCCTTTGACTAAACCGTCGATGCGGTTGCCGTCAGCAGCTTGCGACCAGCGAGAGAGGTGGCCACCGTTATATGAAACGGTGCTACCGGATACCGAAATTGTGCCTTCCTGTGTGCCAGCTTGGTGCAGAGAAACCAAAGTCCCATCATCAGACAGGCGGTTGATATAAAACGGTATTCCAGTACTCTTTACGACGTTCACCTCGCCATCTGGATAAAGGTGCGTTCCGGCTTGGGAAAAAACCTTTGATGTCTTGCCGTGCAGGAAATGGCCGTCGCCTGTGAGGCGCATACGTTCTGTAGTGCCATAACCAAACGTAATAGCTTGGTCTCGCAAGCCAACATAACCTTGCTCAGTAGCATCTACTTTTCTTTGGAACCTTATTTCACTCTCACTGTGAGATGTTCCAGTTGTATGCCGATAATTGTGGAAACGATACGAGGTGGTGTTACTTACATCTGGGTTTTGAACTCTGAATAAGTCCTCGCTGTCACCAGCAGTGCCACCTAATTGTGACCCGACAATACTGAGATTATCTGATGGCGAACTCGTCCCGATACCCCAATTCTGTGTGCCAATGACGCCCACCGTAGTGCCGTCTTTAGACAGCCTTACAATTTCACCGTGATTATCTATACGGTTAAAATCAGCAGCAAAATCTTGATACACACCATTGAGGATTCGGCCATCTGAACGAATGGCCGCACCAGCATCGCCTGACGCTGTGCCATTGTTAGGGTCAGTGCCAGTAGTATTTACCAGCACGTTTTCACTGCTATCAATCGTTATGGCGGTGGCATTAGCGTTGTCGTCAATGCCTTGAGATGTAAACGCGCCGTTTACGGTTGCGTTGTTGGTAAATGTGACATTCCCAGTAAAGGTGCCGCCAGCAGACGCAGATACCATGTCAGCCGTGGTAAAACTCTTGAACGCATAGATGTTCACAAGGTCATTGGCAGCAGCACCAGAGGCCAGCACAACGCTGGTGCCATTGGTGGCTGTGAAGTCGGATGGGTCGAGGACAACGCCGTTCATCACGACTTGCAGATTGTCTACCGTGTAGGACAGGGTGGCGCTGTTGTCATCAGAGCCGGAGAAAGTGGTCTGCCCTGCTGTCGCCGTGTACTCGTACAAGATCAGGCTGACATTGCCAGCAGATGTGGCGGCGATCCAGTTGGCTCCATCGTACACCCGCATCTCGTTGGCGGTGTTATTGAAGTAGAGCATACCAGCAGCCAAGGCGTTCCCGTCTGGGTCAGTGCTTGGGTTGCTGCTTAGACTGCCGTGGTAGCGATCATCAAAGCTGTCAAAACTAGATGCCGCAGAAGATGCGCTTGCCGCCGCAGCAGTCTGTGATGCAGCCGCAGCCGTGGCAGACGATGCCGCCGCTGTCGCAGAGCTGGCCGCATTGGTCGCAGATGTCGAGGCCTCTCCCGCCTTTGTCGTTGCTGTCCCAGCACTTGTGCTGGCCGAGCTGGCACTTGATGCCGCTGCAGTCTGACTAGACGCCGCTTCCGATGCCTTCGTGGTGGCGGTCGAGGCGCTGGTCGATGCCTCGGATGCCTTGGTCGTCGCCGTTGAGGCTGAAGACGAGGCAGAGGTTGCCGATGCAGCGGCAGCCGTCTGGCTTGCCGCACTAGCAGTCTCTGACGCGGCACTGGCAGTTTCTGATGCAGCACTAGCAGTCTCGGATGCGGCGGCAGCGGTCTCAGATGCGGCGGCTGCCGTGGCGCTGGCCGCGCTTGCTGCGGCTGATGTCGCCGCCTCTGCGGCCTTGGTCGTCGCTGTAGACGCGCTGGTACTCGCAGAGCTGGCGCTGGACGCGGCGGCTGTCTGCGCGCTCGTCGCAGTAGCAGCATCGACAATCAGATCATACTTGGCGCTGTTGGCGTTAGTCGTCAGCGGCTGCGCGCCCGAGCTGGTGTGCGCTGTGTTGACGATAAAGATGTTGTTGGTACTGGTGTCCTTGACCAGGTCGCGCTGATTGTAGTCAGTGCTGGCTGCCCAGTTGCCTCGGAACGTGCCGATCTCCTGGGTGACAGCCAGGTCACCAGAGCTGTCGAAAGCAAAGATCTTATTGGCACGATCTGTGGCGCTGATCGTAAATTCTGT
>Ga0208162_1000179_pt1 | contig 35419 bp, 50 predicted proteins | sample CB_VirMetaG_4_FD_184539 | JGI IMG/M metagenome (GOLD analysis project Ga0208162, IMG submission 184539) | Freshwater to marine saline gradient viral communities from Chesapeake Bay - CB_1508_1M Viral MetaG (SPAdes) (version 4) | ecosystem: Environmental > Aquatic > Marine > Coastal | place: USA... | reverse complement strand
TAACTCTCCGAAATGCTTTTCATCTTTCTTTCTATATATAATATATGGAGAATGAGTCGCTCCTGTATTCACAAATAGCAAATTACCTATAGCGGTAAATGTTACAGAATCAGGAAGTGGGTCAGGTAATATCTTTAGATATGTAGAGAAAGGCTCGTTCGTATTAACCTGTGGAGCATGAGAAGAGTCGAACTGAGCCATAAGTCCATCATAACTATCTGTCGGTATACTGACCCACAAGTAAGATTTTCTATAAATGATACCCCTTTGTTTACAATAAGCAATCCATTCATATTCATTTGGTAGTTTATTATTTGACCAAAGATAGGCACTATTTACACCTCTGTCATCTTCTTGGGATACCAATTGAGACGCATCTCTACGTTTAAGAACACCCGATTGGCTAATATCAAAGTTTTGCGTATCAGGAGTTAAATCCGCACGGAGGTCTTCAGGGTCATTATTAGTAACTAATCCTGAAAAAATTGGAACTTTTATTAAACTCATAAGTAAGCATCTCTCACGCTCATATCTGCAACTGTCATTGTTCCTGAGCCTGTACCTTTGCCACTTATCTGACTTCTGACTAGCTCTCTGTTTTGTTGGTATCTAGCCATATATCTATCAGCTAATTCAAATTCTTTTTCGTTCTCAGCTATCGTGCTTTTAGCATAATCGACTAAGTATAAATGATATATATCAGGAATCTCAGGTTTGTTTACATCATCATCATTCCAATCTACCCTTACGCTTGAAGTTGTAGCTCTTGCTGATAATCCAAACGTATCCCAACTTGATTCTAATTGTGCGAATGTATAACTACCTGAAACTTGAGCTAATTGATACGCATCGTCAAGAACATGAATGGTTTCATTTTGCTGAAGATGAGTTGTTGTACTCTCTGCCACATAAGGTGTGTAATCTTTTAAAATAAGCGTTCCTGTTTTTAGGTCATTTACATCCCTATGGACGATCCCCGTTGCCTGACTAGTAGCACCCTTTATCTTATCGCCTACCTGAAAGAATCCATTATCAAGATTCTTGTAGTTTATTTTAACATACTCTTCGCCCTTTTCAGTATTAACAGGTTGAGCTATATATTGAAAGTTCACTAAACCCGCACTTTCAGGGTGTGGGACTAATATAATCTGATTGGAGGTCAGCGTGTAGTATTGGGGTGTGCCTTTTACATTAGTCCCATCAAACTTAATCCTAGGTATCTGATTCCTATAAGGTTCTAAAGTCTTTTCATCATAAAGAACGGCAGACTTTAATTCTAAGAAATCATTAGGTAGCTCGAAGTAATTATCTTCTTCATTGACCACGATTGATTTATCCCTGACTAGGCACTTTGTATGAAAGGCTAAATCTCTTTCAGCCTCTTCTAAAAATTTTCTAGCTAATGCTTTATTATGAGGATTAGTACCAAACTGTAATACTACTCTATCAACTAATTGCGACCATGTCATATCTGACTCTGCTTTTTCGTTACATCCATATTAGAAACCTTTGCATTTAAAGTAGCTACAATATCCGACGCTCTTTGATACATAGCGTTACTTCTATTCATATCTCCATCTGATGCTAGTAATTCACTTACCGCAAAATAAACTAATGCCTCATGTGCCACGCTTGAAATCTCAGGCTCTCTTGTACTTATATTAGAAACCTTTGGAGGTTTCATATAATACATGACAAATATCTTTCCGTACTTAAATAAATCTACAGGAAGTATCTGATATTCTACTTCCTTACTGCCTGTACCGCCATTTCCACCTGACCTAACAAAGACAGGAGAGTCGCCATTTGGTGTATACATATAGCTATTCTCTAGCTCATATCTTCCTAGTTGGTCTGTTATATGTATCCAAACTATGCTTTCCGTAATACTTGCTCCTAGGTTAGCTATGCTATTTGGTATCAAAAAGGCTGATTCTATTTGATCGTAAGCTAACTCATATCCATACTGACCTGATATTTTATTAGAGTTCGTTAAATCTTCTAATAAGAATGAGCCGTCACTTAAATAATTATCAGCAGTTTGAGTTGTACTAGAATCACTAGTACCTGTTGAAATCTGTTGTTGGTGTAAAAGTCTTGATAAATACTGCTTATCTAATAAAGCGGGTATCTTTTGTAATGCGGAATCTATTGCCCTTGTGATATCAGGTAAGGTATATACGTTCCCTGATGGGTCTTCCAATCTTAGTTGGACATGGTTTTTTATATCTGCTATCGTCATAATCGTAAATCAGAGGGGTGTTGCCACCCCCCTAATTATTTACTTACCTATTCTGAGGGTTCTTCTGATACAGTTGAGTAATCAGTCGGTAAACCGCTGATACGACCTACTGCTTTTGCTCTGTTAGTACAGATAAGCTGACCCATCCAAAGGATGTGACCAACTTTAGCGTCCTGAGTCACAGGCTGACGGAATCCTGTAAAGGAAAAGTTAGCCTTTCTATTGTGAATCATTTTTAGGTACTCATCATTGATGAAGAACATTTCTCCCGCGGGACAAGATGGGTCGACTAGCATGTCTAAACCACGATACTTGAATCCGCTGAAACCCGCATCTGCAACTTCAGAAGATGCCATACTTGGAGCTCTCTTCTTATCGCTAAGATGTTGTTCATATGCGTCTGCAACAATCTGAGGTACGATTATCATTTTAGGTTGCTCACCTGAATCTCTATGAAAGACCTCAAAAGCCTCTCTTAGAATCTCATCGATAATTACAGAAAAATTATCGAAAAGAGCATTACCATAAGATGAACTAGAATCAACTGCGTTGATGTCAGTTGCCTTAGATAAGTCAAAAGCACCTTTCCATATTGCTTCAAGAGAACCTGAAGTATTATCTGCATCAGGAGTAATACCACCTAATTTAGAACTCTGACTTGCAATTGACTTCAAGTCATTGAATCCCGCCTCTGCGGTAGACCCATAAAGAACACCTGAAAAGAACTTCATTAAAGACTTCTCAGCGGACTTCATCTTAGAAGATAGTAAGTCTACTAACTTCTCAGGGTTATCATTTACTCTTTCCTCAAATCCTGAGATCGCTACACTTGCGTGTGCCTGTGACCAATCGTAGGACACTTGCTTTGCGAACTCATCAGGATATACACCAAGGTCATCATACTTCGAATAGAATCCGTAACTGCTAGAGTTAGCGTCTGCGTATTCTATAGGAACTACAATCTTCTTACCTGATGCATTAGGCTTACTAGAGCTTAAAAACTTCGACAATAAAACAGACTTCTTTTTGATATTATCAACCAAAGTAGGAATGTACTGTTCTTTCGTCAAAGCATTCAGCGTACTATAATCTACGTTTGATACGTCTAATGCCATTTTGCGTTTTCCTTTTTATTCCTATTTAAACAATTCGTAGTGCTTAGAATTAAGAAGAATGTCCTCAATGTCGTCGTAGCTTTTTCCCAATGGAATTGGTTCTTCACTTGAACCCCTATTTATACCGCTGACTTCAGGTTGAGCTTTCAACTCTTCTGCTTTCCTAACACTCTCAATCGCTTTCTTAAGTGCCGACTCTCCGTTAATAGTTGCATTCGCAAAGATGTATGCGTCTTCAAGATTAAGGTTTTTCTCAACTGCTACATTCATCACTTCAGTAATGGCATCCTCATTTAGTTCAGGATGCTTTGTAACTAAGTCAGCAATTTCTCGGTCAACCTCTTTTTCGGTTTCCATCATAACCAACTTATCTTCTAGTTGAGCTAATCTATCAGTTTCAACTTCTTGCTCTGCCTCTACAATAGCGTCTTGCTCTTCTTCGGGCGACATCTCATACTCTGAGATAGCCTTATACAGTTGATGTTCAGTACCCAAAGTCTCTCTCAATTCATCGTCTTCAAGGACACTATCCAACGTAGCTATAATGCCATCTAGATATCTCCTTTCGTCCGCAATTTCCTGAGCTTTTTGGGTATTACTTCTCTGCCAATCATTCCTGTTGTTTAAGGCTTCAAGAGCGAGATTCAGTTCATTCTCAGAATATTCGTTATCTCCTATTTTGATAAATGAACTCTCTGCTGAGACTATTTCTTCTTCATCCTTTGGTTGCTCATCTTGAGTCACTTGGACGTTTTCTTCAGCCGTCTCCTGTCTGTTGCTCTCACTTTGGTCTTCTACCTTTACATCGGTCTTTTCTTCAGGTTCATCCTGAACGTAGAGCGACGCTAAGGTGTCCGCGTCAATTCTGACTCCATCAAAGTTTGAGTCTTCTAAGTATTGTTTCTCTTCACTCATAATTTCTCCAATTTAGATTCAGTTCCGCTCCCAACATTAGGATATTTCACTCGCATCCCTCATTAAATCAGGGTTGCTCTGTAGGTTTCTTTGAATCTCCTCAGGAGAACCGCCAAATCTGCTAAGATCGGGAGGACTCCCCTGAACTTCTTCTGCCATCGCCCTTTGTTGCTCTGCTAGAGCTTCTGCCTCTTCCATCATTTTCGAAATCAATGCCTCTTTTTGTGGCATATCCAAATTTTGTACGATATACATTGGGTCTTTTATAATACCCATCTGTGCTAACTGCATAATCTTGTTCTCATTGAACTGTCTGTTCTCAGGTAGCATCGACCCTACCCGCACTCTAACCATCGTTTCCTTATCCTTAAATATCAAGCCAATGACTTGTCTATATTCCATTCTTCCCGTGGAGTGCTGATAGGGTACGTTTATAAATTTTGTTCCTAGGTTCTTAAACATGGTAAGCCACATGTTTCCTAGTTGTGCTAGAGCCATTTCTATAGTCCTAGCTTTATAATCAATCTTTGAACTACTAGCCTTTTGAAGTATTGATGCCTGAATACCTGATGTTACATTAGTGTCAGCCTTACCTTGAGTAGATTTATTGACACCTGAAACAGTCTCAAACATATCTAATAATATGCTATATAAATTGAAAACATAGCTCGGCATACTTGCGGGACTTTGCATAGAAACTTGCCCCGCTCCCCTCTTACGAATGACACTCCCTGGCTTATTGTTTATTTGGTCTTGAACGTCCGCAGTTTGGTCTACAACCCACATCGGATTAGCCATTAAATGGACGTTATCCATAACCTGAGATGCTATTCTATCTAGTGCTAGATTTAAATGCTTTAATCTGCGAGGTTCAGGTCTGCCCCAAAACTCATGTGCTGAACCCATGTTCTTAACTGATACAAATGGGAAAGGATGAGATATATGATTGTCTTTATTAAAGAATGGATACTTAGTTCTACCATCAAATAGTACAACATTACCCGCCATGCATACCTTACGCATACCATCAATGCCCCTACCTTTATCCTTATCATCAATTTCCTCGCCATCTACGTAAGAAACATATTCTTTTGAGTTATCACGCATATAGCACTCAATAAGTAGTACTGATTCCTCTTTATCCCTGTATGATTGTGACTTACTCCTGTATAATTCGCCCTTACTCGCCCCATCGCCTATATGTACATAGCTATCGTAACCCATTGGGTTATTTTGCTTTTGTCTTTGAGCTCTATACTGCTCTAGTTCCTTATCAGGCATTACATACTGCCCTTTTTCAGGAAACATCTTTCGTATTTCATATAATGGGGTCGGACTTGCATAGATTACCCACTCTGCATTCTCAAGTTTTGTAGCAGATGGGTTAATAAAGAAACTATATGGGTCTACAATGTCGCAATCAGGTAAGTCATCATATGGATTATAATGCACCTTTAAAATACCCGTTCCATAAACTAGATAATCTTGTAATAATTCGCTCACTAGGTTCTGCATACAACGCAACTGCCAAAATTCGTCCATAACGGCTTGAAGTGTTTCAGATAAGGAGTAATCAAGGGGATCGTTTCCAACGGCTAATACGTCCAATTTAGGCGGTCTACTATTCAATATAGGTATCATAGTATCAATAGCCGAACCAATCAGGTCAATAGTCATCTTGTTTTTAAATTGAGGTACTTTCATACCCTCCCAATGGTGTCCTTGATATAAAGCCTCGGATTCTCTCCATTCTTTATACATTTCCTGTTTACTATCCTTAGATAATTCAAACATAGCATACACTTTTTCCATCAATGCCTTATCTTCCTTTGATGGGGTGTAGTCTTTGGGGTTACTTCCTCTATATGAGTCCATTTTAAGCCTTTGCAATTAGTAAATCGGGTAGTACATCGTGGTAGAATTCATCAGGAGAACGCATTTCAACTATCATTCTAAGCATAAATATCTCATTCCAAGCTATTTCAAACTGCTTTTTGACATACTTAGGTTGGTGCTTTATCTTTTTTAGAACAGGAAATCGATCTTCTGCGTCTACTGAATCAGGTTCGGGAATCCACTCGTTATCTTTTAATACATATTTCAAGCTATACCTTTATATTCAAGTTCGCCACTCTGTAACATGTCTAATTCTTTTTCGAACCAAGTTTTTTCCTTTACTAAATGAGGTTTACCTAGATGCATCAGACCATAACGCAAACTATCCAAGGCATGGTCACTTCCCTTTGTATCTAAATCCTCAACTCTATGCTTATCATAGATTGCGGTAGTAAATTCATCTATTAGGTTATTACAATTCTCAAAGATTCTAAGGTTGCCTCCTTTTGCATCCTCTTTATTTTTTTCCTGTAGGTATTCCCTTACAAGATTCCATCCTGACATACGATTATTATTAGCACGGATAGTAGGAATGCCATTAAATAATAATATATCTGCAATGGACTTATTTGATGGAGCGGTAACGTCGGAGCGGTTCGTATTCTGTGGATTAGATATATAAGTAGATGGGTCAATAATAGTAGCCATGTAATCTTCATCGCCTGAAAGTTCCTTAATTGTATTAATGTGATGATGTAAATCTTTACCCGCCTCATAGTGCTCACGATATACGTATACATTCTGATCGTAATCAACTGCTAACCAAAGACAAGCAAAGGGGGCACGATATCCATAGTCAATTGCTCTATACCTATACCATGAATCAGGTATCTCTATTGGTTTAATAACATGCACATCTCTTTTAAATGTATCAAAGTACATCCCTTGGAATACGTCCCAATCGCCATCAAGCCACATACGTCTTAATTCATCAGGCAAAGACTCTAGTTGTTTAACATAATCGGGGTCAGCCTTTATTAAAGTAGGGTTGTCATATATCTTAGCGGGTATGAAACATTGGGTGCGTCCGTCCTTTCCTTGAACGACCTCATTGGGCGATTTTACAAAGCGATCTTTGAACCATTTATGACCCGCCCCGCCAGGGTTTGTCGTCAAGAAAATCCTCGGTGGGAGCTCAGGATGAGGCGAACGAACTGCCGATGCAACACGCTCAAAATCAAGCTCATTTGGTATAAGTGTAGCCTCTTCAATTAGTAGCTTATGGTACTGATGTCCTAGGTATTTTTGGAACGCTGAATCTTCCGATAAGTGTCCTGTCCTAATTTTAGCACCGCTTGGAAAACGAAACTCGGTAGGGTTACCAACAGTATTACAACCAAGGAAACGATAAAAAAACTTAGCCCTATCAATCCAATCACGTAGGTCATCGTAGTTTCTACGTAAGACCAAGGCTCTATATTGCGGATTATCAAGGTACTGCGGTTCAATAAGCCACGCAAGACCGCAATCAGTTTTACCACCACCTCTAGCACCACCATATGCAATCACATAGGCATCTGTTGATAAGGCTAGGGTCTGTTGTCCCTCGTGGGGTTGCCATATTACATTATCTCCCATCTCTCAACCTCAATACTTCATCCTCTAAAACACTAATTCTTTCATTCTGTCTAATATCAGCGGGAATTTCTGCATCTTGATTCGCTTCAGCGTCTTCTTCTAAATCAATAATATGCTCCTCATTCATTGCAACCTGATACTCTAGAAATGATATTCTAGCATTTAGTTGTGAGTACCCCCAAACCAACATAACTATAAAGGTTACTGCCTGTATAATCATAGGGAGCGATATACTCATACTTGAATTTTCATTTACATTTAAGTCCCTAGCCATACCATGCCTCCAAGAACAACTAGTAAAAAGCCTATTATTATTAAGTAGTCTTTATAATCTTCATTCATTTTCTTTTTTTCTTTCCCCAACTGAGTGGATTAATATTGAATTCTTTTTCATAAAACTTTATCTTTTCCTCTAGTTCAACTCTTTGCGTTTCTTGAGTAAGGATGTGGTGTTCGACCAATTTTCGAAGTTCTTCTTGATTTGTGATAACTGTTGACTCAAGAGTTCGTAGTCGTGTTTCATATTTATATACGATGCCACCGATAAGTAGCAATAGACCAAGAATGTTCCGAATCCAATGTAGATTAATTGAGATAACCGCATTATCACTAATAACTCTCGCGTTTGCGGAACGATACGTTTTTTCCTCACTCATCTACTTCCCTGTATATATAATGTACGTTGATGTTGTACATGGTAGTAGTATGATGATCGAAGTTTACTTTGCTCAAACTCTCTGACTCAAAAAAATGATACAGGGCAAACCGATAGTCAGACATTTTTTCCTCGGAATGGGGTCGACTTAGAGGGTCTATTATACATAATACACGTTATATGCCATTTAAATCTCCGTCGACAAAAGTTAAAATCATGCCTTTGCTTTATCATTTTTTGTAGCTCCTCCCCTCCCCTTTTGTGGAAGTATAATGACCCCTTTATTTTCGCTGATTTCGGCTTTGATTTCGGACGCTTTTAATTGAGGGGCGATTCTATCCATTAATATCGAAATTGCTCGAATTTGATGCTTTTCTCCGTCGGTAAGTGCAATGTCAAAAAGCTTTTGAATTAGAGCGGGGCTTTTCGGATGTGAACGGATAAGCTCCCCGAAATTACTTTTGTTTTTTCCTGTGGGATTTCCTGATTTCCCTTGCTGAAATTGTGTTTTTTTCTTCGAACTCATAAAAAAAATTCCTTCCGTACTACGTCCATAAATACTAATTAATTGTTCAAATTTTCAACAATTCCCCGTCCCATGAAAATATTTTTTCCCGACGTGAAATGTACAAATTATGTACTTTTTATTGACTTACATATAAGTAAATAATTAAAGTTAAGTGTTCGAACGCTTTCGCTTTTTGAAAATTTAAAATTTGAGTGTTTTTCTCCTCGGTGACACGTGTGGATTTCTCAACGAGTTACGACTGAATACGAGTTCGGATTTCCAAAATATGATACCCACATTCACGACCATCTATTATGATCGCTAGATTGTGAGGGTCTCCGTCGAAGACACCAAATTTTGCAGTAAGTCCTTAGGGGTAGCTTACCGAGAGAGTTAATGGTTTGGAGCGTGACCTTGTTAGGTATGCTCACCGACGAACATCAACTAAGATTTGACTCAATAACTAACAATTTTATTAGAGGGCAAATTAAGGGAGGTAGGAGGGTTGATATCGTCGTGACGTTGATGGAATAATTCATGTGTGTATGGAGTGAATACCTATTGTACCAAGCCAACTTCAACCCTCGATTTTATATGAGTAATTCAAGCGATTCGCAACCGCATCGAGGGTCAATCTCCGAGAGAGATTTTACTTAAAAACAAACAAACAAATGGAGGAGTTATGTACTCAAATATAAATAAAATGGTTAAACCACTTAGAGAAGAAATCAAACATGGATTAAAAGAAGTCTGTGACTATCGATATAAGAAAATATTGAATCTTCACGTCGATACTTTTTGGACATGTGTCGAGGAAAACATGATTGATGATTTCGACGATTCTTTGGAATTCTATTCACTCAATGACATTGAAATATGCTTTAACGATGTCATTGAAATCATTTCAGAGGAGAACCATGATTATAAAAAAGTTAGTGAGTGGTGTGAAGTTTCTGAGGATGGCGACATTATGCCATTCGCTAGTATTCAGAAGATAGCCGACTTCTATTCAGATTTTCTTACATATCATTTTATGCAAGAAGATTTAAAAGACTAACAAACAAACAAACAAACAAACAAAAGGAAAATAACACTATGAGAAAATCATATAAAGGGATTCTATTATCCCCACCGACTTACAACTATAAGCTAAGTAAGAACATGAAACTGAAAAATTATTCATTCAGTTTGGCTTTAGCTCACTCCGACCTGAGCGGTTACAATGTTTGCCCTATGGCTAACAGGATAACGACGGGCGAAAACAATCCGAGGAAATCGACTTGTTCCTCGGTGTGTGTGGCTAAAAATGGTAATGGTCGATACGATTCTGTAATGAATGCGAGAATCAAAAAGACCAAGCGGTTCTTCGAGGACAGAACGAGCTTCATGGCTGACTTGGTCGCTGATATTCGCTTCGCTATCGAGTGGTCAAATCATCATGGTTACGTCGCGAGTTTCCGACTCAATGCATATTCTGATATCAGATGGGAGACCATCGAGGCTCAGGACGGGAAGACACTTTACGAGCTATTTCCTGACGTGACATTCTATGACTATACCAAGTTGGTCAACAGGACTACCGAAGATAACTATGAGCTCACTTATAGTCATCATGGTCAATGGGACGACACGAGGAAAGCATCCGATAAGGGAATGAATATTGCGATGGTGTTTGACGTGTCAGGATTGACCAAGGTCAAAGGCAATCTTCCTGAGACGTGGCATGGTAAAAAGGTTGTTGACGGGGATGAGACAGACCTCAGGACGGCTAAGAATGACGGGTCAAATGTAATTGTTGGACTACGAGCTAAGATGTCAAAAGTGAAAATTGCTGAGGCACTTAATACATTCGTTGTTCCGAGTAACCCATCAAATGTTCAGGGGGTGTAACATGAATAAACGAAGACTAGCAATGGGCATTGTAATCGAGAAAGGCAAGGCGGTCAAATCGACCGCTCTGCCTGACTTCACGAATGATATCGATTGGTTATTGTTACGAGAAAAAATGGGTTGTGAAGACCTAACTAACACGCAACGAGATATCCTCAAAGCGTATCACGAAATACAAACAAAAACAGGAGAAGTGAAATGATTAAGAAAATACACGAGCTCATCGATCGATTTGAGACGTTTACTATGGTCTATCTCAGCATAGTAATGATTCGTCTAGTAATTGAGGTAATAATCAAAATAACAAACAAATAGGAGGGACATTATGTCTTTGAATTGGAATATAGAAAAAGTAAAAAACTATCGTGAATTATGCTACTTCGTGATGCCGATTGAAACTTGGGAGAATTTACCTAAGGACGAGAGGTTCAGCGTTGGTGGTGGTTCAGAATGGTACATAGTTGAACCTGATGGCAAGAACTTCGACGAGAATGTCAATGATGGTAAAGCATATGTTGAGAGGATGAATCCTGTCACTAATTGCCTGATATGGGCAATGTTTACCATTGGTCAGGGCGATATAACTGAGAAGACTAGAATCGAGATTTACAATCGTCTCAGGGCATATGAAAAGTTACGAGGTTCATGGCTCAGAATGGATGGTAAAGACTTGCCATTCACTCAGGTAGATGTTGATGACCATATAGGACTGACGACCAATGTTGGTACGGAGACTAGAGCTCAATTCTACAAGAGATGTTTCGGACAGGGAGACTTCTTCAAACACGAGGGGTTTACCGATGTTCAATCCGCAACTGAGGCTTGTAAACGTAGCTACGGAGGTATCAAATAATGAGGACATGTGATGAATGTTACGAGGGTATGGATGATGGTTGGACTAGTGATTGTGGTAGTGTCTACGTCTGTAGTAAACAATGTATGCAAGACAGACTAGTCAAGTCGGCACACATAACTGAGGAGAGAGCTAAGGAAGTCTTGGCTCTCTTCTACGAGGATGATGACGAATATGATGACGAATATGATGACGAATGGTATTGGTTAGAGGGTCTGTTTTGGACAGAGTGGTACGACGATGATGATGATGATGATTGGGACGACGAGGAGCATTTTATTGAAACAAACAAACAAAAGAAAGGAGCTTAATCATGGATATTATGACTAAGCAGTTACTAGAATACTCAAAGCACTTAATCGAGGCTATTGAGGATAACGAGACATGGGCATGGGAGGCATCATTGGAGGCTGATTACAGGGTGGTTGTTCGCAACACGACTTCAGTTGATGATACCACTCCTGACGATGTAGAATGCAAGATAAAGGAGTTTGCGGGTATCGACTTTGAGTTAGACCGACTCAAAAAGTTGGTGGAGCAAATAGACGAGCACAATAAAACCAAGGATGAAATCCTCGATACTGAAGAATATCTTGAGAAACATGAATACAAGCTGATTGAGTTCGCGATAGATGATATTGTCGACAGAGTCCTTAACGAGACCTCTGAGGACTTGGATGATTATGACTTGGACTCAGTAACGGACTATGTAACAGAGCTTGTTGAGGCGGGAGTCGATGCTCTATGGGGAGTTAAGGCAATCGATGGAGATGAGGAATATTGGATGGACGAGGCAGATATCGACAATGCATTCGATAACATCATACGTGATATGGAAGATATCCACGAGTACATCAGAACAGGAGGTTTCTAATGCATGACTTCATAGGAGAAAATGGAGAGCCTAAACAACCTCATATTGACTTCGACCCGTTCGCTAAGGACGGGTCAAGGTTGTACCATAAATACTCAGTATGTGATTGTTGCGGTGGTGGCATGGATTCAGGATGGTATTTCATGTGGTTCGACTACAACTATATCTGTTCCGAGGAATGCTTACTTCAGATGCCTGATGATACGGGTAAGCAGAATTGGACGATGGAGTCGTACGAGAAGTTCTTTGATGAGATGGAGGCTGATGGAGGTAGTGACGATACGTATTGGACGGAATGGTACGATGGATGTGAAATCGATATAGAAGATTGCGAGATATGCCAACAACTACAATATGAGAATGGAAAGATAAATGGCTAGAGTACGAGACAAATATCCCAAGCTTTCTACTCGACGGAAGTTTGGGATTCAGTTCGGTAATGACCATCCGAACTACGAGATAAAAAATGGTCTAGTTCACGAGGTAGGAAAGATCGTGTTCCTCCCTCTATTACCTGAGGACTTTTGCAAGTTCTTAGTTGACGTAGGATTCCTTGTCAAGGATGGCAAGGGTTCTCAATGGCATTGGGTGGATGAACACTATACGAGTCAATCGTGGAGAGAATATCCATACCATGTTACTAACACAATAAAACAAACAGAAAAGGAGCAGTAAAATGCAGACACATAGTGATATCACAAAACGACTAGAGATACTAGAGTATACAATCAAAAGAGCAGAGGCTCAATCGGGACGACATGGTTCTGATGAGGTCTTAAGCTTATTACGAGACCAAAGGATGTTGGAGGGCATGTTAGAGGCAATCCCTACATCTATCGATATGGATAACCCTGACGAGTGCGAGGTTTGGATAGGTCGATACATCGCAGATTATGTAACGTCATTTACCTTGGAGCAGTTAGCTTGGTTTTGGTCAGGCTATCGATTTGGGTATCGAGACAACTACTATCGACGAGAGTGGACTAATAGGTTAGAAAAGCATGGTTATGCTCACTTCCTTGGTCATATGGATAGCTACTCTAGGAAGAGTTGGAAATACCTACATGACATATGGTTTGATGTGACCTACATGAATACCAAACCATCAGTAGATGATAGGAAACTATCCTTGGAGGAGATGTGCTATGCAGACCTACGAGATAGGCTCATAATGTATCATGGAGAGGATGACTTCATCGATGATACTGAAAGTTGGTATAAGAACCACTACCTCAAACAGACAGAGACTATAACTCTATCAGACGAGATGGTAAAAATACCGATTGAAAACGATGATGAGGTAAACGACATGAAACGAATGGAACAAGCAATGAAAGGAGTTAAGTAATGAGACGCGTAATAATAACTGAACTAAGAGATGGCGACTTCTTTGGACTAGAGCATGGACGAGTATATCCTTTTCCTCTAGTTGAAATCGTCATAGATAAAATCAAGTTCTTAGGTAAGGATGTCCCTCGATATGAGAACCTTATTGAGAATGATATCAAAGGCGAATGGTTGGTGGCTTACTCATACTATGACAAACGAATAGCTCAACGAACAGGTGTCGGTAATCAATGGACGTATCGAGTGTTCGGTAGCTACGAATTTGCCAAGCAGTTCTTTGATAGTATAAGAAAGAATGACAACCACTTGGAGGCTAGTCTCTGTCCTGTCATGGCATCAGATTACTTACATGTAGTGCCGTTGTCAGACATCGAACGAGTAAAGAAAATACAAAACAAACAAACAGAAAGTGAGGTAGCATAATGAATATGCATAAAATCTATAAAACCTTTAAAACAGAAAAGGAATTAGCCGATTGGATACGGAGTCGTTTTCCCGATGGGGACGATGGTGTTTCGGATGAATTTCTTGTTAACGAGTCCTACTCTCTTGAGGAGTGGGACTTTAACGAGGATGGTCACTATGAACTAACTGATAAGATGCTGACACCATTCAAGGTAACTGCATTGATGACTATCGAATACGAGCAAGAGGTCTTAGCCTATGATAAAGACGACATAGTCCTAGGAGAAACCATCGACATAGATGATATGAATGATACGTATAGTTACGATTCAGACATATCAGAAATAGAACCAATAATCAATAATGAAAGAGAGGTGTAAAATGAATGCACGTGAATTAATAAACCAAATCGAGTTCCTTTGTGCGAGTCACGACTTAGACCCAAAGGATATTCAAGTAGGCTATAGAACCAACTATGATAGTGACGTTGAGGAAGTCAAGTTCGTGTTCGAGGACTTGTTTGATGAAGTGACTAACAATCGCTTAGAGTCAATTGTTCTAATGAATAACGACGATGAGACGTTTGGCATACCTAAAGTTCCTATCTTGACTTGGTTACCTAGTCAGGAGAATGACGAGTTGTTTCCTCTGAAGAATGTCATTCAGATAAGAGATAATGGTCAAGGTTCTTGGGAACAAGGTTACCATAAGACCGACATGCAACTGACCAAGGACGAGGTTATCTTAGCTAATGAACGAGTAGGTTACTCTGAAATGGATAGGCATAAAGCCGATATCATATCTATGAGAGGGTCTTGAGATGGCTAACTATATCTACACTAAAGTTGGAAAGGCTGAAGTCTTTGACCTTGAAATCACTTACGTGGTTGACGACGAGCCAACCTTGGCTTTCGTTGAGGTAGTTCATAAGGGATATGTCAGACCTTTTAACAAGCAAAAACGATCATCGAGACAAGACCTTGTTGACTGCATCATTGACGACTTACTTCGTGACGCGGGTAATGATATCTCAGGGTTCATTCCTTACAACAACTTCGAGTCTTCATTTAGTTGGAGACTAAGAGTCAGGAGTTCAACATGATTGACAACTTGATAATATGTGCGGAGCAGACCATTCGTTTGCTCCGTAAACGGATTAATTGGAAACAATATAAAAGAAGATTGGAGATACTATGGACGATAAAATGAAAGAGTTCAAGCCAAATAAGTACGCGAAAGAAAAGGTTGGTACGAGGAAGTATATCAATGCGTCTATTACTGACCCTGATTGGTGGGAATTAAAATCGATGGCAATGAAGAATCGAGTTCCCGTTCAAACCTACATTGGTATGATACTCAGGAATCATGTAACTAAGTTCGAGAAGTAGAAACAAAAAGACCCCTTGGGAATAATCCTGAGGGGTCTTTAAGATAGTCCATCGGAGAACTTTTACATGTATGCCGTGGACTCATCATTTATCAACCATTTCATTTAAATCACAGGGACAAACGCCAACCTATCCCTCCTGATTTTTGATTTTACCCTGACGAACGAGTCTGTGGTAATGAGCTCGAAACTTTGGTAAGTACGAGTTAAAAAACCTATCAGGGTCTAGGTAATGTAAGTAGTCGTGATACTCTATTTCAACACGGAGCACCCATAAAGTTTGACCAATTCCCATGATATCTTGCATCTCATTCCATTTGAGAATCATCTCTTTGAATCTTGGGTGGTCTCCGAAGTATTCTTTTTCTTCTTGCGACATTTAAGACAGACCTTTCTCTCTTTGCCCAAGGTAGGGAAGTTTTTGTAATGAATGGTTCTACGTATACCATCAGACCAAACATTTTCCCATGCATTGTCACATGATGGGCAGACAAGAATGACCTCATCAACAGGGACTCTTTTGAACGAGCCTCCCTTTACTGAACGTCTCTTCTTTGCATGTTCTTCTACGAGTAAATCAATGACCCAACTGATTCCCTTGTCTTCCATGTACCTCGGTGTTGCTACCCGATAGTTCATCTTTATCTATGATTCTAAGTAAGGTCGTAGCCTCCGCTACTTCTTCCTTTGAAATCTCACTATCTGCCTGACCTAAAACGATTAGGCAACGTAGTGCTTTTTTAATTAGTGCGTTTGACATCTACATCCTCCAACTTTTGAATTACGAAAATCTCTCCCCTGTCTTGCTTGTAGACGACCATGTCACAAGTCCCTAGCTCAAGCCATTTAGGAGTAGTCTTCCTGACCTTGCATTGAATTTTGACACCATCAGCGAGGATGTCTACATCTTCAGCACAATTAGGTAACGAGAGACCATTAGAACCATAAGCTCTTTTAACGTCTTTCATTCCTCTTGCTTTAAGTTTTTCTACTACTTCATATTCAAAGCGGTTGCCTTTAGCTTTTGATTTACTAGGCATTACTTGCCCCACTTCTGTTCTTTAACGAGAGTAGCCATGATACCATAATTAGATAGGTCTAGGAATGCATCTTCCATTGGTTCATCTACGGCATTCTTACGATCTTTCATTAGTAGGTTTTTAAGTCTTTGAATCTTGTCATTCATCCTGAACCATAAGCCTGTAAGAGATAGCTTAATCTCGTCTTTTGTTTCAAGGTTAGTACCTACACTTATATTAGTAGAGCCATAGTCATGTTGCTTACGGCAGAATAGTATGTACTGCTCATTCTGTAGCTCTTTAAATCTACGAGTCATCTCAGGATATTCTTTTTCCATGAGTAAGACTATGTCTCCTGACTTAGTTAGTTTCATTTTTACCTCTTGGTTTATATTCTAGATAATCAACATACGAGTTGATGAATTTCTTTTGATTATTCCTAGGTGGACTAATCGATAAGTTGATATGCCATCTTTCCCCTTTGCGATTGTTCGGGACAAAACAGATTTTATTGCCAATAGGTAATGCTATGGTATCAGCCTGACACGGGTTCACATTGAACGTGAGGCTACTCTTACCTTGTTTGACTTTGTGATAGCGTACTTGCAAGGAATCAAATACACCATCTTTATAAGAGACTAAATCTATTCCCGATACGTCATCCACAAAGGGGAAAAAGACATCGTAATCTTCTTCAAGGAGACGGGTAGCTACCATGAGCTCTCCCATTACTCCCTTGCGTTGTGTAGATTGTTTTTTCAATCTTCAAACATTTCTATTACCCTGTTGACTAGCCATACAAACAAGTGAGACGAGACCATTAGCAAAAAGAATGCTATCGATAATGTCAATGTCGTGGATATCCAATTAGGTAAATCAATTATAATCATATCAATTGAAATTGTTTATAAACGCGTCAACTATATCTTTTGCGTTCTGTTCTTCTTCTGTTAAAACTTCAGGCTCAGGGGTAGGCTTAGGCTTACTTGGAAACTCAGCTTGATATTCTACTCTACTTAATAACGTACCATTGTGACAGGATTGACATGTCTGCGGTACATTATCTTTATCGAACTCAAATACATTATGACAATGGTTACACTTTCTTTTTACCTTGGACTCAACCTCTACCTTTTTAGTTTGGGTCGTTACTTTATTTGCCCAAGAGTAAACTCCTGATGTCCACCAATAACGAGAGGACGATACTATATTATCTTTTATAGACCCCCCTGTTACTTGGTCTGAATAATACTTAGTTACCTCTGCTACCTTTTCATAACCTATATCTTTGATCGCTTTCCTTATTAGATATAGCTCTGATTCAGGTTGCCACTTCAACCAACCCATTGCCAATTCTCTTACGTGCCTGACCTGTCCTCCCTCACTATCTACAACACCATCCACCTCCCTCTTGTCACTCGACTTACTAACTTCAGAATTGCTTTCTTGTGCAAGAGCTAACATAGATTGTTCTTCTTCACTTTCTATATAATCTTCTTTTGTATTTGTATTATTCTTTCTTTCCTTTACATATAGTGTGTCATCTTGGGTACGTTCATCCTGTTGGTCATTGTGTTGGTCATCGTGTCGTTCATTGTGTTGTTCATAGTACTTAGGATTCTGATAACTCTCGTATTTACAGATAGTTACGCGGAGACCCCGTGTGCTCTTCGTTGTGCTAATCATCCCGTTGGTCACTAAGTGGTTCATTGCGTTACGTATTTGTGAATCAGAGTAGGTATGCTTTCTAAATCCTACATACCATGATAAATCTTCCTTTATTTTGCCGTAGCTAAAGAATCCCTGACCTCTTTTATAGCCGTTAGAGCCGTCCTTATAATTGACTCTCATCATTAAGTAGAGAAATATTTGACGAGCTACGGGTGTGAAAGTCCAAAACTCCTCATCCATTAACTCCCTTGGAAATAGTATGTAACCCTTATCCATCGATGTTCACCATGCCGTTTACATATGGATACCAATATCTTTCCTCAATAAATATCATAGGTTCAAGATCGTTGGGGTTACCCCTGTCCACCCTACCATAATACTTAACTTCATTCTTTGTAAAGAGATGCTTTTCTACAGGCAAGTAATACAAGCCGTCCCTATTTCTTATAAGCATATACGAGGGCACGTTAAATAGTTCTGACCAATCTAATAGGTGCTTAAGTTTGTGTAAGCTGATTGGTTGTAGGTAATTGTAATCCCTCCACTCTTTCCAATACCATTTACATTCTAGTACCGCGATTACCTTATGATAGTCTGTAGTAACGAAGTAGTCGTTTACATACTTATACGGGCAATCGATTAGATTCCAATTCTTTTCACTAAATGGATGCCTAAAACTATTAGGTAGGTTTAGGTCTGTTTTCATAGCCTCGATAAACCTATCAGCAATAATGCGTTGTCTAAGTCTATCGTTTTGTTTTTCGTATACAGGCAAAACTGATGTTGCTTTCATGGTGTCTAACTCTCACTTCCTTTTTACTGTTTGTTACTTCATGTGTCTTTTCAGGGGCACATTTGAGACAAGCCGTAGTCTCTAACCCATACTTTGGGAAATCTTCATAGTATAATAAATCAATGAAGTCGTTGCTTAATGTGAAGTCCCATACCTTTTCACAGATATTGCACTTCCTGACATTGAACTTCATCGGGGATACATATCCCGCCCTTTTCTTAGGGTCTCTCTGCCAAGAGGGACGAGTATCAACAAGGTTAATAACCCAATCGATGCCTCGTCCTTTTTCTCTTGTATCAGCCATGTATATTAGAATAAGTCCTTAGTCTGTAGGTCTAAGACTTCTTTTTCCAACTTGGCTACTCGATCTTCCAATGATGAACCGAGTTGTGCACCCATGTTTGGTGTAACTTGCGGAGTCACTTGTGGTTGAGGTGCAACAGGGGATGGAGCAGACATTCCTCCTCCATTTTTTAGCTCATCAAAGGTCTTACCATTTAATGTGAAAGGGGTAAAAGACTTCCCATCTTTACCTTGGACTTGCTTTTTACCGATAGTAATAGCCTGTCCAATACCTTGATTAGGAGCGAACTCCTGAATCATTGTATGTAATTGTGCAGAGGCTTTGAAGTTTATATCGTTCTGACAATTATACTTCTTTCCGTCTAGGTTACCATTATAATAGTTATCTTCAAAAGACAACGGGGTAACTGTGACCGAACCTCCAACAGGGATTTTTATCCATTCTGCCATTGTTATTATCTCCTTTTTATTCGTGATTATTTGGGTCAACAAACTCTCTTTTTATATCTTCAGGAAGAGAGAGCTCGTCGCTTGTTTTATAAAATTGCCTAACAGGATACGTGCCGTCAGCATTAGCATATTTAAGTCTCCATAGTTTCATAGTATGACCCCATTGCTCAATAGCTTTTTTACCTTTTGGACTATCTAGTTCAAGGCTTTCAAATTTGTAAGTAGGTGCTTTGACATACTCATCTTTAACATATAAGATTCCAACTGCGGTCATCTTATGTTTAGGATATATCTTATTCCATAGTAATGCGTATGCAACACATTGTAATACGTGAGTATCATAAGCTCCACCCGTTTTAATATCACATATCATATTGTGACCGAGTGTGTGATTTATGATCGGGTCATCTACTGCTCCCGCCCAATCCAATTCAGGATGAAATAACATAACCTCACTACCTAAATAAGTAATCTTATAATCACTATGCCATTTCTGATATGACTCAATATATTTCATAACGCTATCAACAACTGAATCCTTACCATGAAAGAATTGTATTGATACGCTATCCATATACTCATGTATCATGTCATGTAAGTATGGTCTATCAACAACGCAAAGCGGGTCGCTCTTCATTATATGTAGTATCTCGTGCACGAATGTGCCTCGTTGTTGTTTTGCCTTTGTAAAGATATCAGCAAAGTGACCTAGATTCTTAAGCCAAGTATCGAAGAACTTGCCTTTAGCATATAGACCATTTAGAATGGTGGTTACGCTGAAGTAGGACTTTGTACCATTTGTGTACATCCTACCAAGCTTTGTTGCATTTCTGCTTATTGAACTCATATGACCTCCGCGTCTAAGAGAGTAGCACCTTTAGTATGTGGAACGGGTAGCGGTTTATTCCTTAAACATGTGGTGCTACCCTCTTAATTGGTTGTACAGATTTTCCCTCGATGTACCTGATTAGGGACTCAAAATGTATAAGATATGTCTTATAGCTGACCCTTGAACCCTGTACATCCCCGCTAATAATTAAATTTTTTAGTTGTTCTCGTCGGAGTCCTGTTTTCTTTTCCGCTTGACTAAGGTTTATATATATTATATCTTTCATTATAATAGTATGTAGTAATATTAAATTGTCAAATATTGTACATAAAAAGTACAAATAAGTATTGTTTATGTCAAGATATGTTTTGTACTTTGTGCATAACAAATGTGTTAATAAAAATAAGGGGGGGAGAGGGGAAATGGGTAGCAATATAACAAATCTTATTGATTCCGTTAAAAACATATACGGATGGAATGATAAACAACTAGCCGAATCTCTCGGTGTTTCTTCACACTCTATACTCTCTTGGAAAAGCGGACGACGATCTCCAAAGAGAGCTATTGAAATTGAACTTGAGAAACTAGGCAATGGAGGTAAAGGAGAAAAAATGTTAGACAATCAATTACAAGACAAGGATTACATTATCAAACTACAGAAAGAAAAAATAGCTCTACTTGAAAAAAAACTAGAGAGGGTTGCATCTCAAAACACAGAAATTGATTTACTTCTTGAATGGATGCTAACCAATGCTTATCAAGCTAAAGCAAAAAAAATGATAAAGCATTGAGCTCTCTAGTCAAACGTGGTTCTGTTTGGTATTACCATAGGGGAAGACCGAGCAGACCTGATTCTGTAAGAGTTAGCTTAAGAGTTACAAATAAACAAGTAGCTCAAACTTTACAATCTGAATTAGATATAGCATTCGCTAGAACTAAAATTGGATTAGAGCAAACAATAATGCCTATGTCAATATCTCAGGCAAAAGATGAATGGGTAAAACATATTGAATATAAAAAGGGTAAGGACACAAACGGCAGAGCTAGACCCGAATCTCATTACAAGAAACAAGTATTACAAATAAATAAATTTATAGATTATTGCAGACCTAACTTAATTATACGCGAATTAACTGCATCTACTCTTTTAGATTACAAAACATACTTATTAAAAGACTACGCAAATAAGACCGCAAGGGATTATCTTTTATGTGTCCGCGAATTTCTTCAGTTTTGTATCAATAAGGCATACTTGGGTATACCCCTTTTTGACAACCTCCCTAAGAGCTTTTTACCGAGTGCTAAACCTACTAAAAAACGTAGACCAATTAGCCTAAGATATATAAAAGATGTGATTAAAAATGCACCGAATGAAAAAGATCGTATCTATTGGAGCATAATGCTCTACACTTTATTGCGTAGACATGATGCGGGGACATTAACATTAAATGATATTGTTCAGGGTAAGTATCAGGGAAAGACATCTGAACCAATACCGCTAGGGTTACCTAAAGAATTTAAAGATAACCCTGATGTAGCGGTTATGGTTTGTCCAACTGAATATGAGCAACGTCAATCCTTAGCTAGGTATAAAGCAATGATGAAAGAACGGGATATTGAAACCGACTTTCATGCCATTCGTCATTCAGTAGCTACTCACTTATCTAGGTCAGGTTACAAAGAATCAGATATTAAAAGAATCACAGGGCATCACTCCACCGCAGTAGATAACTATATCCATGCGGGTTCAAAAGAACTAGAAATTCTTCTCAACAATTTGTAGAGACTCCTGTTCCCAATGTATCAGGCATTGGAAGTCTCCACTACTATCAGGCTTGAAAAAATACTCATGCTTCTTTCCGTCTCTGCATACTAACTCATATGTTTCTAAGTTAGAATTGTAACTCAACAAGGACATAATTAGTATTATTGTTACTATTTTCATGCATGAAATTCCCCTGACTTCCCCTCTATAACTTTTAAAATATTGTTAGAATTGTATGAGGGTATATGTGTTCCGTATGTGTTACCCCTGTGTTCCCGAATATGGTACATTGAGGTAGAATAGATCGTAAAAAAAGCCTCCCTTGCGAGGAGGCTCTCTCTATGTAGTGTGGAGGGGGAGGGATTCGAACCCCTAACCTACCCTCAAAGTTTGATTATTTTGTGTTCCCATTGTGTTCCTAAAACATTAACTAAAGCAGAAACCCCACATTACCGCGGGGTTTCCTAACAAACAAATGAAAGTGATAACACATATCATTTTAAATTGACAGTTTCCTGTCACTCGACTTGATATAATTTAACTCTAAGGCATACTAAATAGCAACTGTCCTGTTCCACCAACCGAAATAAAATGATTCAAGTTTTGGGTTGCGTCTAATGAGGTCAACATAGTGTTTAACCCTATAGGCTTTTACTCTGCCAACTTCAGGCTTGTAGTATCTAACCGCACTAATTGTTTTTCTACCAATGCGACCATCAACCTTTAGCTTTGCACCTTTTCTATTAGTGGTTCTTTGAAGTACTTTAATCATACCTCCACCCATATTCACAACTCCGTCAAAAACCATTTTACGGATGTATGGAGGTAACTCATTAATCCTGTAGCGTAACCAATATTTCTTATAGTATATCTGCATAGCATCTTCCTCTGAAAGATTGCGGATATCTAAGTCAGGAAATGCTCTCTGACTAATACCAAAATTAGTTAAGCCACCTTTGTCATCAGGATGATCGGATAGACCGCCCTCATGCTTTAGTACAAACTCTATAGAGTCAAACCAAACATTTAAATCCTTATCTGATAAGTCTTCAAACACCAAGTCTCTTTCCCATTACTAATTTCAAAAGATTTATTAAAGCACGAATAGCCTTTTCTTCTGAAGATTCTGAAAGTAGCGGGATATTAACCTCTTTATTGATACCATCGACAAGCTCGTCCATAACTTCATCATCAAATAAATAATCAAATACCATCTTTCCTAACATTATATTCTCCTAGTTGCCACCCTTTCCGTTTATTCTACCTTTGAGAAAACTCAAATCATCTGAGATTTCTCTCCAAAATTCTTCTCTCTTTTCAGAGCTACGATTAATTCTATCAACTAACTTTATAACTATCTGTTGACTATTACTTATCTCAGATTGCATTTGACTAATTGACTTTTGTATTTCATCTAAGTCGTCTGACTGCTCCCTATTCTTATCAATAAGAGACTTAATCATAAATGCAAAGAGACAAACAACAACCCCCGTTATCCCAATCTGAGTGTATAATTCTGCGACCTCGGTCATCCAACCCACCTCATTAAAAAGTGTATACTAAAAGGAATAATAAAAACTGCAACTGCACCATAAGTTTTAAATCTTACAATATCTAGCTCATGCTTTTCTACTTTGCCATTTAATTTTACTAAGTGATTCTCTATTCGGGATAGAGTATTAAATATAGTTCTATTTCTTTCGTCTAAACGGACTAACCAACCTCGGATGTCATTCTCTTTCATCTTATTCGTCTTCTATATATCCTGTGTAATTTCTAAATGCATTCAAGTTTTCATCGTCAACTGCTACAATGCATTTCCAATCTGTTAATTCTTTAGCCTCAGTATTAAGATAACCTCTAATACTATATGGTTTTGTAGTATTTAATTTTGGCTCAACATTTTGATGAAAGGGTTCACTAAAACCTGTTGATGTAATTTTTACTTCAAAGATTAAATTAGTCATTATCCTATACTATTCCCATCTAACTCCCACACACTTGTAGCATAAAAATCTCTAGTAGTATTGTAAGGGTCTAAACTAAAATCTACAGAAAAGTATAAAGCCTCTCCTACCGATGCGGTATAATTTAATTGACTAGATGCAGTTCCATCATCAATAGTATAGGTAGTATATGTTGTTGCTGAAGAAATAGTAACATTTACTGTGTCTCTATCTATAAGTGTTGTTGAACCATTTGCAGAACTTTTTAAATCAAAAGTAGCAGTTATAGAAGAGTATTGTAAACTTTCATACTGAAATACTAATCTTCTAAATTTCATATTATTAAAAGGAACTACAAATCTTACATTGTCTACATATGGACTAGTGTTTTCACCTGTACTACCCCAAGGTAGATAGTGTTCATTAGTATCTAAATTGTCACTAAAGTTGTGTTTAAATGTTATGTAGTTATGTGCGGTTGGAGCTTGTACCCAAGATAACCCCTCGGTTGTTTGACTAGCTTGTAAATAATATCCTAGAACTGAGCTATTGCTCGTATCAATGTTACCTATTCTTACCGCACCATTTGCTAATTGAGCGTTACCAACAACACCATTTGCTATTCTACTAGGATGGTCTACTGCTCCTGAGCCAAGCTTTCCCGCTTCAACTGCCTCAGGGGCTATAGCATCTGCTCTGACTTGAGCACTACCTATTTTAAATCTATCAACTGCACCACTAGCAAGTTTAGCAGTAGTAATTTGACCATCAGCAATATGAGCAGTATCAATACTGCCATTAGCATAATGTTGAGAGTTAATAACATCATCAGCTATCATCTGACTATCATTAATAATCCCCGCCTCTAAGTGACCACTTTCAATAGTTGCCGATTCAATCTTAGCACCTGTAACTGCCTCATCTTCTATCTTATCAGTAGTGATTTGACCATTAGCAATGTGAGCAGTATCGATACTTCCATCTACATAATGTTCTGAGTTTATCGAATCATTAGCTATCTTTGAACCATCGACTGCATCATTAGCTATCTTTGAATTATCGACTGCATCATTTGCAATTTCTGCATTAACAACTCGATGTGTTAATATTTTCTCCCAACCCGCCATTATTATTTCGTCGCTCTTTCAAATCCATTAGAGAGTTTTTTTATTAGATTGGCGATAGGTAAAGCATCTTTTCCTTTTATCGTAGCTCCCTCCATAGCTATGATTAATATCTGAAGTTCATTTTGCGTGAACTTGATTGATGTTTGTTTATCAGACATTTAAGTTCCTCCTGTGCATGGTTGCTAATTTAGTCAGAACTGCGTGAGCTTTCTCTATGTCGCTCCCTTTAAAGGAGCTATCCATAAATAGCTTTAATAAGAAATCTGTATCACTCGCCTTTAATTCAACCCTATCATCTTTTTTTTCTTCAACCTTAACTAACTGACTTTTATTCTTGAAACCACCTTTAGACTGTAAAGGCATTTATGTTTCCTCCTTAATTAAGTTTTTCTAACGTACAAAGTTCTTGCGCTAGAATTGTACCAAAAGTGCCCAACACCAACTCCATTGTTACTTGTGCTTGGGTTTTGGTTAATAACATTAGTAGTTAATATTTCACCTCTGTAATCTGCTCCTGTGTCAACTAACCATCTATCCATATCTTCTCTCCAATATAGAAGTACGTTACTTGAGCTACCTCTTTCAACTTCGATACCACCATGTTCACTTGGTGTTCCTGTTTGGTTAGAGTTTATTAGGATAAAATTATCAGCTAAAGCGATCGTCTCAGTATTTACTGTTGTAGTAGTTCCTGTTACAGTAAGATTACCTCTAATGCTTATATTTGCATCGTTACCTCCGTCTCCAATGTAAAGAGTATCGGCATCATTTAGACCCGCCAATACAGATTTTACATTACTTTCATCACAAGTTACCTTAGACGTATTAGCAGTAATTGCATTTGCCTGAGCAGTAGTTATGCCAACCTTAGCAGTATTAGCGGTAATTGCACTAGCTTGAGAAGAAGTTATACCAACCTTAGCAGTATTGGCAGTTATTGCACTAGCCTGAGAAGATGTGATTCCTGTTTTTGCAGTATTAGCAGTTATAGCACTCGCTTGAGCAGATGTAATTCCTGTCTTCGCATTGTTAGTAGCGATATTAGATTCCATTGTATCTAAGTCCACCGCTTGAGTAACTGTTAAGAAATCAACTTTGTTCTTATGAGCAGTTGTAAAATCATTTGAAGAACTAGCGGGTACTGTTACACTCCCACCATTAACCAAACTAATTACTCTTCCACTTATACTTAAGTCTTGAGTATCAGTTTGAGATGTTATAAATCTTCCATCTAAATCTACTGTGGTAGTGTTACTAGCTGAATCAGTTAATGTTAGTACACCACTTGATGTATCAAAAGCCATACTAGATACAGTAGTATCCGAACCCGCTGATACTGATATAGTACCACCCGCGTCTATCGAAACTCCTGACCCGATCTTTACACCACCTAATGCTGAAGACGTTGCCTTTTGAATATTGCTATTCTTATAATTCCCATCATCTCCCTCAGTTAAAATTCGTTCCCAACCTGCCATTTTGCAATCTCCTTATTCGTTATTTGTAGCACATTAGGCTAGTGCCATTCCATACTATATGACCTTTAGACGGACTTGATATTCCTGTTTCATCTGTCTCTTCAAGGTCTAAACCTTTAGCTCCAACGACTCCCTCATTATCAATAGAGAAAATGTCTTCACTACCTAATTTTACTTTAAATACAGTTCCTGTAGTTCCTGTATCTACGTTAAATAAATATTGGTCAATCGAATCTAAATTGATTGTATTTCCAATATGTAAATCATTGACTTTTAAATCTCCCTCTACAGAGACTTCTGTCCTACTTAGCTTAAGTGGTAAGGGAAAACCCGCACCATCTCGTATAAATTTTAAACTATCGGTTGAACCCGCGTTATTACTACTTGCATCATTAATAGTTAAAAGGTCTCTATAGACCTCACTAATTACTGTAGTTCCTAAATCAGTTCCTAAAGTCCCTGTATAGGACGTACCTGATGGTTGATTACTATCAGGATTTGGTGCTATTCCACTATCTGCCATATTTTATATTATATAAGTTCCCTGTTTTATCAAGTTATTTAATTGACTAGGTCATTAAGAGTTCTTTTTAATTTTCTTTCTACTCTTTCTCTAGCTTTTCCAATTTCTCCCTTGGGTTGTTTATCGTATTTTTTGGTTCTTTTTGCACCCATACCGCCACCGATCTTTTTAACATAATCATTTATTACTCTCATATCAGCCCTGTCTAATAGACCTTTAGGTTTACTACCCATTGTTTCTGTATCCCACCAATATAAATGTTTACCAACCATCGGAATGTATTTCCAACTTCTTATACCATCTTTTTTAATATCCTGTGCGATTTTCCTAGTACCTCTTTCCATTGCTTTACCAAAAGATGCATTAGTACCAATAGTTTTGACACCCTCTTCTGCGTAAGTACCTAAATATTTAAAAGCTAAATCTTGTACAACAATATCGTCAGCCATACTAAACGATGCGGGTAGAATAAGTTTTACCATAGCATGTAATAAACCCTCTCTTTGAAATTGAAAGTAGTTGTATTTAGATAAGCCAAATATTTTCATCACGTTTGATGCGACTAAATCTGTCATTGGTGTGCTACGTCGTCCCGCTACCCAATCCTTAAATCTGTCAACACCTGACTCGCCAAGTGCTAATGTTGTAGCTAACATAGTCATTCTAAACATCATCTCAGCATAACCCGCATATGCCTTTGCGGTCTGACCTTGCTCTTGGAATTTGGTAGCCTTATCTCTAATCATTAAGGTGTCATCATAGAAGACATCCCACCTCTTAATCATAAATGTTTTTAACTGATACCACAACCTACCAAACCCAGGATTTTCTAAGTAATAAGGAGGTACTTCTGACTTATCAATAGGCTGAACATTTAATAGCTCATAGTAGGCAAACTCTTTAACGATAGGGTCAGTAAAGTTGTTGCTAGATAGAGCGTTATATATTCTTTGTTTCTCCCCTTGGTTGTAACCCATAGTGTCTAGTTTAAAATCTAACTCAGCAAACGTCTTAGAATTAGGTCTTCTAATAGCACTACGATATTTATATAAAGTAGCATTAACTGTGGTGTTCTTACCCAAAGCATCTGTGAACTCAAAGAATAAATTTTTACTTAAGAATCTAAATATGTTTACTAAGTGTCCATCATCCGCAAGGTATTCCTCAGCTATACTATCAATACCATAATCTTCTTTTGATATAAAACCATTTTTAAATAATGCCTTATCAGGCTTTACACCATGTATAAAAGATTTTGCTAATGCCTGAGATGTTCTTACTAATCCTGTTGGTATCCTTGCTAATCCTGTGTCCCCCGACCGCCATATCGCCAATGATATATCAGCGAACTGAGTAATAGTGGAGAACAGACCTGACATAAGAGTTCCGATATATCCAAGTGTTTTAAACCCTGACCAAAATGGGTCTCCCTTACCTTTAGTGAAATACACATTTAATAATTGTTTTAACCTATCAGCGTTCCTTACATCAAGATCGTATTTCTTTATTAGTTCCTCAACCATAGAATCCAACTGAACGCTCATATCAAAATGAGGAGCTCCCTGTTTTTCAGCGTCCTGTTTTTCTAATGCAGTAATCCTAGCTCTTGCTCTAGCTTTACTTAAAAACTGCTCACTCTTTATCTGTTGGTTCGTAACTCTATTAGTAATGATATAGTAAGTCTTGCCGTTCTTACCTTTCTTTTTTCTAATACCATAATGAGAACCACCTAGGAATCTCTTTTGCATAATCTTTTCAGAGACTTGATTAGCATAAATATTTAATGCGTCAAAAGTATCTCTGTAGTAGGCATTCATCTCTGCATTTATTTCAAGTATCTTTCTTGCTTTGCCATTATCAATAGAACCATTCTTATTTGTAGCTCCATTACCTACTATAATATCCTGAACAATTTGAAGTATTTGGTCATCTCTTAATAGTCCATTACCCTCTTGCCCCATCTGTTCAGATACTTGTTGAATTTGAATTCTTTCTTCCTGAGATATCTTACCATTCTTTTCTAGGTAAGCTAATAGGTTTGTATAGTCACTTACAGTTCTAGCTATGTAATTATTGATATATCCAATATCCATACCTACTGCTTTAAAATCTCTAGCAAACTTTTCAAATCGTAGTCTTGCTAAGTCTATAGCATCTTTTAAGTCGTACTTTTTTATAAGTGCTTGAAACTTAGGATTATCAAAGTCAGAATTTTTAAGACCTAGCTCTATATCTATATAGTCTCTAGCTACTTCTTTATCTCCCTTAGATACCCAACCACCTTTGCCTAGCTTTTTAATTTCTTTAAGTTTCTTTATTAAAGGTTTGAAGTCCTCCATTGCCTCATTGTAATACTTACGGCTTTCAAACTGATATTTTTTAAATACAGTTGGTAAAGTCGGATGTATCTTTGCTAGGTTTCTAGAGAATGTTCTTAGTTTGTCAGAAAAGAATTTTCTTTGACCAAAGTTCTCTTCCTGATTTTTAATATTCTCTTTTTCTATTTTAGTCTTCTTACCCTTTATCTGCCTGTCTAAATCTTCATCAGATAATGTACTAGCGTCCCCTGAGAATTTTAATTTTGGTGCTTCTCTGTCAGCCACAGAATAACTAGCCTTATCTACATAATAGTCTAGTGCTCTATAACCATCGCCTATCTCATACTCTTTTGTTTCAAAGTCATCAGGAAATCTCCCTACCTCTTCATCAAAGAACTCTACCCTGTCTGCTCTACGCTTGACATTCTCAAATACAATAGTTTCCTCATCTCCTAGAGACTCATTAAGATCGTCTCTACTAACATAATTAGTCTGCTCAGTAACAATATCAATTAGATTGTCCCTACTATCAGGGTCAGAACTATCAATGTTAAATATGATTCTAGCACCATCTCTAATTGAGGCAACTGCTCTTTGCAGTATGGATTTTTGAAGACCATCCATTTGTTCATAGGTAGGTGGTATAGGTCTATCAGGCATAACCGCTATAGAGAAACTTTGCCCTACATTTAACAATCCCTCATTTTGCTTATTCCTATAATACATATGTAATGCAGTTAATCCACTTCTAGTCGTACTAGATTGATTTAAACTATAAGGTGGAGAAGATGGATTGATTCCTAATTCTTTTAATAAGTCTCTAACTACTTGTGCATCTACTGAGTTTTCAACTAAATCAACATCTGTACGTTGTGGGTCTTTAGAAAATATATCTGTTATATTCTTTTTAGTAAGTGGCTTATCTCCACGTTTAGAAAGGATAGCAATTTTTTCTGACTTAGTATCTTTCTTTTTTGGCTTAGGTTTAGATACAGGCTTTTTCTTTTGTATAGCTTTGACCACTTCTTTCTTCATGGTCTTAGCGGACATTTTTTTCTTTGGCTTATATTTTTGCTCTATCTTTGCGATTATCTTTGCTTTTGTATCTGTCTTTAATACATCGATACCCTCTTTTTTGGCAATCTTAGCCAACTGCGTCTTAGTGTATTGAGGGTTAGCATATATATTAGTAAGCACATCAGGCAATGGCTCTTTCTTAGGTGGCTCAACTTTCTTTGGCTCTGACTTTTCTTCAACAGGAGTACTCTCTTCCTGTTTGTTAAGATTGCGTATTCTTTCTATTAATACTTTTTTAGTATCTCTAACTAATGCTTTCTCTCCCTTGGACTTAAGGAAGTCAGATAGTTCTGATTTTCTTTTATTCTCTAATTCTTTTTTACTAAGGGTTGATAAGTCTTCGCCAACTTCCTCAACTGCGGGAGGTAAATCCACATCATCATCTATTTGATTCTCTTCTTGCAACTTTCGAAGAACTTCTTTAACACGTTCTTTAACTTCAGGACTTGCTTGTTTTTCAAACAACTCATACTTAGTTCCCTTAACACGTTCAGCTATTACGTCTGCATCTGCCTCAGTAATTACTGCCCCTGTATTTTCATCAGTTACTTCTACCTCGTCATTTACGTCTTCCTGTACTTCTACTTGCTCAGGTTTTGGAGTTGGATTTTCGATCGTTTTAGGTTCAAAGTTTATATCTCCCTCAAGTAGATTGGTAATAACATTGCCGTTCTCTCCATCAAACTCTTTACTAAATGCATCTGCTAATTCAGACTCAACTAAAATACCTGACATTGATTTATTTATAGCATTACCTCTAGAGTTTGCCTCAGAGTTGCCATATAAAAAGGCTTTAGCAAAAAGTTCTAACCCTGATACATCATTACTTTGGTCGGTGTTTTCATTAATCCACCGCTCTATTTCTAAAGCTAGGGCGGGATTGCTCTTTGTTAAAGCCTTAACGACTGCCTCTATAACCTCCTCAGCTACATCTTCTTTGGTAGCTCTCTTAGATATAGGAAAACGAACTGTCCCATCTTTTATATCATTTGACCCACGAATACCTTTAATTCTATATACAGGCTGACCATCTATTACTTCGCCTGTCTTCTCTGCGTTACCGCTTTTTTCTAATTCTTCTAAGTTGTATTGCACTTGGTCTTGTGTTACATCGTCCATCATTTCTCTGTTTGAAAATGTGAATTCAACACCAAGGTCTGTAAAAGCATTAAGCTCCGTAATCTCTTTTAGTCTGCTTTCTACAAGACTTTCTATATCAACTTTTTCTCTACCCCTTACCTCATTTATATTTGCATAGTCATCAACTAATTCCTGAATTACTTCTTTAGCCTCAGCGGTAGATATATCTGCATCTTCACTACCAAACAATTTCTGACCTAAATCCCCCATGCCTTGAAATGCAGTACCTGATAAAAATCCTAAAGCAAATGACTTCTTTGCCTCAGGGTTAGTACTAGCTTTAGATAAGTAATCAAGGTAAGCCATATCCTGATATTTATCTTGGTCTATTGCAAATGCCCTACCCAAATCAGTAAAGTAAGATTGAGTAATTTCTTCTGCACCCTCTGTTACACCCGCTCCTGTATACTTTAAAGTTTTAGCACCCATAGTAGTATACCACTTTGCTACATCAGCTTTTAAAATGTTTGGCATCTTACCAAATGCTAAAGCTAACTGAGGTATATCAACCCAAAACATATTCATGTTATTATTATGAACTTCTTTTGCTCCAAGTGATGCCTCTTGGTCAGAGTAACCCTCTGATTTTAATTCATTAAATAAACCACCCGCTTCCATAAGAGACTCTAATTGTCTACCTACGTAAGCACCCCCTATAAGCTCTGCTACTACAGGACTTGCTTGAGCTACTTTTTGATTAAGTTTTGTTGCTTGTGCTACCTTACCAACTTTATCAAAATATCCCGCGATCTTAGGAACTTTACTTAATAGAGCTCCCGTTCCTCTTAATGCTAATGAGGTAGCTTTTGCACCCGCAGTATATGGTATAAGTAAGGTAATGATATTTGGTAATAATCTTGGAGCATCTAATAACCAAAAATCTCCATCTGTCATAGCCTCAAATAAATCAGGTAAGAACTTATCCCCCTTAAATAAGTCAGGGTCTGTTTCTTGTCCGTATGACTTCTGAACACTTTCTCCCCATTCTCTAAGGTCGTCTCCGACTTCAAATCCTAACCAATCAAGACCACCACCCATGCTATAGGCAACATCACCAAAACCCGCAACAAACTGACTGCCCATTCTTTTAGCATATTCAGTAGAAAAAGTATCTAATTCATAAGCGGGAGTATTGGCTAGTTTTTCTCTGTCTTGTTCTTCCTGAGATAAAGCGTTGCCATATATGAAGTCTTGATAACTAATACCTCTTTCAATAGCATCATCTAATGTTTCTTTTTTATAGAATGACTCAAGAGTAGGACGCATAAGATTCATATACTCCCTATTCTTTATTTGAGATGCAGTTTGTTTTACAACCTCTTTAGTCTCTCCATAATTCTGCCAAGAGCTTAATCTATTGGAATAGTTTTTTGTTCTACTTTTAAATTCAGGATTGAGTGTATCAAATTCAGATTCGTATCCATTTATATATGTAGTAGAAAACCTTACTAAGTCTCCTTTGGCATTATCATAATGGTCATCTATAATTCTTTCGCCTACTGCTTTAGCAGTATCAGGGTTTGTAAATCGAACTCTAGCATATGAGCTACCATCTGCATTTATAATAGGGTTTTCGTAATCGGGATATACACTAGGGTTTTGAGGGTCTTCATTGTATTCATTCATCCAATCAGACCAAGTTGACACACCATATATATTATGTGTCCAATTAGGGTCGGAAGTGTCTACGTTCTCATTTTTCGCCACTCCCTCGTAGAGCCAAGAACGATCCATATACTACTGCTGAAATCCTGACTTCCCACCTAAGAATTGATTGGCACTAGAACCCGCATTGAATCCACCTGAATTACTATCCAATCTAGTGTTCCCTCCAACCCCACGTTCTTTTTGGGATTTAATTAAATCAGAAACTGTAGTTACCTTAGTTCTTTTTTGTAGGTCTTGTGCTGAGGGTGGAGTTACATAATCATTCTTTTTTCTATCAGATTCTTCAGGCATAGTAATAGTTGGATTCTCATCTATTTCATTTTGTATCTGTTTAATATTCTTATTATCTATAACAACATTTCCTGAGCGGTCAGTTTTAATTCTCTTAGCATTATCATTCTCTTTGTCTTGCACCTTACCAAAAGGGTCAACACTCTTAACACCTGTTGCTATACTTTCTCTAGTAGTAAGAGTTCTCTTATTTCTAGCAAGTATTTCCAAAGCAACATCCTGAGGAATCTCTTGTCCTAAAGAACCATCTTTGTTTTTATAATACATCCTTGGTTGTTTCGTATTACCATCGGATGGATAATAATCTTTAGGGTCTTGTATGATATAATCAGTAAGAGGATTTTGCTCATCAAATTTATTTAGCTGAGTAATTAAATCAACGTAGATGCCAAGTCTCTCTTTGTTTTGATTTCCCTGTATTTTTAACATCTCTGTCATGTACTCTCTATCAGCACGATATTTTCTAGACTCAGCCTCTATATTAGCTAATTGTGTTTTAGCCGTATTACTTCTTTCAGTCTCTTGTTGCTTAAGTTTATAATCTAAATACTTACGATATCTGTCCATTGGGTCTGCCATACACTACCTACACTTGCATCGCCACTTTCTAAGTGACTTGTTTATTCTTGAATTAGGGTCTCTTCTAGCTTTCTCCCCTGTTAATCTTTTCTTCATACCGCACATCCTTGCACAGAAACTTTTTCTTCTAGCTAGTTTTTTTCCTGTAGGATTTTTCTCTGTAACCGCCATTTTTAACTTAGACTTAGGGTTAGCCTTACGATATGAGGCAACACCTTTAGCATTTAAACCTCCGCTTTCAGACTTCCCCTCTTTACGTGTCCATGCGGGACTAGGCATAAGTACTCCTTACCTTTTTCCTAACACTTTCAGAATATTTAGCCTCAGGCTTTCCGCTCTGAGTAGCTCTTCTTTTCTTTCTGTTCTCTGCTACTTTTTGAGATGGGGTTAGACTTTGTCTTACGCTCTTTGGTAGATAACGACCTCGTTTAGCTTTTGGTTTCTTTTTATCTCCCTTATTGATATATCCCCAATCCTCATTGCCCCATCTTTTAAGACTATTATCAGAGGCTACAGAATAATTCTTTTTCTTGGTGTGACCATAACCCATCTTCTTCATACGTAAATGATCGCTGAGTTTATTAGCTTTTACACCCTTGCCTGTCTTTGGGTCATACATCATATGAGGTTTAAAGTTCTTCTCTGCCTTTTTGATAGCATAGGTTTTTTTTACCTGAGCATAATTCATTTTGGCTTGTTACCTCTATATCCACCACCCGCTTTTTGATATAGTCTAGTAGCTAACTGCATTGCCCTAGCTGAATGTTTACCACCCAT
>Ga0208162_1000178_pt1 | contig 35455 bp, 54 predicted proteins | sample CB_VirMetaG_4_FD_184539 | JGI IMG/M metagenome (GOLD analysis project Ga0208162, IMG submission 184539) | Freshwater to marine saline gradient viral communities from Chesapeake Bay - CB_1508_1M Viral MetaG (SPAdes) (version 4) | ecosystem: Environmental > Aquatic > Marine > Coastal | place: USA... | reverse complement strand
TTATGGATTGGAGAAATTATCAATTCTGGCGAAAGAAACTACGCCGAGTGGATGAAACGACAGCAGAGTTTGAGTTACTTGTACAAAGAACAAATGCAAGAATTCTTCTCGGAAAACAAATTAGAGGATGCCTTCAATTGTTCCAAAGGTCATCCACCTATACTCAAAAAGTTCCTTGGTGGAGAAATATCTATTGAAACTTTATCAATCTGCGAGAAGATATTATCTTTTAGAGAAAGATTTGATAAAAAACTGCTAGACCCTGTGTGGGAAACCGTAAGTTTAAAAATTCAAAAATATAATCCATTCCTAAATATTGATATATTCAAGTTTAAAAAAATTTTACGGGAAATTTTAGATGAGTGATTTTTTCAAATCCGAAATTATTCAGGAAGAACTGAGTCAGATTAATAGACTTCAAGAAAAAATTTACAAAAGTATATTACGTTTTGGAGCAATGTCCCGTGAAGATAAACTTGAACATGTTGAAATACTCACGACATTGTTAGAAAAACAACGTGTGATGTATACTAGATTGTCTCTTTCAAATGATCCTCAAGCAATTGAAATGAAAGAAAATCTTCGTAAATCTGTAGAGTTTATGGGTTTTCCACCAGATACTGATATGAAGATTTTATTCGACAGCATGTGTGCAACCATTGATTCTCTCAGAGAAAGCATTGACACCTGAGGGCAACGCTGTTATACTATCCAAGTCGATCCAACAAACCCGACAAATCCAAAAAAATCCGAGGTAATCCGAATGTCTTTTGCTGATCTTAAAAAGCAATCCAAACTGGGCTCTCTGACCGCCAAACTGGTCAAAGAAGTCGAAAAAATGAGTAATGCAAACGCTTCAGGTGATGAGCGTCTGTGGAAACTCGAATGCGATAAGAGCGGTAATGGTTATGCCGTAATCCGTTTCCTTCCTGCTCCTAACGGCGAAGATCTGCCGTTTGTGAAACTCTATTCACACGCATTCCAAGGTCCTGGTGGTTGGTATATTGAGAACTCTCTCACCACCATGAATCAAAAAGATCCTGTGTCTGAATACAACACGATGCTGTGGAACAATGGCACCGATGCTGGTAAAGATCAGGCACGTAAGCAGAAGCGTAAACTCACCTACATCAGCAACATCTATGTGGTGAAAGATCCTGCTAACCCCGAGAACGAAGGTAAAGTCTTCCTGTATAAGTTCGGTAAGAAGATCTTTGACAAGATCACTGCCGCAATGCAACCTGAGTTTGAAGATGAAGAAGCAATCGATCCGTTTGACTTCTGGCAAGGTGCCAACTTCAAACTGAAGGCAAAGAACGTTGCTGGTTATCGCAACTATGACTCTTCAGAGTTTGCCCGTCAAGAAGCACTGCTTGATGATGACGATGCAATGGAAGCGATTTGGAAGAAAGAGTATTCTCTCCAAGACTTTGTTGCTGCCGACCAGTTCAAGTCATATGATGATCTGAAGAAGCGTCTTGATTATGTGCTCGGTAACAAGGGCACTCCTCGTTTCCAGGATCAAGAAACTATTGAGGAAGAAGAAGAGTTTCGTCAGCAGAATCGTGGAGATGTAGCACCTTCTGTTCCCCAATCACTCAAAGATGAACTTGATAGTCTGAGTTCTTCTAAGACGACTGATGATGACGATGATGATGCAATGTCTTACTTTGCCCGTCTTGCTGAAGATTGATTAAGGATTAATTTTACGAGTATTCTCAGTTTTTATTAATCTATTATTAATATATTGCGATGATCTGTCATAGATCATCGCTTTTTTTATGTCAACCAAAGCATTTTGCAAATATCTTGGTTTAAGAATATAAATTCCTCTTTTTTCATTATTTTTTCTTACTTCATACTCATAATTTGTAATACCAGTTACTGGATTTTTAGTTAAACCATCTACATCAGGATCTGGTATGGTAAAATTAGAATCGACAATTTTACCTGCTGGCATAATAAGTCTGCCATCTTCGTCTTTGACTTCAGTAGTTTCGTAATGATGAATATTATTCAACTGATCGCCATAAACATTTAATGAATAATCATATACTTGCCTATCTGAAAGAGGCCACTCATCTCTAACATTGGTGATTCCGGAACTAATAATTACTATCCAATCATATTCTTCACTTCCATAAATTTCATTTGCTACAGTTTCTGGTCTAGCACCATCAACAATTTGATACTTATCGAAAAGTGTAAACACATTTTGCAAATCGTCACGTAATTTAATTCTTTTGAATAAATTTTTTACAAGTAAATACCTATCAGATCCATTAGAGTCTGATAAAAATGATTGATATTCCAAATTAGGAATTTCTCTGAAGTAAGACATTAGTAACCAGTTCCTCCCTTACCTTGACCGTTGTTATAATCTTCAGAAAATATTGGAGATAGTTCTTGGAATTGAAGTTGTAAACTCAAATTAACTGGTGCAGAATCTGAATATGTAGCATAAGTTCCAGATTCTGTATAGTTTACTGCCAATCCTTGCAACGCACATATTTTAAATCTATTCAAATATGGATGAGGTTTCCCCCCACTCATGTATCGGAGACGAAATACATTTGGAGATTTAACAAATAAACCAGTTGACTCTTTCAATCCTGAACTTCTTTTTGGCGCCATGTTTGATTTAAATAGTCTAATAATATCTCTAATTTCATTAGATTCTTTTTGAAATCTTGGAGACATATTAAAATTAAAAGAAAACGCTCCACGAATATTAACTCCACCAAAAAGCATTTCTACATTCGGATTAAATATTACCCCACCAACTCTACTGAGAGTTGCCGATATATCACTACCTTCACTACCTCCACTCAAAGCATTAATAGCAGCAGATGTGAATACTGATTTTAAATTTGCTTGATTTGACGAATTTCCAATTATACTTTTAACTTTGCCAGTTATGTTATTTTTCAATCCTGTCAATCCCTTTTTTGCAGATTCACTAGTAAGATTTGCTGCTAAAGCATCTAAAGCACCTCTCGTATCTGGTCCCCATTGTGCAGTTTGATTATCCACAATTCCTTCCGGAATTGGTAATATTATACTACTTAAAACATCTTTTATTGATCCAGATCCACTCAATAGAGACTCATATGAGTTATCAGATGAGTTAAGAGCAAATTGCCTACCAGGAGCACTTCCAAAACCTGGAGGTTTGTATTCAATAATATCAATTTGTAAATAATCGTCAGATGTATCTAATTTTCTTAGAGGATACCTATAAGTTCCCTTATATTCTGGCATTTATCTTTTTTAATTATTTAGTCTGAACTTTCCATAAGGAATGGTTCTTAAATCTCTTAGTTCTTCTGGTCTTACAATATGCAGTTGCCCAACCACTTCCGGCCAAGTATATTGACGATGTTTATTCCAGTGATAATTAAATCCACGAAATCCTGTTGCGTATATTTCAGTTACTTGAATAAGAGGATGAATATCATAAACAATTCCTGGAGTTTTTGCATTATAAACAAATGTATAAAGATTTCCAACTTCTGGAATGAATTCAGTTTCAGTTAATGCTTCAAGAATTAGTAGCATAAGATCATCCGGATCTTCATTACCAATCAAATCTTTCACAATATGATTGACTCTACTATTTGTGCTTATAGATTCTTTTCTTTCCCTAGGATCTTTTCTTATATTTTCTTCATAAACATTAGACCCTACTGGAACATTAGGATCCCTGCTGTAAGTTACTTCACCAGTTTCGCTTCTATAAAGATATTTTTTACCAGTTCTTCCGCCTTGTTTTATTGGCATTATTTGATTCCTAATTCATTTTCGGTGATAACTTTAAATTCCCATCCACGATCAGCACAAAACTCTCTTGCTGCTTCCCACTTGGATTGATTTTTTGCATACTCATATGCTTCACGAATATATCCTGGTGTTTGTCTTCCTGGATTTTTTGGTGGTATTGTTTGTCTTTTTGGTTTAATTTCAATCAAATATTTTTTAATCGAACCATTTGTTTCCTTAACTTTTATATAAAAATCTGGAAAATATCTATGAACTCTATTATCAACAGGTGAACGATATGGCAATGCAATCTCTTCACTTCCCCACTCCAATATATTTTCATTTCTATCGCAATACGCCATAAACTTTCGTTCCCAAAGAGAACGATAGATTATATTCATATGATTTCCCCTATACTTTTGTGGGAATGATGGTTGATATTTTCCTTTATATGATGGCATCTAAATACTTATAACTAAAATTCATATAAGGTATTTAGAGTGGCAGTAAGACCTCGTAGGATATCTGATATTAAATCATTACTTACAAACGTTGCTCAGACTTCTCATTACTTAGTTAAATTTGGTGGATTGCCATCTCCATTGGTACAATTCATCGGAAAAAAAGGAGTTGGTCGCAGATTTGCTATCGAAGATGCTGGTCTTCTTTGCTTTTCAGCATCTCTACCAACTCCAAGACTTGCAACTGCAGATATAATGGGAAATTATACTGGAGTTATGGAACATGTTGCTCATAGTGTTCAATATAACCAAATTTCATTAGAGTTTTATGTTGATAGTCGTTATAGAAGTCTAAAATTCTTTGAAGGATGGATTGAATTTATTTCATCAGGATCTTATAATCCAGCAAGAATTGCAAATGAAAACTCCCCTGTTAGTCAGAATCAATTGAATTATTTTGTTAGGATGCAATATCCAGAAGAATATAAAAGTAATCGAACAACAATTACTAAATTTGATCGTGACTATAACACTGAAATTGATTATACTTTTATTGGATTATTTCCATTTGAAATTAGCGAAACTCCAGTATCATATGGATCATCAGATGTAATGAAAATTCAAGTTTCATTTTACTATGATCGATTTGTAAGTGAGAAAGTTGATCGTATTAATAATGTCATAACTGGTAGTCGTTTTGATAACTTAATTAATCCTTGGTCTCTGGAAGACTTATTTGCAACTACAAATAAAAGCACGTTACTTGACGATATTATAAATGAACCATATGATCCATTAAAAGGATCCAAATATTAGTTAATAAATAATCATAACTGAAATGCTATAGGATATTATGCCTTTACCAAAGATTGCGACACCAACATATGAATTGGAAATTCCATCAACAAAAAAGAAGATAAAGTATCGACCATTTCTTGTTAAAGAAGAAAAAGTTCTTATCTTAGCGATGGAAAGTAATGATACAAAGCAAATTGCAGAATCTGTTAAAAATGTAATTTCTGATTGTATAATTACGAGAGGAATAAAAATAGATCAACTATCAACATTTGATATTGAATATATTTTCTTAAATATTCGTGGGAAATCTGTTGGTGAAGATGTAGATATCTTGATAACTTGCCCAGATGATGGTCAAACACAAGTTCCTTTAAGTATTAACCTAGATGATATTGAGGTTAAAATAGATAATAATCATAGCAGAGATATTAAACTTGATGATAATTTAATTCTTCGTATGAAGTATCCTTCTCTTGATCAATTTATTAAAAATAATTTTTCAGATCAGGATAATATGAGTGTTGATGATACTTTTGATGTTATTGCATCTTGCATTGAACAAATTTATAATGAAGAGGAGTCATGGTCTGCCAAAGATTCCACAAAAAAAGAACTCAATGAGTTTCTAGAACAACTGACAACAAATCAGTTTAAAGAAATTGAGAATTTTTTCAACACTATGCCAAAACTTTCTCATACTGTGACAGTTAAAAATCCAAATACTGGAATTGAAAGTGACGTTACTTTGGAAGGATTAACATCTTTTTTCGCCTAAGCATGGCTCATGAAAGTCTTGAGTCATACTATAAAACAAACTTTGCCTTAATTCAGCATCATAAATATTCATTGACTGAGCTAGAAAACATGATTCCCTGGGAAAGGGAAATTTATATCGGTCTTCTTCAGCAGTATATTGAGGAAGAAAATTTAAAGAACCAGAATGGCTAGATCTTTTTTAAATCTTGGAGGATTATTTGGTAGTCGTAGAGAAGCGGCTGCGTCTTCTACTATAAGACCACAACAAACAATATTTGATAGAAATCAGAATATATTAATTAAAGATAATGAGAAATCAATTTCATATCTTCAGGAACAAATTCAGTCATTGCAACTGCAAATAGTTTCTATTAATGCAGGATTAAATCAAATATCAAATCTTATTGTTAGAGATGGTAATCAAGATAGAGCTCAACTTTTAGAGGATCAGGAAAGGCAGAGAAGATTAAATCAATCAAAATTAAGAGAAGGTCAAGAAAATCAACTTGAACAAAAGATAAGAAGTGCAATCGCTGCTCCTTTGGAAACAGTTCAAAAAAATATGAAAGGATTGTTCTCTAGAATTAGTAGAGCAATTGGATATCTTTTTATGGGATGGTTGACAGACGCTGCATTCAGTTTTATTGATGAAGCATCTCAAAGAAACATGACTTTGGGAGATTTATTAAAAGAAAAAATTAAAGATAATCTTGACTCAATTTTAAATATTACGAGGTTGACATTTAATGGATTTGGTCGAATTGCAACAAGATTGTTAAGAGCTCCACTTTCAGTTGCCGGACTTGGGGTTAGAGTATTTACTTCACCTTTTAGATTAGCATCTAAAATTTTTAGACCTGTTTTAAGACCTCTTAGTAAAGTTCCACTTTTATCAAAGTTGTTTAGAGGAGCAGGAAAGGTACCAAACGTAATTGCAAATATTACAAAAAAAATAATTCCAGGTATTAATTTGGGATTGGGATCTGCAGAAATATATGAAAGACTTAAAAATAAAGACATCTTTGGAGCAGCAGTAACTGGTGCATCTCTTTTACCTGGTTTCGGACTTCCGTTTATAGGATTGAATCTTATGAGAGACTTTGGATTGATTGATACTACTTACTTTGATGAAACGTTTTCTAAACTTGCAGAAAAAATTAATATTCCAGAAGTAAGTAAAGATATTAAGATTCCAAATCTTGGAGAGTATTTTAAAAACTTTGATGTTAAAAAAACATTTATTGATATACCAGAATTATCCAGTCTAGAACCAGAAGTTTCTGTCATAAAATCCAGTTCAAATCAAGTTGCTCCTCAAGAAGAAAAATTGGTAGTGAATGAAATACCAATTTATCCGTCATCAAATTCTGATAATTATCATACAGTTATGACTCAAAGATTGTTTAATCTATTAGCAACATAACATGGCAATTCCATTAAGTAGTATTCAAAGAAATAAGAATAAATCTAAAAAAATATTTCTGAACACAACTCAATCAATTACTAATATTAAAAATTCTTTAGTTAAAAATACTAGAGAAAAGAAGATAATATTTAATCGTTCAAATATCTTAAAAAGAAGAGGAGTTGAATCTCAGAAAAGAAGATATCAGGAAACTATGTTAGAATTGCCAAATATTTCTAATTCTGCAGCAAGAGGAAGGATTATTTCAAAGGCATCTGCCAATTCTACTAAGGGATTTTTTGAAAGAATTATTGAATCTATTGCATATCTTGGTGCTGGTTGGATGTTGGATAATCTTCCCATGTGGTTGCAGGCAGGGGAAAATTTCATAAAAAGAGTAGAGGCATTTACTAGCAAAAGTTCACAATTCTTTAATGATATAAAAAATATTTTTGTTGATATTGGAGGCATTATCAACGCTGGTCGAAAAAATTTACTTGAATTTGATTTTAATGATCAAACTGGGAGAATGGAAGCAGCAATTGAGTCATTTCAAACTGATGTAAATATTATGATAAAACGTATTCAAGATTCCTTAAGAAGTCAAGAAGAAGAACAACAACAACCAGAAACACCAGAAACACCAGAAACACCGGAAGCACCGGAAGCACCGAAATTGCCAGGAGAATCAAGTAGTGAGCAAGAAGAAACTCCACAAACTCCACAAACTACATCTGGCGAATATACTGAAGAGGATTATCGTATAGCAGCAGGGATTTACACTGAAGGTGGAGAAGGTCAATCTGCTGTCGATGTAATGCAAGTTTTAGCTAATCGAGTTCAATCTCCTAGATATCCTAATAATTATACTGATGTTTTAACTGCAGGAAGTGGTGGTAATAATGTCGCATTTGCTGGTATATGGCATAGACCTGGCGGCCCGAAAGAATTTAGAAAAATTAAAACTCTTAAAGATGCTGCAAGATGGGCAGGAACTTCTGAGAGCGTTATCTTACGTTATTTAAAAGATCTATCTAATCAAGGTTATATTAATAATTCTAGAAAATTTGTTAAAGGTGCTTTTGAGTTTAGAGCAGCACCAGGATATTATTTAAAAAACGGTTTAGTTCCTGGAGAAATGGGCCCAGATGGTAGATTTTATGGATCTTCATGGAGAGGTGGTCCTGGTGATAATCAATTTCTTATGGATCCTGTTCGTGATAAAAACAGAATCAATCCACAAAATAAAGCAGCACCAATTAAACCTATAGGAAAATCATCAGCATCTTCTAATCTTTCTACCAGTTCATTGATAAATCCAGTCTCTAGCGGACAGCAACCATCTACACTTTTAGCATCTACAAGAAGAAGACAAAAAATAGTTGTTATAGATGATTCTCAGACAACAATTGCATCTAATTATAGTAATGGTGGTGGAGATACAATTATTATCGAAGATGGCTTAAATAGTTATAATAAAGCATTTATTCTTACCCAGCTAGCGTATACATAATGGCAGCATCAGATAGATCCAATTTTCAAATAGCAGATTTAACTTCAAATGATGGATTAAGAACAGTAGATATTAGAGGAGGAATTATAGGATTTGATTATTATGAAGATATTTTATCTCCAACAATAACTGCAAAAGTTAAAGTTGTTAGTTCTGGTGGAGTTATAGCAAAAAAAGGTGATGATGGTGGTCAAAAACAATCAATTTATAGTGGTCTACCTCTTCGTGGTGGCGAAGCATTAAGTTTAAAAATAGAAGGTAATTCAGAAAATAATAAAGAATCCGAAATTGATTTTTCTTCTAATTTTAGAAATTATCTTTACGTTTCTGGAATATCTGACATTGATATTGGATCAAGGTCAGAAACTTTTACACTTAATTTAGTTTCTAGAGAAGCAGTTTCGAATGAAACATCGAGAGTAGGTAAAAAATATACAAGTTCTATAAGTGATTCAGTAAAAAATATTTTAAGAGATATTATAGATACAGATGAAAATAGAATTGATGTTGACCCAACTTCAAATAAGTATGATTTTATTGGTAATCTTAGAAAACCATTTACAGTTATAACATGGTTGGCATCAAAATCGGTTCCAAATACTTCTGGATCAAATGATGCCGGATTCTTTTTCTATCAAACTAAAGAAGGATTTAAATTTAAATCCATTTTAAATATTATTCAAAATATAGATAAAAATAAAAAAGCAACTTATATCTATTCAGAAACTTCAGGATCATATGATAATCAAGAAGTAGAAATAAACAATGATTTTAGAATTCAAAATTATTTGTTTGAAAAAAATCAAAATTTAATGGAAAATTTGAGAATGGGGTCATATTCGAGCAATAGATTTTTCTTTGATCCATTAACACATAATACAACAAGTGTTAAGTATACTTACAAAGATGATATTAAAAATGTAGGATCAGGTAATTTAGATATTCCCGAAAGTTTGAAGACGGCGCCTTCAAGAATAATTACAGGAATTTTTGATCGTGGAACTTTAAAGTTTGGTAAAGATATAAATGCTCTTCCAACAGAATTTCAATCACAATCATTAACAAGATACAATTCTTTGTTTACTCAATCACTCAGTATTGTTGTATCTTTAAACACCAAATTACATGCTGGAGATATTGTTGAATGCCTATTTCCATTGAACACATTATCAAAAGCAAAAGATTTTGATTCCGAAACAAGTGGTCTATATATCATAAAGGAATTATGCCATCATTTTGATGTTGATGGTTCTTATACATCTATGAAACTTATCAGAGATAGTTTTGGTTTAGGGAAAAAATGATAGATCAAGCAACACTTCAAAGTAACTTTATTGGTAGAGATAATTTTGTATGGTGGATTGGGCAAATTCCACCAGAAGAAAGTATGAGTGAAAATTTTGATGATAATGAGAACTCATTTAGTTATAGGTATAAAGTTAGAATTGTTGGATATCATCCTGATGAATCAGAATTACCTAATGAAGATCTTCCTTGGGCACAAGTATTACTTCCAACAACTGCAGGATCTGGTGGAGCTCAAGCTTGTACAAGTGTACAAATCCAGCAAGGTGATATGGTCTTCGGATTTTTTGCAGATGGTGATAATGCACAAATACCTATAATCAGTCAGGTTTTCCCAAGAAATAGTCAAGTTTCTACAGCTTCTTATAGTGCTCCATTTCAGGCATTTACTGGATTTGGTCCGAGTAATAAAAAAAATTCCGCAATCGTTACTAATGAAACAAATGAACCTAAAGGTTCGAGTCAACCAACACCATTAAATTTACCAAAGGATGTAGCAACATCTAGTGGCAACGTATCTGACAATAATGGGAATGGAGATACAATTCCACTTGCAGATCCTGCAAAGAATTCAAAAATTGCAAAAATAAAATCAGTTGTTGATGATTTACTAAAACAGTTTAAAAAGTTAAGGAGAGATCTTCAGAGAATTAGAAGTGAGATTAGAAAAGCAATTGATAAGATTACTACTCTTATGAATGAGTATGTGGGTTCTTTTTTCAAAGAGATTATAAAAATTCTTCGTGATCTTTTAAAGAGTGGATTAAAAGCTCTTTATGATTTGGTGTATCAATTAGTTTTTGCTGCGACACAAAATCCAGTAGCAGCTCATAAAGCAGGAAAAACTGCTCAAGAAGCAATGGTTATTCCTGTTAACGAATTGGAAAAGCAATTTTCTTGCGTTGCTGGAAATATTATTAACCAAATTGTCGGTCAAGTTGAAAATTTAATTTATTCAACACTTCAGAATGTGGAAAAGTTTGTTACTTGCGCTTCAGACCATTTTGTCGGATCACTTTTAAATATCGTTATTGATAAATTGGAGAATTTAATGAACGGTCCTCTTGCACTGGTTGATAAATTACTGAATTTGGTTGATGGTAAATTTGATATTGGTAGTCTTGCTAGAGGAGCAATCAGTGGTCTTACTAATGCTGCAGCAGCTGCATTTGATTGCAATCAAGGAACAAAGAATTTTTCGGGTCTTGTTACTGAATGGGTTATTGGTGGAGGACCATCAAATGAAGTAAAATCAATTTATCAAAATATTCAGCAAATTTCTAATTTCGAAAATTCTGGTGTTGATATTAATCAGGTATTTGATTGTTTCTCTGGTCAACCAGCACCAAGACCACCTACAATAAGAATTTTTGGTGGTGGTCCTGGATCGGGTGCTGAAGCAGTTCCAATCTTTGGCAATTTAACTCCAGCATTTGGAAATACAGAGTGCGTTGCTCTCGGAAGTGTAATTGGAGTTCAAATTACAAATCCTGGATCTGGATACACTTTTCCACCATTTGTAGAAATTGTTGATGAATCTCAGCAAGGATATGGTGCAATTGCAAGAACATTAATCGATGATAATGGTCAAGTTAGGGAAATCTACATGGTAACTGAGGGTGAAAACTATTGTGTTGGAGATATACAAAACTATTCAGTTATTGGTGTTTTAATTGAAGATGGTGGATCTGGATATGAAGATGGTGATATTGTTACTGATGATCTTGGTAATGAGTATAAAACAAGAGTTTTGGATGGAGAGATCTTTGAAGTTACACCTCTAAATAATGTTGTAAATTCTTTACCATTCTTAACTGTAAATACAAATAGTGGAACTGGTGCGGTCTTAAGACCATTACTTGGAAATGTTAAGATAGATGGTGAGATTTTAGAAATTGTCGATTGTCCGAAATAATAAATGGCAAAAAATTATTGGAAAAGACAACTAATCAGTTTCAATTCAAACTTTAGAATTGATGCTGGCAATCCTCAAGGAGGTCTTTCAGGACCAGAAGTTTACAAAATTTATGGCGTTACTGATGATGGTGACAATAAGTCATCTATTTCATTAAGTCAAAGTGGAAAACTTTCGATTAAAAATGAACATTCTATTGAAATTGTTGGTGGCACAAAAAACGGCGAATATGCGGAAGATATTGTTTTAATTGGAAGAAAGGGAAATATTTCGTTATCAGCAGCAGAAGGATTTGTTCGCATCAAAGCAGAAAATATTGTTTTAGAAGCAGATGAAGATTTAAATATTAAAGCAGGCAGAAATGTCAATATTACTTCTGGTGGAGGAAGAGTTTTATTTCAAGGTAATAAGATTGATTATGATGCTCCGACAGGAAATCTTATAAATGAAATGGGAAAAGGATTTACTCAAGAAGTTTTTAAAGGAAGTTTTGTTGGAGAAGATTTAGTTAATTCTGTAACTAAAGGATCAAATATTGTGTTGAACACAGTAACAGGTAGTGGGGGAATTACTGGAGGTATACTTGGCGAAATTTTTGGATAATAGGAGATTTTAAATGACTTCAATAAATGATTTTAAAAAACAAACTCAATATTTTGGAATGAATTGTGAGTTTGATGGTAATGTTAAATTCAATAGTAGTGTTGAATTTAGTGGAAATATTCCCATCGGAGGAATTATATTATGGTCAGGAACTACTGCTCAAATTGCTGGATTAAATGGTTGGAAACTTTGTGATGGAACAAATGGAACACCAGATCTAAGGAGCAATTTTGTATCAGATACTTCTTATATAATGAGAGTCTCTTAGGGGGGGGGGGGTTGACTCCCCGCCACCCATGCCCTATAATATGGGGGTAATCAAAGGAACATAAATGACTGAAGAGTTCGTTCAAGGCATCGTGATCGACATCTGCTCCCGCTCTTTCCTCCTCCTGAGCAATGAGGGTGATGAGAAGGTTGTTGAGTGTGATACCGTCAAGCAATTCATGAATGTTCTTGAGATGGTGACTGCCAACATGACCGAAGATCAGATCGAATATGCAGACCTTGCAATTTGCGAAAATATCTGATATACTTAACCTAAATATAACCAACGATGAAAGTCTACACTGTGGATCACTGGCAAGAACATTGGGACGAACTGATCTCCAGAGTTGAAGGTGGAGAGCATATAGGGATCTCAAACGGAGATAATATAGCAGTCATGATACCAGCAGACGACGAATTATTACGAATATACACCGAGAATAATAACGAAGCATCATAATTGACAAAGCATCTCAGGTCTGCTATAATTGACCTGACACTCACGCTTCTGTCGCATAACGGTTAATGCGCCCTGCTTATAACGGGGTCATTCGGGTTCGATTCCCGGCGGAAGTATTGGTAGTCGCTATGCAGATAGCATAGAAAGATGCCAACCCGATGGTGGTAGCGGGTTATCTACCACTCATGCTCCTTTAGCTCTCTGGTGAAAGCACTCTGCTCATAACAGAAGATAGGTCAGTTCGATCCTGACAAGGAGCACTTGACAATCAACACCACATTTGGTATGATTGTCTTATCCCAGTGACGCCGTTGGCAACGGTCATGTGGTCGGGTGGTGCCCCCGCATTCCAGAAGGATTACATTGTAATCTGAGGTAGGTGACTAAAAAACTTAGGGTTCGAATCCCTATACTGGGAAATTGGCAATCAGCACTGCTGATTGTCGTAAACACGGGAGTGTATTCCAACAGGCAGAGAAAATCGACTTAAAATCGATCCAGTGTGGGTTCGAATCCCACCACTCCTATTCATTCAAATAAAACATGGACGATCTCAAAATCTATTGCGAAACAATGGAAGATCAATCAGAAATGTTTGACTTCATTTTTATTACTTGTCCCGATGCACAGATTTGCACATGGGAACCTGATGGTGATGATGAGAATCCTGGAACATGGGGCATGTTTGTAGACAATGCTCCCGAAGACTTGTGGGATAAGATTATTGAGGAATTTGAAGACTACTTTGACTTTGAGATGGCAATCGGTCCTGGTGATAAAGAGTACCCATAAATATATCTAAACGATAAGCATATGTCTTACGAATACAGAATCACTAGCGAATACTGTTGGTATGATTGCGAATCCCACAGTATGATAGTGAAGATGTATTTTATAAATGGAGTTCCATTTACGTTTGATGAGTTGGAAGATGGTCAGGGATATGACCAAAAGTTAATCAAAGAAGCAAAGAAACATAATAGAAGTTATACACCAGAAGAACTTTATAGATACTCATTTTATTTGGTGGATGAGGAGGTGCATCCAATGCTATTTCCTGTTCCGTTAGAGAATCCTGAAGATATGCCAGATGACTCTGATTATATTTGTGAGGAAGATTACCTTCCATAAATAAATCATAGAAATAACTCAAGAAGTCATAATACGATGCCTCTGAATAAGTTAGACAATTTTATTAAAAATACTGAGGGTAGAATCTTATATGTAAATCCAGATGATTTAGATTCTACAGATTCGATTTCAAATGAAGGTAATTCTCTTGCAAGACCTTTTAAGACTATTCAAAGAGCTCTTTTAGAGGCAGCAAGATTCTCTTATGTTAAAGGAGATAATAATGATCTAACAGAGAAGACAACTATTTTACTCTTTCCTGGTGATCATGTAGTTGACAATAGACCTGGTTTTGCAATTTATGATAATAGTGGTGTTGCTTATGCAGTTACAAGAGCTGGTGGCGTAGGTCAAAGTGCTAGCTCTTTACTCTCATTAGATCTTGATTCTAATTTCGATTTAGAAAGAGAAGATAACATTCTTTATAAATTTAATAGTTACTATGGTGGCGTAATAATTCCAAGAGGAACTTCTCTTGTAGGTCTTGATTTAAGAAAAACAAAAATTAGACCAAAATATGTTCCAAATCCAACAGATGATGCTCTTGCAAAATCTGCAATTTTTAGAGTAACTGGTGCTTGTTACTTATGGCAATTTTCACTGTTTGATGGAGATCCTTCAGGAACAGTTTATACTGATCCAGATGATTCTTCTTCTAAAGCAACTCCAAATTTTTCGCACCATAAACTTACATGTTTTGAATTCTGCGATGGTGTAAACAATGTCGGAACCTATGGAATAACCGATCTTGACATGTATTATGGAAAGGTATCAAATGCCTTTAATAATTATCGTGATATTGACCAAAAATTTCCAGAAAAACCACTTGGATTTAAAAAGAGAAATCCTGAATGGGAAATTGTTGGTGCTTTTGCTAGTGATCCAATTTTTATCAGTTCAATCATCTCAGGAAATGGATCAACTGCAAATTCAATTGTAACTGTAACTACACAGACTGATCATGGACTTAATGTTGACACTCCTATTCGCATCAAAGGAGTGTTTGGTTCTGGTCTAACAAATCCTTACAATATTTCAACCAAAGTTCAAAGCGTCACTGGAGCAAGAACTTTTACATATCTCCTTCCAGACTTTAATTCTATTCCAACTTTAAATCCAAGTCCAACAGCATCTGGAGCAACTGTAACCGTTGAGACTGATACAGTTCAAGGTGCATCTCCTTATATTTTTAACATCTCTATGCGTTCAGTATGGGGTATGAATGGATTACATGCTGATGGTAGAAAAGCTGCTGGATTTAGAAGCACGGTTGTTGCTCAGTTTACTGCTATTTCTCTACAAAAAGATGATCGTGCTTTTGTAAAATATGATGAAAGAACAAGAACATATAACAGAATTAATTATACAAAAGTTTCTGGAGCAGCATTGCCATCTGGTGCTTCTGCGCAAGGTGGAAGTGAAGCAAAAGTTTATCACTTAGACTCTGGAGCAATTTATCGTCAAGGGTGGGAAACAAGCCACATCAAAATGTCGAATGATGCGTTCATTCAGGTTGTTTCCGTTTTTGCAATTGGATTTAACAAACACTTTGATGCTGAAAGTGGTGCTGATGCTTCAATCACAAACTCAAACTCAAACTTTGGTCAAATCTCTCTTAACTCTGATGGATTTAAGAAAGAATCATTCGCTAAAGACAATAAAGGATTCATAACTTCTATTATAACTCCTAGAGAAATCTCTGGTGAAGACGAAAATGTTGATTGGTTATCCTTGGATGTTGGACTGACAACATCTGTTGGTATTTCAAGTCATTTATATATTTCTGGATTTTCTTCTCCAGATTCTCCACCAACAGCACTTACACAAGGATTTAGAATTGGTGCAAGAGTAGATGATAAACTTTATGTGAAACTTGGTGCTGGAACAAGTGAAGCAACTATTTACATGTGTGATAATGAAATCAGTGAATCTGGATTTACAACTGCGATTGGTATTAATAATTCATTTAAAGAATATAGTGTAACTGATGTAGATGAAAGTATTTTTACGATTGGATCTCACGATTTAATCAGTGGAGAATCTGTCAAAATTATCAGTGATGTAGGTGATCTTCCCGAAAATATTACAGCACACCAAACATATTATGTTATCACAGATAGTTTGAATAGTGATCGTGGTGATAATGTTTCTTTAACTTCTTCTCAAATACAATTAGCTTCTTCATTAAGTAATGCAATTCGTGCATCATTCCTTAATGTTTATAAAGGATCTAATCTTAAAATTTTAAGTAGAGTTTCTGAAAAGGATTCGGGAGAACTTGGATCTCCGATACAATTTGATGCTCAAAATAGCAACTGGTTTATTCATGTAAATTCTGATAATGACATCTATAATGCTTTTAGTTCCAGTGGATCTTCTGTATTGGGAGATAATACCGATTTATCATTTGTAAAAAGAATTTCTGACGAAAGAAGTTTGGATGAAAAAATTTATAAAGTAAGAGTTGTAATACCAAAAGATACTATAAATGCCAAGGATCCAGAATCTGCATTTATTATTCAGGAATCAAGTTCTACTGGTGCTTTAAATTCTGTAGATTTTACTAGAACAAGTATTGGATCTACAGATTATGAATGGTTAAAAAATCCAAGATTTATTTCTACATGCTCTGCACTTGGCGATATTGTAACTGTTGAAACAGAAATTCCCCATAATTTACAATCAGGTGATATTGTAATTATTAGAAATGTTAAGAGCACCAATAATACTAATGGAACTTTTGATCAAGAGTTTAATGGAAGATTTTCTGTTATTGGAGTAACTACTTCCACATTCACTCATTCAACAACTGATGTAAATGGAGTGCCGCATACTTCTGGAACTTTTACAAGTGATACTAATGTTAGAGATCAGAATCTTCCAAGATATGAAAGAAATGATCTAGGATCGAATCTTTATATTTACAGAAATGAAGTTATTTCTGAATACAAATACAATGAAAGAGATGGAATATATCATTTGTATTTACTGAATGCAAGTAATAAAGTGGAGCAAGAATTTACAAATCTAAAGTATAGTCAACTTCCTACTGATCTTTATCCACAATTGGATCGCGATAATATTGATTCAAACCCAAGGGCATCAAAAACTTATGCAAAGTTAAATCCCATTGGTGATGTTGTAACAAATGATTTGAAGAAAAGTGTTACTAGAGAAACTATTGATAAATTAATGACTTCAACAGGTGTTGGTCTTAGAATTAGTTCAATAGATTCATCATCTGGTGTTTCTACAATTACATTTTCAAGACAACATCAACTTTCAGGAATTGTAACATGCTCAATTAACTCTGCTGGAACAAATTATGCAGATAGTGTCGCAGGCGATTACTATAATGTGAAAATTTATAATAATATTGGATTAAGTGAGTGGAATGGTGCTACTGCAAAATTCACAGTTTCTGGAGTTGGAGAATTAAGTGATCCAGAAATTATGGCTCATGGTAGTGATTATGTTGCCGGAACTTATTATGTCGATCAAATTAAAGGTGTAGGTTCTGGTGGAAGTATAGATGTAGTTTCTTCTGGAATTTCATCATCACTTAATAATGTCATTCAAGTAACTGGTGCAGGAACTACTTCTGATGGATATTATCGCATAACTGATATTCCATCAATAAATTCCATTGCAATTGCAAAAACTGCTGGAGATCCAGAAATAACGTCTGATCAATATGTTTTTGTAAATGGCCCAGCAATTCAAATTACAAGTGTTGGAACGTTAAATGCAACAACGGGAATTGTTACCTTTACAACTTCTTCATCTCATGGTCTTCTTGCAGGAAATAAGTTTAGAGTAACCGATTCCAGTAATAATAATCTTGGCGATTTCATTGTAAAAGATAAAGTAAATGTTACTACATTTACATCTAAAACAAATAAAGAAATTTCTGCAGCAAGTGGATATATTTTAAAACATGGATTGTCATCAAACTCTGCAATTTCGGATAAGAGAAGCGAAAATTTTGGAGTTCGCCAAATAACATTCTATGAAGATAGATTTACACTTATAGATGCAGTAACTTCTTTTGCAACAACAATTAATATTGAAGATGCTAATAGATTGCCTATTGGATCTTATATTCAAGTTGATAGTGAGATAATGAGAGTGTTGAGAAATCTTTCATCAACATCAGTTACTGTTTTAAGATCTGCTCTTGGAACTCTAAGTTCTTCTCATTTAGCAAATTCATTAATTCGTAAAGTAAAACCCATTCCAATTGAATTTAGGAGACCTTCTTACGTTCGTGCTTCTGGTCATACTTTTGAATATCTTGGATATGGTCCTGGAAATTACTCTACTGGATTGCCACAAGTTCAAGATAAAACTTTATCTGAAAGAGAAGAATTTTTAGTTCAAGCACAAGAAAGACAGTGTGGTGTTGTTGCATACACTGGTATGAATAATGATGGGGATTTCTTTGTTGGAAATCAAAGAAAATCCTCTACAACAGGTGAAGAAACCACTTTTGATACACCAATTCCTACAGTTACTGGATCAGATCCAAGTAGTTTAAGTGTTGTATTCGATGAAGTTACTGTAAAAGAAAGATTATTAGTTGAAGGTGGTGATTCTGGTCAAGTTTTATCGCAATTTGATGGTCCAGTAACCTTTAACCAAAATGTAAACTTTAAAAATACATTATTCTCAAGTAATGTAGTTCGTTTGATTGGTGGAAATGAATCTACGTCAGTCGGAACTGGTGATCTAATTATAGATGGTGGTGCTGGTGTTGCCGGAAATGTGACTATTGGTGGAACACTTAATGCAAATAATGTTACTATTGAAAGAGGAACATTTAAAAATGTTGAGATAGCAGTAAATGACGATAATACAATTTCTGTAATAACTGGAGAACTTAAATTAACAGGATCTGGAGCAGGATCAACTGTAGCAATTCAAACAAATACTACCATTACAGGTATTTTAAGTGTTACTGATGATATTACTGCTTTCTGGAGTTCTGATGAAAGATTGAAAAATAATATTAAACCAATCGAAGATCCTTTATCAAAAGTTCTTTCAATTAGCGGAAATACATTTACATGGAATGAAAAATCAAGAAAAGGTGGGAATGATGTTGGTGTAATTGCACAAGAAATTGAGAAGGTTCTTCCAGAAATTGTTGTTACAAGAGATAATGGTTATCTTGCAGTTGACTATCAAAGAATTATACCACTACTAATTGAATCAATTAAAGAACTTTCTTCCAAGATTAATGACTTGGAGCAAAAACTATCAGATAAATAACTAAAAACAATATAAGATGTCAAGCTTTAAAAAGTCATTTAATCTTAGAAATGGTGTACAAGTTGATAATGACAACTTCGTTGTAAGAGCAACTGGTTTGGTAGGAATAGGATCAACTACTCCTACCGAATTTCTTGATGTCATTGGAAATGCAAAAGTTTCTGGATTAACGACGACACAAACATTGTATGCAGGAATAGCAACAGTTGGTGTTCTTACAGCTAGTAGTGCAAATATTAGTGGTGTTTTAACTGCTACTTATTTTTCTGTTGGTGGAGTTACTTTTGACACTATTGTTGGATATTCTACTGATGCTTGGATTGTTCATCAAGCATCTGGATCTTCAGATCCTCAAAGTGGATTATATGGTGATTACAAAGTTGGAATTGGAACAACAATTTCTAGCAACAAATACTCACTAATGGTGGGATCTGATCCAGATTCTTCAAATGGGGTATCAATAAACAGCGATGGAAATATAAAATCCTCAGGAATTATTACGGCGCAATCTTTTTCTGGTCCTGGTGCTGGAATTACTGGAATTAACGCTAGCAATATTGCAACTGGAACAATCAATAATGATAGACTTCCAGACATTAGTGTGGGTATTATAACTGCTACCACTCAATTTGAAGGAAATGTAGTTGGTATTGCATCAACTGCAAGAACTCTTACAGGATCCCCAAACATTACAGTTACTGACGTAACTGCAACAACATTAATTTCATCTGGATCTTCAATTGGGATTGGAACTTTTACTGGAGTTATTCATGTATCTACTGGTGCAAGTATCGGTGTAGGAACTGCATCCCCAACGACTGATATTCAAGTTCGTAAGTCAACTGGAGCTGATCTTGAGGTAGTGTCTGACAGTGGAAATGCAAAAGTTGCTGTTGGAAATTCTGTTGGTATTGGAAAAAGTAGTGGTTACATAGGATTTGGAGAAGAGGTAGGAATATTTGACATTGTAAATAACGATGTCAATGGAATGAGATTCTTCATTGATGCACTTGGTAATAGTGGAACTGGCAATTATATTTGGAATTATGGTTCCGGTCCGACAACTTTGATGACACTAACTTATGATGGAAGTTTGGGTATCAACCAAACAGTTCCAACCGAAAAATTGCATGTGAGTGGTGGTGCCACATTTACACAAGATTCGTATTTTGGATCAAATGTTTATGTTACTGGAACTTTAGACGCGGCAACATTGACAGGAAATATTACTTTTCCTGCTGTAATTTCTGGATCAAATTTGAATGTATCAGCAGGAGTCAGCACAGTAGGGAAACTTATTATTGATTCTGGTTCACCAGATACTTCTACGATTGGCATTGGAACTGCAACTCCTGTTTTTAATCTTGACGTTGGATTGGGAACAGCAATTATTAGAAGATTAGGGATCAATACAAGTGTTTTCCAACTTGATGATTCTGGTCTTCCACGAAATCAAATTGAGTGTGAGGGCACAATTTATGCTTTAAGTGCTTCTATAGGTGGTAAAGTTGGTATAGGAACAAGTGTTACAGATACAGTAGATGATGCTGCTTTAACATTGCATCGTGGTACTTTACAAATTAATGATGGATCCATTCATTTTAATAGTGATGATCCAGAAGATATTCCAACTGTTGGATGGGGAATTACTTCTAAGGGAGTTCCAAGGTCTCAAATTGACATGGGTGTTGGAATTACAACGTTCTCATATTTAACACTTCCTGTTCTTACCGATCTTCAAAGAGATGCTTTAAAGAACTATTCTGATAGTGGACAAGTTCCTGCAGGTGCTGTAATATTTAATTCTGATAGTGGAGCATTAGAGTTTTTTAATGGTTCGAATTGGAGAAAAGTTACACATACTGCAGTTTAAGAAATGATTTCAACAGACATAGCAAATACAGTAGTTCCTGTAAGTGGAGAAATTAAATTTTCTCACTTAAGAAAATCATTCTTAAAAATGAGAATACGTGAAAATTTTAGTGATACTGACACTTTCGATGCAGAAACTGGATCTGTTAGTGCATCTCAACTTTTAAGAGATACTACTAGCAATCCAAATCCAATTGTTCCTGACTGCACAGAAAATTCTCAGGTGGCGGAAAGTGAAAATCTAAAAGTTTCTCAATTTAGAAATACTGTAAAGTATTACTATATGAGACATACTGGAACAACTTCAACTTTTACAGACTTTGGAGATGGAACAGAATCTAATTGGAATGGAAATCCTGAATGGGATGGCAATTTATTTAAAACAATACAAAAAAAACTGTTTGTTGAAGGAGAATTGCAGTCTGGATTATATGTTAGCGGAATTAGTATTAAAAATTTAGATGTAGAAATTCGTGGAAATGTTTATGGGTATCGTGGAACTGGAGGATTAACTAGCGGATCCAATGGTAGTGCTGGAGGTCCTGCAGTTTACATTAGAGATGGAGGAACTAACGTTACAGTAACTGTTAAAAACACTGCGAAACTATATGGTGGAGGTGGTGGAGGTGGTGCTGGAGCATCGGGTGGAAGAGGTGGAAAAGGTGGATTAGGATATTATAGCATTTATACAGGTACAGTCTGCATACCTACAGGTGGAAGTTGTAGTGGATGTTCCCCTAGCGTATATTGTGGTGGATTTTGCACAAATTGGCATCGAAAAAATGGTCAGGTTTTTTGTTTATGTTGTCAAAATCATGCTCAATATAATCAAGGATATGTTTCCGGTGGAACGGGAGGAACTGCAATATCTGGCGGTGCAGGTGGATCTGGTAGAGGAGCTTCTGATTCTCCTGAAGGAGGAACTTTAGCTGCAGTTCCTCCTGGAATAGGTGAAACGGATGGAACAAATGTTGGTCCGTCTGCTGGAGGATCCTATGCTGGAGATGGTGGATTAGCTGGAACTGCTGGAAGAGGTGGAGATGGTGGTGATTGGGGAAAACCTGGAGAAGATGGAGCAACTGCTTTTAATGGTGAAATAGGTAAAAATGGAAATGCTGGATTAGCACCAGCTGGTCTTGAGCAAGTTTTGCCGTTTGATAGAAGTGCTATAGTGCAATATAATACTGGTAGTGTAGGTGCTTTTTTTGCAGTTTTTGATCCTTCAGGAATTGAAGCAAATCAAACAGTAACAATATCTTCTGGTTCAGTAACGTTACCTGCTAACACAAAGGTTCTGCAAATAAATCAAATTGGTTTCAACTTGTGGCAAGTTGAAGTAGATAAACCTTTTGGGGGATCAGGAGATCCTAACTTCAATGTCAATTTTGGATACCCTGAAGGATCAACAGTGGCTGGTAATAAAGGATTAGGAGGAGCAGCAGGGCAATCTTTACGTGGAAAAAACTTTAATTATAGAGGAGTTATCAATACAATATCATCTCCGGTTACTATTGCTGGGCCAATTGAAATTACAAATGGTGGAAAGATTGACTAAATACGGAAGAACTTGAATTATATCACAAATGTCTGAAGAAAAAAACTACCCCTCTTTACCTGAGCAAGGAAAGAATCTTGCAAAATTTACATGGGATGTAATTAAAAAAGCAATGACTGATGGCGAATCATTGCTTGTTAGTGATTCAACATTTCAGAAAAGAGTAGAAATATGTAAAGGATGTGATAGATACGATGAAAGTCAAAATAGATGTATCGAGTGTGGGTGTATGTTGGAGGGAAAGGCTAGATTTGCTTTAGACGGATGCCCCTTGGGAAAATGGTCTCAAGATAGTGATGCGTGGGTTTCTGGAAAATTTGATAAATTGCTCAACAACTTAAACAATGATTATGGAATTGATGTCAATAATTTGAATAAAGATAATCAAATTGAATTTAACCCTTGACATAACACTCAAAACCCAGTAGAATACCTTTGTTGGGTTTGAAGGTCATATTAAGTAAATATTAAATTTGACTATATAACTCTGAACTATTGACTCAATAATGAATCGAATTAAATCTTTAGTGGCAGTTGCCTTTCTTGGGGCAACTGCTTTTTCATCAGCAGCACAAGCACAAATGGTTGACAATCGTTATCTTGGTGCTGACGAGAATAATACAGCAATCTTTACAGAAGATCTTGTTAAGACTACGAGACAATCAGATTCAAATCTCGACGAGATTAATAAGAATAAAAAAGAAATTAATTCTCTTAAAGGTATCGAGATTAAAGATTATACCGATGAGATTAATGCGAACACAAAGGCGATCGAGAATCTGAGACAAGATGTATCTGGAGCAACCGCACTTTCTGTTGCTCTCTCTTCTCTTCCTTCGACATCTGCCGATGCTCCTGTATCTTGTGGAGTAGGCGGTGGTACGCATAGTTATAAGTATGCTGTTGGTTTAGGTTGTGCCACGAATCTGAATGATAACTTCTCATTGAACTTTGGTGGTTCGATGTTAGTTGGTGAAGAAATGAAGACCGATGGATTTGATAAGTTTGCCGGTAAAGTTGGTTTTACTTATAAGTTTGGTCCCGTTCAAAATCATGCCAAACTTGTTAAAAAGATAGAGGATCAAGAGGCAAGAATCAAGAAACTGGAAGCATTGTTGAACAGTAAGTAAATCGTCACAATGGTCGTCAAAGGCGTCTGTGAGGTGCTATAATAACCCTATCAACGCAAGACGCCCTGATCCCTATGCCGACCACTCTACGCCCCCATCAAGAGCGTGCTGTGAATGCCATGTGGGATAATGCCAAAGGTCAGGTTATCATCCCAACTGGTGGTGGCAAGACCATGTGCATCTTTGAGGACATCTTGTCTTGTATGGAGATGATAAGAAAGCGTCACACGTTTGTGATTGTTGCTCCTCGTATTCTTCTGGCAGAGCAACTCTGCTCTGAGTTCAAAGAGTTTACTTCCAAGAGCATCAATGTGATGCACGTTCATAGTGGTGAGACCAAGTATTTCAGCACCACCAAAGTCAATCAGATCCAACTCCATCATAACATCTGTAAGACTGCTGGTGAGCACGAAATCATCTTCACCACTTATCACTCTCTTCATAAACTTGAAGAGGCAGGTATTGAGGTAGATTGTATTTACTTTGATGAGGCACATAATAGTGTTCAACGCAATTTCTTTGGCGCGACAGAGTATTTTTCTACTAACGCTAAGCGTTGCTTTTTCTTCACTGCTACTCCTAAACATTCTGCCACTATTGCAAAACCTGGCATGAATGATGTTGAGGTTTATGGTAATGTAATCTGTCAGGTTGGTGCTCCCGAATTGGTGGAGGGTGGTTACATTCTTCCTCCTAAAGTTGTTGTTAAAGAACTTCCTATGTTGAAGGATAAGCAACTCATTCAAGAACGTGATGCGGATAATCTTCTGGAAACTATCAAGGATAATTCTCTGGATAAGATTCTGATTTGTGCTCGCTCTACCAAGCAGATTATGCGACTAATCACAGAATCGCAGTTCATTGGTGAACTTACATCCATGGGTTACTCCTGGATGACTATTACTGCCAAGACTGGTGGTATCATTGATGGTAAAAAAGTCAATCGTGAGGTGTTCTTTGAGACTCTCAATGCTTGGGGTAAAGATCCTTCTAAGAAGTTTGTGGTGCTCCACCACTCTATTTTGTCAGAAGGTATCAACGTCAGCGGTCTAGAAGCAGTGTTGTTTATGCGCAACATGGATTATATTGGAATCTCTCAGAGCATTGGAAGAGTTATTAGACTCGGTGGTGCCAAAAAAACTTTCGGATTGGTCTGTGTGCCTGTCTATGATTCTGTGGGCATCAGCACTGCTAAGAAAGTTCAAGCAGTCGTTGATGTGGTTTTTGAGAAGGGTGAACCTGCTATCAGCGTTGCCAAACGCTGAATTTATGGTAGAATATGGGGGTAGTCGAGCGAACATCCTCTTATGCTCATCGAAGTCAAACTCTATGTTGCTGGCAAAGTCTTCCGAGAGGAAGTCTACGCCAGAAACTATGATGAAGCACGTCAAGTTGCACTTGCTCGCAATCCGAACGCAACGGTTGTAAGTGTAACTGGTATCTATCGCTAACTCTAACTTTTCTTTCAAAATTTTAAAAATGGAATGGAATGCAAATCCAGAACAAATTGCTGCTGGTTATGGTCTAGATGTTGAAGAATGGATTGATAGTGTCACTGGAAGCACAACATCTTTTCTTTCTGAAGCAACAGTTGCCAAACTTCTTGGTGGAGTGAGAGTCAAAGGAGAACAACTTCCTTATGATGTTGTTGTCAAAGATCGTGTTAATCAACTTATTGAGGTGAGAAACATTTGCAAAACAGGTTATGTTTATTTTTCACCCTCAACTGCTACTGGTAAAGGTCGATTCTTTTGTAAAGAAGACCATGACAAAAAACTAAAAGCACTTGATTCTTATGTTTTTTGTGATCTTCGTGATCGTTTTCGCACCCCTCCTAAATTTTATGAGATTCCTGTTAGTAAAGTCATTGAACTTCAAGATTCTGGTGTAATCAAAGAAGGTAAAATTACTAAGGGTCAATTCTTTAAATTATTCCCCTACGAACAATATCAACTTCGCAAGTAATATGGAAACAAATATCATTCACATTGGAGATAACATTGTAAATCTGAAGAATATTCCCGATTCTTCTGTTGATCTGTGTGTTACTTCTCCACCATACTACAATCTTCGTGACTACAAAAATAGTGGTCAGATTGGTGCTGAAAAGACTGTGAATGATTTTGTTGAAAACTTGTGTAAGGTTTTTGATGAGATTTACCGTATCATGAAACCAACAGGATCATGTTGGGTAAACATTGGAGATACCTACAATAATAAACGTTTACTTCAGGTTCCAAGTCGATTTGAGATTGCAATGTGTGATCGTGGTTGGCAACTTCGTAATGAAGTAATCTGGAGTAAACCAAATCCTCAACCAATCTCATCAAAAGATCGTTTTTGGAGTAATCATGAAAAGTTCTTTTGGTTTGTAAAAGATGTAAAACAATACTATTTCAATAGAGAAGCAATTTTGGTTCCGCAAGCAGAGATTAGTATTCGGAGAATGTTCTCAAAAAATAATATCAAAAAAAGAAAAGATGCCAATGCTAGTGTAAAAGAAGGTTTTTCTCTCTCTTCTGTTAGTCAAGACAGGCATTATGCCAAGATGCGCGAAGAAAGTGGCATTGATAAAGATTTTAACTATGAAGAGTTGATTAGATCTGGCAAATGTCCTATGAGACCTGAATTTTCTGTTTGGGATGTTGCTTCCACTACTTATAGTGGTGCTCATTTTGCAGTTTATCCTCCTGATTTGATTAAAAAACCTGTTTTGGCATGTTGCCCAGAAAACGGGATTGTTGTCGATCCTTTCATGGGATCTGGAACAACTGGAGAGGTTGCCAAACTCAATAATAGGAAGTATATTGGATTTGAATTGAATGCAGATTATGCTAAATTAGCACAAGAAAGGATTGGTAAAGTTGGAGGTATTTTTGTTTCATGAAATTTCAGAAACCATTTATTTCCAAACCGGGTATATTAAATACCAAACCTGAAGATCCTTTAGGTTATGTTTCTAAAGATGGAACTTGGGCAGCAATTCCATGGGCAGGAGTCAAAAAAGGGTTCTGTATTATACATAATGGTAATCAAGTGCATTTTGTAACAACGTATAAGCAAGCACTTGCATATATTAAAAAACAATCTAAAATTAAGGCAACATCCACACTAGAGGAATTTCTATGACTGAAAAAGATGTCAAACGTAAGGATGCTTTTTTTATTTTTTATGAAAGTGTTTTGAAACCAGATCCAGAACTCCGCCAATATGCTCACGATGAGCAGTGTTTTCATGAATTGATGGAGTGGAGGCAAGAAGTAATTACTTATCTTGATGAAAGAAGAAATCAAGAGTTCAACTCATGAATTATTATGAATTTTTTTGGTTAATTATATTTTCAGTTATTTCTGTAATGATAGTAATTGACCCAAACTTTGGAAAATATTTGATACTTATTTTTGACCTATTAAAACTCAATCTTGTAAGATATTGGTTAATGCTAAAGTATCATCCAAAATATACTTCTTCCCCATTATATAAATGGTTAGCAATGAGGAAATATATAAAAGTTGCTGAAAAAATTCAAAAAGGAGCAAAAAATGATTTTTTCTAAAGTTTCCAAAGGAGATTTAGTTACTTACATTGGATCTTCAAAAGAACAAGTTAATTGGGGAACTAACGATAATCCAGATAGAGTTCTCATTCGTGGAAACAAGTATGTTGTTGAACTTACAGAAGTTCATACATCTCACACAAAAGTAAAATTAGAAGGATTTGATGGTTACTACAATTCTGTTTCATTTTTGAAAAATGATTAACAAGATTAAAAATTGGATTCTAACTCTCACTGATACTGATGTTGTTGCTGAAGATATTAGTGATGAAAAATCAATTTATGATAAAATTGTTGAATTAGAAAAAAGAGTTGTCAAACTTGAAGAAGAAAACATTGGAACAACAAATGAACTTTATGAACTTCAAGTTCTTCTTGATAGTTGCTTAAAAATTATTTCTGATTATAAGGAGAAAAAAGACAATGTATGAAGAATTGAATGACTTTGAGGAAGCACTCAAACACTTTGGAACTAGAGTAGAGTTTGCTATTGCTATGGAAATGAGTCGAAGAATTACACCAGAGGAAGCATATCAATCCATTAAAGATGAACTTAAATCATTAAAAAAAGTTCGTAAACAGTATAATAGAAATGATGGATGATAGTCTCAAAATACATCAAAATGAAGATGGTTCATTCAGTATAGAATGGGATAAAGAAGATCCACAATGGTCATGGTTAAATGGATTGACATCCAAAGAAATTCAAGTTATTATTGAAAAAGCAATTCAGGATTATCATAATGACAGAACCAACTAACAAATATGAAAACTATTCTTTGAAAAATCTTGAAGAATGGTTACATGATTCTCTTAACTCTGAAGCGACTGTTGATGAAATCTATAGTACAATTGTGAGAGTAATCAGAGAACATTATAATTATCACCAATCTTGTGCAAAATCTTCTAAAAGTCTTTTGAATAAATTTTATATTTACAATTATTCCGATTCTTTTGTTGATCCATATAAACCAGATCTTGTTCAATTTTGGTCTGATCCAGATATTACAGATAGTGATTCTGGTAGCAATTCAATGAGTTTCAAAGATATTATTGATTTTAACGATAAATTGAGGAAAAAGGAGAACAATTGATGACATTATCTAAACAAACAGAAGAATCACTACGAGATGCAGAATCTTGTTTGCGTAATGCTCTTGTTTCTGCCGCACGAAACGAGAAACCATATATCTCAAAGCATATCTCTGATATGATTGTAACAATAGAAAGTATTATCAATATTGATAGTATGTTTGACTATATGGAAGAGCGAATGGGTGATCAGCACAAATAAATACTCTTATTATGACATTTTAAGTAAAAATGGATAACATAGACCAACACATTCAACATGATGAAGAACTTTTGAGTGATCCAACCATTTCTCCGCAAAGCAGAAGACATACAGAAGAAGAACTTGAAGCACTCAAAGTTTATAAAGAACATCATCCCGGAGAGGAACACGATCCAAACTCATTAGAGTTGTATTGTGACACTCATCCTGATGCAATGGAATGTAGAGTATATGATGATTGATTGTTAGAATTACATAACATTCTCTTTATATTTTGGTATAAATGATAACTTTTTGGTATAATAGCGATACTAAATTGATTAAATAGTAATGTAATTTTTATTTAAAAACAAATATGGAAATCTTTTTAACACTTGGAGTTTTGGGTCTCGTTGCTTATGTTGCAGGAAAAATGACACCATCGACTTGAGGTGTGACAGTTGAATAAGCGGCACAAGGGGCAGCGCTGCCCCTTTTTCATGCCCTATAATACAGAGGTAATCAAGGGAACACCCCATGGCAACCCGCTCACGCATCGGTCTCCAACTCTCTGATGACAGCATTGTTTCTGTCTATTGTCATTATGATGGTTATCCTGCCTACAATGGTCGCATTCTTCGCACTCATTATGATACCATTGAGAAAGTTCGTGAACTGATTGATGGTGGTGATATGTCATGCACCCGAACAAATGCGGGTTGGAACAATGAAACCCTGCCTGAAGTTGGTCCCTTGTATTATTCCTCTCGTGGCGAAGATTGCCCTCCTCGTCATGACGAAACCATGACTGAGTTCTTTAAGAATGGTGAAGAATTTGGTTATATCTTCCAAAATGGTGAGTGGTTCTGTTATGATACTAAAACCTGGAGCGATACCTTTGCGCAGGTTATCGAAATCCCTACTGGAGCACTGGTATGATTGATCTCAACACTCTGTCTCATGACGAAAAAGAAGCACTTGCAGAAGATTGTGAAGACTATCTGCTACATCGCCACATTCCATTATTCTCTCATTCTTATGACAACATAATCATTCAGGCAATCCGCGAAGGTTATCAAATGTCTAAGTTTGATCGACCTGTTCGTAAAAATTAACATTCACTATGACACTTCCAGAACTGGTCTACGCTTGGTTGCTCAAGCAACTTGGCATCCTATGATTACAAGGTAATCAAGGGGTATCACCCATGGGCAACACCAACGTGTTCTACAAGGTTGAGATTGACACCAAGGATGCAGTGCAACCGATCATCTACTTCCGCAAGTGCAAGCGTTGCAGCACTGCCAAGGGTGCCGACCGTCAGCACGATCGCATCGTGAATGAGACGGTGAACGACTGGCGGCAATTCTCCTCTCAGATCACTCGCTACACCGTCTCCCGTGTGCCAGCTGACGTAGTGGTCGGTGGTTACATCCGCTGACCACTCCCTGCCCTATACTAAGTTCATCAGCAACCAACTCCCATGCAACTCCAAACTTCCGCCACTCAGATCGACTTTTTCCCTGTTAGCACTGGCAACATTGCTGGCAGCAAGCGTTTTGTGAAGCGTGTGATCTGGCACAAGGGTGAAGAAACTGAGATGACTTCTTTCTCCACTCGCCTCAAAACTGATGCAATGTATGACATCAATCAGTATCTTGCAAATGGTGCCACCGTAACCGACTTTAACCTGGAACCATACACTGGCACCGATTACTCTCCTCTTTACTGCTGATGCCAGTTCAGGGAGTGGCACACTGCCACTCCCAAACCGACCAAATCCACTCTATACTGACTTCAGTTCAGACAAAGCACATGACTCATTCATTTGCCGTTCAACCCATTCGCTGGAACAATTTTGATGATGTTGCCTGTGTCTGGGCAAATGATATTAATGATGCCTTTCGTATTGGGCAGAAATCATTTGAGCAGGGTGGATTTGATGAACCTTGTATGATCTGGATGATTCCTGATCAAGGCGAACCAATTCGCTGGTGCCGTTGTGATGAAAACACCAATGCCATTGCTGATATGGTGTTTGGTCGCCTATGATTCATTTTGTGTAATGTTCCCTTGCTAATTAACAATGTTTGATGAACTCTGGTCTGAGATTCAAGATGCTCCCGGTGAGATCTATGATGTCATCGAATACAAGGAAGAATGGGAGAAAGATGATAAGTTTGACGTAGAATCTTACATCAACGGTAACACCGACTATTGAGAACAATGCAACCCCAAATCACCGCCACCTTTCACCCTGACATGAACAAAGAAGATCTGATTCATTCCTATGCTCAGCAACTACTGGATAGCATGGACATGAAAACAATGGAGCGTTTTGTTTATGATACGTTAATAGAAAATCTCAGTGATTACAATCAGGAAGAACTAATCACTGAGATTAAAGATTATTATCCTGAACTGTTGGAGGATCAGGAAAACTAATCAATCGGGGGGTTCTCAAATCCCCCTTCCATGCTCTACAATAACCTCATGGCATTCGTTTCCACCTTCGATCACACAAACCCCATGACTGACAACATCATGACTGATCTTGAATTTTCCGGTGTGTATTTGACTGTTGAAGAGCACGGTTGTGTTTATACTGTGTGTACAGAAGGTGAGTTGTTCTGCGCTCCAATTCATCATGACAATACTATCAATCTGGAAGAGTTTGACTTTGTTGATTATGATCAAATGATGGGAGATGAAGTTGGGATGAAAGAACAGTTGGATGAAATTCAATTGACACTGTGTAAGATGATGCAAGCAGCAGGATTGTTTTATACGACTGTGCCAGTCTGAAAACTGGCACAAGGGCATCCTGAAACCCTTCTAGGATGCCCTATAATACGTTCATACACAAGGGAACCACCCCATGACTACCACCTTCTCTGACTACGACTTTGCTGCCCAGTGTGCCGACGCCAACGCCTTTGCTGACTTCTGTGCCCAGCAGGATGCCCGCAACACCATTCAACTGAATGTTACAAAGTGGTGCTATATGCTGTGTGATGCTCTGCGTCAGAACTACATCAAATACTCCATCGAACAGCATGAACGTTCTATTGACTATGCTGATGCTGGTGATGTGCGATCTGTTCGTTATCATGAAGCATGTATTGAAGAACTGAAGAATGGTCAGTGTGATTATGACTTTATTGTAGAGTCTGGTCGTAAGTATCACAAAATCATTATGGATATTAATGGTTCCCGCAGTGTTCATGCCTTTGTTGATAAGAAGACTGGTGAAGTTTACAAGGCAGCATCATTCAAGGCACCTGCCAAGGGTGTTCGTTATGACCTGCGAATCATTGAGCAACGTGAGTGGTTGCTGGAGAATGCTGACTGGGCAGGTGAGTATCTCTACCTGACCTTTAAAAAGGGTTGATTAAGATGAAAGTTACCGAACACTATGGAAATACTCCCCCTGATCTTGAGGGGGATGAGATTGATGCCTTGTTAGAGTTAGTCAAGGATCAAATCACGAATGATGAAGAAAAGTCAGTTCGATTGTTTTATGCCAAAATTTATGGTAAACTGCTTGGTATGAAAACTGCTCTTGATACATGAGAGACCGTATAGTATTCATTCTTCCGTTTATTCAGGTAGTTATTGCAGTGGTGACATTGTATAGATTACCTGAACCACCACCACAGTATCATTGTCAAATTGCACAGGATACTTATGGGCAACAATATAACTTTTTCATTTGTAATCCAAAATGATGACACAAACTGAAAAACTAGCATTTATTGGATCTTTCATTTGGTTTTTGCACTGGGGAACATGTCTATCATTGAAACTTCTGGAGATGGGTATATCCCAAACCTCTGTGAAAATGTTGCTGCCTGGTTTGTGAATCAGTTCATCGAAGATGAAATCTGTCTGGAGATTGAGCATGTAGCACTTGATCATCATTTGACATTTGGGTATTGTACCGTGATGGATGATTATCACAAACCACGACACTTCTTGATTGAACTGAAACCGTTTATGTCGGAGAAAAAGTATATACAAACACTTTTTCATGAATTGACTCACATGCGACAGTGGATAGAGGGTCGTCTCACCTGGGATGGTCAAAAATCTTATTTTTGTCAAGAATGCACCGAAGATTATGAGTATTGGGATCAACCACATGAAATTGAAGCACGAAATGAAGAACGAAGACTCTATGATTTGTATTTGAGTGATAAAGAGAGTGTGCCAGTTGAATAACTGTCTACTCATCTTCTTTCAAGCGCCTTCGGTGCTTTATAATTACCTTGTAAGCAATCCAATGTCAATGTCAATGCCAATGTCTATCTACAAAACCTATTGGTGTTTTCCAAATCAAAAAAAACCATCTCCATCAAAAAAATGAATCAAATTAAATTATATGGTTTGCCATTTATGATTATCATACTTGGTTTAATCAGTTATTTAAATTGGTTAGCAGATCAAAGTGAAGAAAAGTTTTTAATTGATCAAGAGCAAAAACATCAAAAACTATGTTCTGTTCTTTCACAACCTCCCACTGATTGTTCATTCAAAGGTAATTAAATTTCATGACACTCACTTCAAACCAACTACAGTTTTTCAAGGAAAACTTTGCTTCTGTCATTGTTGATGAAATGGAGTATGATGATATTGTTGAATATGCAATTTTAAAGATGGCGGAAGAGATGAAAGAAATGACAGAAGAAGAAGTTTATGATAATATTGTAGAAACATTTGATAAAGAGACTGCATCTGATCAGTATCGCATTGCAAAACTTTATGACACGAAGAATTGATTATTTCTTTCTCTTGTTGTTTTTTGTATTCGGAGCGAACATGGTATTCTTTGCCATTCGTTCCGAAGATTATGAAGATCGTTTACAGCGTGTCTGTATCACACTTCCACCAAACACTCATCTTGATTGCTTAACAAATCAATGACTCAAAAACCGTATGAAATAACAATTTGCCTTTCCTCTGCAGAGATTGGAATAATTATTTCTTCACTTCAAACACTTTCTCTTTCTGAAGAAAAGCAACTTTCCAGACAATTTGGATCAGTTCCAACTCTTTATAATAAGTTGCATTCAATTTGGGATGAAATGGATCATTCTGAACTGGAAATGACTTATGATTACACAGATTCTTCTTATTAACAATGAATCAACAAGTAAAATTAGTTTCAGCAATTCAACATCTTGATAAGATCGTTGAATTGATAGAAGACAATGAGAGTTATGATTACATTACTTTTCATTTGTCATCTATTCGTTCTGATCTCAATTGTCAATTGACAACTCTTGCAAAATCAAATAAAATTGAGGAGTAATTAAAAACATTCATGAAATATCTGTATATTGTTGACTACTGGGTTCCCTTTCCTGCTTCTGAATATGGTGGTTTGATCAATCTCATTGCTGAAAATGATACTGAAGCATTTGAAATCCTGGCGGAAGAAGAAAGCATAAATTCTTATACTGATCAATATAATTCTCTTATCATGGAGAAAGTGATTCAAGCACAAAAATTTGAACTTGTTAATGATTACGAATCAGGCGTTTTGGAGGCGTTCACCACATGACAAATGCGCAAAATAAAAGATATAGACTCCTTGAAAGATCCACTCAAGGATGGACTCTTATCAATGAACAAGCAGTTAATCTTACAAGAGAAGAATGTGATCAACTCATTCAACATTATCTCTCTTTGGGTTATAGTCCCAGAAGTTTAACTGCTGTTGTAGATAATCAAGGAGAATAAGATTTATGGGATGGAAACCAACAGTTCATTTGTTTTTTAATCTTGAAGAAGGAAAGACTTATCGTATTGAACATCATGCTCCTGCACTTGAAGGAAGTAATGAAACATGGCAATGTCTTTATGATGATGAAAGAAATTTAACTACTGATCAATGTAGAGATAAACTTCAATCATATCTTGATGTTGGTGTTAGTGATGACTTACTCCGAATTATTGAAGAATCTGAATCCTGATGAATTCCTACACTCCACAAATTGATCATTATGTCAAACACAAACATATGGAGGGTTGGATATACTTTGTTGATACACAGTATCTAACTCTTGAGATTATGGTAAGAGAAAAGAGTGAAGAGAGTTTCAATGATGCAAAGTTTCATCGGAATGAAAGATGTTTGGTTGTAGTCTATCCAGAGGATTGGAAACACCTGGAATACGTTAAAAAACGATAAAATAGGTTAATTTTATATTAAAAAAGGTTTTTTAAATATGTTTTAGTGTTTTGTTTCGTTTTCCACAACCCTGTGGAAAAGTATTATAATGGTGTGGAAAACCTCTATTATCCTGTGGAAAAGTATCTTTTAATACTCATAAAGACTCTATAAAACCTTCTGAAACCTCCTGATCTTATACTTTATATCTTATGAAAAGGTGCCTCCCTGATGCAAGTTTAGCGAGCGTATC